>JABAOH010123611.1_pt1 | contig 18100 bp, 16 predicted proteins | sample 7062181 | NCBI WGS metagenome assembly JABAOH01 (sample SAMN14538630, study PRJNA623070) | marine sediment metagenome | biome: marine biome [ENVO:00000428]; feature: marine pelagic biome [ENVO:01000023]; material: deep marine sediment [ENVO:00002113]; isolation source: pool of 5 deep marine... | reverse complement strand
TTCATTCTGCCTATCAATACCCCTTCAGCGGCACCAGCGGCGACTGGAGACGGAATAATCAAGGTTGGGGTATGGCGGACGTGGGGAATCTCTACGATATGGCCGAGGCCCACAGTTGGGGCTTCCCGGTTCTTATCGATGAGAGTGCAGTGATCGCCCCCTTAGAGACCCATACGTATAACGTAGACGTCAGTGCCGGCACAGCNNCTGTCGCTGAAGGTCACCGAGCCCAACGGGACAACCTATTACTGGGGCAACAACGGCCTGGACGTCGGTGTGTGGTCCTCTTCCGGCGGCAGTTCCAACACCATCGACACGGTGGAGAATGTGTTTGTCCAGAACCCGGCGGCTGGAACCTGGACCATCCGGGTACTTGGTGATGAAATCGTGCAGGACGGCCATGTGGAGACAGGCGCCATCGATGCCGACTATGCCCTGATCGTTTCCGGTGGAACCAGTGGACCACCACCCACGCCTCCGGCAGCTCCCACGGGTCTAACAGCCAATGCCGTGTCCTGTAACCAGATCGACCTGGCCTGGACAGATAATTCCGACAATGAGACGTCATTTAAAATTGAAAGAGGCACTGACGGTATCAATTTCTCTCAAATTGACACGGTTGGAGCCAATATCACCACTTACAGCGACACCACCGCAGCAGAAAATACCACCTATTACTACCGCGTAAGAGCTTCCAATTCTGCCGGCGATTCCGACTATACCAATACAGCCAACGCCACGACACCTGCATGTCCATCTCCCCCTGCTGCTCCCACGGGTTTAACAGCCAATGCGGTCTCCTGTAACCAGATCGACCTGGCCTGGACGGATAATTCCGACGATGAGACTTCATTTAAAATTGAAAGAGGTACTGACGGTATCAATTTCTCTCAAATCGATACGGTTGGAGCCAATGTTACCGCTTACAGTGACACCACCGCGGCGGAAAATACCACCTATTACTACCGCGTCAGGGCCTCCAATGCCTTCGGCGATTCCGGCTATTCAAATACAGCTAACGCCACCACACCTGCATGTCCAGTTCCCCCGGCAGCTCCCACGGGTTTAACAGCCAATGCGGTCTCCTGTAACCAGATCAACCTGGCCTGGACGGATAATTCCAACAATGAGACTTCATTTAAAATTGAAAGGGGTACCGACGGAATCAATTTCTCTCAAATCGATACGGTTGGAGCCGATTTTACCGCTTACAGCGACACCACGGCGGCAGAAAACACCACTTATTATTACCGTGTAAGGGCTTCCAATGCCTTCGGCGATTCCGGCTATTCAAATACAGCCAACGCTACGACACCTCTGTGTGGAATTCCCCCCGCTGCACCGACTAACCTGAAGGCCAGGGGCAAGGGCAAGGCAAAGATAACCTTAACCTGGAACGACAACGCCAACAATGAAGACGGATTCTATATTTACAGGGGTACCGACGGCGTCAATTTCAACTTGATCGATACTATTGGCCCCAATTTAATGCTCTACGACGACCTCACTGCCCAATCCAAGATCACCTACTATTACAAAGTCTGTGCCTACAACGGCGCCGGCGAGAGCTGCTCCAACGTGGCTTCGGCATCCAAAAAATGACGAAGTAGTATGAAGATGGGGAACAGGGCGTGCTCTGTTCCCCATTTTTGTTTAAGCGTTAAAAAAACAAAAATTACAAATTACAAATTCCAAACACCAAACAAATTCCAATATCCAATGACCAAAATCACATTTTGCCTCAAAGCTAATAGAGCAGCTTAAACCATAAAGGGGACGGCGTCCCCACCCTATAGGCGCCGTTCATGACATTTGAAAGGTACCATGGGGGAAAACTTTGTTTTTTTTGCGCGTTTTTACAGAATATTAATAAAAAAGGAGGAAAAATGACTAGGAAAGCGAGGTTTTTCAGACAAAGGCCTATCCTGGCCTTTTTGATTACCTTTGTGTGTGTGTTCGCCCTGGTAGGGATGTCCGCTGATTTGTCAAAGAAAAAGCTAGTCAAGAGCGAAGAGCGAATGATCGAATTGGCGAACTCGCGGGTTCGCATTTTACTTAAAGGGAACGAATCCTATCGCATCAGCCTGGATGGGAAGAGTTTCTCGAGGGAATTACCCCAGCGGCATGAGATCCGGCTGCGGGGCCAGGTATTCGATCCGCTGGCGAATCCTCCCCAAATGCCGGAGTTCACTAAAGCACAGGCACCGGGAGGTGTCAACCTTTACATGGTGCAGTGTGTAACCCAGGCCATCGAGGCGTATCAAAAGGAGATCACGGCCGCTGGCGGAGAAATTTGCGGTACGCTGCCCTATCACACCCTGATCGTGGCCATGTCCGGGGAAGCCCTGGGCAGCGTCCGGGATATGCCCTTTGTTCGCTGGGTGGGGCACTATCACCCCTACTACAAGTTGGAGCCGGGACTGGATGATGTAAGCCGGATGGCGGACACAACCAAAACCCGCTATTCCCTGTGGTTGGCAAAGAAAAATAAGAAAAATGAAGCAGCGGATTTCATCACCGGCATCGGCGGCGAAGTGGTATTAAAAGGAAAAGGCCGGCGTATGGAGGCCAACCTGGATTCCAATCAACTGCGGCAGGCGGCGGGCAATCCCTGGGTGCTGGCTGTGGACCGCTGGACCCCGATTGAAGAGGATATGAATATCGTCCGGGAAATTAGCGGGGCCAACTATTTAGAGGCGGTTCAAGGTTATACCGGTCAGGGTGTGCGAGGCGAGGTCTGTGACACCGGGCTGCGTACCACTCACGTGGACTTCCAGGCCAATCCACCTATTATCCACTGCGGCAACACCTCCAGCACCAGCCACGGCACATCGGTTTACGGTATCGTGTTTGGAGACGGTACGGGCGATCCCAATGCCCGTGGACTGCTCCCGGATGCGGAACAGCCGATTTTTGCCGCCTATAGTTGTATTGTGGATAAATACACCCATATCCAGGAGCTGGTGAATCCCACCGGTCCCTACCGTGCCGTGTTTCAGACCAATAGTTGGGGTAACCCTCGTACCCCCTACTACACCACCATCTCCGCCGAGATGGATGAGATTATTTTCGACCTGGATATACTGATCACCCAGGCCCAGGGCAACGGCTTGAACCAGGATTCACGGCCGCAGGCCTGGGCCAAGAACATCGTTTCCGTCGGCGGTGTGAGACACTACGACAACTACATCTGGACAGACGACTGCTGGTGCGGCGATGCCAGTATCGGTCCCGCTGCCGACGGTCGTATCAAGCCGGATGTGTGGCACTTCTACGACAATGTCTGGACTACCTATTACACCAGCGACACCGCCTACTGGAATTTCGGCGGCACCAGCGCGTCAACCGCCATTACCGCCGGCTATATGGGACTGATTTTCCAGATGTGGGCCGACGGTGTATTCTCCGGTGGTCCGGGACAGGCCCGGGATGTGTTTGACACCAGGCCCCATTTCACCACGGCCAAAGCGCTCCTGGTTCACTCTGCTTATCAATACCCCTTCAGCGGCACCAGCCACGACAAAACCCGGATGCACCAGGGTTGGGGTATGGTGGATGTCCGGAATCTCTACGATCTGGCCCAGGCTCATAAATGGAGCTTCCCGGTCCTTATCGATGAGAGTGTGGTGATCGCCCCCCTGGAGACCCATACTTACAGCGTAAACGTCAGCGCCGGCGCAGAGGCGTTAAAAGCCACCCTGGTATACGCGGATCCCCCGGGTGTGCCAGGTACTACGCCCCACCGCATCAACGACCTGTCGCTGAAGGTTACCGCGCCCAACGGGACAACCTTTTACTGGGGCAACAACGGCCTGGACAGCGGAGTGTGGTCCATCCCGGGCGGCAGCTCCAACACCATAGACACGGTGGAGAATGTGTTCATCCAGAGTCCGTCGGCCGGCTGTTGGACCATCGAGGTGTTGGCTGACGAAGTCGTGCAGGACAGCCATATAGAAACCCCGTCAATCGATGCCGACTATGCGCTGATCGTCTCCGGCGGGGAAGCCTGCCCATACCCCATGCCTCCGGCAGCTCCCGGAAACCTGGATGCTAAAGTCAAGGGGAAAAGCAAAATCGTTTTAACCTGGACAGATAATGCCGACAATGAAACCGGGTTTAGAATCTATAGGGGGCTCAGCGCCTCAAACCTTACTTTATATGATACTATCGGTGAAAATTCAATCGAATACATCGATACCGGTGTAAAATCCAAAACTACTTATTTCTATAAAGTATGCGCGTATAATGACGATGGTGAAGGTTGTTCCGGTACGGTTTCAGCGACCACAAAGTAAGCACTTACAGTGCGGTAATAGGCAACATTCTTTACATATTACGAAGATGGGGAATAGAGCCTGCTCTGTCCCCCATTTTTGTTGAAAAAGGAAAAAGGGGATAAAAAAAGATAGTTCGTTGCGCTCACAATTGATTGCCTGCCTGTGCGTGTCGCGTGTCCTAAGGAGCACGCAGACAGGGGGTGATGGGGTATTGGAATAATGCGGGAATGGGAAGGCGTCCTTCGGACAATTAAACGCCTGCGGCGGAGGCGTTAAAAATCATGTCCGCAGGACACCCCCTTATAGGGCCCCCGCGCCGCGGGGTTTGGAATTTGGGATTTGGAATTTGGAATTTCCCGGATAAGCCAGGTCCTTTTTGGTTCCGGCTTGTCCGGGCAGGGGCAGGGAAGATTACTGGTACGATATAAAAAAAAATTTAAATTCTTCTTGACAATTTGGTTTTATTTCTGGTATTGTAATCATGTTATGGTTTTAAATCAATTAATTGGAGGTAAAAGATGAAACCTTGTTTTTGTAGGATTATCTTAGCTATTTTGGTAATTGTTTTCGCCTGGTGGCATCCTGAGTGGGCGAAATATGCCCTGACTGTAATAGGTGTTTTATTGATCATTTTAAGCTTAACCACAGCTTGCTGTTGTAGAGCCAGACTCGAAGCAAAAGCGGAACCGAAAAAAGAATAAAATCAGGCACTGTCGCTGCGCGCTGGTTTTCAGTTTTCGCAACAGTTAAGCTGTTAAACAACGCAGAGAGCGCATTCTCCGCGTTCTCTGCGGTTAAATCAATCCAGCCAGTTTAACGAAAGGTGGTTTCTTGACTTTTTTTCATTTTTTTTTTGCCTGCCATGGAAATAGGTGAGTGAGTTAAGTGGGGTGAGTAGGGTGAGTAGGGAATTCTCTGTGACCTCTGTGTTCTCTGTGGCTATTTTCATTTATCTTTGGGTGAGGATATTACATTGCAGTTATGATTGACTGGCACCTTAATTCTTCGACCGGCCTCGTTTGTTGATTGAATCTAGCAACTCCATACCCGAGGATCCAATATCGGCAGGATTATCCATGATAAATATCAATGCCATTTTTTCTTCTTCATCCAGAGGTATAAACCTTACTATTCGCCAAACCGGGTTAAAAAGATTTCTATACCTCAGATAAAAATCATCTTCAGGCAGGATAAAAATTGTACCCTCTGATACGCATATTTCGCTTATTTCCATTGTATTAACCCGCATCTTTCTATATTTAGGCGTATGAAAGGCATTGAAGCGCCTGAATATTTTCTCACTGCATTCAATCTCAAGCTCAGTCGGCGTTATACGAATAACCGCTTTAAAATGTTTATCACCATCTGCGCTGGGAATTATTAGTTTCCCTGCTGCCTTGATCTGCCCCAATAAATGACCGGATACCAAAAAAATGATCAGTGTAGTTATTACTCCTTTGCTTATGGTTGTCATTTTCCCTCCTTTTTTTAGATCTATTTAAAATATTTTTGATACATATAATTTTGATTCCCATCATTAAGCCGCGGCAGCAGTGTGTCGAATTTTTTTTCTTTCCAGGGCTTGATTTTTTCACAGGCTGCGTGTATAATCCTGTTTTAAGGACGAGGTAATCATGGCTATTAATGCGCTGCCCCATTTAAAAAACCTCCATTGGTCTGCCTCCGGTTGTTCGCTGCAGGAAAATTATATTTCAATTTATAGAATAATTCAAGCTCAAAACGCAAAAAAAATTCAATACGTAGAATTTTTATTTACCCACGTCGAAAATTTGCCGCCAATAAATGCCTCCTCGTCGCCAGTCATGCGATTTCCTTGGCAATCAATGTCCTGCCAAAGAAAACTTTTCAGAAAATTTCTCGAATACACTATATTACAATAGGAGGTAAATCAGTATGAAATCTTTTAAATCTTTTCTTCTTCCCGAAATCAAACGCTTCTTTTGCAAACGAAATGCAATCATCGTGGGTTTGCTGTTCGGTCTCTCTCTTATCTTCGTACAGGTGGGAATCTTTCAGCATGTCAAAACCCTGGAACAAAAAAAAATCTTCCAGGACTGCGAGAAGCAAAAAGTCAGCCAATTCGTCAACCACCGTCAATACGGCACCTATGGATACAGGACAATATTTTTACCCGCTCCAATGGCGGTCTTTTTCATCGACAGCGGCATCGTACCCAATATGACATCCTACGTGGATGCCGGTGAACGGTTGAAAATTTACCTGCCTTTAATCGGGAAAAATATCTTCGACATTAAAAAAACCGGGTTCATGGATTTCTCAGGCGTTATCCTGTTTTTCGGCACGCTCATGGCACTGTTTTACGGGTTCGACACCTTTTTCAGCAAGGAGTATCTTAAATTCCTCTCCTCCCTGGCAAATCCCCGGACCGTATTCCTCTCCCTGGTGCTTTCCCGGACCCTTATTTTGGCAGTGGTGTTCCTGGTACTCTTTACCGGGGTCATTCTCTTAACCGTAATCAACGGGTTCCCTGTTCCCCTGGACCGCTATTTTTCGGTTTTCTTTTTTATGGTGCTCCTGCTTTCAATTTTTTTCTTTATCATGGGTACGGCAGCCAGTACATCTCAATCAAAAATCCTGGGAATTGTCATCATGATAATCACCTGGTTTATCCTGTTATTCATCGTACCACCGGCAGTGGATAAGTTTATTGCCTTGAAAGCCAATAATATAATCCCCCTTTACCGGCTTGAGATGGATAAATTAAAAATTGTAATGGATTTTGAAAGGCGTTCCATCAAAGAGGCCGGACCATTGGAGCAAGGGGAAAAAATAACCGACGCTGACAAAAAACTGGCTTTAAGCTACATTAACAATGAACTTAACCAGATCCGGTTAAAGGAAGAAAAAATGAAAAAACAAATGCGAGAGAATATATCCCTTATCCAGGGTCTTTCAATGGTTTTCCCCACCACCTGTTACCTGTCCGCCGTCAATGAGATCAGCAGCCGGGGATACGAAAATCTCCTGGAGTACTACGGCTTTGCCCTTGGACAAAAGCAAGAATTTGTAACGTACATTTTTGAAAAAGTCTATTTTTCAAATTTTTCTAACGTGGTCCCTTTTGCTGACGGTGATAAAAATATCTTCCACGCCGCCAGCCGCCTGCCCCGTGTTCTATGGTGGGGCCTGTTAATCAATCTCCTGTACATTGCCGCCCTTTCATGGTGGTCTTATATTCGATTTAAAAAAGCCCTGTCTAAACTGCCGGTTGAAAAAGAAGAAGAAACCGGCGAATCAACTGAATTTGAGACTGAAATTGAAGCGGCACTGCAATCAGGCCAGGGTTATTTCAACGTTTACCACGTGGATGGTGATGTTTATGCCAGCCTGGTGTACAACATCATCCGGGAAATAATAACTGCAATGAAGATAAAAATTTTCCAGTATATTTGCCACTTCAACCATTTTCCCCCCGATCTCAAAGTAGTCGATTTCCTGTCTTTAGTCAGGGGATTGGGCAGGCAGAACCGGGAACACAAAAAGGAGACCGGCGCCGGTGTTAACGTAACGATTGAAAATATATTACAAAAAAAGCTTAGAAAACTTACAAAGCCTGAAAGGGGCGAACTTATATTGGAACTCCTCCGCATGAAGCAGCAGCGTATCTACCTGGTTTACGATGCGGCAGTCAAAATGCCCGCGGATTTTGCTGTCCAATTAAAAGACAGGATGGAGGAATTGGCAGCTAAGGGCGCCGTGGTTCTCTACCTTACCACCGACGATATACTCAGCACCAAAAGCCACGACAAAGGCAAACATATTTATAAAAGTCCAGCCTGGTGCAGCGTGGTGGAAGACTTCAGGGAACATGGCAAGTCTAAGTAAAGCAGTTAATTTTTTAGCCACGAAGATACACAAAGATGCACAAAGAAGAAAAGATTAGAAGGTAGGGGACCAATAGATTGTAAGTGACTGTATGGTCCCTCTCTGCAGATGGTTTCAAAAATGAACATATCAATTGCTAATAAATTTAAAATCCTAAATCCCGCCGCTTCAAGCAAATCCAATTTGCCAAAATTCAAATGTTATTTTATTTTCTTCGTGTAACTTCGTGTACCTTCGTGGCTAAAAAAAAGAAAAAAACCTTTCGTGTACCTTCGCGGCAAAAATTAGAATTGCTGGGTTTTTGTACTTTACTTTCTTCTAAATTTCGCTATAATATAGTCGTCAGGCTGTTCGGTCATAAGTTAAGGCATAACACATAACAAATGAAGATGATAAAATGGCACGCGAAACCATACCGGAAATAGTGGAACTTGGAAACCGGCTCAAAGATCTCAGGAAAGCTTTGCACATATCTCAAAAAGATTTTGCCGCAAGCATCGATGTCTCGGCCAGTTTCCTGTCCGAAGTTGAAGCAGGAAAAACAAAACCCGGGTTCGACTTCTTCTACAATATTTCAAAAAACTTCAATGTAAATATGGCTTTCCTATTACATGGAACAGGAACCATGTTCCGGGAAAAACCCAGGGAACCATCCCTAGGTGATAAAAAAATCGGGGAACAGATCGAAACCCCTGAAGAGCTGATGTGGTATATTGAAAACTCGCGGCTTTTCATGCATACCATGCTGGGTTTTGCCACCAAGTTCCTCTATGACAACGAGAACATAATAAAAAAAGACATACAATTAACCCAATCCGGGAAGGAGAAAAAAGATGAATGATCAAAAAAAATCGGCGTATTTACAGTTTTTTATCGCATTAATTGTTATCGCTGCAATGGGAACGAGCGTATCTTCCTATATTGTATTAAATTATTCTGAAATTGCCTATGAAAGTTCTAACGAAAGCTCGATAGCTGTTGATGCATATATAGCTGAAAGTGCAGGATATTTTTTGAAGGGGTATTCGGATATCCTGCATTTTTTGAACAAAGTCGAGAGATCGGAGCTGGATGGGACCGATTATAATGAATTACTGGATATCCTCAACCAGGCCATTGGCAATATGGAGCAGGCAAGAATGGCGTACGAGAAGCTAACAAGGATCGCAAATGATTCACCCTATAACCCGGCCATCATCGATAGACTTTTAGCTTTTGATTACGAACGTTTTCAACAGGAAAACGAGTTGAACCGCGATATATTTACAAAAGTCAGGAAATACCTGGAAAAAGGAGATGTCAGGGGCATATATGCCAGGTTATTGGCATATACTACTAATATTCAAAATATATTAATTGAACTAAAATCAACCGTGGAAAGGGGAAAATTCCCAATTATCCGCGGCCTTTGGCAATTAAATAAGCAATGTTCCGAAGCACTTCTTTTCGGAGAAAACGTATCCGAAATATTTTTGACCATAAAAAGATCAAAATGAAAATAAAAAAATATACAAAAGAAGGAGAAAGAAAATGATTTATCAACAAAAACACATTTCTTTGAAAATATTTTGCTTAATCATTATAATGACAATGGGGGTTATATTATTCCCACGCGTGGTTGCTAATTATACAGATGGTGCCTATGACAATTCTGGAGAGAAATCACTATCAATCAAAACTTATATAGTAGAAAGTGGTGGATATATTTTAAAGGGATATTCAGACATATTTCTGTTTTTGAACAAAATCGAGATGTCGGAATTAAATGGAACCAATTACAGCGAATTACATGAAATTCTTGTCAAGGCAATCGAGAATATGACTATGGCTAAAAAGGCATACGAACAATTGATAACCACAGCAGGCACATCCGCGTATAACCCGGACGTAATCAATCGACTTATCACTTTCGATTATGAAGGTTTTCAAAAGGAAAAGGGGTTGATCGTTGATGTATTTTCTAAGGTAAAAAAATACCTGGAAAAAGGGGATGTCAGGGGTATTTATGCCAATTTATTGGCAGATAACGAGGATATTTTAAAAAAATTGTCCGAACTGGAAGCGACAGTGGAAGCAGGCAATTTTCCTCCTGTTGCCAACCTCTGGCGATTAAACCAGCAGTGCTCAAAAACCATACTATTCGGTCAATACGCTTCCGAAGTACTTAATAGAATCCTGGAGGGGAGATAGTGATACATGCGTTAAGAACTTGCTTTTCCTTTGAGTTTAAACGATTGTTCTCCATACAAAAAGGGCCGTTTATTCTTGTACTTTTATTTTTCTGCCTATTTTTCACCCAGCAGGGCATTCACGACCATAAAAATACGTTGAAACTTAAGGATACATTCCTGGAAAATGAACGGGCACGGTTACAGGAATTTGTGAATTACCGTCAACTTGGCACCTATGGTTTTCGATTGGTCTTTTTTCCTTCGCCATTTTCAATCCTGGCAATTAAAAGCGGGATTCTTCCCGGCATTACCTCTTATGTCGACGCTGGGGAGCGTTTGAAGATATACAATCCTTTAAAAGGAAGAAACCTGTTCCAGTTGAGAAAACACCTGTTTACGGATTTTTCCGGTTTTATCTTTTTTTTCGGTTCACTGCTGGCCCTTTTTTACGGGTATGAATCTTATTATAAGGAAAATTATCTAAAATTCCTGGCTTCTGTTTCAACCGGGAAGGTTACATTTTTTTCCATACTGGTATCTCGAATTTTAGTACTTCTTGTCCTGGTACTTATATTCCCGGTCTGTTCACTACTTCTTATTGCCATCAACGGCCTCCCCCTATTGGTTGACATACATTCACTTTATTTCATCCTGGTATTATTCCTTTTGTGTCTTTTCTTTTTTATATTGGGATCGGTGTTCAGTTATGTTAAATCGAAGATTGTGGGGATATCTTTGATTGCCGTTTCGTGGTTCTTGCTGGTGTTTGCCGTACCCGCAGCAATCGATTCTTACATCAGTGGAAAATCCGAACTTATCAAACCAGTGTATGTTCAAGAAATGGAAAAGCTAGAGATCGTAATGGATTTTGAAAAGTTAACCATAGATAAATTAGGAACTTTAGAGACGGGTAAAGAAGTGACAGAAGCTGACAGAGCTTATATGGCCAATTACATTGAAAATCAATTGAAAAAAATCCGGGAGCTTGAACAGGAATTGCTCACCCAGATGCAATCCGTCATATCTCATTACCAGTGGTTGTCCAGCATATTTCCCACCACGTTTTTCCAGTCCTCGATCAATGAACTCAGCAGCAAGGGGTATGATAACTTGATAGACCATTATAAATATGTGCTGGATTTGAAGCATCGATTTGTCACGTATATATTTGAAAGGGTGTATTTCTCCAACTTTTCCCGTGTCGAGCCTTTTGTGAAAAATGAGGAAAACGTGTTTTACGCTAAAAGCCGTGTGCCCGGCAATTTCCTGTGGGGCGTTTTGGTGAACCTTTTTATCATTTTACTTTTAACCTGGGTTTCCTATACCCGTTATAAAAAGCACCTGTACAGGGAACCGGAAAAACAACTCCCCCCCAGGGAACCCCCGGTAAAAGGCAAGGAGTACCTCCCTGCCATGGAAGTAAATAAAGATTGGTACACACCGGTGCACGTTAGAAACGAAGGTTTCAAAAACAGGGTTTACAACATTTTATCCGGGAGAAAAACCCCAACAACCATTAAGAATTTCCAGGATCGCTTATATATCGACTATATTGACATTGTAGAGCTGGAAAAACCCATGGATTTTCTATACCTTTGTTCACCGGACCAGGTGCCGGGTGACATAAAAGTAAAAAATTTCATCCTGTATTTGAGCCGGTTAAGTGGATTATCCGCCAAAGACAGGGATTCACTGCTGAGTCATGCCAGGTTAGCCCCATTATTGGGCAAACGATTCTATCAATTGGAATATTATGAAAAAAGCGAGATATTTCTTGTGTTAACGGACCTAAAAAATTGTGAATTTTATCTCATCGATAATATCGGTTTAAACATGTCATCCGGGTATATGGTGCGCTTTTCAGATAAGATGGATGAACTGAACAAGAGGGGTGCTTATGTGTTGTATTTGACCACTCAACCCACACCGGAGTCTTATTCGGATGAGAGTCATGAGGGCTACTGGCCGCCTATCAGATGGCATGAAGTGATCGACCTTTACCGGAAGAAGTAGGAACTTTGTTCGCTTCGCTCCCAATTGATTGCCTGCCTGTGCGTGCCCACGTGTCCTAAGGAGCAGGCAGACAGGGAATGATGGAATGTTGGAATATTGGATTAAGAAAAAATAAAACGGTGAAAGAAAAAATTCGCCATTCTATTGAAGCAGGTGAGAAAAGAGTCGACAGGCAAAAAGGCCAGGGCATGATCATTATCTGACAAAATATTTAACAATTTCCGCAGCTCCGTATTTATTTTTCTCACGCACAAAGATATAATCTTTCCAAACAGCCATAATGCTTCCTTTTAATTTCAGGTAAAAATTATCCAGGTAATTGCCTTTATAATCGAATACATCAATTAAAGTTCCCTTTTTATCTTCTGTTGATGTGACCACCCAAAGTCTATCTTCAAGAACGAAAAGGTCTTTTATGTCTTCAACATATTTTAGTTTTAGTTCCTTGTATCTTCTACCAGACAGCATAATATCATCATCTGAATAACTTTTTGGCTTAATGCGTTTATATTTTCTTGAAAAAACGTTAACAAGGCATTTTTTTTCCAGGTCATATATTTTAATTTGATATTCCGGTGTATGGGACAGCACCAGGTATCTGTTTTGGTACATTCTTGAAATAAATCTCCCTATACCCTTTGATGCTCTCCCTCCCTTAAACATAGCCACGAATTTTTTTACAGGAAATGAAACCAGCGTTTTTAGTATTTCTCCATTATCAGAAATCTCGACAATTTTGTGCATATCATCAGCAAAACCAGATTCACCTTTTACTATTGGAATACCGTAATTAACGATGTAATATTTGTTATTTCGATAGGAAAGCAGCATGCTGGAAAACAAATTCTTGTGTATCCTGAATTCTTTCACAAGTGGGCCTTTTTTTTCAAACCAGAGTATTTTGTGTGGCCGAACATTAAACACGATGATAAATTCGCCGCTTAACAGGTAATTTCTCATCGATACCATTTCGCCAGGTCCCTGTCCTTGCTTGTAGTAGTTGTTCAATAACTTCCCATTTTTGTCAAACCTCAGCAGTTGGTTATAATCCATCAGGAATATTTCGCATTCATCTGATATGCTCATTCCAAAAGGATATCTAAAGAAAAATCCTCCCTGTTCATCTGTAATACGCATCATTTCTTTCAATTTCAATATTTTCCCGGGTTTTTTACTAACAGGATTTACCTGGTCAAGTTTGGTTTGCTGGCAATAAAAATGAAATCCTGTAATAAAGAAAAATACAATCAAAATAGTTCTCTTCTTCATGATTGGACCTCATGGACATTTTTCAGCTTTAAAGGATCACAAGTAAAAGCTCTCTATCTTAAATACGATAGGCAATATTATCTTATACCTTTTTCAATTTAGTTTATTCAATAGGTACTTTTGGGCAGCAAGGAAAACAACAACAACTTTTACTACATTCCTCAAATTCAACAGCGCATGCGCAAGCAGTCCAGCCATTACAGCTAACGCAACATCTTCCATCACTGCAATTTGCTTTCCTTTGAAATCTTTTATGATCACTGACTATATCGATAATTTCAAATTGAATAGAATTAATAAGATCATCATCATTTGCATTAAGGCTCAATACCTCTACGGCGTTCATGTGTGCGATTTTCATTTTAGCATCGGTTATGGTAGGAACGAATCGATAATATTTGTCGTCTTTTGTGATAACAAGTTCCCCTTCCTCTGCGACTGTTGCCTTAAAGGTCGTGGAATCCGGCAGTGTAACAATCATAATAATCTTCTTAAGTGTTTCATCTGCCTTTCCCTGGAAAAACTGGGAATAAATTATACTTGATGCTACTAAAAACAATACCAAAAGCCTGATGGCTGAAAGAAGATTTTTTCTTTTCATGATTCTTCTCCTTTTTAATTTCGTTGTATTGTCAAATTCGTATTTACTTAAGTGCTCAAAAATGCCAAAATAAACCGTACCATTTTGAGATTCTTTTGTCAATATTAAAAAAGGTATTTTTTGGAGAAAAATCATTTTTTTACTTAATTTTCTGGGTCTTTAAAAAATTTGTGGGTAGACGAACGGCATTTTTCTAGCCTGGCACCTAATCTTCCGGGTATATGGTGCGGTTTTCAGATAAGATGGATGAGCTGAACAAGAGGGGTGCTTATGTGTTGTATTTTACCACTCAACCCACACCGGAGTCGTATTCGGATGAGAGTCATGAGGGCTACTGGCCGCCTATCAGATGGCATGAAGTGATCGACCTTTACCGGAAGAAGTAGGAACTTAGTTCGCTTCGCTCCCAATTGATTGCCTGCCTGTGCGTGCCCGCGTGTCATAAGGAGCAGGCAGCCAGGGAATGATGGAATGTTGGAATATTGGAATATTGGAATATTGGATTAAGAAAAGATAATGCGGTAAAAGAAAAAATTCGCACTTAATCCTGAAAATATCAAGCGATCAGCACATCTTTGAATACTTTTAAGGAATCCGGTTTTTCTGCTGTGATAATATTAAAAAGTCGTCAGGCAAACAATTTAATCGGAGTTATTTGGAAGAGGATGTTATTCTTTCAAGTTTGAGGAGGTCGGATTTCTCATTATTCTCTCTCTTCATGAAACAAACAGTTTCATTCTCATCCACGTCAATGTTCTTGTACAAAACAAAATTCCTGGTTATTCTCAATCCCTGAGATTTTAACTTGATTTCACAAATAGATTTACCTTTTTTGTTTAACAGCCAATAGTGTACTGGTTGATTTACATCATAACAGGGGGCCTCAAGTAGAATATTTCCATCAGGAGTTATAGAAAGACTACTTATATTGGGTTTTTTACTGAATACAGATTTTTTATATAGATCAAGGACTTTACCGGATATCCTGTACAATCCTGAGTGCCTTTTGTAAGCCGCGGATTCTTTTATGCTATTTTTCCAATTCTCCAGGTCTTTTTTTGTTACTTTTTCAGGGCCAGGGATTGGAGTTTCTATCTCTCCTACTTTTTCGCCTTCATAATCGAATATCTTTAAGTTAGGGCTTAATCCATCCGTAAAAATCACCATATTTGCGTATTGATGCCAGAGAAATTCCGGTGGAAAAGGGATGGTGATGTCAGCACCTGTAGAAACCATAGATATGCTTGATACATGGCGTCTGTGGAGAATTTCCCTTTCAATTATTCCTTTGCTGTTTATTATTACCAATTTTTTGGAGCTGTAGTATTCAAAATAATTTGATTTTTTTTTAACACTATTGACATTTGCATCATGGATTTCCGCAAGAAACCTATTACCAGGCAGCATGACGGTTTTCCACGTGCCATAATTCCCTTTTATATTGAGCTTAAAAACCTTTTCGAAATCACCGTTCAAATCGGTAAAAGTTATCCATCTATGGCCGTTGAAATATTCCGTAAAAAAGAGGAATTTTTTGTCCGCTGAGAAACCGAAAGCTCCCATTCGTTTCATTTGTCCAGGACCTTCCCCCTTTCCCCCGATTCTTCTTATATAACGTCCATCCTGGGAATAAACCTTTATATAATAATCCCTATAATCCGATGCATATATTTTCCCGTCAGGTCCTTCCTTAACTATACCGGGATATATCAATTCGCCGTCTATGAAATCACTATTCAGGGTTATAATTTCCTTCCCATAGAAAGTCCCAACACTTAAAAGAGTCAGTGATATATAAAATACAACCGATTTCATTTTTCCTCCTTGAGAACACATTTTTGGATGACCACTTTTCCTAAAATTCTTTATACCTTCGTGCCTTCGTGGTGAAAAACAGCTTATTTGTTACTGTCACCGGTAATCTCCATTTCATTTTCATTATTCATTTCTATCTCGTTTTTAATTTTATCATTTTAAAGACAAACTCTTAAAATGTCAATCTCCCGCAAATTCCAATGATAACGGGTTTTTTCCGTATTTAACTTTTTTTCTAGCCTTTACTTTCCCGGTAATAGTCAGTATAATAATGGATGTGTAATACCAAACAATCTTACTGATAAATGGTAAGGCGAAAAAAAAAAGATGACGAAAGACAAAGACGAGCTAATCCAATTTGGGCAGCGGGTCAAACAAGTCAGACAACACCTGCACATTATTCAAAAAGACTTTGCCAGGCAACTGGGTATCTCCGGGGGGTTCCTGTCAGAACTGGAAGCAGGCAAAACCAAGGCAGGTTACGATTTCTTTCGCAATATTACCACACGTTTCAATGTCAACCCCCTTTACCTGTTCCTGGGCCAGGGAGAGATGTTCATGAAACCCGCTGCGGATGAAAAACAAAACAGCGAAGAAACAATCGATTACGGACCGGACAGCGCCCTTATCCGGCAATTTTTTCACACCTTCAGGCAAATACCGGTAGTGCGCTTTGCTGTGCTGGAATTCTATAAGAGCTATATGTACAATAAACGGGATATGATCAAACACGAATTGGAATTATTGAAAGAAAAAGAAAAAAATAACAACGGGTAAGCATCGGGATACTTCCTCAAGGAAGCCTGATGTCTCAATTAAATCCTTTTCTCCACGATCTTCAGATAAAAAAAATAAAAAAAAATTTTTTTTCCTCTTGACATCTATTCGATTTGTGCTATAAATATTTCGATATGGCGAACAAAAAAATTTATTTTGGCTGCTTTGTTTTTGTAAATCGAATAATATCGGCGATTACTACAATATTGCTGAATCATTTTTCGTGTCTATCCAATGTTCAAAAAGAACAAATAAATCATAAAAGAAAAAAAATACAAATAGGAGGTATTAAGTATGTCTAATAAACAAGACTACGAAACGAAAATTGCGGTTATTACGGCCATCGGTGATGATCAGATCAAAGCCCCCAATAACATCCCAGTGGATGTGTACATCCAGGAAGCAGAGAATCTATATCTCTGGTCCCAGGAGGATAAAGATGCACTGATGGCTAAAGGATTAGCCCTGGAGCTGATGGATGATATTCCCATTCGTGCCGGTGCTTTAAGAGAAGCTGAGTCCCGTTGGAACCTCAAGCGCTTTACCCGTAAAGAAGCGGAAAAGCAGTGGAAGGAGCAATCGCCCCTGGCTTTTGAGTTCAGGGATAAACTTCTATTTGATCTTCGTTTTGCTTTTCGCAATGATGACGATCTTTTGGGAAAACTTAGTGACATTGCGGAAGGATACAGCAATGCGGATATGATCCAGGATTTAAACGATCTGAGCGTACTGGGCTTGGAGCACCCGGACTTACTTGCTGCTGTTAATTTCGATATGACTCTTCTTGACCAGGCGGCTCAAAAGGCTGATGAATTGGCCCAATTGCTGGCCGCAGCTACTGGTGAACGAATCGATACCAGCGAATCCAAAAAAATTCGCGATCAGGCCTATACACACTTGAAAGAAGCTGTGGACGAAGTTTATGATTTCGGTCAATATGTTTTCCGGGACAACGAGGAGCGGTTGAAAGGATATCGAAGTAACTATTTAAGGAGGATGAGACTCAGCAGATCAGCGACACTGGAACCTGAACCTGAACCTGAACCGGCAGTTGTAGAGGGGCAAACCGCAAGCGAAACCGCGTAAGAACGGTTTAAGAATGTCCGAAGAGGTCCCCTTATCCTGTTGCTTAGGAAGGGGACCTCTTTGTTATGAAAGGGGAAAAAGCCGCATGGGAAGATGGTTCCAGGGCTGTGGGAAGGTGGTTCCTAGGCCGTAGGAAGGGGTACCTAGGCCGTGGGAAGATACTTCCTAGGCCGTAGGAAAGGGTACCTAGGCCGTAGGAAAACACTTCCTAGGCCGTAGGAAGG
>JABAOH010113451.1_pt3 | contig 18106 bp, 16 predicted proteins | sample 7062181 | NCBI WGS metagenome assembly JABAOH01 (sample SAMN14538630, study PRJNA623070) | marine sediment metagenome | biome: marine biome [ENVO:00000428]; feature: marine pelagic biome [ENVO:01000023]; material: deep marine sediment [ENVO:00002113]; isolation source: pool of 5 deep marine... | reverse complement strand
GAAGCCCAACGGATTTTGAGTCCGCCGCGTCTACCAATTCCGCCATCCCGGCACGGCCGGCGTACAGTACGTCGGCCCCGGCCAGGGTACCAGCCCGGTGCCGCCCGCCGGATCGCTCCTCCGGCGCGAGCCGGTAGGGTCGGTGCCGCCGTGCGGAGCATCGAGAAGAAGCTGCTGCGACTCAATGGGCGCATCGCCGAGCTTCGGCGCGAGGAGCGGCTGGTGGAGGAAGAGCTGGCCTTCCATCGCCACATCGACGATGACGCCCAGCGCGACGCCGCGGTGAGCGGGATGCCGGCCGACGTGTCCGAGGCTCGCGCCACTGCCGCCGACGTCGCTCGATTCGAGCGAGCGTTGCAGAGCCTGCGCCGGCGGCGGGAGCAGCTGGAGCGGCGGCGGGAGGAGCTGCTGGGCCGGCTCGGCGACCTATGATGCCGGCAGATGCCGACGCTCGCGCTCCTGGACGGCCACAGCCTGGCCTACCGGGCGTTCTACGCACTACCGGACGATCTCGCCACCCGTTCCGGACAGGTGACGAACTCGGTGTACGGATTCACCCGCATGCTGCTCAAGCTGCTGGCGGACCACCATCCGGAGGCGGTGGCCGTGGCCTGGGACGTCGCAAGGGAGACCTTCCGCACCGAGGTCTACGAGGACTACAAGGCACAGCGGACGGCGGCGCCGGACGTGTTCCGCAGCCAGCTCCCACTCATCCGCGAGGTGCTGGACGCACTCGGCATCAGCCAGGTGCAGCTGGGGGGCTACGAAGCTGACGACCTGATCGCCACGCTCGCCGGCCGGGCGGTTGCGGAGGGATGGGAGGTGGTGGTGGTGTCCGGCGATCGCGACACCTTCCAGCTGATCGACGATCGGGTGCGGGTTCTCTACACCCGTCGAGGCATCTCCGACACAGTCCTCGCCGACGCTGCCTGGGTGGAGGAGCGCTTCGGGGTGCCCCCGGAGCGGTATCCGGACTACGCCGCGCTGCGAGGCGATACCTCGGACAACCTGCCGGGGATTCCCGGGGTGGGGGAGAAGACGGCGGCGCGGCTCGTCGCGGACTATGGCGGCCTGGAAGGCATCTACGAGCACCTGGAGGAGATGACGCCCAAGCTGCGACAGAACCTGGCCGAGCACCGGGAACAGGCTTTCCTCAATCGGCGCCTGATGCGGCTGGTCGACGACGTAGCACTCGACGTCTCTCTCGACGAGCTCACCTCCGGTGAATGCGATCGCGAGCGCGCCCAGGAGCTGTTCACCAGCTTGGAGTTCCACAGCCTGTGGGACGATCTCGCCGAGCTGCTGCCCGGCGGTGCTCCGTCACGTCCGCAGGTGACGCTCGAGGTGGTCACGCGCTCCGGTACCGCCGACGAGGTCGCCACCCGGCGACCGTTGGTGCTGGAGCCGGTGTGGGACGGAGGCGAGCTGGTGGGGCTGGTGGTTCCCACCGACGAAGACGAGGCGGCGCTGGTGGGTGGGGAGGAGCTGGACAAGCTCGGCCCGGCACTCACCGATCCGGGCCATCCCAAGGTGCTGCACGACGCCAAGGACCTGGTGCGGGAGCTACTCGATCGCGGGGTGCAGTTCGCCGGCCTGGCGATGGACACGGCAGTGGCCGGCTACGTGCTCGACCCTACGTCGCGCAGCTACGGCCTCGCCGAGCTCGCCGATCGCTATCTGGGAGTCGAATTGGTCTCCCCGGGCCGGGAGGTGAAAGAGGGCCCCGCCCAAGGCACCTTGGACCTCGGCGGCGGGCCCGACCTGGGTGCGGCCGGTCGGCGGGCGGTGGTGGTAGCGAGCCTCTCCGAACGGCTGCGGGCCGAATTGGAGTCGCTCGGCGGAGCCGAGCTGTACGACCAGATGGAGGTGCCGCTGGTCGAGGTGCTGGCGCGCATGGAGCATGCGGGGATCGGGGTCGATCGGGACTACTTGATCGAGATGGGAGAGAGCCTGCGCGATCAGCTGGCGACTCTGGAGGGGCAGATCCACGAGGCCGCGGACGGCGCCTTCAACGTCAACTCCACCGCCCAGTTGCGGGAGGTGCTCTACGACCGGCTGGGCCTCCCCATCCTGAAGAAGACCGCCAAGGGTGCTCCCTCCACCGACGCTTCGGTACTTGCCAAGCTGGCCGACGCTCATCCCATCGTGGAGCGCTTGCTCCGTTACCGCGAGCTGGAGAAGCTGCGCTCCACCTATGTAGACGGCTACCTGCCCCTCGTCGCCGCCGACGGGCGCATCCACACCCGTTTCAATCAGATGGCGGCCGCCACCGGCCGCCTCTCCTCCGACCATCCCAATCTCCAGAACATCCCGGTGCGCTCCGAGACGGGGCGCACCATCCGGCGAGCGTTCGTCTCCCGGCCCGGCTGGCACTTCGTCGTTGCGGACTACTCACAGATCGAGCTGCGGGTGCTGGCCCATATGAGCGAAGATCCCGGCCTGTTGGAGGCCTTCAGCGGGGAGGAGACCGACATCCACACCGCCACCGCCGCCCGGGTCTTCGGCGTGAAGGCCGAGCATGTCACCCCGGAGATGCGCCGCCGGGCCAAGATGATCAACTTCGGGCTGCTCTACGGGATGGAGGCGTACGGGCTCGCCGAGCGCCTCGAGATCGCTCGCGAGGAGGCGCAAGATCACATCGACGCTTACTTCGAGCAGTTCCCCCAGGTGCGCGAGTTCATGCAGGCGGTGGTAGCCGACGCACGACGGACCGGTTACACCACCACGCTGTTCGGTCGGCGCCGTTACCTACCCGAGTTGAAGTCGGACAACTTCAGGATTCGTCAAATGGGGGAACGCATGGCCCTCAACGCGCCGGTGCAGGGCACGGCCGCCGACATCATCAAGAGGGCGATGGTGGACCTGGACCGGCAGCTCAGCTCGCGGCGCCTGTCGACCGCGATGCTGTTGCAGGTCCACGACGAGCTGGTGTTGGAGGCGCCCGACGACGAGTTGGAGGCTTCCACCGGGCTCATCGTGCAGGTCATGGAGGGCGTCGCCGAGCTGCGAGTACCACTGCGCGCCGAACTCGCCACCGGGCGCAACCTGGCCGAGTGCAAAGCCTGATCGAGCCGGCCTGGTGGAGGATCAGAGCGCTTCGTGGTAGGCTGCTGGTCGCCTCGGGGCGTCTCCTGCCCCGCAGAGCCTTTCCCGGAGGTACGCAACACATCCATGTCGACTGAACACGAATCCGCGCCCGATCGAGACGCCGACGCTGCGATCGAAGCGCCGCCCGAGGAGCCCGTCGGCGCTGCCACTGCTTCCGAGCAGGCATCGGAGGCGGAAGGCGCTCCCACCGCCGAGCCACCGAGCGGAGGAGAAGGACGAACGGTGGGGCCTCCGGCCATCGTCGCCAAGAGCGTCGAAGATCTCCCCGAAGACCTGGCGGATGACTTCGAGGCGGCTCTGGAGCACACCGTGCTCGAGTTCAGCGAGGGGGACATCGTCGAGGGCACGGTGGTGAGCATCGACGGCGACGGGGTGATGGTCGACATCGGATACAAGTCGGAGGGCGTCATTCCCATCAAGGAGCTGTCCATCCGCAACAACGTCGACCCCGGCGAGGTGGTGGCGATCGGGGATCGCATCGAAGCCCTGGTCCTCGACAAGGAAGACGAGGAAGGCCGCCTCATCCTCTCCAAGAAGCGCGCTCAGTACGAGCGAGCTTGGGGGCGTATCGAGAAGCTCACCCAGGAAGGCGGCACGGTGCGGGGGCCGGTCATCGAGGTCGTCAAGGGTGGGCTGATCGTCGATATCGGCCTGCGCGGCTTCCTTCCCGCTTCGCTGGTCGAGCTGCGGCGAGTGCGTGACTTGGATCCCTACGTCGGGCAGGAGATCGAGGCCAAGGTCATCGAGCTGGACCGCAACCGCAACAACGTGGTGCTGTCACGGCGGGCGTTCCTCGAAGAGGAACAAGCCGAGCAGAGGCAGGCGTTCCTCGACGGCCTGGCAGTGGGCGAGATCCGTACCGGCGTGGTGTCTTCGGTGGTCAACTTCGGCGCTTTCGTCGACCTGGGCGGTATGGACGGTCTGGTGCACGTCTCGGAGCTGTCGTGGCAGCACGTCAACCATCCGTCGGAGGTCGTCAGGGTGGGCGACACGGTGACGGTCAAGGTGCTCGAGATCGACCTCGACCGCGAACGCATCTCGCTCTCCATCAAGCAGACCGAGGAAGATCCCTGGACGGCGTTCTCGCGGGACCACGAGGTGGGCTCCGTCATCGAAGGCTCGGTCACCAAGACGGTGCCGTTCGGCGCCTTCGTCTCGGTTGGGGAGGGCGTCGAGGGTCTCGTGCACGTCTCTGAGATCGCCATTCATCGCGTGGAGTCGCCCGAGCTGGAGCTGTCCATCGGCCAGAGGGTCTCGGTGAAGATCACCGAGATGGACGAGGAGCGCCGTCGGGTGAGCCTCTCCATCAAGCAAGCCCTTCCCGAGTGGAAGGAGCGCCAGGAAGCCACGGCGCGACCCGGGCCGGAGCGTCCACGTCGCGCCCCCGCGGCCGACGAGTTCGAGCGGGAGAGCGCTCGAGAGGAAGAGGAAGAGAAGACGGTCAGCGTCGATGCCTCTCTCGAAGCCATCCTGCAAGAACTCAAGGAGCGGGGTATCGGACGCCGATAACGAACCTGGATCTCGACCTCGAGTCGATCCACGGCAGGGTGACTGCCGTTGGGCTGTTGGGAGGCCGCGTCCGTCCTGAGTGACGGGCAGAGGAGAGAGAGTATGCGGATTCCCGACGTTCGCACTGCCCGCGAGAGAACGTGGGCCTGCTCGTTCCGAGCGGCCCGGCGCGGGTGGAGCGCGGCCGGTACCCAGTGCCATCTCTCCACAAGGGACGCGCGTCATAATGTGAGCCGTTTGGGCCGCGGGGCGCCGTCGAGTAGAGCCGAGCGAACCAACTGAAGGAGACTCGATGGGTAGGCGAACTCTGGTGCTGCTGGTCGCGCTGCTCCTAGCGGCCGTCGCATCCTTCGCCATGTGGCAGTTCCTGACCGGCGTCGAAGACGAGGTGCGGGAGGGGCAGACGCTTCAGCCGGTTTACCGGGCTGGCGCGTTCATCGCCGAGGGCACCAGGGGCGACCTGCTGCTCTCGCAGGAGAACCGACTGGTGGCAAGCGAGGAAGCTCTGGACTTCATGCCGGAAAACGCCATCAGCACGCCGGAAGAGCTGGAAGCGGTGCTGAGGGGGAAGCTGGCCGCCGGGCCTATCTCCGCCAATTCGGTCATCACTCGCGACCAGTGGGTGGAGATCAGCATCGAGGTCACGCCGCTGGCCGAGCTCATCCCATCGGGGAAGCAGGCCATCACGGTGGCGGTGGACCAGCGAGCCGGCGTCAACGGCTTCGTGAGACCGGGCGATCGGGTGAATCTGATCGTGACCTTGGACCTGGACGTCAAGTTCGTCGACTTCCTGGCCACTCCGGGACTGGGATTGGAGACGCCCACCGGCGAGGAAGATCAGGGGGAGCAGAGCATCGCGAAGACGATCACCCGCTTCGTGTTGCAGGGCTTGCCCGTGCTGGCGGTGGGGCGGGAGATCCGCCCACCCGAAGATGCTCCAGTCGAGATCAACGTCGCTCCCGCCGAGGGTGAGGCGGAAGCCGAGGAAGCGGTCGACACCGGGGTGCTGACCTTGGAGGTCACGCCGGAGCAAGCAGAGCGCCTCGTGCATGCCTTCGAGCAAGGCAGCATGTGGCTGACGCTGGTGCCGGAGGACTTCGTGGAGGTCTCCACCGAGGGCGTCACCGCAGAAAACCTCTTCGACGACCTAGGGATTTTGGGCGATCTCTTCGATCTACAGTCCAGATGAGAGGACAAGGGTGAGCCAAGGACTCGACGGTAACGGCATTGTCATCGTCGACGACGACGACGAGTTCCTGAGCGAGGCCAAACGGCTGTTCGAGGGCAGTGTGCCCACCGCTCGCACCCTGCCCGATGTGCAGCGGCGAGTCGAGGATGGCGAGGTCGACCTCGTCATCCTCGGTCCGTCGTTCGCTCACGAGGGGGGTCTGCGTGGGGTGTCCGCGCTCCTGGAGACCGCACCCAACCTCGCGGTGGTGCTCGTCGCTCAGACCATCACCGCCCCATTGCTGAAGACGGCGATGCGGGCCGGCCTCAAGGACGTCGTCGAGGCGCCGCTCACGGGTCCCAAGGTCGCTGAGGTCCTGCCGCGAGGGGAGCGGGAACGGCGGGTGCGGGCGGCGCCTCCTCCGGCCGAGCCCTTCGAAGCACCGCAGCGCGAGGGCAAGATCATCACCGTGATGTCGGCGAAGGGGGGGAGCGGCAAGACGGTCACCGCCACCAACGTCGCCCGNNTGCCTCGTGCTGCAGCTCGAGCCCAAGCTGACCATCGTCAACGCCGCCCACGAGCTGCACCGTCTCGACGAGGCGTTGCTGCAATCGGTGCTGACGAGACACCCGACTGGCCTGCGGGTGCTGGCCGCTCCCCTGGAGCCCGCCTTCGCCGACGAGATCTCCACCGGAGCGATGACCCAGATACTGGCAATGCTGAAGGGGATGTTCGACTACATCGTCGTCGACACTGCGTCGCTCCTCGACGAGCTGTTGCTGTCGCTGCTGGAGCGCTCCGATCAGGTCATCTTCATCGTCGAGATGGACCTGCCCAGCGTCAAGAACGCCAAGCTGGCCTTGGAGACGCTGCGGCTCCTCAAGTTCCCCTTCGCCAAGATCCAGCTGGTGCTCAACCGCAGCAACGCCAAGGCGCGCCTGGACGAACGGGAGATCGAACGATCCCTCAAGATGAAGATCTCCGCCGCCGTTCCCTCGGACGGCCTGGTGCCCGCCTCGGTCAACGAAGGCCGTCCCGTGGTCGATTCAGCGCCCAAATCGAAGGTTGCCAAGGGTTTCGAGTCGGTTTACGAACTCGTGGCCGGAGACAGATCTCCCTCTTCAGGCGACGCCTCGCGACGCCGATGGAGGTAGGGAAGCAAGAACGTCCTGCCTAGGGCGACCACGATGAGGGAGAATCGAAATGGCTTCTCTGTCTGAGCGGGTGGCTGCCGCCAAGGCCGCGGACACCCCCATCAGCGTGCAAAGGGAGGGCGTCTTCCGCGAGCTGCGCGGCCGGCTCCACTTCCGGGTCGTAGAGGAGTTGGGCCCGACGCTCTACGACCGTCAGGTNNGAGCGGACCCAGCTGCTCAATGAGATCGCCAGCGACGTACTCGGGTACGGCCCGATCGATCCGCTCCTCAATGACCCGGAGATCACCGAAGTGATGGTCAACGGTCCTGCGGACGTGTACGTAGAGCGCTTCGGCAAGATCAACAAGAGCCCCATCCGCTTCGTGGACGAGGTACACCTGCGGCGCATCATCGACAAGATCGTGGGCCAGGTGGGCCGGCGCATCGACGAGGCCACCCCGATGGTGGATGCTCGCCTCCCCGACGGATCCCGCGTCAATGCGGTGATCCACCCGCTGGCCATCTCCGGACCATTCCTCACCATCCGCAAGTTCTCGGTGGAACCCCTCACCGAAGAGGACCTGGTCACCAACAGCACCATGACGAAGCGGGTAGCCGACTTCCTGCGGGCCTGTGTGGTGGGGCGGCTCAACGTGATCATCAGTGGTGGTACCGGGTCCGGTAAGACCACCATGCTCAATGTGATGTCGGGCTACCTGCCCGCCGACGAGCGCATCGTCACGATCGAGGATGCCGCCGAGCTCCAGCTGAACCAGGACCACGTGCTCAGCCTCGAGTCGCGTCCCACCAACATCGAGGGCAAGGGTCAGGTGACCATCCGCGACCTGGTACGCAACGCCTTGCGCATGAGGCCGGACCGCATCGTCGTCGGTGAGGCCCGGGGCGGCGAGGCGCTCGACATGCTGCAGGCGATGAACACAGGTCATGACGGCTCGCTCACCACCGTGCACTCCAACTCGCCACGGGACACCCTGGCTCGGGTGGAGACCATGGTGCTCATGGCGGGTTTCGACCTGCCGGTGCGGGCCATCCGGGAGCAGATCTCCTCGGCGGTGGATTTGATCGTCCACGTGGCACGGTTGCGCGACGGTACCCGTCGCATCACCCACATCACCGAGGTGGAAGGGATGGAGGGGGAGATCATCACCCTTCAGGACCTGTTCCTCTTCGACTTCGGGATGGGCGTCGACGAGAACGGCCGCTACCTGGGCCGGCTCAAGGCGACGGGCATCCGTCCCACCTTCAGCGGTCACCTTCAGGATCAGGGCATCAAGCTGCCGGCGGACCTGTTCGACCCCGAGCCGTTCGCCCGCCGCCAGGATCAGTTCTCCTCACAGCGGTGAACCATGCGTAAGGCGACCCTGACCACATTGCTGGGCGCGCTGACATTGCTGGTGGCGCTGCCCGCCTGGGCGCAGACGCCCGAGGTGGAGATCATCGACGTCACCGTGAGCCGTTACCCCCAGGTTCAGCTGGTGGTGGACTTCCGCAACGTCGACCAGCTCGACGAGACCTTGCTCACCGTCACTGAAGACGGCGTTCCGGTGCAGGGGTGGGAGATCGAGACCATCAGTGAATCGGTGGTTCCCGTTGGCATCGTGCTGGTGATCGATGTCAGCGGGAGCATGGACGGTGCCCCCATCGAAGCGGCCAAGGCGGCGGCGGTGTCCTTCGTCGAGCAGAAACGCAGCCAGGACTACATCGCCGTGGTCACCTTCGGCAACGGCGTCGAGGTGCTGGCGGGATTCACCAACCGTGCGGCGGATCTGCTCCCTCGAATCGAAGGCATCGCAGCCGGCGGCGAGACCGCCCTCTACGACGGCGTGATCGCCGGCACCGATCTCTACTCGGGGTCGGCGGCCGCTCTCACCCAGCGCAACGTGATCCTCCTCACGGACGGCAACGACACCGTCAGCACCGCCACCCTGGACGAGGCACGGACTGCGCTGCAGGCCCGGGAGGCGCGGCTGTTCGGGGTAGCCCTGGAATCCCCAGACTTCAACGAGGAGCCGGTGCAGCAAATGGTGTCGGCCACCAACGGCCTCTACCTGTCGACGCCGGATCCCTCCGAACTCAGCTCCCTGTACGGGCAGATCAACCGCGAGCTGGAGAACAAGCTGGTGGTGCGGTTCAACGCCTCGCAGGACCAGGAGGGGGACGTCGCCTTCGGAGTGTCGTACCAGGGCTTGACCGCGGCACAGAGCGTACGCGTGCCCGGCTTCATCAAGGCACAGCCGCCGGCATCGACGACCACGGTCACCTTCGCCGAGGCCGAGAGCTACCGAGTGGAGTCGCGCGCGCCTGCGGATCCGGTCACGCTGCGCGCCCTGGCGGCAGGGGCCGCAGGGCTGGCGCTCGCCCTGTTCGTGTTCATCCTCTTCGGGGTCCGCAGTGAGGATTCCGCCTCGGCCTTCCGCAACCGGCTGCAAGCCTACGGAGGGGCCATGCGGGAGTCGGCCGCGCAGGCCTCCAAGGGAATCATGGGCCGCATCCCGCTGTTGCGGCGCTTCACCGAGCAGGCGGAAGCGGTAGCCAAAGAGCGGGGTCTGTTGTACGCCCTCAACTCCGTTCTCGAGCAGGCCAACATCCCGCTGCGCGCCGGCGAGGCGATCGCGGCCGCTTTCGGCCTCAGCGCACTCGTGGGCTTGGTGGTGGGCTTGGTTACCGCCAGCGTCGGCGCCGGGCTGGTGGCTTTCTTGATAGGGATCCTGCTCGTCATCCAGTTCATCCAATATGCCGGAAGGCGAGAAAAGCGCCGTTTCGAACGGCAACTCCCCGACACTCTGACGCTGATCTCCACGTCGCTGCGTGCCGGGTACTCGCTGCTGCAAGCGGTTGAGGCGGTGGTCGCAGAGGCCCCCGCTCCCACCTCGCGGGAGTTCGGTCGGGCCATTGCGGAGAGCCGGCTCGGGAGGCCGGTGGTACAGGCCCTGCAGGGCATCTCCGACCGAATGCGCTCCGCCGACTTCCAGTGGGCGGTGATGGCGATCGAGATCCAGCGCGAAGTGGGCGGCAACCTCGCCGAGGTGCTGCAGACGGTGGCGGAGACCATGTTGCAGCGCAACCGGCTGCGGGGCGAGATCAAGGCGCTCACCGCCGAAGGGCGCATCTCGGCGATCGTCTTGGCCGCCCTGCCGTTCTTGTTGTTCGCCTTCCTCTTCATGGCCAACCGTAGTTACCTGCAACCACTGATCACCAGGACGGTGGGCTGGATCGCGCTCGGCGTAGGAGGCCTGCTGATGCTGGCCGGGGTGATCTGGCTGCAGAAGATCGTGGACATCGAGGTCTGAATGGAACAGAAGCTATTTGCCGTCGGGTCGATCTTCGTAGCGACCACCGCGCTGGGACTGTACGTAGGCGCCGGCGTGCTGAAAGCCCGTCGCGCCGCCACCGACCGCCTTGCCTTGTACGGGGCGGATGCGCTCCGCGAGGAGACCCTCAAGAAGCCGCTCGCCGAGCGCGCCCTCGCCCCGATCGTCATCGCGGTGGGCAGGGTGCTGGGTCGGTTCACCCCGGTGGGATGGCTCAAGAAGACCCAGCGCCGCTTGGTGCTGGCCGGCAGCCCCGGCACCCTCGATGCCAACGCTTGGGCCGTGGTCAAGGTGTTGACCACCGGCGGAGCGATGGCGTTGTGGTTCGTAGTCCAGGCCGGGCTCGACTTCCAGTTCAAGGTGTTGAGCTTCGTCCTGCTGTTGGTGTTGGGCTTCTTCGGGCCCGATGCCTGGCTGCAGCGCAAGATCGACGAACGGCGGGAATCCATGCGGCGGGCGCTCCCCGACGTCCTCGACCTGCTGGTGATCAGCGTGGAGGCCGGTCTCGGCTTCGACTCGGCATTGGCGAGGGTGGTGAACACGGTGCCGGGACCGTTGTCGGAGGAGTTCTTCCGGATGCTGCAGGAGACCCGGGTGGGCGTGAGCCGCCGCGATGCCATGCGGCACCTGATGGACCGCACCGACGTAGAGGAGCTCAGGTCCTTCTTGCTGGCCATGCTGCAAGCTGAGGCCTTCGGCGTGGCCATCGCGCGGGTGCTGCGCGTGCAAGCGGACGAGATGCGGGTCAAGCGCCGCCAGCGGGCCCAGGAGAAGGCGTTCGCGGCTCCGGTGAAGCTGGTGTTCCCGCTGGTGTTCTGCATCTTCCCCTCGCTGTTCATCGTTCTGCTGGGCCCGGCTGCCATCCAGATCTACGAGACCTTCCAGGGCTTGTAGCCCGACGCCCATGACCACACCGCCGGGCTCCGTGCCGCCGCCGGAGACCCGCCCGCCCTGGTGGCGCCGCGCCACCCTCGCACACGTGTGGCTGGTGGTGCCCTGGATCGGCATCGTCATCGCGGCCCGCCGGCCGATCGGGGACGGCTCCTTTCTGTGGCATGTGCGGGCGGGCACGGTGCAGCTCCAAGAGGGGTCGGTGCTGCGAGCGGATCCGTTCTCCTTCACCGCTCACGGAGCAGCCTGGCGCACCCAGTCCTGGGTGGCGGACCTGCTGTACGGATGGCTCGACGCGCGAGTCGGGCTGCGGTTCGTCCCTTGGCTGATCGGGACGGTCGGCATCCTCACGGTGGTGCTGATGGCGACCGCGGTGTACCGGGAGACCTGCGGGCCCCGGGCCGCCGGCTTGATGATGGTGGGGTTGATCTGGCTGGGAGTTGCCTACCTCGTGCCGCGACCGGTGCTGTTCTCTTTCCTGCTGCTGGCTGCGCTGGTGGTCGTGGTCGGAGACGAGCGGCTGCGATGGACCATTCCGCTGCTGCTGTGGGTGTGGGCCTCCTTGCACGGCTCCTTTGTGCTGGGATTGGCCCTGCTGGCGCTGGAGGCGATGAGACGCCGTTCACTCTCCCGGGTCGGGGATGTCGCCGCCGGCGTGATAGCGGCCAGCCTCACCGCACACGGCATCCACGTGTGGGGAACCCTGCTCCAGTTCTGGCGCAGCAGGGACGCTCTCGACCTGATCCGGGAATGGGCGCCTCCCGATTTCACCGCGCCGTCACTGCTGCCCTTCGTGGCGGTGGTGGTGCTGCTGCTGGTGGCATCCACGCAGGGGCGGCTGGCCACCGGTGACCTGCTGGTGGTGGGACCGTTCCTCGCTTTCGGACTCACCTCGGAGCGGGCGGTCTTCCCGGCACTGCTGGTGCTGGCCCCGTTTGCAGCCCGGGCGTGGGCCCGGAGCAGAGTGGCGGTCCCGGCGGCGGGCCCGGCGCTGGCGGTGGGGGGCTGGGTACTGGTGGCGGCTATCGCCGTCGTTCCCTATCTGGTGGGAGGGGGAGATCAGGAGGTCGACGCCACCAAGTTTCCGGTGAGCGCCGCAGGAGCCCTGGGCGCCGGACCCACCTTCCACGACGAGGTCACCGGCGGCTACCTCATCTACGCGGCGTGGCCTCGGCAGCAGGTGTTCGTGGACGATCGGGCGGAGCTGTACGGGAGGGAGCTCTTCGATCAGTTGCTGACCACGAAGGCCGCTCGGCCGGGCTGGGAGGAAGTGCTGGCCGGTCACGCCATCTCCCAGGTACTGCTTGGCACCGACGACGCACTCGTCGGCGTGCTCCAGGAGCGGGGTTGGCCGCTGCGGTACGCGGACGAGCACTTCGTGGTGCTCACCGCGCCGCAGGCATCAAGGTGAAGCCCCCCGCTCGGGCGGGGGGCTTCGCAAGAGTCGGACTCCGTGGCGGCTACGAGTTGGACAACCCGGTGCCGATCTCACTCCACATCTGCACGTTCTCGGTGCCCACCAACCGCACCGTCGTGAGTGCGACAATGGCGATCAGGACGACCACCAGAGCGTACTCCACGAGGCTCGCTCCTCGGTCCTGGCTGAGCAGTTCAAACATGCTGGGATCCACGGGTCCGTACTGCTTCTCGGATCGTTGCTAGTTGACGCTGTCCAGGTTGGTGGCGATGTTGTCGAAGGTCTCCGACACCTCGGTGCCGGCGAACCGGATGGCCACGATCGCCACGATGGCAATCAGCACAACCAGCAGCGCATACTCCACCATGCTGGCGCCGCGCTCGTCCTTGAGAGCGACCCAAGCAGCGGTGATGCGGGTCCACAGTGAAAGCATCAGCCTCTCCTTGTCTCGGCTGTGGGCTGCGTAGGCAAGCTACCACGTAGAGTGGTCACCAACCATGGGTCGGTCGACCTATTTCCCCTCCACCAAACCGAGGCGGATTGCTTCTACCGCCGCTTGGGCGCGGTCGGCGACGGCCAGCTTCTCGTAGATGCTCGCCAGGTGGTTTTTCACCGTTTTTTGCGAGATAAATAGCTCTTCGGCGAGATCCTCGGTGCCGGAGACGCCTCGTGCCAGCAGCCCCAAGAGCTCGCGCTCCCGTGCCGTCAGGGCGGCGGCGCCGGGGTCGAGGTGCGGCTGACGGTGACGGTCCAAAGTATCACGGAGCGTGGTCGTATCGAGCACGTTCTCGCCGGCGGCTGCCGCCCGGATGGCGGCCGCCAGGTCCGGCAGCGGCGCGGACTTGGAGAGGAAGCCAACGGCGCCGGCGGCGGCCGCCTTCTGGCGGTGTGCGTCGTCGGCATGCATGGTGACCACGATGGTGGGAGGGGGGTCGTCGAGGCGTCGCAGCGCCTCCAGACCCCCGAGGCGGGGCATGTCGACGTCCACGAGCAGCACGTCCACCGGCTCCTGGGCCAGCAGGTGGAGCATCTCCTCCCCATCGGGAGCGGTTCCCTGGACGTGGATGTCCGGTAGCGAATCCAATGCCCGCTGCAAACCCTCGGCGAACAGGGTGTGGTCGTCGGCGATGACCACACGGATCATTGGGACCCCCAGCTCAAGGTGACCACGGTGCCACCGCCTTCGGCCGGGGTGATATCGAGCCGAGCACCGATGCGGGCGGCGCGCTCGTCCATTCCGAGGAGGCCGAAGTGGCCCGCCGGTACCCGGTTGCGCTCGAAGCCGCGTCCGTCGTCGCGAACCCGGACCTGACCCTCATCGAAGTCGACCTCGCCGTCGACGTATACGTGACTGGCGGCCGAGTGGCGGTGGGCGTTGCGCAGGGCCTCGGAGACGATCGAGGCGACATCGGCGACGATGGATGGACGAGGTGGACGCAGTTCCACCAGCCGCAGCGAGACCTCCGGCCCGCCGTCGGGAAGCGTCGTAACCACGGCGGCCAACGACTCAGTCAGGCTGGATCCGTTGGGATGGCGCAAGTCGGATACGGTGGCCCTGATCTCTTCGACGAGACCCCCCACCGAAGTCCGTAGCTGCTGGAGATGGCCGGCCAGCGCCGGCTCCGCCGGTCTCCGTAGCAAGGCCACGTCGAGGGCCAGTCCCAACGACGCCAGCGAGGGCCCGATCTCGTCGTGCAGTTCCCGGGCGAGCCGCACGCGCTCTTCCCGCACCGCGGCTCGGGCGATGTCTTGCAGCAGCAGGATGTTGGAGAAGGCCAGCGAGAGCGGTTCGAGGGCAGTTTCGACGCTTCCGAGCTCTTCCGCGGTGGGCGCTTCATCCGTCAGCAGCACCACCAGCCCCACCTCGCGTTGGCCCACCGTCAGCGGCACCATGGTGCGCACCAGGTCGTCGTGCTGGGTACCCTGCCGCGCCACCACCACCGGTCCCTGCTCTCCCGCCAGCGCCACCACGGCGGCGCGCAGCGGAATCATGCTCTCCAAGCTCTCCAAGGCCGCGGTGCCGGCCGCCATCGGATTCAGCTCGGCCCCTTGAGCCATCTCGGAGAGGCGGCTCAGGAGCCGGTTGGCGTTCTCCAGCCGCTGCAGCCGGGCAGAGGAATCCGCCGACTCGGCCTCCAGCGCCCGGGCGCGTGCCTCCTCCTCGACCAGCATCCGGCGCGCCTGGTTGAAGACCAGGGCAACAATCACATAGAGGCCGGTCCAGTCGGTCACGGCGTTCCAGGGAACCACCGGCTCGGGAAGGGACATGGCGGTGAGCAGGCCGGCGGAAAGGGCGGCGGTGGCCAGACCGATGCGCAGCCCACCGAGGGCTGCGGCGAACAAGATCGGGGTGAGCGACAACAGCAGGTAGGGACTCTCGACGCCGCCGCTGGCGGCCACCGCCGAGAGCGTGAGCACCGAGCCGGCGAGAGCCGCGACCTCACGCACCAGCGGACGTCGCAGCAGCTCCGGGGGGATCACGGTCATCGCCAGCACGTAGCTGGACGCAAAGGCAGCGGCGACGAAGGCGAGGGGGGAGTCGCGAAACCGTACGAAGGCGACGAAAACACCCACCTCCAGCGCCAGCCACTGCACCCACAGGATGATGCGGCGGAACCGCGCTTCCCAGCGGTTGCTGTCGGGCATGAGGCCTCCGGTACAGTCATCGGATCGTGACAGCCCAGACTCAAGTTCTTCTCTGCGGTGGCATAGGTGCCGGCAAGAGTGCGGTGGGCCGGTTGCTGGCACAGCGGGGCGCCCTGGTGGTGGACGCCGATCGGGTGGGTCACACAGTGCTGGAGCCCTACGGCGAGGCCTACGCCGCAGTGCGGAGGCGGTGGCCGCAGGTGGTGACCGGGGGGCGGGTCGACCGTGCCGCGCTGGCAGAGGTCGTGTTCAGCGACCGAGCCGAGCTCGCCCGACTCGAAGAGATCACCCATCCCGCCATCCGCCGTCGCATCCTCGACATGGTCGCCGATACCCCTCACCGGCTGGTCGTCGTCGAGGTACCGCTACGCGGCGATTTCATGGGAGAGGGATGGATGCGGGTCGTGGTCGATGCACCCGACGAGGTGCGAGTGGAACGGCTACGAGCCCGAGGCATGGATGAAGCGGACATCCTGCGGCGCATGAAGGCGCAACCGTCGCGTTCGGAGTGGCTGGCGTGGGCCGACTTCGTGGTGGACAACGCCGGGAACGAGCCACAGCTCGAGTCGGAGGTCGACCGCCTCCTCGGCGCGCTGCATGCGGGCGGCCCGAGGGACTGAGAAGGGTCCTCCGGGTTACCCGGCACGGCGCGTAAGCTTCCGTTGATGCCTCCCTTCAAGGTCCATTCGGAGTTCCGCGCCGCCGGTGACCAGCCGAAGGCGGTGGCGTCGCTCGCCGAGGGCATCGACGCCGGGGAGCGTTTCCTGACTCTGCTGGGTATCACCGGGTCGGGCAAGTCGGCCACCATCGGCTGGGCCATCGAGCAGGTGCAGAAGCCCACCCTGGTGATCGCTCCCAACAAGGCGCTGGCGGCGCAGCTCGCCAACGAGTTCCGCGAGTTCTTCCCAGAGAACCGGGTCGAGTACTTCGTCAGCTACTACGACTACTACCAACCCGAGGCCTACATCCCCCAAACCGACACCTACATCGAGAAGGACGCCACCGTCAACGACGAGATCGACCGGTTGCGTCATGCGGCAACGAGCGCCCTCCTGGTTCGGGAGGACGTGATCATCGTGGCTTCGGTGTCGTGCATCTACGGGCTGGGCACCCCCGAGCAGTACGCGGGGCAGCTGCTGCGCTTGGTGCAGGGGGTGGAGTATCCACTGGACGCCGCCATTCGGCGGCTGGTGGACATCCAATATGAGCGCAACGAGGTCAACCTGATCCGGGGCAAGTTCCGGGTGCGGGGCGACACCCTGGAGGTGTTCCCCGCCTACGAAGAGACCATCGCCCGGGTGGAGTTCTTCGGCGATGACGTCGAGCGGATCCTGCGCATGGATCCCGTCACCGGGGAGGTGCTCGATGAGCTCAGCGAGCTCTGGGTGTTCCCGGCCTCCCATTACGTCACCTCCCGCGAGCGCATGGAGAAGGCCATCGAAGCCATCGAGGTGGAGCTCGGAGAGCGACTCGCCGAGCTCGAGAGCAAAGGGAAGCTGCTGGAGGCTCAGCGCTTGCGTATGCGCACCGCCTACGACCTCGAGATGCTGCGGGAAGTGGGCTTCTGCTCCGGCGTGGAGAACTACAGCCGCCACCTCGATGGGCGCGCTCCCGGCGAACCCCCCTACACGCTGCTCGATTACTTCCCGGCCGGCTACCTCACGGTGGTGGACGAGAGCCACGTCACCGTGCCACAACTCCACGGTCAGTTCGAGGGCGACCGCAGCCGCAAGGAGGTGCTCGTAGAGCACGGGTTCCGCCTGCCCTCGGCGGCGGACAACCGTCCGCTGCGCTTCGACGAGTGGCTGGAGCGGTCCGGCCAGGTGGTCTTCCTCTCGGCCACCCCCGGGCCCTTCGAGCTGGAGCGCTCCGGCCGTGTCGTCGAACAGATCGTCCGTCCCACCGGTCTGGTGGATCCCGAAGTGGTGGTACGTCCCACCAAGGGACAGATCGACGACCTGCTGCACGAGGTCAAGGAGCGGGCCGCCGCCGACCAGAGGGTGCTGGTCACCACCCTCACCAAGAAGATGGCCGAGGACCTCACCGACTACCTCCTGGAGATGGGAGTCCGCGCCCGCTACCTCCACTCCGAGATCGACACTCTGGAACGGGTCCAGATCCTGCGCGAGCTTCGCCTGGGCGAGTTCGACGTGCTGGTGGGCATCAACCTGCTGCGGGAGGGCCTCGACCTGCCCGAGGTGTCGCTGGTGGCCATCCTCGACGCCGACAAGGAGGGGTTCCTGCGGTCGGAGACGAGCCTGGTGCAGATCATCGGACGCGCCGCCCGCAACGTGGACGGCCAGGTGATCATGTATGCCGATCAGGTCACCGATTCGATGCAGCACGCGATCAACGAGACCAACCGCAGGCGCCGGTTGCAGCTCGACCACAACGAGGAGCACGGGATCGACCCGCAGACCATCCGCAAGCGGGTGAGCGACATCCTCGGGGTGATCCAGGCGGAGGCGCCGGCGGCGCAGCGCCGGAAGCGAGAGGTGGGGACGGGGCTGCGGCTGGATCTCGCCGGCGACGACCTACGGCGGCTCATCCTCAGTCTGGAAGAGGAAATGCACGAGGCTGCCAAGGAGCTGCGCTTCGAGTACGCCGCCCGGCTCCGCGACGAGGTCAACGAGCTGCGCCGGGAATTGCGGGACGTGGCCGAGGCCGGTCGATGACGCCACCCCAACCCAGCGCACCGATCCCGCGCCCCGTGTGGCTGTTCACCGGCGGCTGGATGCTCGCGGTGGGCATCGCGGTGGTACTCAAGGTGTGGGCGCTGCTGGCTCGGGCCTTCGACTTGGGGTTCTTCGTCCAGGTGCTGGCGGTGACCGCCCGGGAGGGTCCCTTCGCGGCCACCAGCCTCACCGGCGTGTCGATGCTGCGGGACCACTTCTCGCCGCTG
>JABAOH010155834.1_pt1 | contig 18110 bp, 18 predicted proteins | sample 7062181 | NCBI WGS metagenome assembly JABAOH01 (sample SAMN14538630, study PRJNA623070) | marine sediment metagenome | biome: marine biome [ENVO:00000428]; feature: marine pelagic biome [ENVO:01000023]; material: deep marine sediment [ENVO:00002113]; isolation source: pool of 5 deep marine... | reverse complement strand
CACGGCAAGCTGCCGACGCGCGCGGAGCTCGACGCCTATATCGGCAAACTCAAATCGCTGCGCGGGCTCCCCGACGACCTGAAAAAGGTCCTCGAGATGATCCCGGCGGATGCGCATCCGATGGACGTGCAGCGCACGGGCGTCTCCTTCCTCGGCAATATCGAGCCCGAGGGCGACTTCTGCAACCAGGCCGATACGGCGGACCGGCTGCTCGCCTGCCTGCCGTCGATACTCCTTTACTGGCATCGCTTCCACACCGATGGCCAGCGCATCGAAACGGCAACCGACGATGACGGCGTGGCGGGGCATTTCCTGCACATGCTGCACGACAGGCCGCCGAGCGAACTGCACCGCAAGAGCCTGGACACGACCCTGATCCTGTATGCGGAACATGAATTCAATGCCTCGACATTCGCCGGTCGCGTGATCACCGGCACCTTGTCGGACATGCATTCGGCGGTGACCGGCGCGATCGGCGCCCTGCGCGGGCCGCTGCACGGCGGCGCCAACGAGGCGGCGATGGAGCTTATCCAGAAATTCAGTACTCCCGAGGAAGCGACCGCGGGGGTGCTTGGCATGCTCGAGCGCAAGGAGCTGATCATGGGCTTCGGCCATCGCGTGTACACCACATCTGATCCGCGCAATTCGGTGAACAAGCGCATGTCGAAAACGCTTGCCGAGGAACAGGGCGACATGACGCTTTATGCAGTGTCGGAAGCCATCGAAAAGGTCATGTGGGACGAGAAGAAGCTGTTTGCCAACGCCGACTTCTTCGCCGCCAGCGTCTACCACTTCATGGGCATCCCGACGTACCTGTTTACGCCGATCTTCGTCTGCTCGCGCATCACCGGATGGGCAGCACACGTCATGGAACAGCGCGCCAACAATAAACTGATTCGCCCGGCCGCCGACTACGTGGGCCCGGATCTGCAGGAGTTTGTTCCTATTGACGAAAGACCGTAGGAGCGCGCCCGGCGCGCGCCCCTGCATGACAGGCAGGCAGATCAAACCCGGGGGTCGGGGCCTGGCGCTGACCCCTTACTTCAACAAAGGAACGATTCATGTCCGGAGCTGACATCCGCTCGGCCGAGCGGCCCGACCCCGACCAGGTGCTGGTCGACATCGCCGACTACGTATGCAACGCCGAGATCGCCAGCGATCTCGCTTACGAGACCGCGCACTACTGCCTGCTGGATACCCTGGCCTGTGGATTCCAGGCCCTCGATTATCCCGCCTGCACCAAGCTGCTCGGCCCGGTGGTCCCTGGCGCAACGCTGCCCGGCGGTGCGCGCGTGCCCGGCACGTCCTACGAGCTCGAGCCGGTGATGGCGGCCTTCAATATCGGCGCGATGATCCGCTGGCTCGACTTCAACGACACCTGGCTAGCTGCGGAATGGGGTCACCCGTCCGACAATCTAGGCGGCATCCTTGCCGTCGCCGACTACCTCAGCCGCATGGCTCGCGCCGAGGGCCGGGATCCGCTGACGATGCACGACGTGCTGACGGCGATGATCAAGGCGCACGAAATCCAGGGCGTGCTGGCGCTCGAGAACAGCTACAACCGCGTCGGCCTCGATCACGTCCTGCTTGTGCGCGTGGCGACGACCGCCGTCGTCACGAGGATGCTCGGCGGCGATCGCGAGCAGGTCATCAACGCCGTCTCGCATGCCTGGATCGACGGCTGTTCGCTCAGGACATACCGTCACGCGCCGAACACCGGTTCGCGCAAAAGCTGGGCGGCCGGTGACGCGACCAGCCGCGGCGTGCGCCTCGCGCTGATCGCCATGACCGGCGAGATGGGCTACCCGTCGGCGCTGACGGCGAAAACCTGGGGCTACTACGACGTCCTGTTCAAGGGCAACGCGTTCTCTTTGCCGCAGGCGTTCGGCAGCTACGTCATGGAGAACATCCTGTTCAAGATTTCCTACCCGGCCGAATTCCATGCGCAGACCGCGGTCGAAGCCGCCATGGCGCTGCACGAACAGGTGAGGGATCGCCTGGACGACATCGACAAGGTCATGATCGAAACGCAGGAGCCCGGCGTGCGCATCATCGACAAGACCGGCCCGCTCGACAATCCGGCGGACCGCGATCACTGCATCCAGTACATGGTCGCGGTGCCGATGATCTTCGGCCGCCTGACGGCCGCAGACTACGAAGACGACGTGGCCTCGGACCCGCGGATCGACGCGCTGCGGGAGAAAATGGAAGTCACCGAGAACGAGGGCTACACGAGAGACTACTTCGATCCGGACAAGCGCTACATCGGCAACGCCATCCAGGTTTTCTTCAGGGACGGCAGCAGCACGGAGCGCGTCGCCATCGACTACCCGATCGGTCATCGGCAGCGGCGGCCGGAAGGCATCCCGGTGCTGGTCCGCAAGTTCGAGACCAGCGTATCGGCTAAACTGAAACACGGTCAGTGGCAGGCACTGAACGAGGCCGCCGCGGATCGCGACAAACTCAAAGACATGCCGGCAGACGAATTCCTGGCCTTACTCGTCGCCTGAAGCTACGCAGAGGAAAGGGGCAGTCATGAAAAACAACAGGTCCGCGTTGATTACGATCGTGTCCACGCTTCTCGTTTCGCACGTGTGGGCGGAACCGGTGACCAGGACCGCCAACAACGGCAACCTGGTCATGGAAGACGTGCCGGAGATCCCGGCGGATATTGTCGACAGCCTGAACCGCTACCTGAACGTTCGCTCCGCCAGCTTCAGCGAGTGGGCCGCGGACGGGCAGAGCATGTACATCACGACGCGATTCGCCGATGTCAGCCAGCTGCATCGGGTCGACATGCCCGGCGGCGCGCGTCACCAGATCACGTTTTTCGATGAACCGATCGGCGGCATCAGCCGGCAGCCGGGCGGCGCCAACATCATCTTCACGCGCGACGCCGGCGGCAGCGAATTCAGCCAGGTCTTCCTGCTCGATCCGGTCGATGGCGCGACGACCATGCTGACCGACGGCGAGTCCAGAAACGGCGGCGTCACCTGGGATCGGGACGGTCGCCGAATCGCGTATACGAGCACGGCGAGAAACGGCGCCGCGAACGACCTCTGGATCATGGATCCGGAGGATGCGAGCGGCGCGAAGCTCGTGCTGGAGTCGCCCGACGGCACGACCTGGGGCGCCGTCGAGTTCAATGCGGCCGGCACGCGGGTGCTCGTTACCAATTACGCGAGTATCGCGGATTCGCGCGTCAACCTGCTCGATCTCGATACCGGCGCCGTTACCCGGCTCGCCGGAGATCCCGACAAGCCGAGCGCGAACTTCGCACTGGCATTCGACGATGCCGACGACGGTTTCTGGTTCGTCACCGACCGGTCCGGCGAATTCCGCCAGCTGGCCTGGCAGGCAAACAGCCCGGACGCGGAGCCGGAGATCCTGACCGGCGATATACCCTGGGACGTCGGCGGCGGGGCGATCAGCAACCGGCGCGACCGGCTCGTGTTTGCCGCGAACGAGGGCGGCATGTCGCGCGTGTACCTGATGGATACGAAGACGCGCGAGTACCGGCCGATCGACGGCCTGCCGACGGGCCTTGCTTTCGGCTTCGAGTTCGCCCCTGACGACAGCCAGCTCGCGATGACCCTGAATACGTCGACAACGCCGAGCGACGTCTACGTGCTCGAGCTCGGCGATGATCCGCTCGACTACGGCGCGCTCGTGCGCTGGACCGAGAGCGAGATCGGCGGTCTCGATACGTCGGCGTTCCGCACGCCCGAGCTCGTCACATTCCCCACTTTCGATGAAGTCGACGGCGCACCACGGCAGATCCCGGCCTGGGTTTACAAGCCCGCCGGTCCGGGACCGTTCCCGGTCGTCGTCTCGATCCACGGCGGTCCCGAAGGCCAGTCGCGGCCAGGCTTCTCGAGCACCTACCAGATGTGGATCGACAAGCTCGGCGTCGCCGTCGTGGTCCCGAACGTGCGCGGGTCGGCGGGTTACGGCAAGAGCTACCTCGCCCTCGACAACGGCTTCAAGCGCGAGGACTCGGTGAAGGACATCGGCGCGCTGCTCGACTGGATCGAAACAGAGGACGATCTCGACGAAGGCCGGGTCGCCGTGTTCGGCGGCAGCTACGGTGGCTACATGGTCCTGGCCAGCTCCTTCCACTACAGCGATCGCCTGCAGGCCGCGGTCGACATCGTCGGCATCTCGAACTTCGTCACCTTCCTCGAGAACACGCAGGACTACCGCCGGGACCTGCGCCGCGTCGAGTACGGCGACGAGCGCGATCCCGAGATGCGCGCACACCTGGAAAGCATCGCGCCGATGAACCACGTCGAGAAGATGCGTCACCCGATGTTCATCGTCCAGGGCGAGAACGACCCGCGCGTGCCGGTGACCGAGTCGGCACAGATGGTCAAAGCGCTGCGCGACGCCGGCCAGACGGTCTGGTACATGAACGCGCTCAACGAGGGGCACGGTTACCGCAAGAAGGAAAACCGCGATATCTACCAGCAGGCGACGGTGTTGTTCCTCCAGGAGCACCTGGTTGGCGACTGAGTGATTCTCGGTCAGCGCGATCCGCAATGATCGGGAAAAGCATCGCTGAAGGCGCACTGACGCTCGGCCAGGTCCTGTCCGACGAGCAGGTTGACCTGCTTGCGCGGCTCCTCCAGGAGCTCGAACGCTGGAATCGCCGCATCAACCTGACGGCGATCCGGGATATCGACGAGATGGTCAGCGGGCATGTCCTGGACAGCCTTGCCGTGCGGCCGTTGCTGCGCGGCGATTCGGTGCTCGACATCGGTACCGGCGCCGGATTTCCCGGGCTGCCGCTCGCGATCGTCGAGCCGGGAGTCCGCTTCGTGCTCCTCGACAGCAACGGCAAGAAGATCAGTTTCGTCCGCGAGATGATCGGCAGGCTCGAGCTGGCAAACGCGGACGCCGTCAAAGCGCGCGCAGAGGACTATGCACCCGGCAATCGCTTTGATACCGTGATCGCCCGGGCGCTGGCTTCGCTGCCGCGACTGGTCGAGCTGTCTGCTCACCTGGTCGGAGAGGACGGACAGCTGCTGGCGCTCAAGGGGAGATATCCGGCCGAAGAGCTGGAGGCGATAAAATCATTATCCGAGTGGGAGTACAGCGTCGAGCCCGTCGACGTGCCGGGCCTCGAGGCACATGCGCGGCACGTCGTGAGGCTCGAGAGGATTAAGGCCAGGCCCTGATGGCGCGAATCATCGCAATCGCGAATCAAAAAGGCGGCGTTGGAAAAACGACCACCTGCGTCAATCTTGCAGCGTCGCTTGCGGCGACCCAGCGGCGCGTGCTGCTGATCGATCTCGATCCGCAGGGCAACGCGACGATGGGTTGCGGCATCAACAAGATGGAACTGGAACTGACCGCCTGCGACGTGCTGCTTGGCGACGCGACGGCCGCGGATACCATCGTCTCTGCACCGGAAGGCGGCTTCGCGGTCATGCCGGGCAACGAGGACCTGACCCTGGCCGAAGTCAAGCTGCTGCAGGAGATCGGCCGCGAACTCAAACTGCGCAAGGCGCTGCAGCCGGTCGTCGGCCTGTACGACTTCATCCTCATCGACTGCCCGCCCTCGATCAACATGCTGACCGTCAATGCGCTGACCGCCGCCGACGGCGTGCTGATCCCGATGCAGTGCGAGTACTATGCGCTCGAGGGACTGAGCGCATTGCTCAATACGGTCGAACAGGTCCGCGATTCGGTCAACCCGGAACTGGAGGTCTACGGTCTGCTGCGAACGATGGTGGACCCGCGCATCAACCTGTCGAACGAGGTGTCCGATCAGCTCGTCAGCCATTTCGACGACAAGGTTTTCAGGACGGTCGTGCCGCGAAATGTACGGCTCGCCGAGGCGCCGAGTTTCGGCCGGCCGGTGCTCTTTCATGACAGGACGTCACGCGGGGCCCTGGCCTATCTTGCGCTGGCCGGCGAAGTCTTGCGGCGGGAGGACGAACGCATGGCCGTAACGCACTAGCAGCATGTTGAAAAAGGTTCAGCCGGCGCGATACGGCGTCAAAAACTCCTCAAAATGCTCATGTATTTCCATATACACTCCGCTTTGATGGACAGGAGTCCGAATGCCGCGGAGCCATGGATGGCGGGAGCGGCGACGTCATTTTTTCCTTGTCTCGCATGCACCCGAGACTTTTTCAAAAAGCTGCTAGCATGACGACGAAGAAGAAACGGCTCGGCCGCGGCCTGGATGCCCTGCTCTCGAAGCCGGTTGCCGATACGGCGGCGGTAACGGGCTCGCATCACGACGCTGACTCGCTGCAGCACATCCCGGTCGAACTGTTGCAGCGCGGCCATTACCAGCCGCGCGTCGACATGCGCCAGGATACGCTCAAGGACCTCGCCAATTCGATCAGGGCGCAGGGCGTGGTGCAGCCGATCGTCGCGAGACCGGTCCAGAAAGGCCACACCGGCGCGCAACACTACGAGATCGTTGCCGGCGAGAGGCGCTGGCGCGCTGCGCAGATGGCGGGACTGCACGAGATTCCGGCGATCATCAAGGACATCCCTGATGAAGCGGCGATCGCGATGTCGCTCATCGAAAATATCCAGCGCGAGAACCTCAACCCGCTCGAAGAGGCGCGGGCGCTGGACCGGCTGATCCGCGAGTTCGACATCACCCACCAGGAGGCCGCGGAGGCGGTCGGTCGCTCGCGCGCTACTGTCAGCAACCTGCTCCGCCTGCTCGAACTGTCGGACAAGGTGAAGCCGATGCTCGAATCGCGCGACCTCGAGATGGGACATGCGCGCGCCTTGCTCGCGCTGCCGAGCGCGGCGAAACAGCTCGAAGCCGCCAAACAGGTCGTCAGCAAGGGTCTGTCGGTGCGAGCGACCGAGGCGCTCGTCCGCCGCATGACGTCAGACGATACCAAGGCGAAAAAGAAAACGGTTGCGAAGGACAAGGACATCCAGCGCCTCGAGATGGACCTGTCCGACAAGCTCGGCGCAAAGGTTCGCCTCGATCACACGCAGAAAGGCAGCGGCAAGCTCGTCATCAGCTATAACAGCCTCGACGAACTCGACGGCATTCTCAAACACATTAAATAAGGGCCGGGCTGCGGCAAGCCCGTCGGCTCAGGCGACGTCGACTTCCATGCCGGTGGACGTGTACACCTTTTTGATGATGTCGGGCATTACCGCTTCCGAGATCAGGTAGCCCTGCATCTTGTCACAGGAGATCGAGCTCAGGAATCGATAGGTCTCCTGGTCTTCGACGCCCTCGGCGCAGACCGAGATGCCGAGGTTGTGCGCCAACCCGGTGACGGCCGCCAGCACCTGCATGGCGGTATCGTTCTGCTGGGCGCGCTGCAGCGCCAATGCGTGGATCTTGATCTCGTCGAAGGGCAGCTGCTCGAAGGCGCCGAGTGAGGCGACCGCAACCCCGAAATCGTCGAGCGCAATCCGGAAGCCCAAATCGCGCATCTCGTTCAGCACCAACAGATGCGGCGCCGTTGAATTGGCAATGTCCTGTTCCGTGACTTCAAAGGTGAAGCGGCTGCAGTCGAGACCCTGTTTCCTGACGATACGCTTGTAATTGTGGGCGAGTACGGCGTTATTCAGCTGGCTCGAAGCGAGGTTGATGCAGACGTTGAGGTGGAGATCGCGCTCGGCCCAGGCGTTGAGCTGCGCGGCTGCCTCGAACAGCACGAACTCGCTGATCGGGCCGATGAGTTCGAAAGCCTCGGCTTCCGGCAGGAATTCGAGCGGACCCAGCAGCCCGTGTTCCGGATGCCGCCAGCGGATCAGCGCCTCGACCTCGCGGGTTTCCCAACGGGTGCCCCAGTCGCTGCCGTCGATGCGTTCGACCTTGGGCTGGTATTGCAGGAAGAATTCCCGCTTCAGGAGGGCTTTCTCCAGCTCGCCCTTGCCCAGCTTGAGCAGCCTTCGCCGGCACTTGCGTAATGCCGCGCTCAGCAGTTCGGCCGTAAACTCGGGATTCACCCACTCCACGTTCGGATATGCCGCCAGTGTCTTCGACACCCTGGCGCGATTGGTCTTGCGCAGCTGGTCCTGGTCGGCGCAGACGATCAGCCCGAATTCGGCGTTGCGTTTCGCCCGCACCAGGCTGTCGACCACATCGTTGGATATGTCCTCGTCGCCAAGGATCGCGAAGCGCCGCGAACTGCCGGACATCAGGCGGTCCAGTCCGTCGATATTGCTGAAATAGCTTAAGGAAAGACTGAGCTCGCGAGCCACGTGGATGAAGATCTCCTTGCGCTCCAGCGACTCACTGACAACCGTCAACATAATGCTCTCCAACCGGCACAGGCGGGCTCCGCTCCTTGCCCAATGCCACCAGGATCCGCCCGGTGGGCCGGCCTCAGCACATTTATACGTGGTAAAAACCGACCGGAATGTGGCCCAGGTCGCATTGCGGAAATTATTTCCCGAATTGGTCTGGAAAGTGCTTGAAAGGACCCCCGGAACCCCCATGAAACCCCTGCAAAAGTAGGGGTTGGACAGTGTTCCCGTCTGTTGCCACGGCCTATTGGCACCACTATAATGCGCGGCCTGAACAGGGGCCCGCCTGGACGAATAGATATTGCAGCGCCACCCACCGCCGGTTAGCCGATGGGAGTGGCGTTTTTAGTGCCGGAGGCACGCGACGGATGGTGGCGAAAGTCCTGCTGGCACAACTGGGCGTGACGGTGGTCCTTGGGATGCTGTTCTGGGCAATTGACGGACAGGTGTCTGGCTACTCGGTTTTCCTGGGCGGCCTGACCTGCGTCATCCCGAATGCATTTCTGGCGCTGCGACTCGCAGTGCCGCGTCGTGACCCCGGGGCAGGCGCCCTGGTACGAGCGGCTTACATTGGGGAACTGGGAAAACTGGCACTGACCGTGCTGATGTTCAGCATGGTCTTCATCTTGGTGCGACCGCTCGCGGCCGGCGCCTTTTTTGCCGGCTTCATCGCAGCACAGTTGGTGACGTTTTCAGGTTTCCTGATGCGTGACAAGAAGACGGAATTGAACGAGAGCAACTAGCAATGGCAGCTGAAGGCGGACACGGGCCAGCAACTTCCGGCGAGTACATTTCTCATCACCTGCAGAACCTGCAGGTCTGCCGGGTGGAAGACCAGTGGGTCTGGAACGAGTGTGCCGGCAACCCGATGGCGATCAACGTCGATTCGATGTTTTTCTCGGTCGTGCTGGGACTCCTCTTCGTCTGGATATTCGGCGGTGCGGCCAGGAAAGCGTCCAAGGGAGAGCCCGGCAAGCTGCAGGCGTTCGTCGAAATCGTCATCGATTTCATCGACTCGAGCGTGAAGGACACGTTCCACGGCAAAAGCAAGCTCATCGCCCCGCTCGCCCTGACGATCTTCGTCTGGGTGTTCTTCATGAACCTGATGGACCTGATCCCGGTCGACTGGCTGCCGGAGATCGGCCTGTTGCTCGGCGTGCCCTATCTGAAGGTCGTGCCGACGACCGACGTGAACATCACCTTCGGCATGTCGATCGCCGTGTTCTGCCTGATCATCTTCTATACCGTGAAGAACAAGGGTATCGGCGGTTTTATCGGCGAACTGACGCTGCACCCGATCGCGCCGCCGTTGAAAGGCCCGGGCCTCATCGCCGCGCCTTTCATCATCGCCTTTAACTTCATTCTCGAGTCGGTGGCCTTGCTCGCCAAGCCGCTGTCATTGAGCCTGCGACTGTTCGGCAACATGTTCGCCGGCGAACTCATTTTCATCCTGATCGCGATCCTCGGTATCTGGCAGCTGCCCCTGCATTTCGCCTGGGCGGTCTTCCACATTCTGATCGTTACGCTGCAGGCCTTTATTTTCATGATGCTGACCATCGTTTACCTGAGTCTGGCATCGGAGCAACACTAAATTTAACTGGGACGAAATCCTTAACTGGAGAAACTGATGGAAACTGTAATTGGTTACACCGCTATCGCCGTCGCACTGCTGATCGGCCTTGGCGCACTCGGCGTAGGTATCGGCATGGGCCTCCTGGGCGGCCGCTTCCTCGAAGGTGCTGCAAGGCAGCCGGAGCTGGCGCCGATGCTGCAGACCAAGATGTTCCTCGTTGTCGCGCTGCTCGACGCAGTCGCCATGATCGGTGTGGGTATCGCGCTGTACTTCGCGTTCGCCAACCCGTTCATCGGTCAGCTGCAGCAGGCGATGGGCGGCTAAAGCAGACCAGTCACCACTTAAAGACTTAACTCAAGGAGTCTCGTGTGGATATCAATATGACCCTCATCGGTCAGACGATCGCGATGATCGTGTTCGTCTGGTTCTGCATGAAGTTCATCTGGCCACCGCTGATGACCGCGATCGAAGAACGTCAGACTGAAATTGCTGACGGCCTCGCCGCTGCGGCACGCGGGCAACAGAGCCTCGAGAAAGCGCAGGCCGAAGCCTCGGACATCGTGGAAGATGCCCGCAAGCAGGCCACGACGATCCTCGACCAGGCGCATGCGCGCGCCAACGAGATCGTCGCTGAAGGCAAGGCGGAAGGCGTCAGGGAGCGGGAGCGTCAGCTTGCTGCAGCCACGGCGGAAGTCGAGCAGGAGACCAACCGCGCTCGCGAGGAGCTTCGTGGCCAGGTTTCCGCGATCGCCGTCGCCAGCGCGGAGAAGATCCTGCAACGCGAGATCGACGCCAGCGCGCACGAAGACATCCTCAGCAAGCTCGCGGCGGAACTGTAGGGCAGATCATCGTCAATGGCTGACAACAACACCATCGCCAGACCTTACGCACGGGCCGTTTTCCAGGTTGCGCAGGAAAGTGACGCGCTCGACGAGCTCTCGCGATCCCTCGGTATCGCGAAGGAGATGCTTGCCGACGGCCAGGTCGCCAGGTTTCTCGCCAATCCAGCGCTCGACGACGAGGCGCGCTTCCAGTTCCTGACGGAGCTGTTCGGCAAGGCGGCAGGCGAGGATTCCGTTTTTGCGGGATCGAGCGAACACGGCAGCAACTTCCTGAAGCTGCTGCTGGAATATGGCCGCGTGGACGCGTTGCCGGAAATCAGTGACCGTTTCGACGCGCTCAAGGCCGAGGTCGAGAACACGGTCGACGTTACCGTGACCTCTGCCACGGCGCTAAGCGCTGCGCAGGTCCAGGAAATCGAGAACGCGCTCAAGGCCAGGCTTGGCAGAGACGTGCAACTGTCTACTGAGATAGATGAAAACCTCATCGGTGGCGCCGTCATTCGCGCGGGCGATGTCGTTATAGATGGATCGGTGAGGGCAAGGCTCGAAGGCCTTGCCAACGCGCTGGTCGCATAACAAAGGAAAAGGAAAATGGCACTCAAAGCTTCTGAAATCAGCGATCTGATTAAAGAGCGAATCGAGAAATTCGAGTCGTCGGCCGAGGCGCGCGACGTCGGCACCGTTATCGGTGTGACCGACGGCATCGTCCGCATCCATGGCCTGGCCGACGCCAAGTACGGTGAGATGCTCGAGTTCCCGGGCAACACCTTCGGTATGGCGCTGAACCTCGAGCAGGACTCGGTCGGCGCCGTCGTGCTCGGCGACTACAAGCACATTTCAGAAGGCGACACCGTCAAGACGACGGGCCGCATCCTCGAGGTGCCGGTCGGCGAGGCCTTGCTGGGCCGCGTCGTCGACGCGCTCGGCAACCCGATCGACGGCAAGGGTCCGATCGAGCCGGAAGGCACTTCGCCGCTCGAGAAAGTCGCGCCCGGCGTTATCGAGCGCAAGTCTGTCGACCAGCCGGTGCAGACCGGGCTGAAGTCGATCGACTCGATGGTGCCGATCGGCCGCGGCCAGCGCGAACTGATTATTGGCGACCGGCAGACCGGCAAGACCGCCGTTGCCGTCGACACGATCATCAACCAGCGCGGCACGGGCATTAAATGCATCTACGTCGCCATCGGCCAGAAAGCCTCTTCGATCGCGGGCGTCGTCCGCAAGCTCGAGGAGATGGGCGCGATGGAGCACACGATCGTCGTCGCCGCTGCCGCCGCGGACAGCCCGGCGATGCAGTACATCTCGCCGTATGCCGGCGCATCGATGGGCGAGTACTTCCTCGACAAGGGTGAAGACGCGCTGATCATTTTCGACGACCTGACCAAACAGGCCTGGGCCTACCGCCAGGTGAGCCTTTTGCTCCGCCGCCCGCCGGGCCGCGAAGCCTATCCGGGTGACGTCTTCTACCTGCACTCCCGCCTGCTCGAGAGGGCGTCGCGAGTCAGCGAGGTCTATGTCGAGGACAAGACCGACGGCAAGGTGAAGGGCAAGACCGGATCGCTGACCGCATTGCCGATCATCGAGACGCAGGCCGGCGACGTGTCCGCATTCGTGCCGACGAACGTGATCTCGATTACCGACGGCCAGATCTTCCTGGAGACCGACCTGTTCAACGCCGGTATTCGCCCGGCGATCAACGCCGGCCTCTCGGTCTCTCGTGTCGGCGGCGCCGCGCAGACCAAGGCCATCAAGAAACTCGGCGGCGGTGTTCGTCTCGCGCTCGCGCAGTACCGCGAACTCGCGGCCTTCGCGCAGTTTGCATCTGATCTCGACGCGGCGACGCGGCAGCAGCTCGAACGCGGTGAGCGCGTCACCGAGCTGATGAAGCAGAAGCAGTATTCGCCGCTGTCAGTCGCCGAGATGGCGCTGTCGCTGTTCGCGGCGAACGAGGGTTATCTCGATCCGGTACCGGTCAACAAGATCGTTGATTACGAAGAGGCGCTGCATGATTTCGCGCGCGCGAATCACGGCGAGCTGCTCGACCAGGTCAACGAGTCGGGCGACTACAACGACGACATCGAGGCGGGCCTGAAGAAAGTCTGCGACGCGTTCACCGAGCAGGGCGCATATTAGCGTTGGGTGTCATTGCGAGCGCAGCGAAGCAATCTTGTAAAGGCGGCACGTCGACAAGCTTGCTTCGGCCCCAAAGGGGCCTCGCAATGACGTTGGAGATTTTGGATTTGCAGCAATTTTTGATTCTGGATTGAACTTATGGCCGGCGAAAAGGAAATACGCTCGAAGATCGCTTCTGTAAAGAACATGCAGAAGATCACGAGCGCGATGGAGAAAGTCGCGGCGAGCAAGATCCGCAAGGCGCAGCAGCAGATGGAGGCGTCACGCCCCTATGCCGAGCGCATCCGTCGCGTGATCGGCCATCTTGCGCACGCCAATCCCGACTACAAGCACCCGTTCCTGACGGAGCGCGAAGCGAACCGGGTCGGTTACATCGTCATCTCCACGGATCGCGGTCTCTGCGGCGGCCTCAATGCCAACCTGTTCAAGACGGTCATTGGCGAGTTGGCCAAATGGAGAGAGGAGAACGTCGAGGTCGACCTGGCGCTCGTCGGCGCAAAGGCCGTCGCGTTCTTCCGCCGCATGGGCGGCAACGTCGTCGGCACCGCAACGCACCTCGGCGACCGGCCGGCGGTCAACGATCTGATCGGCTCGATCAAGATCATGCTCGACTCGTACAGCGACGGCAAGATCGACCGCCTGTACCTCGTCAACAACGTGTTCGTCAGCGCGATGAGCCAGCGGCCGACCGTCAGCCAGTTGCTGCCGGCGAGCGGCGTCGGCGAGGACAAGGAAGACCTGCAGGACCACTGGGACTACATCTACGAGCCGGATGCCGGCGAGCTGCTGGACGACGTGTTGATGCGTTACATCGAGTCGCAGGTTTATCGCGGCGCAGTCGAGAACTTTGCGTCCGAGATGGCCGCGAAGATGGTGGCGATGAAGTCCGCGACGGACAACGCGGGCGAGATCATCGAAAAGCTGCAGCTCGAGTACAACAAGGCTCGCCAGGCGGCGATTACGCAAGAGATTTCCGAGATCGTCGGCGGCGCAGCCGCGGTCAGCGGGTAACAGATTTTAGATAAGCATTCGGACGACGTATTCGTCTGCGAAGGATAGAGGATCGTTTAATGAGCACTGGAACTACTGTGCAGGTAATCGGCGCCGTTGTGGACGTTCAGTTCCCGGCAGGCGAGATCCCCAAGGTTTACGACGCGCTGATCATCGACGACGCGGACATCACGCTCGAGGTTCAGCAGCAGCTGGGCGACGGCGTCGTGCGCACGATCGCGATGGGTTCCAGCGAGGGCCTGCAGCGCGGCATGTCGGTGACCAACACCGGGCAGGCGATCGCCGTGCCGGTCGGCGAGAAAACCTTGGGCCGCATCATGGATGTCCTCGGCAACCCGATCGACAACGCCGGTGACATCGGCGCCGAAACGAAATTGCCGATCCACCGCACGCCGCCGACCTACGAGGAACAGGCGGCCACGACCGAGCTGCTGGAGACGGGCATCAAGGTCGTCGACCTGATCATGCCGATCGCCAAGGGCGGTAAAGTCGGCCTGTTCGGCGGCGCCGGGGTGGGCAAGACGGTCACGCTCATGGAGCTCATCAACAACATCGCAAAAGAGCACGGCGGTTACTCGGTGTTCGCCGGCGTCGGCGAGCGCACTCGCGAGGGCAACGACTTCTATCACGAGATGACGGAGTCGGGCGTTATCGACAAGGTGTCGCTGGTCTACGGCCAGATGAACGAGCCGCCGGGCAACCGACTGCGCGTCGCGCTGACCGGCCTGACGATGGCCGAGGCGTTCCGCGACGAAGGCCGTGACGTACTGATGTTCATCGACAATATCTATCGATATACGCTGGCCGGAACCGAAGTGTCCGCGCTGCTCGGCCGCATGCCTTCTGCGGTGGGCTATCAGCCGACACTCGCCGAGGAAATGGGCGTGCTGCAGGAGCGCATCGCATCGACCAAGACCGGCTCGATCACGTCGTTCCAGGCCGTTTACGTTCCCGCGGACGACCTCACCGACCCGTCGCCGGCAACGACCTTTGCGCACCTCGACGCAACGCTCGTACTGTCGCGCAACATCGCCGAGCTGGGCATCTACCCGGCGGTCGACCCGCTCGACTCGACCTCGCGTATCCTCGATCCGCTGGTCATCGGCCAGGAACACTATGACTGCGCACGTGGCGTACAGGCGGTTTTGCAGCGTTACAAGGAACTGCAGGACATCATCGCGATCCTCGGCATGGACGAGCTGTCGGAAGAAGACAAGGAAATCGTCAACCGCGCCCGCAAGATCCAGAAGTTCCTGTCGCAGCCATTCGCTGTTGCCGAGGTCTTCACCAACACGCCGGGCAAATATGTACCGCTGGCGGAAACGATCCGCGGCTTCAACGGCATCGTCAACGGCGACTACGACCACATCCCGGAGCAGGCGTTTGCCTACTGCGGCGGCATCGACGAAGCGGTCGAGAACGCGAAGAAATACCAGTAATCATGGCAACCATTCACGTCGACATCGTATCTGCCGAAGGCGAGATCTACTCGGGGGACGCCAACATGGTGTACGCCCCCGCGAAGATGGGCGAAGTCGGCATCGCGCCGCGCCATGCGCCGTTGCTGACGGCCCTGAAGCCCGGCGAAGTCCGCGTGGAAGATCCTGAAGGCAACGAGCATTTCTTCTACGTCACCGGCGGCATGCTGGAGGTCCAGCCGCACCTTGTCACGGTCCTGTCCGATACCGCGCTGCGCGGCGACCAGCTCGACGAAGCCGCGGCCCTCGCGGCACGAGATGAGGCGGCTAAAGCGCTGGAAGGCGTCTCGGAAGAGACCGATCTGGTCCGCGCCCAGGCAGAGCTGGCGGAAGCCGAGGCTCGCTACCGCGCGGCGCAGAAGCTCAAGGGCAAACGCTGATTTCGGCTCGCCGGCGCCTAGTCGAAAACGTAACCGATCGTCATCCCCGCGAACGTCGCGTCGATGCCGATTCCGGCTCCGAACGGCCCCACGTTGTCGTACTCGGTATTCAGGACCCGGAAGCCGAGTAGCAGGTGGTCGCCGTTCGAAAACTCACGCTTGAAACTCTGGTCAAAGCCGAGCACGAACTCGGAGCCGCCGGTTGACAGGTTGAGCCGGGTCACCGATTCCCATCTCTCGCCCAGTTCCGCGACGTAGCGCCCGCCGAGCTGGACATCGGTCCAGTCCGATGCGGATTTCGCTACCGGCAGGTTGGGCGGAATCAGGCTGGTCTCGAAGTCCCAGTAGGTCGCGCCGATTTCGACCGCCAGTTCAGGGGTAAGCTGGTAGAAATACCCGCCCTCCAGGATCAGCGTCTCGATCTCGGCGCCGATCGGGCCGCCAATGCCGTCGCGGCCGGTGTCCGGGTCGAGTTGCATCGACACGATGTCGCTGAAGAAGCCGTGCTTGCCCCGACGACCTTCGAAACGCAGGATGATGGCGCCATCGAGCACGTTGACGATCTCGTCGAAGCCAACGCTGAACTGGCCGGTTCGTTGCCCGACCGACAGCTCGCCGTCGATGCCGGCGGCCCACAGGTAGGGCGCCAGCTCGAAATCCCATTCCTGGGCGGTGGCGGTTACAGGCAACGCTGTAACCAGCACGATCAGCGAAAGCGCTTTTCGCATCCGGGTAACTCCGGGTTGAAGGACAGGCGGAAAATAGCACGAAATGACGGCGGCGAGGGCCAGCCTTGATCGCTCCCGTCTGCGGAGCGATGATGGAGCGATCTCCAAATAACAAGAGGGGAAGGTCATGCGCATCCTGCGCAACGCGCTGCTGGCGGCAGTCGCCACCATCCTGCTATCCGCCTGCGGCGAGCAGCCCGCACCGGAAGCCACGCCCGAGCCGGCGGCGCCGGAACCCGAAGCGGCGGCTCCTGCTGCGATCCCGACGAATACCGAGGAGATGATCGCGCGGGCCGACCGACTCGAGCTCGACACGCCCTACGTGCCGCCGCCCGGCGACCCGGATGCGCATTTCACGATGGGTTTCGCGAGGACGCTCTGTTCCGGCGTTTTCATAAGCGGACTCGACGCCGACTTCGCCGCGGAGAACATCGGTTTCTTCACCTCGCCGAAGGAGACGCGCGCAACGGTCGTCGAACGCAACGTCGACTATGAGGACAAGACCGTCAGCCTGACGACGGCAAGCGGCATCACGCGCATGGCGCGCTACATCGGCGACCTGGGTTGCGTGCCCCTGCCGATCGGCGAGACCCGGCCCTACTACGAGCCGCCGGTGATCCAGTCGTCCCTGCCGGAACGCGAGACGACGCCGTGGCCGATGGGCGACGTATTGCCGGACGCGCCGATCCCGGCCGAGATCGACCAGGACGGGCTGAACCAGGCGCTGGACACCTTCTTCGCCGAGGGCGCGATGTCCGGATCGCTGGTCATCACTTATAAAGGGCAGCTCATCGCCGAGCGCTATGACGACGGCATCGATATCGACACGCCGCTCGAAAGCTGGTCGATGTCGAAGAGCCTGTCCGCCACCCTGATGGGCGTGCTGATCCAGCAGGGCGAGTACACGCTGGACCAGCCGGCGCCGATCNNATCCGCATCATGGATATCCTCAGGATGTCGAGTGGAATACGCTGCCGCGCGCCGCAGGATCCGGATGCCGACGAGTCGCTCGGCTTTTACGATCACCTTTATCTCTATACGGGCACCGTCAATTCCTTCGAATATGCTGCGACGCGTCCACAACAATGGGAGCCGAATACCGTCGGTCGCTATCGCAACTGCGACCCGGTGCTGACCAATTACCTCGTCCGCCTGGCCGTCGAGGGCCGCGGCGACGACTATCACCAGTTCCCGCAAACGCACCTGTTCGACAAAATCGGCGTCAGGGACCTCGTGTTCCAGACCGATCCGTACGGCAACATCCTGCTGCAGGGCTCGAGCCTCGCGCCGGCTCGCGACTGGGCGCGCCTCGGTAATCTTTATCTCAACGACGGCATGGCCAACGGCGAGCGGGTGTTACCGGAAGGCTACGCGGACTTCGTCAGCACGGTCGCGCCTGCCTGGGCTGCAGACGGCCGGCCGATCTATGGCGCATTTTTCTGGCTGATTGGCGCTGACTACGGCCTGAAGCCGGGCGACGTCTACGCGATGCGCGGCGCCGGCGGACAGATCACGGTCATCGTGCCGTCGAAGGGACTTGTCGTGGCGCGGTTGGGACACTATGCCGGCGCGTCAGTGTGGGGCGGGGCGCTCACCGCGGGCATGAACATCCTGATGGACGCAGTGCCGGATTTATAGAAATTTCGCGCGCTGGGCGCGCTCCTATAATTCTGATTAGCACTGTAGGAGCGCGCCCAGCGCGCGATAGCCACGACTCAGTCGCG
>JABAOH010009988.1_pt1 | contig 18129 bp, 11 predicted proteins | sample 7062181 | NCBI WGS metagenome assembly JABAOH01 (sample SAMN14538630, study PRJNA623070) | marine sediment metagenome | biome: marine biome [ENVO:00000428]; feature: marine pelagic biome [ENVO:01000023]; material: deep marine sediment [ENVO:00002113]; isolation source: pool of 5 deep marine... | reverse complement strand
GATACGGCCGACCTGGAAAAATTCCTGATCAACTTCGTGGTGGAACAGACGGGCTACCCGCCGGAAGTCGTCGAGTTGGACGCCGACCTGGAGGCGGACCTGGGAATCGACAGCATCAAGAAGGCTCAACTGTTCGGCGAACTGCAGGAGTACTTTGACGTCACGCCGACCGACGACCTGACGCTGGACGACTTCCCCACGCTCCGCCACGTGGTCAACTTCCTCTCCAGCGCGCCCACGACCCAGGCCTATCAAGACGCATCCCCGGCAGCGGGCAACGGTTCGGCGATCTCTGCGGCGGTGCCGCCAGCGGTCGCCCCCGCCCCCCCCACCGCCGCGGCCCCCGCCAGCCGGCCCCCCGCCGCGGATACGGCCGACCTGGAAAAATTCCTGATCAACTTCGTGGTGGAACAGACGGGCTACCCGCCAGAAGTCGTCGAGTTGGATGCCGACCTGGAGGCGGACCTGGGAATCGACAGCATCAAGAAGGCTCAACTGTTCGGCGAGCTGCAGGAGTACTTTGACGTCACGCCGACCGACGACCTGACATTGGACGACTTCCCCACGCTGCGGCACGTCGTCAACTTCCTCTCCAGCGCGCCCACGACCCAGGCCTATCAAGACGCAGCCCCGCCAGCGGGCAACGGTTCGGCGATCTCTGCGGCGGGGCCGCCAGCGGTCGCCCCCGCCCCCGCAGCGGCCCCCGCCAGCCCGCCCCCGGGTGCGGATACGGCCGACCTGGAAAAATTCCTCGTCAATTTTGTGGTGGAACAGACCNNAACAGACCGGTTATCCGCCCGAGGTGGTGGAGCTGGACGCCGACCTGGAAGCGGACCTGGGGATCGACAGCATCAAGAAGGCTCAGCTGTTCGGCGAGCTGCAAGAGTACTTTGACGTCACGCCGACGGACGACCTGACGCTGGACGATTTCCCCACGCTGCGGCACGTCGTCAACTTCCTGGCCGCGGCCCCCACCACGCAGGCCTATCAAGACGTGGCCCCGGCAGCCGATAGCGGTCAAGCGACGGCGGTGGCGGCGAGTCCGACCGCCAGCGACCCGCTGCAGACCAGGGTGGCCCCGCCGGTCGCAGTTGCGGCCCCTGTCGCTGCGGCCCCCGTCGCCCCGGCCCCCACCAGCCCGTCCCCGGGTGCGGATACGGCCGACCTGGAAAAATTCCTCGTCAATTTTGTGGTGGAACAGACCGGTTATCCGCCCGAAGTGGTAGAGCTGGACGCCGACCTGGAAGCGGACCTGGGGATCGACAGCATCAAGAAGGCTCAGCTGTTTGGCGAGCTGCAAGAGTACTTCGACGTCACGCCGACGGACGACCTGACATTGGACGACTTCCCCACGCTGCGGCATGTCGTCAACTTCCTGGCCGCGGCCCCCACCACGCAGGCTTTTGCGGATGCCAGTCCCGCCAGTACCACCACGGCGTCACCCCCGGTATCCGCTGCACCGGTAAATCCACCGCTCTCCTCCCCCAGCGAGCAGGCGTCGTTCGTTCATGAACCGCCTCCCGCGCCGGTGGTGGCGGGGTTGGAGACGATCGAGCTGTGGGGGACGGCGTACGAGATGGGACAGCAGCATGGTCATGCGATGCGGTCCGCGATTCGACGGGCCCTTCGCGGCCTGGCCGACCTCGCGGGGACCGACCTTCCGGGCTTGTCGGTGGCGCCCGGTGTGGTCGCGGCTGCAGAACAGCATTTTCCGGCCGACGTTTTCGGCCAGATGCAGGGCATCGCCGATGCGGTCGCGGTCCCGTTGAACACCATTCTGGCTTTCAATCTGGCCGTGGCGGCCAACATCCAGGCTCAGGGCGGCCCCCCGGAAGGGGCGGTGCGGCGGCTGGAACCGGAAACGATCGCCGCGCTGGATCAGCGACTTCCTGTTTCGACCGCCTTGCGCGACCGCCTGCTTCCCATCCGGCAGCTCCATCATCCCCGCTCAGGCACCCCCCACTGCGGGTATACATTCGCCGGGATCGCGATTTCCTCTGGGACCAATGGCCATCCGTCCGCCCTGACGGCGAAGGAGGTCGTCCAACGGCCCGCCCCGGCAGAACCGGAGGGGGCCGAACCGGAGGCTGTCCCCACGGGTCCCCCTTACGACGTGGAGGAGGACGCGGAGACCGAGTGGCAGACGCAGCGCTACGTGATGCAAACCCGGGAGATTCCCTGGGACGACGGCGCTGCGCGGGTACCTGTCTGGAACGGTCCGGCGATCGTGGTGGGAGAAAACGCCGTGGCCGATGCGCTGTCTGCCAGGCTGACCGCCAGCGGCGCCCAGGTGCATCGGCTGGCTGTCAGCGACAATATGGACGCAACCGTGGCGGCACTGGATCAACTTTGGCAGCAAGCACCCGCACCCCACTTGTTCCTGACGCATCTGCGTGATGAGGAATCCCTCGACCGCTGGGACCCCGCCACCTGGGACCACATTTACCAGCAGCGTGTGCTGGGCACCTATTTCCTCTGCCAACGCTGGCTGCAGTTGGCGGTCGAGGCCCAGCTGGTAAACCAGTGCACGATGATCGCGGTCACCGATCTGGGCGGCGATTTCGGATTTTCCGGAAACGTCCGATCGCCAGAGTCTGGGGCCATCACCGGATTGGTCAAGTCGATTTGCCTGGAATTCATCATCATGAGGAATTTCAAGAAGTTTCTCTGCAAGGCGATTGACGCACCGCGTGGCGAGCCGCCGGAGCGGCTGGTCGACAATATCTGTCGCGAATTAGCCGCCGCCACGATCGATTACGAGATTGCGTTTGTTGAGGGTCGCCGATATTTGCAGGTGGCGGTCGCCAAAGAGGCCGACGTCAAGCGTCACACATCGATTCAACCGGGTGGTAACTGGGTTATTACCGGGGGGGCGCGCGGCATCTCTGCCGCGTGTGCGACCGAACTTGCGCGCCGGTTTCAATTGAAACTGAACTTGATCGGCAGCAGTCCCTTGCCGCACATCGATCCCGCCTGGCGCGAATTCAGCGACGAACAGATCCACGACTTGAAGTCGATCATCATGACGCAGGCGCGCGAGAGCGGCCAAAAGCCGAATGTGGTGTGGGAGCGGGTAGAGAAAGATATGGAAATCGACCGCACGCTCCGCCGGATGGCCGAGGCAGGCATCCAGGCGACCTACCATTGCTGTGACGTGTCCGATCGCCAGGCTCTGGCCGGTGTGCTGGACACGATCCGTCAGGCGGACGGCCCCATCGATGGCATTCTGCACGGCGCCGGCGTCGAACGCCCCTGCCGCTTTGAAAAGAAAACCCGCGAGGATGTGCTCGCCACCATGGGCGCAAAAGTCCAAGGCGGGCACCACCTGCTGACGCTGACCCGCAACGACCCCCTGCGACACTTCCTGGGATTCGGTTCCGTCGCCGGTCGCCTGGGAAGCAACGGCCAGACCGACTACGGCATGGCCAGCGACATGCTTTGCAAGCTGGCCTCCTGGGCGCACACCCAGCGGCCTGACTGTCACGCGATTGGTTTTCATTGGCACCCCTGGGGGGAAGTGGGCATGGCCGCCAAACCGGAAACGATCGCCATGCTGAAGCGGACCGACGGCCCGCAACTGATGCCGCTTCGCGAAGGTTTGCGCCACATGCTCCGCGAACTGTACGCCGACCCTTCGGTCAGCGAAGTGATGATCAGCGAGGCCTCGTATCACCGCAAGTTTTACCCGGAAAAAGTCAGCACGGCCGATCGCCCGCCGCCGGCCGACACGCCATCCGAATCTTCCGCGACCGTGGCGGCTACCGATACGCGGCCTGCCGTGGCGCAACGCTTGGTGATGCGGATGGTCGACGCCCCGCTTCCCACGCCCACGCCGCAGGGCCCGGCGGCCAGGGGCAACGTGTACATTGTGGGCGAAAATCCGGACGCGCGGGCCTTGCAGGCCAAGCTGGAGGCGCAGGGCGCTACCGTGCTTTTGCTGAATCCTTCCCAGGGTATCGAAGCCTCGATCGATCTTTTGGAACAGGCGTGGGCCACGCACCCGGCGCACAACCTGTTTCTGATGACGTCTCGCGACCAAGCGACCGTGCCCCACCGCGACATCCACGCAGTCCGCGCGCGGGAAAGTGCCGGCGTGTTGCTGCCCTATTACCTCACGCAACGCTGGTTCCAGCTGCTGGCCCAGCTTCCCCAGGACCAGCCGGCGACGATTGTGGCCGCCACGTCGTTGGGTGGGGATTTCGGTTTCGCCGCGGACCCCCCTGCGCCGGAGGGAGGGGCGCTGTGCGGCTTGTTGAAATCCCTCTTCGTGGAAGATGTCCGCAACGACCCACGGCGATTGCGAGTGAAGGTGGTCGACAGCCCGGCGGACGAGCCGCCGGAGGAGGTGGCCGAGGCCATCTGCCGGGAACTGGCCGCCAGGCTACCCGATGTGGAAGTCGCCTGGTCCAACGGTCGCCGGCAGGTCGTGCAGAGTGTCCCGCAGCCGGCCGGTCGGCTGCCACAGGCCGATTTGCCTCCAAATAGCAACTGGATCGTGACGGGCGGCGCGCGCGGCATCACCGCCGCTGCCGCTTGGGAGCTTGGTCGGCGTTATCGCTTGAGACTGCACCTGATTGGTGTCAGCCCGCCGCCCGACCCGCAGGCCGCCTGGCGCAATGTCGACGAAACGCAACTCAAACAGATCAAGCGTTCGGTCGTCGGCCAGGCCATCGCCGCCGGCCGCTCGCCCGAAGAAGACTGGGACCGCGTCAAGAAAGACCGCGAAATCCAGACCACCCTGGACCGCTTGGCTCAGGCCGGCATCCAAGCCACCTATCACTCGTGTGACGTCGCGGACCGCCAGCAGCTGAGCAAACTGTTGGACCAGATCCGCGCCGCCGACGGACCCATTGACGGTATCATTCACGGCGCCGGCTTTGGCCGGCCGGGAAGATTCGAATCGCGCCGCCGGGACCAGATTGAAAAAACGTTCGCCGCCAAGCTGGCCGGCACGCTGGCCCTCATGGAACTGACCCAGCAGGATCCGCTGCGATGGTTCGTCTGCTTCGGGTCGCTCAGCGGGCGCTTCGGCGGGAATGGGCTCAGCGACTATGCGGCGGCCAATGATCTGTTAGCCAAACTGGCCGGCTGGTATCGGCACCGTCGCCCGCAATGCGCGACCAGCTGCATGCACTGGCAAACCTGGGACCGCGTGGGCATGGCGATGCGGGCCGACGCGCTGGGCATCACCAAGAACGCCTTTGAGATGGAATTTATCTTGCCGGAGGAGGGTGTCGAGCATTTGGGGGCGGAACTGCGGGCCGGGCTCCCGCAGGCCGAGGTGCTGATCACCGACGGCTACTTTGAAAAATACTTCTACGGCCAGCAGGCGTCGCCAGGGGCGACGGGTGATTTGAGCCCCTCCCGGCCGCAAGACATCGCTTCGCCCGCCCGCCGGGAACCGCACCCGCCCCCCCTGATCGCCTCCCTCGATCGTGGCGAGGCTGGTCAGCGGCTGGCCCGCATCCTGTTTCAGCCCGAAACGGACCCCTTCTTAAGCGAACATCGTCTGCGCGACAAACCGTTTTTGCCCGGCGTGGTCGGTTTGGAGGCGTTGGCCGAAGCGGCGGCTGCCGGGACGGGCCAGCGGGTGGTGGCCCTGCACGAGGTGGAAATCGAGACGGGTATGAAGTTCCACGGCCAGCCGATTGCGGCCCGCGTCACCGTCACTCCCACGGCGGCCGGGCTGGCCTGTGAGTTGACCAGCGAGATCCGCGACCGCAAGGGCCGCGTCATCGATCCCGCTCGACGACACTTTCGCGGTCTTGTGGAACTGAGCGACCACCCCCTGCCGCTGGACGCCCCCCCACCTGGCGAACCCCCCTTCGGCTGGTTTCCTCACACCTATGCCGACAACGGCCTCCTCTACCACGGCCCCCCCCTGCGGTGCTTGAAAGAATTCTTCTTTCAGCACGATGGCGGCTGGGGACGCATCGTGGCACCCACCGTGGCAGAACTGGCCGGCCCGCGATCGCCCACCGGCTGGATCCTGCCCATCGCTGTCCTGGACGCCTGCGTCGTCGCCTGCGGCAGCTACGTGTTCACTCAGTTCGAACGCCGCCTGGAAGTGCCGCATAGTTTCGGACACCTCCGCCTGGGCCGCTCGCCACAAGAAGGGGAATCGTGCACCATCCGGCTCTTCTATCGCGGCACGCAAGAACGCCACAGCCAATTCGACTTTACCCTCTTTGGCCAGAATGGCGACGTGATTGTCCAAGCAGAGAATTATCGCAAAGTCCTGGTGGCGGAAAGGGCACCCTGATGTCTGTCAGCAAAGAACTGCACCCACAAGCGCCGGGATCGGACGGTTGCCGTCCTGCCGGGCATCCTTTCTGCCGTTCCACGGAAAAACGTCTGTGCCGTTTTCCAACCCATGTCCCACCCACCGCCGGCTGCCCCGTCAGGCAAGCTGCAACGGGCACGGCCGATCACGTTCACGCAAGCCACAGGATCCACCCATGATTGACCTCACCGGAAAAGTAGCCCTGGTCACTGGCAGTTCGCGCGGGATCGGCCGCGCCTGCGCGACACGCCTGGCCGAGGCCGGCGCGGATGTCATTCTGAATTACGTCAAGTCCAAGTCGGCGGCGATGGAAGCCGCGGAACCGATCGCCGCCATGGGACGACAGGTCTATGTCGTCAAGGCCGATGTCAGCGAAGCGGAGGATGTGAAGTCCTTGATGGAGTTTGTGAGCGAAAAAATAGGGCGGCTCGACATCCTAATCAGCAATGCGGCCACCGGAGGTTTCCGACCGCTGCTGGGCGCCACGGCCCGCAACTTTCACGCGGCCTTCGATACGAATGTGCTGGCCCTCCTGTACCTGGTGCAGGCCGCCTTGCCGCTGCTGGAGCAGAGTCAGGGACGAGCGAAGGTGGTGGCGTTGTCCAGCCATGGGTCGAACATGGCGCTGCCCTGGTACGGCCTGATCGGCAGCTCCAAGGCGGCCTTGGAAAGCCTGGTCCGGCACCTCACCCTGGAAGTCGGTGATCGTGGCGTGAACGTCAACATCGTGAAGGCGGGCCTGGTCGACACCGATTCGACCCGCCGCTTGCCGATGGCCGACCGCATGTTCGAAGGCGCTAAGGAAAAGTCCATGATGGGCGGCCGCATGCTGACCGCCGCCGATGTGGCCAACGCGGTGCTGTTTTTGTGCAGCCCGTTAAGCGACCTGGTGCAAGGCGAAACGCTGACGGTGGACGGGGGAGCGGCGGTGCACGTCTGATGGACTTTCACTCCACAGCAACCCGATCCGGGAGGGCGGCTGCCCGCCCGCCACGCCGACGCCCGCTGGCTGCCGGTCTCCTGCCAGCCAGCCTCCTGCTGCTGCTGGCCGGCGGCCACGCCGCGGCCACCGATTTTGCCAACCTCCTGCCGGCGACCACCAACGTCTGGGTCCGTACGGCAGATGTTGCTCAGCTGGAAAAAGGCTGGCAGAAGACCGGGCTGGCACGCCTGCTGGACGACCAGGCGATGCGACCGTTCCGCAACGAAATCGACCGCTTCGTTCGCCGCCGCACACCCGCGGAGATCCCTCCCTTCGGCCTGACCTGGCAGCAACTGAAATCGGTGGCCGCCGGAGAGGCCTGTGCAGCCATTCTCAAGACGCCCAGCGGCCAACCCGCCTGGGTGATCCTGATCCATGTGGAAGATCGCGGTGAACGCGTCGTTAAGGTCCTGGACGATCTGCGGCAGGCTTACCGCCAGGCAGGCGCTCGGGTCACCGAAAAAGTGACCGCCGGTGCGACCGTCACGGTCTGCGAACTGCCGCCGACCGAGCCGGGGGCCGCCCGGCCGGTTCGCGCGTACTTTCTGAAAAATGACATCCTGGTCGTTACCGACAATGCGGCGGTGGTGTCGCAGTTCAGTGGTCGGCGCGAGGATGGGGTAGGAGAGACGCTGGGCCAACAGGCAGCCTTCCGCTATTGCCAAAGAAACTGTCCGACGCGATTTCCCCATGGACCGGCCCACCTGCAGTGGTTCCTCGATCCCTTTGCCAGCGAAGCGTTGCTGAGCCGCTCGCGAGGGGACGACGAACGCGACAGCTGGCAATGGGCTCGCAAGCAAGGATTTACCGCCATCCGGGGGATGGGGGGGGCCATCCGTTTCGAGGGGAAAAAATTCGATACGCTGCACCGCATCGCCGTTTACGCGCCCGGCCCCTTTGATCTGGCCGCCGGCATGCTCCATTTTCCCAACGTCGGCCAGCTGGAATTGCCCGGCTGGCTGCCCGCGAACGTCGCTCGGCTGACCTCGCTGCAGTGGGATCTCTCCCGGGCCCTGAACGGCTACGGCCATCTGTTTGATGATTGGTACGGGGAGGGCGAGCCGGGTGTGTTTGAAGACGTGTTGGCGGGCATCCGCGATGATCCAGGTTCGCCGGGTGTCGATGTCCGTAAGGATCTCGTGGCAAACCTGAACGGGACCGTCGTCTCGGCCGCCTTGGCCGTCAACGAGGGTCAGGGCCTTGTCCATCAGACATTGTTTGCCGTCGGGGTCGGCGACCGGCAGGCCGTTGCCACCGCCCTCCGCAACTTGCTGGAAAGTGATCCCGATGTCATCCGGCGGGAGGTTGCCGGCCAAACGCTGTGGGTGTTCCGCGACCGGGTCGCCGCCCAGCCAACGGTTGATCGCCAGGGTACCGAATCTTCGTTCGGTCCCGACTTGTCGAACTATGCCCTCTGCCAGTGGGGCGACTGGTTGCTGGTGGCCACCCGCGCGGAGGTGCTCCAAGCGATTCTCCAGCCACCACCGCAGGCGAAGACGCTGGCCGATCAGCCCGAATACCAGCAGGTCATGCAGATCCTTACCCAAGCAGCTCGTTCCGGTAACGATCTGCGCCGCATCGCCCGCCCGCATCTGGACCTGCAGGTACCGTACCAGCTGCTGCGGGTGGGCAAGCTGCCCCACTCCCGCGCACTACGCGACCGGCTGTTGGCCAGCCTGCTGGGCCTGGAGGCAAATGGAGATTCGCAGCCATCGGCGGGTAACGGACAATCCGGCGCCGGCAGCAAAAACGATCAACATTCCGAGACGCTCGATTTCACAACGCTTCCTCCTTTCGATCTTGTGAAAGACCATTTCACGACATCCGCATGGGTCGGCCAGCGGCGAGGCGATGGTTGGGCCCTGTTCCGCTTCACTCTGGGAAAATAAAGAACCACCCTGACCCTCTTCGGCACGCCCCGCCCCGCGAGACTTTCCCCTTTGAACACGCACGAGAGCCCTCCCGGAGATCCGCACTCATGAAATCCCTTCGGCAAACCCCGTTGGCAGCCGGTTTGATCGTGTTGATCACAAGCTGCGGGCAGTTGATCGCAGCCCAGCCGGCCCAAAATCCCACCCTCCACGCACGACCGGCAGACCCGATCACCGATCTGCACGGCAGCGATCCGGCGGTCGGGCACCCGTTGCCGCCTGCCTGGCACCTGCAGGAAGCGGTCCGCGCCGGGCTGGTGGATGTGCATCAGCTGCTGGCAAAGGAATCCCGCGCCGCCGATTTTCGCAAGTTTCTTTTGTCGGCAGCGCTGAACGCAGAACTGGACAAGGCCCAGGCGGCCGATCGCCGCACCGTGGCAGCCATCCGCAGCCGCTATGCGGCAGATCATCACTTGCTGCGGCGGGCTGAGTTCGCCTACATGCGCCAGGCGCTAGACGCCTGGGAGGAGGCCCTGGGTGCCCCGACGCTGAGTGAACTGGCCGCCGAAGCCCGCCAGCGGGCGGCGAAAACAACTAAAACGCCCGACCCGGACATCCTCCCGCAGAAGCTGACCGCAGTCAAACGAGCGGCGCCTGCGTTCTACGCCTACTTGCGGCAGACAGGCAGCAGGTGGCAGCCGTGGTACGACTACCTGCAGAAAGATGAACTGCAACGGCAGCTGGGCCTGAAAGCCCCGAATCCAGTGGTGCTGGAACAGATCTACCACCGCCATGTGACTGCCGCCTTTCGCATCCCCACACCGGAAAGTCGCCGCCTGGCCGAGGCCCTGCGCCAAGCGACCCTGGCGGCCTACGCGGCCAGCTCCTCCACCCCGCAGCGCCAGGCCAAACTCCGGGCTCTGGCCGACGCGCTGGAAACCTGCCAGCGCAGTTGCAGCCGGCAAGCCCAGGCAACACTTGCCGAGGCCCTCAGCTGGTTAGGGCGGCGGGGCATGGTCCCCGATCTGATCCAGGAAGTGGCCCGGCAACTGCAACGACCCAATCTGCTGATTCAAGTCTCGCGCAAGTTGGCCGGGGTCAACGTGGATCAAGCCCTGCGCGACGATTTCGATGTCAACGATTCCATCCGCGACACCCACTACGTCGGATCCGCCAATTCGACCGGACAGCTTTTCCTCGCACTCGACCCCAGCTTCCCACATGCCAGCGCCGCCGTCGGGATCACAACGGTCATCAACAGCCAGACGACCGGATATAACAATGCGGCGACCATCGACAGCCACTCGACGACAGAGGTGCGGGGACAAAAGAAGATCCAATTTCAGCCGCAAGGTTTTTCGTCGCAGCCGGCCACTGCCGACGCGGATACCACCAGCCAGGTGACCGGCATCAGCCCCCTCCGTTGGTTGGGTCAGCGGCGCGTCTATCGCGAAGTCTATGCCCAGCAGCCTGATACGGACCGTGAGGTCGAGTGGCGGACGGCGGCGCGGGTGGCTGGTGAACTGGACCGCCAATTGGCAGGCCAAATCGGGTCGCTCAACGATTTCTACCAGCGCCAGATCCGCGCCCCGCTGTTGCGTCGCGGAAAATTTCCCCCCCAAGTAGCGGCACGCACGACACGCGGGCAGGCCAGCCTGTCCGTGACCCAGACCGGCCCCGACGGCCTGGCCCCCACCGGCCCACCACCCGACCTGCAGCAAGGGTCTGATCTGGCAGTGCGGATTCATCAGTCGTACGTCAACCACCTGGCGACCGCCCTGCTGGCTGGGGCCACGATCAGCGAGCGGCAGCTGGCCGACAGGCTCAAGCCCTGGTTCTCCCAGGTGCCAGAAGGCCTGCAAAATGCCGATCCGGCTCAATTGTGGAGGGTGACCTTCGCCAGGGAACAACCGCTGACCGTCAAGCTGGACCGCCAGGGGCTGGCGGTCCAGTTGCGGGGTACGCAATTTCAGGTCGGCGATCAGCTTTATCCAGGCATGTGGATCACGGCAGCCTATCGTCTGGTCGATACGGCCGACGGGCTACAAGGGCTTCGGCAAGAGAAATTGCAGATTGTGCCGCCCCATTTTGATCCCCATTCCGGTGCACGCCTGGGCGCTCGGCATCAGGTCCTCCGCACCATGATTCGCCGACGTTTCGAGCGGCTGTTTCCAGAACAGTTTTTGGTAGGGCGTATCAAGCTGGGCGAGCAACCCAATACGCCGCAACTTCTCTTCGACCACTCGTACCGCACCGACGGCTGGCTGGGCCTGGCATTCCAGCTGGCCCCCCACGCCGCAACGGTCTCTTCGTCCCAGGCCCGCAGCGGGACCCGCCAGCAGGTGTCAATCGAGTGACCCGGTGATCGCCCGGCGAACGGTGGGGCAACCTGGCCGTGGCCGTGGCGCCGCAGACTTTCAAGGGCCGGCCTCCTGCGGCGTATCGGCCATCGGTCGGCGGGGCGAACGGCCCCGCTGGACCTGTTACCCCCGCTGGCCACCGTGGGCTGGCGAGGACTGGTCCGCCACCTGGCGGGGTGGGACAAGGTCGCCGCGGCGACCGCCGGCCCCATCCATCGCGCGTGGGCCGGGCCGCTTGGCCTTTTAGTCCTTTTCGTCCTCGATGTCCCCCACCAGTTCTTCCAGCACGTCTTCCAGAGTGACCACGCCCACCGTGGACTGTTGGTCCTGAACCACGGCCAGGTGGATGCGAGCGTCGCGGAAGCGGACCAACAGCTGGTCCGAACGCAAGCCGGCCGAGACCACCAGGCAGTCGCGCGAAATCGCCGTTACCGGCTGACTGTCCTTGCCTTCGGTCAAGGCCTGCAAAATATCGCGGCTCATCACCAACCCCTGGATTTCGTCGGCTGACTTGCCGAATACGGGATATCGCGAGTAGGCGTGGCGGAAGACATGGGTCGCGGCCTGGCGTGTGGTGGAAGTTGCCGCCACGCTCACGACATCCTCCAGTGGGGTCATGATGTCGCGAGCCGTGCGATCGTTGAGGGTGAAGGCGCGGCGAATCAATTGTCCCTCTTCAGGCTCGATGTAACCGGCGCGGCGACCCAGGGTCACCAGCGAGCGGATCTGGGACTCGGTTCCAATCCGCCGTTCCCCGCTCATGAACAGCTTGGAGAAACCTTCCAGAGTGACCACAATCGGGTAGAGCAGCAAGGTGATGAAGCGGATGGCCGGAGCAGAGAAGCGACTGATCAGCGGTGCATAATGCGCGCCGATCGACTTGGGGATAATCTCGGAAAATATAATCGTGCCCAGTGTCAGGATGGCCGCCACCGGGGCAATCGCCACGTCGCCGTAAAGCTGGATGGCGATGCGTCCAGTCAGCAGGGGGCCCAGGACGTTAATGGTATTGGTGAACAATACCAGCACGACGATGGCTTGGGTTAGCCGCTGGCGAATTGTCTTCAGCGCGCCGGCGCCCCACGCCTGACGCAGGCTCAGCTCTTCGACCTCTGCCGGCGACATGCTTAAGATCGCCGCCTCCACGGCAGCCATCAAACCGGAAAGGGAAATGAAAATCACGACATAAAAGATCAGTTCCAGCATCGCAAGGCCTTCTTTCGCTTCTGCCGCCCTGGCCCGGCGAGCCCCGTTCGGCTGATCGGGCGCCGAGCCGTCGCCTGTTCATCGTCCTGCCGTTGATACTCCCGCAGAGTTGCAATATGGCAGATTGCATGGTCCGAGACGAGCAGCCTTGCGGGGGATGAAGCTGGGCGAAAGGGTTGGAAAAGCGGTTGGTGCGTGCGACCGTTGGTAAGCGAAGCGAAAAGCTGTTGCCACACACGTCCGCCCCGCCCGGAGGCAAGCCGATGCCTTTCTGTCGCCACACCCTTGTGCCTCGCCCCGCCAGGAGGCAAGATGGATTGCCTGTTCCGAAACGGGTGGCTGAGCAATCCCAGGAGAAACATCCCGATGGTCGATTTCGCCATTATTGAACTGGAGGACGGCCTGACGGTCGTCGAGTTGCGTGCCGCCGAGTCGCCGGAGGAGGCGGCCGCGCGGGAAAGGGGGGTGCTGGTCGATCCCGGTCCCTACCCGACGTATGAAGATGCCTGCGACGCGCTGGCCGAACTGGAAGGTGACGACGAAGAAGCCTAGCCCGCATTTTTCACATGCCATCTGCTGTGCGACGGCCAAGTCTTTGCCTGGCCGACTCAGATGCCGCCATTTGAGGCTCAACGTAGGATCCTTACACTGGACGCCAAAGCGCGCCGTCTGCCAGGCCAGGCAAAGACTTGCTATCGCTCGCGAAGATGCTTGTCAGAAATCTGGGCTGGCGAGCGGGGCGAAACCGGCAGCCAATCCGCTCACTTGGTGACAACGCACGTCGCCGTCCGGCTGCAGCGACCCGCTGCCGGAGACCAACCCCAGCGACCGCCCGACGCGGGGTTCCACAAGGGCAATCCCATGGCGAGGAGGGTCATCATGCAAGCAGACGAATTGGAACGATACAAGCAGATACTTATCCAGATGCGCGACTCGTCGCGCGAGGAAGGGAATCGTATGATCGAGGTCGTGCTCAGCGACGCGGAAGCCGCCGGCGAACATGACCAGCGGGTGAGCGAGAGTGTCGACAAGGAGCTGGCCCTGGAGCAGACGGAAGAGGATCGCCACCAGGCCGTGCTGGCCGCCCTGCAGCGGATTGAGCAGCAAAAGTTTGGCCAATGCACACGGTGCGGCTCGGAAATTCCCCGGACAAGACTGGAGCTGCTTCCCTTCACCCCCTACTGCGTCGATTGTGCCTTCGCGTCCTCTTCCTAGGACCGGAGGACCACCAGAGGAAGCCCCGCCAGACGCCGTCCCGCGGCTTGCGCGGCGAAGGGCGGCTAGTCGGTTCCGCAGTTGTGCGCCTCCCGCCGCTGCCTCGATTTGCCCTCGTGTCAACAGGTCGCCCGTAATCCGATGGTGGATCAGGAAGTCGTCACCGCAGGGCGAAGGTCCTCCTCCCCTTAAGGCAGGAGTATCCGCCCAGGGTGCTCTTTGGGTCGCTTCCACCACTCAACCGCGCGGCAGGGTGGCCTGCACGGCAAGATTGCTGGACCGGGTGGATCCGGGGCGGCGGGCGACGTGGGTCGCATGTACTGCCTCCCAGCTGCCGGGGTCTTTATGCGAGAAGCCGGCGACGCGCCTTGCTGAGTGCCCATGCCAGCCTGTTGATCTTCCTCCCCGCCGTCACGGTCTGCCAGCTTGGTGACGCCTTTGCCGGAATCTGGCGACAGGCCGCGCGACGCGACGACCACAACAAGTCTCAGCACGCCCGGCAGGACTCGAACCTGCAACCCTCGGTTCCGAAGACCGATGCTCTATCCAATTGAGCTACGGGCGCTTGGAGCAAAGGCAGGATACGACGGAATCGGCACGATTGCAATGTGGCAGGCCGGGGACAAGCGCCGAGACTTGACCAGGAGCAGTCGGGGTTGTTATAAGCGCTCGTGGGCGTTTAAAGCAGGTCGGTTGTCCCCCCGACCGGTTGGGTCCTTCCCCGTTCTCTGTTCTTGTCGGCGACAGAGAGACTCTTTAGTTCTGGCAGCACGTTGAGTTCTCGACTGTGACATTTACCCTCCGTATCCTTAATGGTGCCGATCAAGGTCGAGTTTTTGACCAACTGAATCCGCCAATCACCATTGGGCGGGAAGAAGGAAACACCATCCAGCTGAACGACGAACGCGTTAGCCGCTTCCACGTGAAGATCCAGGAGGATGGGGAAAAGCTGATTTTGACCGACCTGGAGAGCACCAACGGGACCAAGGTCAATGGGGACGAAATCCGTCTGCGGATCCTCAGGTACGGGGATCTGATTCATCTGGGCCGTACCCTGCTGTTGTTTGGTTCCAAGGAACAGATCGCTCAGCGATTGTCCGAGCTGCGCGGTTCCGAAGTGCACAGCGACGTCACCCTGGCACCTGACGAACTCAGCGGCTCCCAGTCTTTGCCCTCGCTGGATTTTGAATTGAATTGGGCCAGCGACCCCAGCTACAAGGCGACCCTGCATTCGCTGCAAACGCCGGAACTACCCGAAGGCCTCTCGCCCGGCCAGGCCGCTCAACTTTCGGAAATCATCGAGTACCTTCATCTGCGAATCCGCGATTTGATCCTCTCGGTCAAGCCCGTCGGGGAGGATGAGGAATCGGTCACGCTGAATCAGCACCGCTGGCAAAACCTGCTGGATCTGCAGGCGCGGTTGAGCGATTACTTGCGGCGGATTGCTGAGCCACCCGAACTGCGGTGAACGGTGCGACCTCTGGTTGGCGACGTTGACNNGCGGCGGCTGCGGGGCTCTGTCGGACTGCTGGTAATGAAGAACCCTCTTCATACCACCTGCAGCTCGTCGGCGGCGCTGTGTGTCTGCCACAGATTCCTCTTGATGCGTGGAGGGGTTACGATGGCAACCGCCCAGGTGCTGCCCCCGTCCACGTCTGATGAAACGGGTGTTCGGGGGAACCAGCTCTGAAAGTCGTAAAGCAGGCAGGCGGAAAGGCCGCACCTGGTAACAAAACAAGCAAAGCGAATTTTCGCAATCATGGCGGTCACCGTAGAACAGGATCTGAAAGAGTACTGTCTGGAGGTTGCGCAACGAGCGCAGGCGGCGTCCCGGCAACTGGGCGTCTTGACCGGCGCGGTCAAGAACGATTGGTTGCGGCGCAGCGCGGCAGAATTGCTGCGGCAGACGGAAAGGCTGCTGGAGGAAAATGCCAGGGATCTCGAGGCGGCACCCGACTTTGGTCTGACAGAAGCCCAAGCCGACCGGTTGAAACTTTCGCCAGAGCGGATTGCGGATATTGCCCAGGGCCTGCAGCAGGTGGCCATGCTGCCCAATCCGATTGGCGAAATCATGCAGTCCTCCGTGCGGCCCAACGGATTGGATGTGCAAAAGGTCCGCGTGCCGCTGGGCGTGATCTTCTTTATCTATGAATCGCGGCCCAACGTCACCGCCGATGCGGCGGCACTCTGTGTCAAAAGCGGCAATGCGGTTATCCTGCGGGGCGGGAAAGAGGCGGCCCATTCCAGCCGGGCCATCGTCCAGGTGCTCAACCAGGTAGCGGCCGCTGCAGGAATGCCCGCCCATGCCGTGCAACTGGTCTCCACAACCGACCGGGCCGCCGTGGGACACTTTCTGGCACTGGACCAGTACATCAACCTGGCCATTCCCCGCGGCGGCGAAGGCCTCATCCGCCGCGTCGCCGCCGAAGCACGCATGCCCGTCATCAAGCACTTTTCAGGAAATTGCCACGTCTATGTCGACCGCAACGCCGACCCGCAGATGGCACTCCAGATTACCGTCAACTCCAAGTGTCAGCGGATGGGCGTCTGCAACGCCGCCGAATCGCTGTTGATTCACGCCGATGTGGCCGATAACCTCCTGCCACCAATCGCCGCGGCACTGGGGGAACAGGGGATCGAGCTGCGTGGGGATGCCAAAGTGCAGGAATTGATCGCCCAGGCCGTGGCGGCCGACGAACAAGACTATCGGGCCGAATTCCTGGGGCCAATCATGTCCGTGCGGGTCGTCGATTCGCTGGAAGACGCCATCGAACTGATCAATCGCTACGGCAGCGGACACACCGATGCCATCGTCACTTGTGACCTGGCCGCCGCTCGACGTTTCGCCGAGGCCGTCGATTCGGCTGCCGTCATGATCAACGCCAGCACGCGGTTCAACGACGGCGGCGAATTCGGCCTGGGGGCTGAAATTGGCATCAGTACCGACAAATTCCATGCCCGGGGGCCCTGCGGGTTGAACGAATTGACCAGCTACAAGTACGTCGCCTACGGCAACGGCCAAGTACGCTAAATGAACCTCCGCGATTCAGTATGCCGGAAATCCCCAGCAGTCCCTCCGCCGCCGATCCCAGCACAGCACGCACATCGGATCAACAATCCATTAGCAATCGTGGCACATAATCGTTGCAAATAATCGTTGAGCCACTTGGAGGGCGATCCATAAGGCACGACCGTAAAGCCAGCACGCAGGAGGCGGATGTGGACCCCAACGATCTCTCCCCGGCGGAAATCGCCAGCCTGATGGGCGCAGACGATTGCCCACTGATCGAACAACCAGGGTTTCGGCGATCGATCAGCGATACCTATCGTGAGTTGGCAAACAAACTGGGCAAAGCCCTGTCCAATCTGCTGGCGAGCGACGTCAGCGTCGCTCGACCGACGGTTGCCAAATTGACATACGCCGAGCTTGTGCTGCGGGCCAGCGATGCGCGCTGCTTGTGGCGCGCCGAAACAGTGCCCGATCTGGGACCCCTCTTCCTGGACATGAACCCCGCCCTGTTGGGCCTGATGGTCGATCGCATGCTGGGTGACCGCCGGAGGTGCGGCACAGAGCCTTTCCAGCTCGTTACGGAAATCGAACAGCGCTTGGCCGCTGAAGCGTGCCGACAACTGGGCGACGCTTTCTGCGATTTGTGGAGCGAAATCGTGCCGGTCAAACTGGTTGCCCTCCAGCGCGAAGTCGACTTGATGCGGTCCCGCAGAATGGCCGCCGAAGATTCTTTGACCCTCCTTCGCTACCCACTGAAGCTGGACCTGCGCACACAGTCGCTAAGCTGGATTTTTCCCGAACCNNGGCGCCCTACTGTCCGGTAAACACCAGGTTTGCCTGGAGCGGCGTCTCCCGCGACCATCGCGCCACGGAAGCGGAACACGACTTGGTTGCTGAACTGGCCGAAACCGAAATGAAGACCGACGAACTACGCGATTTACGCGTGGGAGATGTTCTGCAGACCGACCAGGATATCGGCCAGCCGCTGACCGTGCGCCTGGACGGTGTCCCCCGCTTCCTCGCGAATTTGGGTAAAGTTGACGATCGCAAAGCGATCGAGATCGTCGAAGTGCTTCCAAGGCAAGAGGCGAACGGTCCTCACGCAGAACCACCCGGCCCGATCGAGCCGTCGCCGGTGGACCGGGACGCCTAGCCCCTTTGTCCGCCCCAAAATTTCCCCTCTGCCGATGTAGCGAAAGTCG
>JABAOH010150596.1_pt1 | contig 18142 bp, 14 predicted proteins | sample 7062181 | NCBI WGS metagenome assembly JABAOH01 (sample SAMN14538630, study PRJNA623070) | marine sediment metagenome | biome: marine biome [ENVO:00000428]; feature: marine pelagic biome [ENVO:01000023]; material: deep marine sediment [ENVO:00002113]; isolation source: pool of 5 deep marine... | reverse complement strand
GCTGGACGGGGATGCCGTGCGCCTTGCGACCGGGGATGGCGACGTCGTCCTGCCGCTTGCTGACATTCAGCAGGCGAAACTGGTGTTGACGGACGACTTACTGGCCGCAGCCGAAGCGGCGCGGTGAAGCGAGAGTGATGACCATGACACAAATGCACGTCGAACTGCTGGCTGTTGCCGATGCCGTTGCACGCGACAAGGGAATTGAGCGCGAGCAGGTGCTGGAGGCCATGGAACAGGCGATCCAGAAGGCCGGCCGCTCGAAATACGGCCACGAGCACGATATTCGTGCTCATATCGACCGTTCGACCGGCGCGATCGATCTGGCGCGCTATACCGAAATCGTCGAAGAGGTCGAAAACGAGATGACCCAGATGACGGTGGAGCGGGCCCGACGCATCAAGCGCGATGCGGAGGTCGGGGAATTCCTTATCGATCCGCTGCCGCCGATCGATTTCGGTCGAATCGCCGCGCAGACCGCCAAGCAGGTCATCGTCCAGAAAGTGCGGGAGGCCGAGCGCGAGCGCCAGTACGAGGAGTACAAGGACCGGGTCGGCGAGATCGTCAACGGCATCGTCAAGCGCTTCGAGTTCGGCACCGTGACCGTCGATCTCGGCCGGGCCGAGGCCGTGCTGCGCCGCGACGAGGTGCTGCCGCGCGAGAGTTTCCGTCGCGGCGACCGCGTACGCGCCTATATATACGATGTCCGGCGTGAGCAGCGCGGCCCGCAGATCTTCCTGTCGCGCAGCCATCCCGAGTTCATGGCCAAGCTGTTCGCCCAGGAGGTGCCGGAAATCTACGACGGCATCATCGAGATCAAGGCGGTCGCGCGCGACCCGGGCAGCCGCGCCAAGATCGCGGTGATTTCGAACGACAGCAGTATCGATCCGGTGGGCGCTTGCGTCGGCATGCGCGGCAGCCGCGTTCAGGCCGTCGTCGGCGAATTGCAGGGCGAGAAGATCGACATCATTCCGTGGTCGCCCGATCCCGCGACGTTCGTCGTCAACGCGCTGGCGCCGGCGGAAGTCGCCAAGGTGGTGCTCGACGAGGATGCGCGGAAGATAGAGGTTGTCGTGCCGGACGACCAGCTCAGCCTGGCCATCGGGCGGCGCGGGCAGAACGTCCGCCTTGCCTCAATGCTGACCGGCTGGGATATCGATATCCTTACCGAGGAGCAGGAGTCGGAGCGGCGCCAGGCCGAGTTCCACGAGCGGAGCCAGCGCTTCATGGATGCGCTCGACGTCGACGACGTGATCGCCCACCTGCTGGTTACCGAAGGGTTCTCGTCGATCGAGGAAATCGCCTATGTGCCGCTTGAGGATTTGACCGACATCGAGGGCTTCGACGAGGAGGTCGCGGCCGAATTGCGCGCCCGCGCCGGCCAGTATCTCGAGGAGGAGGCCGAGCGCCTGACGCAGCGGCGCCGCGAGCTCGGCGTCGACGACGCCCTGGCGGAGATTCCGGGACTTAGCCCAGGCATGCTGGTGGCGCTTGGCGAGGCGTCGATCACGTCCGTCGAATCGTTTGCCGACCTTGCTTCGGACGAGCTGATCTACGGTGAGGACGCCATTCTTCGCGGGTTCGATTTGACCGAGGAGGAAGCGAACGAAATGATCATGGCTGCGCGTGTTGCTGCGGGTTGGTTCACGCAGGAGGAACTCGCGGCCATGAATGCCCAGCCCGAATCCGCCGTCGAAAGCGAAGAAGCTGCCGACAGCGTGGACGCCTGAGCGATGGCGCCGGGGATGAGACGGTATGCAGGCAGGTCTTCGCCATGATACGCCGCGTGTTGCGGCGCCCCGCGACGGGCACGCGGCGCAACGCCGGTGCATTGTCACGGGCGAGGTGCGCCCGCGCGACGAGCTGCTGCGATTCGTCGTCGATGCCGATGGCCGGCTGACCCCAGACATTGCGGGACGCCTGCCAGGTCGCGGAATATGGTTGAGCCCGGACCGCGATAGCGTTAAGAGAGCGCGTGCGCGAAAGCTGTTCGAACGGGCGGCACGGCGGAAACTGCAGATCGAAGACGACCTCGACGATCGGATTGAAACGCTGTTGGCGTCCCGCTGTATCGAGTTGATCGGACTGGCGCGGCGGGCCGGGCAGGCGGTCGCCGGATTCGAAAAGGTCCACGCCGTGTTGCGCAAGAAGCGCGGAGCCTTGTTGCTGGCGGCCAGGGACGGTGCGCAGGACGGGCGCGACAAGCTGCGTGCCGCGGCGCCGGATTTGCCGCTCCTGGAGAGCTTGGAGGCCGACGAGTTGGGCCGTGCATTCGGCCGTGACAGGACGGTGCATGCGGTCCTGTCGCGTGGGACGCTGGCTACGAAGCTTTTGACGGAAGCCCGGAGGTTGGGAGGCTTTCGTGCGTAATGGCCGTGAACGAGGATAGGTATGAGTGAGCGGNNATGAGTGAGCGGAAGGAAAAAGACAGCAAGCTGACGCTGCGCAAGCCGGGTCGCCTCGAGCTGAAAAAGACAGTCGAGGGCGGGCAGGTGCGCCAGAGCTTCAGCCACGGCCGCACCAAAACAGTAGAAGTCGAGGTCAAGAAGAAGCGGACCTTCGAACGCGAGGCTGGCGGCCGCATGAAGGCGGTGGAAAGGCCTGCTCCGGACCTGTCTGCGCCGGCAACCGACACGCTGCAGGAGGCGCGCGACCTGACCGAAAAGGAACGCGCCGCGCGGATCCGTGCGCTCGAGGGTGCGGCCGCGGACGAGGAGCGCAAGCGCGAACTGCAGGCCAAACGCGAAGCGGATGAAGTGGCGCGACGGCAGGCGCAGGAAGAGGCAATGCGTCGTGCCGCAGAGGAGGAGGCGGCCCGCAAGCGAGCCGAGGAGGAGGCGGCCGAGAGGGTTCGCGCAGAGGAGGAGAAGGTTCGCCGCAAGGCCGCGGAAGCGCCGGCGCCGGCGCCGGAGCCGGTCGCCGAGCCGGATGAGGAGGAGGAGCCGGTTTCGCGGCGCGGCAAGCAGAAGCCCGAGAAAGCCGCCCCGGCGCGCCCGCGCCAGGAGCCCCGGCGACGAGCGGGCAAGCTGACGATCACCCAGGCGCTCGACGGCGACGACGAGGTCCAGCGAGGCCGCAGCGTCGCGGCGATGCGGCGCGCCCGCGAGAAAGAGAAGCAGCGCCAGCGCGCGGCCGACGCAGATCAGCCCAAGAAGAAGGTCGTGCGCGAGGTCGTTGTGCCGGAGACGATTACCGTGTCCGATCTTGCCAACCGCATGGCCGAACGGGGCGCCGAGGTCGTCAAGACATTGATGAAGCTGGGCGTCATGGCGACGATCAACCAGTCCATCGACGCCGACACCGCGGAGCTGGTGGTGACGGAGTTCGGCCACAGGATCAAGCGCGTGTCCGAGGCCGATGTCGAGATCGGAATTGCGGGTGACGAAGACCGGAGCGAACAGATGACGCCGCGGGCGCCGGTCGTGACCGTCATGGGCCACGTCGACCACGGCAAGACTTCGCTGCTCGACGCGCTGCGCGAGACCGACGTGGTGGCCGGCGAGGCCGGCGGCATTACCCAGCATATCGGCGCCTACCGGGTTTCCCTGTCCGACGGGCAGCAGATCACTTTTCTCGATACACCGGGCCACGAGGCGTTCACCAACATGCGCGCCCGCGGCGCACAGGCCACGGACATCGTTGTGCTGGTCGTCGCGGCCGACGACGGTGTGCAGCCACAGACGATTGAGGCCATCCGGCATGCACAGGCGGCCAGGGTGCCGATCATCGTGGCCATCAACAAGATCGACCGGCCCGATGCCGACCCCAACCGCGTGCGCAACGACTTGCTGCAGCATGATGTCGTGGTTGAAAGCATGGGCGGCGAGGTGCTCGACGTCGAGGTTTCCGCGACCAAGAAGACCAATCTCGCCAAGCTCGAGGAAGCGATCCTGCTGCAGTCAGAAATTCTCGAGCTCAAGGCGAACCCCGATCGCTCGGCGTATGGGACAGTCGTCGAGGCGCGCCAGGAACGTGGCCGCGGCTCCGTGGCGACGGTCCTCGTGCAGCGCGGCACACTCAATGTCGGCGACGTATTCATCGCCGGCGCCGAATGGGGCCGCGTGCGGGCCTTGATGGACGATCACGGCCGCAGTGTCGACAGCGCAGGGCCGTCGATGCCGGTCGAGGTGCTGGGCTTCCAGGGAACGCCTGCTGCCGGTGATGATTTCGTCGTTGTCGCGGACGAGGCGCGGGCGCGCGAGGTTGCCGCCTACCGGCAGCGGGTTGAGCGTGAAAAACGTGCCGCGGCCAGTGCGCGTGGTACGCTGGAGCAGATGTTCACGCAGATCAAGGAGGGCACGGCCAGCGAGCTCCCCGTGGTCGTCAAGGCGGACGCACAAGGTTCGGTCGAGGCTATTGCGGCCTCGTTCGACAAGCTTTCGACCGAGGAGGTCAAGGTGCGTATGCTGCACGGTGCGGTCGGCGGTATCACCGAGTCCGACGTCACCCTCGCGCGGGCGTCGGGCGGCGTGATCATCGGCTTCAACGTGCGCGCCAATCCGCAGGCGCGCGAGATGGCCAAGCGCGACGGCGTCGACATCCGCTACTACTCGATCATCTACGACGCGGTGGACGACATCAGGGCGATGCTCAGCGGCATGCTGGCGCCCGAACTGCGCGAAAATTTCCTGGGCTATGCGGAAATCCGCGAGGTCTTCAACATTACCAAGGTCGGCAAGGTGGCGGGCTGCTATGTCACCGAGGGTGTGGTCAAGCGCGGCGCCGGCGTGCGGCTGCTGCGCGACGACGTGGTGATCCACGAGGGCACGCTGAAGACGCTGAAGCGCTTCAAGGACGAGGTCCGCGAGGTGCAGCACGGCTACGAATGCGGCATGGCGTTCGAGAACTATGACGACATCAAGCAGGGCGATGTCATCGAGTGTTTCGAGGTCGAGGAGATCACGCGCGAGCTTTGACGCCGGGTCGCGCCGCCGTTGTCGTGAGGGCAGGTCGTTATGAGCAGAGGCAAGGGCAGGACGCCGAGCCAGCGTCAGCTGCGGGTCGGCGAAGAACTTCGCCATGTGTTGGCGGCGATCCTTGCGCGCGGGGAGCTGCGGGACCCGGCCCTCAAGGATCAGTCGATCACCGTCTCGGAAGTTCGCGTCAGCCCCGACATGCGGCACGCCACCGCCTACGTCATGCCTCTGGGCGGCGCCGGCGATGCGACCGAAATCGTGACGGCGCTTAATCGTGCCGCCGCTTTCCTGAGCCACGAGGTCGGCCGCCGCATCACCATGAAGTACACGCCGATCCTGCAGTTTACGCTGGATACGGTGTTCGATGAGGCACAGCGCATCGATGCGCTGCTGCGGCAGCCAGGCGTGGCTCGCGATCTCAAGCGGCAGCGGAGCGACGATGGCGCGTAGGCGCAGGGGCTGGCCTATCCACGGCTGGCTTGTCCTGGACAAGCCCGAGGGCATGACGTCGACGGCGGCGGTGGCCGCGGTCAAGCGCCAGCTGGGCGCGGCGAAGGCCGGTCATGCCGGCACGCTCGACCCGTTCGCCACCGGCATCCTGCCGATTGCCTTGGGCGAGGCAACCAAGACCGTGCCGTACGTCCAGGCGGGCGAAAAGCACTATCGCTTCACGGTGCGCTGGGGTGTTGCCACCGATACCGACGACCGCGACGGCGCGGTGACCGCGACGCGCACCGCGCGGCCCGACCGGGCGCAAATGGAGGCCGTGCTGCACCGCTTTGTCGGCGAGATTGAACAGGTACCCCCCGCCTTTTCGGCGATCCGGGTCGGCGGCCGTCGCGCCTACGATCTCGCACGTGGCGGCGAAGTCCCGGCGTTGTCACCCCGGATCGTGCGGATCGTGATGCTGCGGCTGGCCGGGGTGCCGGACGCGGACCATGCGGTCTTCGAAGCGATCTGTGGCAAGGGCACGTATGTGCGGGCGCTGGCGCGCGATATCGCGCGGGAACTCGGCACGGTTGCGCATCTAGTGGCGCTGCGCCGGACACGGGTGGGCCCGTTCGGCGAAAAACATGCGATTTCGCTGGACGAACTGGGTGAAACTATGCAATGTGCCGCCGCCCTGACGCATCTGCATTCGGTCGAGACCGCGCTGGACGACATCCCGGCCCTGGCCGTGACCGAAATAGAGGCGGGGCGTCTGCGGAACGGGCAGGCTATCTCCCTGTTGCGGAAAGCGGATGTGGACCGCATCGCCGTCCTCGAAAATGGCGATATGGTTCTGACCGTGGCGGACGGAAAACCCGTCGCCCTCGGCCGCTACACCGCCGGAGAGGTGCGCCCGGTTCGCGTGCTGAACCTGTGAAATCCTGGAGGATTTGATGTCGATTACCGCCGAGCGGAAAAAAGAGCTGATCGAAAAGTTCGCCACCAAACCGGGCGATACCGGTTCACCGGAGGTTCAGGTCGCGATTCTGACCGAGCGGATCAAGAACCTCACCGACCATTTGAACCTGCACAAGAAGGATTTTCACACGCGCCGTGGCCTGATCACCATGGTCGGCCAACGTCGCCGCCTTCTCGACTATTTGAAGCGCAAGGAAGCCTCGCGCTACGAAAATATCGTCAAGGAACTCGGGCTGCGCCGCTAAGGTACGGCCGTTTTGCGTGCGCCGCCGCGGGGCGGGGGCGCACCGGGTGGAACGGGATGGAATGAGCCATGCCCGCCGCCGTAATCAACCCGCAGGCGCAATACGGCGACCTGCGCGATGGACGAAATAAAGGATATCGGAATGTTCACAATCACCCGCAAGGAAATGACCTGGGGCGGCCGGCCACTGATTCTCGAATCCGGGCGTATTGCCCGACAAGCAGATGGCGCGGTCCTCGTAACCTACGGCGGAACCCAGGTCCTGTGCACTGCGGTGGCGCAGAAGGCGCCGCGGGCCGGGGTCGATTTCTTCCCCCTGACCGTCAACTACCAGGAAAAGACCTTTGCCGCCGGCAAGATCCCCGGCGGCTTTTTCAAGCGCGAAGGCCGGCCCTCGGAGAAGGAGACGCTGACCTCGCGCCTGATCGACCGGCCGATCCGGCCGCTGTTTCACGACGATTTCAGGAACGAGACGCAGATCATTTGCACGGTTCTGGCCCATGATCTGGAGAACGACCCCGACGTCGTCAGCATGGTCGGAACCTCGGCGGCTCTGACCATTTCAGGAATTCCCTTCCTCGGCCCGATCGGCGCGGCGCGCGTGGGATATATCGATGGTGCCTACGTGCTTAACCCGCAGGCCGACGAGATGCCGTCGTCCGAAATGGACCTCGTTGTGGCGGGTACGACCGAGGGCGTTCTGATGGTCGAGTCCGAGATCAGGGAGCTCGATGAGGACCTCGTGCTGGGCGCCGTCACTTTCGCGCACAAGGCGATTCGCGAGGTCATCGACTTCGTCATAGAATTCGCCGAGGAGTGCGCCAAGGAACCATGGCCCTTGCCGGAGCCCCCGGAGGGCATCGAGGCTATCGAAAAGCGCGTATATGAGCTTGCCGAGAAACCGCTCCGCGAGGCCTATGCCAGGACCGTCAAGCAGGAGCGCGTCGAAGCGGTCGCCGCCGCCAAGGAAGCGGCGCTGCAGCAGCTCGAGGCCGAGGAACTCGATGTCGAGCTGGCCGCCGGTCTATTCAAGAAGCTGGAAAAGGATATCGTCCGCGGCAACATCCTGAAGACGGGCCTGCGCATCGACGGACGCGACACCAAGACCGTGCGGCCCATCGTTGCCGAGGTCGGCGTGCTGCCCCGTGCGCACGGATCGGCGCTGTTCACCCGCGGCGAGACGCAGGCGCTGGTCGTGACCACGCTCGGCACCGGCCAGGACGAGCAGATCATCGACGCGCTGGAGGGCGAGTACCGCGAGCATTTCCTGCTGCACTACAATTTCCCGCCCTATTCGGTCGGCGAGGCATCGTTTCTGCGCAGCCCGGGCCGTCGAGAAATCGGCCATGGCAAGCTCGCCTGGCGGGCCGTGCATCCGCTCCTGCCGAGCAAGGAGGATTTCCCGTACACGATCCGCGTGGTCTCGGAGATCACCGAGTCGAACGGTTCGTCCTCCATGGCCACGGTCTGCGGCACATCGCTGGCGCTCATGGATGCGGGCGTGCCGGTCAGCCGTCCCGTAGCCGGGATCGCCATGGGTCTGATCAAGGAGGGTGACGCTTACGCGGTCCTCTCGGACATCCTCGGCGACGAGGACCATCTCGGCGATATGGACTTCAAAGTCGCCGGCACGGAAAAGGGCATCACCTCATTGCAAATGGACATCAAGATTACCTCCATCACCGAGGAGATCATGAAAATCGCCCTGGCGCAGGCCAACGAGGGCCGGATGCACATTCTCGGCGAAATGGCCAAGGCGCTGAGCGGAGCCCGCGACGAGGTGTCGGCAAACGCGCCGCGGATCACGATGTTCACGATTCCGCGCGACAAGATCCGCGAGGTCATCGGCACCGGCGGCAAGGTGATCCGCGAGATCTGCGAGGCCACCGGCGCCAAGATCGACATCGAGGACGACGGCACGATCAAGGTCGCGGCGGTCGACCAGGCAGTTGCCGACCGCGCCATTCAGTGGATCAAGTCGATCGTGGCGGAGCCGGAAGTCGGCGAGATCTACACCGGCAAGGTGGTCAAGGTCGTGGATTTCGGCGCCTTCGTGAATTTCCTAGGCAGTCGCGACGGCCTCGTGCACATTTCGGAGCTGAGCGACGGTCGGCCGGCGACGGTCACCGAAGTCGTCAACGAGGGCGACGAGGTCAAGGTCAAGGTTCTGGGGGTCGACGATCGCGGCAAGGTGCGACTGTCGATGCGCGTCGTCGACCAGGCGACCGGCGAGGATATCACCGAAAAGGTCGGCGCGTCCCGGCCGTCGGGCGGTCGCCGTGACGGGGACGGCGAGGGCCGCAGGGAAGGCGGTGAGCGCCGCCGCAGCCGGCACCGGCGTCGCAAGGAGGAAGCCTGACCGGATAACAGCGGCTTCCGGTCGGCATGACGAGCGGCGGCCTGCTGGGCCGCCGCTCGTGCGGTCTGCGCCGTTTTGAATACCGGCGCGAAGCCTCGGGTCAATTTGGCGCTGCGGCCATACCGATGATATGATAGCCGCTGTCGACATACATCACTTCGCCGGTAACGCCTGCCGACAGGTCGGACAGCAGATATAGCCCCGCCCCGCCGACGTCATCGAGGGTCGTGTTGCGGCGCAGCGGCGAGTTCTCTCCCTGCCATTTGTAGACGAAACGAGCACTGCCGACAGCAGCCCCGGCAAGGGTCCGCATCGGGCCCGCCGAAATCGCATTGACGCGAATGCCGCGACCGCCCAGATCGCTCGCGAGATAGCGCACGCTGGCCTCGAGCGCCGCCTTGGCCACGCCCATGACGTTGTAGTTCGGCATGACCCGTTCGGCCCCGCCATAGGTCAGAGTCACAAGGCTGCCGCCGGGGCCCATCAGCGCCGCCGCGCGTTGCGCCACTGCGGTGAATGAATAACAGGAAATGTCCAGGGTCTGGGCGAAGTTGGCCCGGGACGTATCGAGATACTGGCCCTTCAACTCCTCCTTGTCGGAAAACGCGACCGCGTGAACGACGAAGTCCACAGCGCCCCAGCGCTCCTTCAAAACCGTGAACACCGCGGCAATGGCGTCATCGTCACTGACATCGCAGCGCAGCAGAATCGGGTCGCCGCCAAGCGATTCGGCCAGGGGCCGAACCCGTTTGAGCAGTGGCTCGTCCTGATAGGTGAACGCGAGATCGGCGCCGTGCGCCGCCACGCTACGCGCGATTCCCCATGCGATAGAATGATCGTTGGCAACGCCCATGATCAGGCCGCGCCGGCCGGCCATCAACCGTGCCCCTTGACTCATCGTTCCTCGCCTGCCCGCCAATGGAATGCCGCGGTGGGAGCGACCCGCGCGCGGAGTTTCAGGATCATCCGGCGTAGCGCCGGAAGACGAGTGTCGCGTTGGTGCCGCCGAAACCGAAGCTGTTCGACATCACGCAGTCCAGCGCGACATCGTTCATCGTATCGCGCACCACCGGCGCGCCCTCGATTTCGGGATCAAGATCGTCGATGTTGGCCGAGGCGGCGATGAAGCTGTGCTTCATCATCAGCAGCGAGTAGATAACCTCCTGCACGCCCGTCGCGCCCTGGGAATGGCCGGTCAGGGATTTGGTCGAGCTAATCGGCGGGATGGCATCGCCGAAGACTTCACGTACGGCCTCAATTTCGCGGGTGTCGCCGACCGGCGTACTGGTCCCGTGCGCGTTGATGTACCCAATCGGGGCGTTGAGCCCGGCCAGCGCCATGCGCATGCAGCGCACCGCACCCTCGCCGGACGGCTGCACCATGTCGAAGCCGTCCGACGTGGCGCCATACCCGACGACTTCGCCATAGATGCTGGCGCCCCGCGCGAGCGCACGTTCGAGTTCCTCCAGCACGACGACACCGGCACCGCCGGATATCACGAACCCGTCACGGTTCTTGTCGAAGGCCCGGCTCGCCCGGGTCGGCGTGTCGTTGTACCCGGCTGACAGTGCGCCCATGGCGTCGAACAGCACGGTCAGCGTCCAGTGCAGTTCCTCGCCGCCGCCGGCGAACACGATGTCCTGCTTGCCCCACTGGATCAGCTCGGCGGCGTTGCCGATGCAGTGGGCGCTGGTCGAACAGGCCGAGCTGATCGAATAGTTCACGCCCTTGATACCGAACGGCGTCGCGAGCGTCGCCGAATTGGTGCTGCACATGGTGCGCGGCACGCGATACGGGCCCACCTTTCGCACCCCCTTGTCGCGCAGCACATCGGCCGCCTCGACGAGATTGCTGGTTGACGGACCGCCCGAGCCCATGACGATTCCGGTCTTCTCGTTGGAGATGTCCTTCGCTTCCAGCCCGGCATCTTCGATTGCCTGCTGCATGGCGACATAGTTGTAGGCCGCCCCGTCGCCCATGAAGCGGCGGATCTTGCGGTCGACCAGCGCATCGAGATCGACCTTGATCGAGCCGTGTATCTGCGAGCGAAAACCCAGATCTGCGTACGTTTCGCAGAATTCGATGCCGGAGCGCCCGTGGCGCAGCGAGTCGGTAACCTCCTGCTGATTGTTGCCGATGCTGGACACGATGCCCAGCCCGGTCACGACGACTCTACGCATCGTTGCCTCGTCAGGAGCTCTTGGGCGCGGTGAACAGCGCCACGCGCATGTCTTTTGCCTCGTAGATCGGCTGGCCGTCGCACTTCAGGACGCCGTCGGCGATTCCCATCACCAGCTTACGCATGATCACGCGCTTGACGTTGATGTGGTAGGTCAGCTTCTTGGCGGTTTTTAGAACCTGGTCCGAGAACTTCACTTCGCCGACGCCAAGTGCCCGCCCACGACCGAGTCCGCCGACCCAGCCGAGGAAGAAGCCGACAAGCTGCCACATGGCGTCAAGGCCAAGGCAGCCGGGCATAACGGGGTCGCCCTCGAAGTGGCATTTGAAGAACCACAGATCCGGCTTCACGTCCATTTCGGCGATCAGCTCGCCCTTGCCGTAGGCGCCGCCCTCATCCGAGATCTGCGTGATCCGGTCGAACATCAACATCGGCGGCAGCGGCAACTGCGCGTTACCCGGCCCGAACAGGCGTCCGTGCGCACACTCAAGCAGGTCCTTGTAGCTGTAGCTGTGCTTTCTGTTCAAAGGTCGTCCATTCGCTGGTTTCTGGCCCGTGCGGCCGCGCGCACGCCCCTCCAATATAGCAGTGAAACATTACAAAACAATGAGTGTGGCGGTCAGACGTCGAGATTCTCCACGCGCAGGGCATTGGACTGGATGAAGTCGCGGCGCGGCTCGACGACGTCCCCCATCAGTGTCGAGAATACTTCGCCCGCATCCTCGGCATGGCTGATCCTGACCTGTAACAACGTGCGGATGTCCGGGTCGAGGGTGGTCTCCCAGAGCTGGTCGGGGTTCATCTCGCCCAGCCCCTTGTAGCGCTGCACGTCGATGCCCTTGCGGGCATGCGCCATGATTGCATCGATCAGCCCAACCGGGCCCCAGATCTGCGTCTCCTGATCCTTGATGACCAATGCGACCGGCTTGGCGTAGACCGCCTGCAGGTCGGCGGCAACGGCGTCAAGCTGGCGCGCCTCGGCACTGCGGATCAGGTCTCCGTCGATGCGGTAGTGTTCGGGCACGCTGCGCAAGGTGCGCGAGAAGGTGAGGCCGCCCTCGGTATTGGCTTCCCCGGACCAGCCCCGCTCGAATTGGTCGGACAGTTCATCGAGGCGCTTGGCGACGTACTCTGCCGCCTCGCCCGCGTTTCCGGGATCGGCCAGAATCCGGGGATTGAGGACGCCGGCGATCGCCGCCTGCTCGACGATGTTCCAGTTGCCCACTTTGCGCGCCAACTGCTCCAGCATGTGTTTGACGCGGCGCGCCGTCTCGGCGATGCCGCGCAGGTCCTCGCCTGCCCGCTGCGTGCCATCCGACAGGCTGAGGATGGCATCGCCGATGCCTGCGTCCATCAGATGGTTTTCCAGCGCTGCATCGTCTTTCAGATAAACCTGCGACTTGCCCTTTGTGACCCGGTACAGCGGGGGCTGCGCGATATAGAGGTAGCCGCGCTCGATGAGCTCCGGCATCTGGCGGAAGAAGAAGGTCAGCAGCAGGGTGCGGATGTGGCTGCCGTCCACGTCCGCATCGGTCATGATGATGATCTTGTGGTAGCGGGCCTTGTCCGGGTCGAAATCGTCGCGGCCGATGCCCGTGCCGAGCGCCGCGATCAGCGTCCCGACCTCGGCAGAGGAGAGCATCTTGTCGAAGCGGGCGCGTTCCACGTTCAGGATCTTGCCCCGCAGCGGCAGGATCGCCTGGAATTTCCGGTCGCGTCCGGTTTTCGCCGAGCCGCCCGCCGAATCGCCCTCGACGATGAACAGCTCCGATCTCGCCGGATCGCGCTCCTGGCAGTCGGCCAGCTTGCCGGGCAGGGTGGCGACGTCGAGCGCGCCCTTGCGCCGGGTGAGCTCGCGCGCCTTGCGGGCCGCCTCGCGGGCCAGCGCGGCATCGACGATTTTCTGTACGACCCGCTTGGCTTCCACCGGATGTTCCTCGAACCATTGCCCGAGCTTGTCATTGATCACCGACTCGACGATCGGCCGGACCTCGGAGGAGACCAGCTTGTCCTTGGTCTGGCTCGAGAACTTCGGATCCGGCACCTTGACCGACAGCACGCAGGTCAGCCCCTCGCGGGCATCGTCGCCGGTGATCGACACCTTTTCCTTCTTGGCGATGCCGCTGCCCGACGCGTAGTTGTTGATCTGCCGCGTCAGCGCGGCCCTGAACCCGGCCAAATGCGTGCCGCCGTCGCGCTGTGGGATGGTATTTGTGAAGCACAACATGCTCTCGTGGTAGCTGTCGTTCCACTGCATGGCGAACTCCACGGTCACGCCCTCGCGCTCCGCCGTGGCCGTGATCGGCGAGTCGAGCAGCGCTGATTTTGCCCGGTCGAGGTATTTGACGAACGCCTCGATACCGCCCTCGTAATGGAACTCGACGATTCGGGGCTCCGGGTGACGGGCGTCCGTCAGCTTGATGCGCACGCCGGAATTCAAGAAGGCGAGCTCGCGCAGCCGATGCTCGAGTGTCGCAAAATCGAACTCTGTCATGCTGAATGTGGCCGAGGATGGCAGGAACGTGATGTCGGTGCCCGATTCCTCGCCGCATTCACCCGTGACGGCGAGAGGCGCCCGCGCCACGCCGTTCTCGAAGAGCATCTCGTGGATCTTGCCGTCGCGCCGGATTGTCATCTCGAGCCATTCCGACAGCGCATTGACCACCGACACGCCGACACCGTGCAGGCCGCCGGAAACCTTGTAGGAGTTCTGGTCGAATTTGCCGCCGGCATGCAGCTGGGTCATGATGACCTCGGCAGCCGAGATGCCTTCCTCCTTGTGAACTTCGACGGGGATGCCCCGGCCGTTGTCGGTGACGGTCACGGACCCGTCGCCGTTCAGCGTGACGGTGACGGTATCGCAGTATCCGGCCAGCGCCTCGTCGATCGCGTTGTCGACGACCTCGTAGACCATGTGGTGCAGGCCCGAGCCGTCGTCGGTGTCGCCGATATACATGCCCGGCCGCTTGCGCACCGCGTCCAGGCCCTTGAGCACCTTGATCGATTCGGCGCCGTACTCGCTCGCGCCGTTTGCGCCCGCGCCATTGTCCTTTGGGCCCTTGTTACCGTTCTGGCTCATGCTTCCGTCCTTAGCCCCGCGTCAACACAGTCGCGTCACCGTGGCGTCCGCCACCGAAAAATGCTGCGCCCGGCTATCGAGCGCCGCGAACAACGCGGCGTCGGTGCCGCTCATCCAAGTCTGGCCGGCCAAGGCGCAGACCTCGTCGAACAGTGCCGCCCGACGCGCCTCGTCGAGATGGGCCGCGACCTCGTCCAGCAGCAGCAGCGGCGCGACTGCACGCTCCGCCGCCTGCAGACGTGCCTCGGCCAGCACGATCGCGATCAGCATGGCTTTCTGCTCACCGGTGGAACAGCTTGCGGCGGGCATGTCCTTTGCCAGGTGCCGCGCCTCGAGATCGCTGCGGTGCGGCCCGGTCGCGGTGGTGCCGCTCTGTGCATCGATGGCGCGGCATGCCCGCAACGCCTCCCTGAGCCGGTCCTCCGCCGCGAGTGCGGGCACTGTTCCGAGCCAGTCCTCCACCGTCCCGGTCACCGTCAGCGCCACACCCGGGAACGGGCCGCGCGATTCCGCCAGTATGCGGTCCAGCCGCCGGACCATTTCCAGCCGCGCCGCAGCGATCGCGATGCCGCGCGTCGCCATCGTGTCCTCCAGCGCCGACAACCACGCCGTGTCCATCATCCCGTCTCGCAGCAATCGTCCGCGCTCGCGCATTGCCTGCTCGTAGGATGCGACGCGCCCCGCGTGGGCCGGGTCGAAGCCGTACACGAGACGGTCGAGGAACCGCCGGCGGGCGTACGACCCCTCGCGGAACAGCCGGTCCATCTCCGGCGTGAGCCACAGCGCGCTGACGACATCTGCGAGCGCTGTCTGGCCGCGCGCCGGCTTGCCATCGATGTGGACCACGCGCCGTTCGCCGCCCGGCTCGCGCCCCGTGCCGATCTCGACCCTGCCATTCGGTGTTTCCACGATCGCCGCGACGCCCCAGCCGCCGCTGTCGCCGCGCCGGTCGATGTCGGGGAGCCTGGCTCGCCGCAGGCCGCGCCCCGGCGCAAGCAGGGACACCGCCTCGAGGAGGTTGGTCTTGCCGGCGCCGTTCGGTCCTGTCAGCACCACCGGCCGCTGATCCAGCTCCAGACGCGCGCTTTCGTAACAACGAAATCGAGTTGTCGCCAAGCGGGCCACGGACAGGGCGGCGCCGCCGGTCCGGCTCATCTCGACGGTTGCCAGTACGGTCACACTCAAACGCGCATCGGCATCAGCACATACAGCGCACTGTCATCGCCGGCGTCGCGTACGATCGTCGGCGAGTTCGAGTCCGCCATGATGAACTGCGCCTTGTCGCCTTCGATCTGCTGGGTGATGTCCAGCAGATAACGGGAGTTGAATCCGATATTGATCGCATCGCCCTCGTAATCCGCCTCAAGCTCCTCCTCGGCAGAGCCCGCATCGGGGCTGTTGGCCGAGAGCGCGAGGCTGTGGCCCTTGACGGCGAGCTTGATGGCGCGCGATTTCTCCGTCGCGATGGTCGCCACGAGGTCGACCGCATCGGCGAAATCCTTGCGCGTGACGACCATCAGCTTGTCGTTGCTGACGGGAATCACGCGCTCGTAATCCGGGAAGGTGCCGTCGATCAGCTTGGACGTCAGCACCGCATCGTCGAAAGCGAACCGGATCTTGGTGTCGGACAGGGCCACATCGACGTCGCCACCGGTCTCGTCGATCAGCTTGCGTAACTCGTTCACCGTCTTGCGCGGGATGATGACACCCGGCATGCCCGCCCCGCCCTCCGGCAACGGCATCTCGACCCGGGCCAGCCGGTGGCCGTCGGTCGCCACGGCGCGCAGCCTGTCGCCAGCGTCGCTCGATACGGCATGCAGGTAGATGCCGTTCAGGTAATAGCGCGTCTCCTCGGTCGAGATGGCGAAGCGGGTGCGGTCGATCAGGGTCCGGAAATCGCCCGCCGCCACGGTGAACCGGCTCGGCAGATCGCCTTCGGACAATGCCGGGAATTCCGACGTGTCCAGCGTCCCCAGCTTGAACCTTGCGCGGCCCGACGAAAGGTTGAGCTGCGCGGCCTCAGCATCCTTCTCCAGGGCGACCTGCGCGCCATCCGGCAGCTTGCGCACGATGTCGTAGAGCGTGTGCGCCGGCGCCGTGGTCGAGCCGGCGGTGGGGACCTCCGCCGGGATGCTCTCGACGATGCTGATGTCCATATCGGTCGCCGTCAGGCGCAATGCGTCGTCGCGCGCCTCGAGCATGACATTGGACAGTATCGGTATGGTGTTGCGCCGTTCAACGATGCTCTGCACGTGGCCGAGTGCCCGGAGCAGCGTGGCGCGTTCGATCGTAAGTTTCATCGTACCTGTTGCGTGCAGCGGGGCTGGAATCCGCCCGGTTCCGTATGTTTATCCGATATGTTCTCCGCTGGACCGCGCCACCCAGAGGGGCGGCCCGCCTGCCGCCGAACCGCGGGGACTCGCGGTCCCCTTGCGAACGGACACGGAATATAGCAAAGGGGCGCGGAATCCGCACTATTTTTGGTGACCAGGCGCCGGGCTTCCACGGACCTCCGTTCGGCCCAAAACGGCCACGCCTCAGCTCCGCTGACGCCTTGAGGGAAGGTGTCGGATATTCCGTATCCGGCGCCGTCCGAGTCAGTTTTCCAGCATGCGCCGAAGGAGTTCGACATCCTCGGCGAATGTGGCGTCGGTGGTGCGTAGTTCCTCGACCTTGCGGACGGCGTGCATGACGGTGGTGTGGTCGCGGCCGCCGAACTTGCGGCCGATTTCGGGCAGCGAGCGCGAGGTGAGCTGCTTGGCGAGGTACATCGCCACCTGGCGGGGCCGGGCCACCGCCCGCGAACGCCGCGCCGAAGACATCTCGGCGAGCTTGATGTTGAAGTGTTCGGCCACGCGCTTCTGGATTTCCTCGATGGTGATGCGGCGGTCGCTGGCGCGCAACAGGTCGTGCAGGATCTCCTGTGTACTCTCCAGCGTCACCGGGCGCCCGACGAGGCTGGCGCAGGCCACGATCCGGTTCAGGGCGCCTTCCAGCTCGCGCACGTTGGAGGTGATCTTGTGGGCGAGATACTCGAAGACTTTCTGAGGGATCTCGACGCTCAACCCCTCGGCCTTCGACTGCAGGATGCCGACACGGAGCTCGTAGGTGGTCGGATGGAGGTCGGCCACCAGCCCCCAGCCGAGGCGCGAGCGCATCCGTTCCTCGATGCCCTCCAGGTCGTTCGGGGACTTGTCGGCCGAGATGACGATCTGCCGGTTCTGGTCGACCAGGGCGTTGAAGGTGTGGAAGAACTCCTCCTGGGTGCTGTCCTTGCCGCTGATGAACTGGAAGTCGTCGATCATCAGCACGTCGACGGAGCGGAACTGCTCCTTGAACGCCATCGTGTCCTTGTAGCGCAGCGCCCGGATGAACTGGTACATGAACTTCTCGGCCGACAGATAGATGATCCGGCGCTCCGGATTCTGTCGGCTTATCTGCCAGGCGATGGCGTGCATCAGGTGGGTCTTGCCGAGTCCCACGCCACCATACAGAAACAGCGGGTTGAAGGTCACCGAGGACGATTCGGCGATCCGGCGCGCGGCGGCGAACGCCAGCTCGTTGGGCTTACCGGTCACGAAATTCTCGAAGGTGAAGCGCGGGTCGAGGGCGGCGCCGAATCCCTCGATGTTGCCCTCAACCGCCGGTATCGCACGGCCCGGTGCCGCAGGCTGTTTCGGCCCATGGCCGGCGGGCGCGGTGATGATCTCGACACCGCGGATATCTGTATTTTCGTCAGTCCAGAGGTCGAGCAGTCGGCTGCCGTATTGCGATCTGACCCATTCCCGCATGAAGTCGGTGGGTACGCCGATCCGGACACGTCCGCCCGCCACTTCATGCAGTGTCAGCGGTTTCAACCAGCTTCGGTACGCCGCCTCTCCGAACTCGGCCCTTAGCCGTCCCCTAACCCGAACCCATTGTGCCGCTACGTCTTCGTCCAAATAGGTGTTCATCAAAA
>JABAOH010075380.1_pt3 | contig 18161 bp, 20 predicted proteins | sample 7062181 | NCBI WGS metagenome assembly JABAOH01 (sample SAMN14538630, study PRJNA623070) | marine sediment metagenome | biome: marine biome [ENVO:00000428]; feature: marine pelagic biome [ENVO:01000023]; material: deep marine sediment [ENVO:00002113]; isolation source: pool of 5 deep marine... | reverse complement strand
ATGTTAGTAGAATTGAGAGTAACAGATTGGTTTTACACAAAGAGAGATTGAGAATAAATGACATTATTTCTGATACTGTTAATTCAGTCAAGGTAAACCTAAACAATGACTTAGAAATTCATGAAAACTTAGATGAAAACATAGAGATTGAAATTGATAGAGTCAGATTTGAACAAGTTCTTAGAAACCTATTGAATAATGCCATAAAGTTTACTGATTCAGGTGTAATTCGCATAGCGACTCACGCAAACCTAGAAGAGAGAAAACTAATTGTTATTGTTTCAGATTCAGGTTTAGGAATTCCAGAAGAAATTCTTCCAAATATTTTTGGAAAATTTGTAACAAAAGGACATGCACAAGAGAATCAAAGTGGAACGGGTTTAGGGTTATTTTTGTGTAAAGGAATCATTCAAGCACATGGAGGAGAAATTTCTGCTAAGAATAATCCTGATGGTGGAGCAACATTTGAATTTACAATACCTATCAAAGAAAAAATTCTAAAATCTCACAAAGCTAAAAACTAACTAAACTTTCACATGTAAGCAATTTCAGACATGCATTTTGCTTCTTTGAGAGCATTCTCAAACTCTTCTTCAGTCATAATGTTTTGTTGTGCATATATGCTTTTGAATTTCCTGCCATCATCAGCAAAGATTCCAACGACGCAACCTTCACCATCAATTTGATATTTTTTCATTGAAGCATAAACTGCTGCAGATGATGGGCTGATGAGTAGTTTATCTTTCTCAAAAACTTCTTTGACTACAGCAAATGCTTCTGCATTAGTTACTGAAATCCAATCATCTACAACACCCTCACGTTTTAGAAATAGATCTGGCTTTGCAGACTCTTCGAAGTTTCTCCAACCTTGAATCAAGTGATCTTTTTGTGGTTGGCATCCAATAATTTTGATGTCAGGATTTTTCTCTTTAAGATAGGTTCCAATTCCAGTTATTGTTCCACCAGTTCCAACACCAGTAAAGAAATGAGTTACTTTGCCATCTGTTTGTTTCCATATTTCAGGACCAGTGCCCTTGTAATGACCCATAAAGTTGGCCTCATTTGCATATTGGTTAGGAGAATAGTAAGTATCAGGTCTTGAGGATGCGATAGATGTAGCCAGTGCTATACTTTGATCAGTTCCTGCACCTACTTTTGGACACAAGTCATCAGTTGTCTCATAGACTTTAGCGCCTAGTTTACGAATAATCTCTTTAGTTTCCTCACTTGCTTTTTCAGGAATAACAATCTCAACTTTGTATCCTAGTAGATTTGCAATTCCTGTTAGAGCAATTCCTGTATTTCCTGATGTAGGCTCGATGATTATACTTTGACCACGTTTTAGAATTCCTTTTTCTTCACCGTCTTTGATCATCCAAAAAGCAGCTCTGTCCTTAACAGAACCAAATGGATTATGTCCTTCAAGTTTTGCAAAATATTCTAAATTGTCATGTGATAATGAATCTAATTTTACTAATGGAGTGTTACCAACTCGATTAAGAATTTCCGAATCTGTTACGGCCTTGCTTGCCATAATTATTTCACCTTCTTAATTGTAAATTCTATAACACTATCGTTTTTCTTCATCTCTATTAATTCGTGGCCGTTTCTTGTCACCCATCTAGAGATGTCATCTTCAGCAGCAGGATCATCGGCAAGCACTGTTAAAACTTCACCAACTTGCATTCTTTCAATTTCAATTTTTGTTCTAAACACAGGTTCAGGACAAAACAATCCAGTTGCATCTAATTTTTTTTGACTGGTTTCAGACATAGTACCTATTTGTAAGATCGTCGTTTCGGTATTTAAAAATCTATTTGAGTTTAGCCTGCCCTATTTTGATTTGTTAGAATGCCATCTTGAACATTGTAGCAATATTACGGTCTTTCATTCCTGATGGATCAACGTCTTGAAAGTTAATCTTTCTTGAAATTCTTTTCATTGCGAATATTGCAAATTTGTAAAACAAAATCCAGAGGTAACTGTTTGGATTTCTTTCAAATAGGTGTAACAATAATGTAAAGAGGCGTTTTGATTTTGGGTAAAATTCAGACATGTAATCATAAATGTAATCAGTAGAGTTGTCAATTTTGAATTTTAAATGATCAATTGTTTCTTTTGCAGAAGCATAACCAGTATTTTGGATCTTTATCCTATTGTGTTTCATTGATGCTAAAATATCATCAAGATTGGTTTCAGATTCAATAACATTTGTACACCTGCCCAAGGTTGATAGAACGTGGGAGTCACTTCCAGATACTCCGACCATGTTGTTTTCCTGAGCAAAGATTGTTGCCTTTGTATTGGCTAGAACATCCACGTTGTTGCTGTTGAATACTTCGATTAGATCACAAGACTTTGATTTTTCCCGAATTGCATCAAGAAGACTAAAGGGATGGGGCGCAGAAGATACTGCGTTTTGTTTGTTTATCTCATCTAGAATCTCATCAAAAGTCAATCCAGGGTTGATTTTTTCAGTTATCCCATAAGCAATTACGTGAGCCCCCTCATCAGTTGTTATTTCTTCAGCAGGATAAACCTGAATGTTTGAAAACTTTGCATGATCATTTTTGTAATCAAGTAATTGTTGATAGCCATCAAGAGTATTGTGATTTGTTACAAATAAGACATCCAATCCAAGTTTGTGGCTTTGCTCTAATTGATCCCTGATAGTTATATTGCAATCATATGGCGCATCAAGATCACCTACATGAAAGTTTGAAAATTCATTGTGACAGTGTAATTCAGTTTTTAGGTAATCCAAGCCTATTTCGTTTTTTCACTTCTATCTACTTATTTTAAATTTGTTAAAAATTTCTTATTTGAAGAGATCTTCAGAGTCTGGACGTATAAGAGAAGATAGACTTCCTTTAGAAGAATCATGCTTGTAATTTCGAATAATCGCTGCAGGACAACGTAGAGTTTTACCCATGACTAGTTCTGCTGCTGAGCAAAGCTCATCTGCAATCGCAATTGCAGTAACCCGTAGTGTTTTTCCAAAAGTATCTTGTTTTCCTTCATAATCAATAATTGAATTAATTCCTGCAATTCCTATTGCACAATCAGTCTGACCCATCCTAAATGGTCGTCCAAATGTATCTGAAATTAAAACTGCAACATTTTTGTTAGATTTCTCTAGAATTTGTTTTTGTAAATTTGATGCTGATTTGTCAGGATCTTTTGGCAATAATGTAGCAAATCCATTCTCAACATTACTCTCATCAACACCAGCATTTGCACAAACTAAACCATGTTTAGTTTCAACAATGATTATGCCATTTTCCATTCTAACAATTCGTTTTGATTCAGAAAGAATTACCTCCACTAGTTTAGGATCTTTTTCATACTCTGAACTAATTCCAAGTGCAAGCTCAGATGGAATTACTGAATCAAGATGAATTATACGGCCTTCTTGTTTTGAGACTACTTTTTGTGAAACAACTACAATATCACCGTCTTGAAGTTTTGCTTTTGATGCTAGAAGTTTTCCAAGATCCTCGTTTGGTTCGATATCGTGTTTGATTGGAATGGGGATTACTTCTATAGTCATTAGTTAGGTCCAGATAATGGGGAAAATATTGTTTATGCTAGAGTTGGAGTCTCTAGAGTCAAATTGTAATGCTTGTTGATGATATCTAGGATTTTTGAGAGATCTTTTTCTTCAAGTGTGACAGTTGCCAAATCTTTGACCATGTCTTGTGCTCTAAATGCAATTCCTAATCCACAGATATCAAATAATTTAACGTCATTAGCACCATCTACGACAACTGCAATCTCATCTTTTTTCTCGCCCCACTCTTCGATTTTGATTCTAGCAGATTTTGCTTTATCAGAATCAACATTGATCTTCACACCATCAAGTTTTCCATCCTTGAATAGTAATTCATTAGAATAGACATAATCAAGACCAAGTTCTTCTTTGAGTCTATCAGTCATAATTGTAAATCCACCAGATACTGCCATGAGTTTCCATCCAGCTGCTTTTAGAATTCTACATGCTTCTTTTGCGCCAGTCATAATTGGTAATTCGTTTGCTACCTGCTGACAAGTTTCATAATCAAGACCTTTTAGTGCATCAACACGAGTTCGTAATCCTTCTTCCCAGTTGATTACACCCTGAATTCCTTTTTTTGTAATCTCCCAAATTTCGTCTTCCTTGTTTAATTTCTCTGCAAGGATGGGAAGATATTCTGCATCAAAAAGAACTCCTTCTACGTCGAAAATTACTAGCAATTGATTTCTGATTTCAGAACAAAAATCTAATTATATTAAGGTTAAAAACGATTTTCCGATCTGTACCGTTATCAATAAATCAAACATCCTAACTGTACTTGGTATGGCCGAAGAACTTGAGCATAAGTATGAAGTTGAAGTTAAATCAACTGAAAAAAGACAGAAGATTCCAGATAATGTCAAAGAAGAACTAAGGGCATCAGGAATGATGGACGATAAAGGAAAATTGAAACTAAAAGGAGTCAGTCCAAAAATGCTCAAGAGAATGAAGCAAGAATTTGTTGAGTGTCCAGTTTTAAAAGAAGAGACACATTTTATCCAATGTTTTGTCTGTCCCAATTTTCAAAGCAGAGTAATGGGAAATGTTCTCTGTAAAGGCGAAGCACTCAAGTAAAAAGCATAATAACGCACACAATCCTACCAAAAAACTAGTTTGAGTAAAGAAGAGGTTGGAATTACTGTAAAAAAAGATGATGATTTTAGCGAGTGGTACACTCAGGTAGTTCTAAAAGCTAAACTTGCAGATTATGCTCCGGTTAAAGGATTAATTGTTCTAAGACCAGACGGATATTCCATTTGGGAGTCTGTGAGAAAATCACTTGATTCAAAATTTGAAGGAGAGGGAGTTCGGAATGGATTTTTGCCCGTTTTGATTCCAGAATCATTACTAGGAAAAGAACAAAAACACTTTGCAGGATTCACTCCTGAAGTCTTTTGGGTTACTCATTCGGGAACAAATGAGGTTGGGGACAAGCTTGCATTGCGTCCAACATCAGAGACATTAGCTTACTCACTATACTCCAAATGGATTAAGAGTTGGAGAGATTTACCTTTGAAAATTAATTTTTGGAATACGGCACTGCGTGCCGAAATCAAGGCAACAAAACCTTTCTTAAGAACATCAGAATTTTTGTGGCAAGAAGGACATACAGTTCATACTACACAAGATGAAGCAGAAGTTGAGGTTCTAAAAATTTTAGACATTTACAAAAAGACTGTAGAAGAAGAATTAGCAATTCCAGTAATTACAGGAAAGAAAAGCGAGAAAGAAAAGTTCGTTGGAGCAGTATACACTACAACAATGGAGTCAATGATGCCAGATGGAAAGGCATTACAAATGGGTACTTCCCATTTTCTTGGCCAGAACTTTTCAAAACCATTTGAAGTAAAATTTGCAGATAAAAATAATGTAGAGCACTTTGCATGGCAGACATCATGGGGAGTATCATGGAGATTAATTGGAGCCATGATAATGGTTCATGGTGATGACAAAGGACTAGTCTTACCACCAAAAGTAGCGCCAATTCAGGTAGTTATTGTTCCAATATACTATTCAGATGAAGACCAACAAAAAGTAGTCTCAAAGGCAGATGAGATCAAACAAACACTTGAAGGCAAAAACATTCGCGTTCATATGGATAAAAGAACAGAACTCACACCAGGTTACAAATTCCATGATTGGGAACTCAAGGGCATTCCATTAAGAATTGAGATTGGTCCAAAAGATATTGAAAAACAAAAAGTAGTTCTAGCTAAAAGATTCAACAAAGAAAAATCGGACCTAGGTTTTGATCAATTAGAAAACGAAATTGAATCTGTCCTTTCACAAATTCAAAAAGATATGCTCGAAGCTGCAAGAAAGATTCTAACAGAAAATACCATTACTGTAAAAGATTATTCTGAATTCAAATCAGCTTTGGAAAAAGGAGGATTCTTGAGCACGCAATGGTGTGGGAAAGAAGAATGTGAAGAAAAAATCAAAGAAGAGACAGGCGCAGATATACGAGTAATTCCCTTTGACGCGCCAAAAGCAGAAGGAAAATGCGTCTACTGTGGAGAAGAAAGCAATGAAGTTCCACTATTTGCAAGAGGCTACTAGGTCTGTGAAAATATAATAATTGCAAAATCAAATTCAGTAATAACTTGACTACAGTTCCACAACAAGAAGAAAAGAAACCACTTTTAGATCAATTCAAAGAGACACGCCAACGTAGCTTAGAGCTAGTAAAGACACTCGAAAAAGATGATTTTGTTGTGCAGACTGCATTTTACATGAGTCCACCAAAGTGGCATTTAGGTCATATTAGTTGGATTTACGAAGCAATTCTAAGTAAAATAGACAAAAATTACGAATTTTATTCAAAAGAATTTTCTGAATATCTAAATTCGTATTATCAACAATTTGGAGTTCCACATGATAAAGCAAAGCGAGGAATTTTTTCAAGACCAACAGTAGATCAAATCTTTGAATACTTTAACACAGTAAATCAAAGAGTTACAAACTTTATTCAAGAAAATATAATTGATTCAGAAACTTCTAGACTAATTACAATGGGATTTCATCATGAGTGTCAACATCAAGAACTGCTAGTTTATGACCTGCAGCATTTGCTTGCAGATGCATATAGACCTGTTCAAAAAAATTCTCCGCCAACTCCAACACAAGTTAAAAATCAACCTGTAAAAATTGAAGGCGGGGTGTATACAATGGGTTACAATGGCTCTGCTTATTGCTATGATATTGAATTACCCGAACACAAAGTCTACCTAAATGATTACACTATTGATTCTCTTCCTGTAACAAATGGAGAATATTTGAAATTCATTGAAGATGGTGGCTATGAAGATTTCAAGTACTGGTTATCAGATGGTTGGGAAAAAGTCAAAGAAAACAAGTGGACTGCACCAATGTACTGGGAAAAAGTAGATGGAGAATGGATGACACATGATTTTATTGGAAAAAGAAAGATTAACCCAAAAGGGCCTGTTTGTCATGTGAGTTTTTACGAGGCTGCTGCCTACTGTAAATGGGCAGGAAAAAGACTACCAACAGAAGCAGAATGGGAAAAAGCTGCTTGTTGGAATAATGAAAAACAAACAAAGACAATCTTTCCTTGGGGAAATGATTCTCCAACAAAAGAACGTGCTAATCTTTTAGAATCTTACATTTGGAATGCCACAGAAGTTGGCTCTTATCCACAAGGGGCTAGTCAGTATGGTTGTCATCAAATGATTGGAGATGTTTGGGAGTGGACATCATCAGAATATGTTGGATATCCAGGATTTCAGACAGGATTTGATGAATACAACGACAAGTGGTTTACAAATCAAAAAGTTCTACGTGGTGGTTCATTTGGAACACCTTCAATGTCAATTCGTGGAAGTTACAGAAACTTTTTCAGATTAGATGAAAGATGGTTGTTCTCTGGCTTTAGATGTGCTAAAGATCAGTAAACTAATTTTTTGAAGCTAAAACTAATGCAAAATGACGTTTCTCATCTTGCCAGATACGATTAATTTCAAATCCAGTAATTTTCAGAGTCTTTTCAATTGAAGAGATTGTATACTTGTGAGAATGCTCAGTGTGAATTAATTCATCTTCTTCAAAGTCAAGTTTGATGTTTGCTTTTGGTATGTGTACTGATTGTTTTTTGTGTGATCGAATATACATCTCTATTCGTTGTTTTTCTTCGTTGAATAAAGAATGATGTGAGAAATGTTCTAGAGCAAAGTTTGCATCAAGTTCATTATTCATTCTTGATAGAACATTTAGATTGAATTTTGCAGTGATACCTCTTGAATCATTGTAAGCATTCTCAAGAACTTGTTTGTCTTTTACTAAATCTAAACCAATCAGGAATAGATCATTTTCTTTCATTGTAGAGTTTACAAATTTAAGAAATTCTTTTCCTTCAGCTGGACAAAAGTTACCAAAACTTGAACCTAGAAATGCTATGAGGTTTGGGGTATCATCATACTCTTTGAGAAACTCTAATCCACGCTCGTATGTATCAATAATTCCAGTAATTTTGAGTGATTTGTAATCATCAAGAAGGTTTTGGGCACCTTCTTTTAGAATTTCAGAGATATCAATTGGAAAGTACTCTATTTCATCATGAGTCTTATCTAATGCATCAAGAATTAGTCTTGTTTTAACAGATGATCCACTTCCCAATTCAACTAGTCGATAATCAGAATCAAGATGTTCATGCAATTCATGTTTTAGGTTCTCAAGAATTTTCTTCTCTGTTCTTGTCAGATAATATTCTGGAAGAGAGCATATGTCTTCAAATAATTGAGAGCCTTTTTGGTCATAGAAGAATTTTGGGCTTATAGATTTGGAATTTTGTGTTAGACTTTCAGAAATTTCTTCAGCAAAGCTCTTTTTTGTAATTTCTGCATGAGGTTTAAAGTAACTTAAACGTGGATTTAGTCCAAATTCCTGATATTCTAAGTTTTTTTGAATGGTTTTACTGCTCAAGTGTTAATGACCCATTTTTTCACATAAATTCTTTATCCCAATTGTAGTATAATTTCTAAACCATATTTCTTGATATACTTAAGGAAATATTGGAAACTATGGATAATATTCTAAAAATTGAAAATTTAACAAAACATTTCATTAAAAAAAGTCTGTTTAGCTCAAAAGAGTCCATTGTAAAAGCAGCAGATGATATTTCATTTACACTAAAAGAGGGAGATGTCTTTGTTTTAGCAGGAGAATCAGGTTCAGGAAAATCAACTATTGCAAAACTAATTCTCAAATCTATAGAAGCTGATTCAGGAAAAATAATTTTTCAAGGAGAAGAAATCAAAAATGATGCAAAAAGTCTTGAAAAAATTCGAATGAATTGCCAAATGATTCACCAAGATCCTTATGACTCGATAAATCCACGAATGCGAATCTTCGATATTGTTTCAGAACCTCTAGAGATTCACAAAATAGGAGACAAGGAGGCAAGAAAAAAGCGGGTTTTAGAAGTACTTCACGAGGTAAAGCTAGAGCCTGCTGAAGATATCATTATGAAATATCCACATATGCTTTCAGGTGGACAACGACAAAGGGTAGTTTTGGCTAGAGCATTATCACTAAAGCCCAAAGTCATAATTGCAGATGAGCCTGTTTCTATGCTTGATGTTTCAATTCGAGCTGAAATGCTAGAACAAATGGAAGAGCTTCAGAAAAAACATGGAATATCATTTATCTACATTACACATGATTTGGCAACTGCAAGATTTTTTGGACAGCACATTGCAATTTTGTATTTAGGAAAGATTGTAGAGATTGGACCAATAGACGACGTACTTTTGCATCCAAAACATCCTTACACCCAAGCACTAATTGATGCACTATCAGAGCCAGACCCTGAAAATCTACACAGAGAAAAAAAGATCAGAATTAATGAACCACTAGACATTGATGTGTATGAAGGATGCAGATTTAGAGCTAGATGTCCTTACGCAATAGAAGAGTGTAAAAAAGAACCACCATTAGAAAAAGAAGGCTCTCGAGAAGTTGCTTGTTTTGTTAAACTAGACTAGGAAGATGATGGTGCCATTGATGGCAATCGCTTGTCTTTGTATGTAACAACGTGTGATACTCCGTTCTTTGGATAAACTCCGTAGATGAGCTTTGCTTTTTCTACGACAGAGTCTTTAAGTGATACCATAATGAATTGACTCTCTCTTGATCGCTCTTCTAGAATCTTCGATAATCTCTCAGAGTTTGGTGCATCTAGGTGAGCGTCAACTTCATCAAATAAATAAAATGGCGAAGGCTTGAGTTTTTGCAATGCCAAAACAAATACAATTGCAGCTAGAGTCTTTTCACCACCACTGATTGCAGTGGATGTTCGTTTTGGTTTGTTGGGAAATTGAATCAGATAAGATATTCCGGAGTTGAAGATGTCATCCTCATTTTCTAGCTCAAGCCAGGCATTTCCTTGTGTCATCTTTGTAAATATCTGACGAATCTCTTTGTCGACCTTATCAAAGGCATCAAGGAAGGTTTGACGTTTTTCACGCTCAATTTTTTCGATAAATCTAACAATAGAGTTACGTTCTTCTTCAAGTGAGTTCTTCCTAGTTGACATTGAACGGTATCCGTTTGATACCTCCAGATAGGTTTCAGGAGCCTTTGCATTTAGTGCAGTAAGTGAGCGTTGTTCTGCTAGCAGTCCTTGTAAGATTGGTTCAACATCAAATGATTCAAAGTTACCATCAAATCCATATGTTTCTAATAATTTTTGTAATCTTGTTTCATTTTCAATCAAGTCACGTAAATCACGATTTAATGAATCAGATTGTCTTTCTTGTGTGTTAATCTCTTTTGTTAGTTCTTTGTCTTTATCATTTAATTCCTTGAGTTTTTCATCATATTCTTTTAGTTTATCAACTGAAGTTCCCGAAGTTGAAATCAGTTCTTGTTCTTTTTCACGTAATTTTACTAGAACTTCATTACGGGGTTCCTTTTCTTTTTCTAGTTCAGAAATCTTGTTTTCTAGTTCTTGTTTATCAGTTGTAAGATTGGTTCTCTCTTCGTTAAGATTGTGTATACTTGTTTTTTCTTTTGCATCTTCTCCATGCAATGCTGTAAGCTGAGATGTCTTCTCTCTAAACTCTTCTAAGATTTGTGTTTGTCTTGAATCAAGAGTTGATTTCTTTTCATTTAATCTAGATAATTCATTTGCAATTCTAGTTTGTTCTCCTTCTGCGTAATTTTCATGAACAATTAAAATTCTTTCATCAAGTGAAGTAATGTAGGATTCCTGTTTAGTCTCTTCTGTAACCAGATAAGATAATCTATTTTGTAATTCATTGTTTCGAGATTCTAATTGAGTCTTCATTTTGGTTGCTCCCTCGAGTTGCCATTTCAGATCTTTGGAACTCTGACTTGTAGTAGCTAAGTTGGTCTCAGAGATTGCCAACCGATCTTTGTAGTTATGAATAGCTGAATCTACCTTTTTGAGGGAATTTTTCTTGTTTTGGAGGTATTTCTTGAGTAATCTAATTGATTCAAGTAATCCATCGACAGAAGAGCTCATGTTGATGATTTTGGTGAGTTTTGAAATTTTGGAATTAATATCTACAATTACTGCGCTCGATTTAGATTCAAAGAATTCGCCTTTGAGTGATACTGCCTTGTAGCCTGCTTTTGATACTCTTAATGCAGCATCATTTGTTTCTGTTAGAACTACATTTGCAAAGAGGAATCTTTTGAGTGGATCATTTTTTGAGTCACATTTAACATAATCGGCAAGTGAGCCAATTACTCCTTTTTCTTTTGGAACATCTAATTTGAATTTCGGAATTGCTTCAATTGGAATAATTTTTACTTTGGGTAAATTTTTGAATCGTGCAAATTCTGCCAGGCTAACAAGTGTTGCAAAGTCTTTTACAACAATTGCTTTAATCCAATCAGAACATGCAGCTAAAACAGCTCGTTCATGTTCTTTATCCCATGAAATCATTTCATAAACTAAACCTACTATTCCTAACTCTTCTGCATTTTCTTTTAGTTTTGCAATAGAATAGTCTTCATGCATTATTCCTTTTACAACACGAATCTTTGTGTCATATTGTGAAGCAGCTTTATCAGATTTTTCTAAAACAAGACTAAGTTCTTCAATGTCTTTTTCGATTTTTGATTTTTTAGCGGTAAATTTTGATATTCTTGATTTTAATTCTTCAATAGTATCGTTATGATTTGTTTGGACTGATTCAAGTTTTAGTTTAATATTAGTTAGTTTTTCAGTTTCTTGTTCATAATTAGATTTTTTATTTGAATTATCAGATATTTTCTTTTCAATATCTTTTCTTTCTGATTGTATTTTACCAATAGCTAGTTTTGCCTCATTTAATTTGTCAGTCAATTCTTTGATTTTTTTATCAGTCTCTAATTTCTTTGCAGTGACTTCTGATTGCTGTTGTAAAACTTTAGCTCGTTCTGTATCGAGCTGGTTAACTTGTTCATTGATCTTTTTCTTTTCGATATTTGTTTGTTCAATTGATTTTTGTACTTCGGCAACTCTTGATTCTATATCACTTCTTCCTTGATGAATTGAATCAATCTCTTGTTGAATTTCGGGAATTCTTTTTTCTATTTGCTCTATTCTTTTCTTGTTTGCTTGAATGGTACTATTGACTTCTTCAAATGCCTGCATAGCAGCGCTAATTTCTGAATCAATGTTGGCTTTTGCCTGGTTGTAGGCGTTAACTTCGGCCATAAACTTGGATTTTTCCTCATCTAGGGTCTTGATTTCATCTCGGATGACTGTTCTCTCACCGTCAAATTTTGTAATTTCTGCAGTAATTTCATGAAGACTGTTTTCTTTTGTTTGCTTGTCTCCAGTAATTGTCTTGAGTTTGTTTGCTGCAGAAATTGCATTTAATCTGTTAAGTTCTCTCTCTAAAAGATCATAACGAAGCTTGTAGTTTCTTTCTTCTTCTAGCTCATCAATTCTTTTTTTGATTTCATCCATTCTTGCGAGTGCAATCTCTAATCTTCTGTCTGCCTCATCTAGTTGTTTTTCTGATTCTGCTTTCTTCTCATCAAAATATGATAGACCAATTAGATCTTCAATTGATTTTCTTTTTTCTTCTGATGTAAATTCAGAAATTCTTGTAACAGTTCCTTGTTGTACTGCATTGAGTTGATGCAAGCCAGCATTTGCAACTTCAAGGAGATCTAAAACTTGTGATCGGTTTGTCTTTTTCTTGTTAAGATAGTAAGTGTTTTCTCCCTTGTCATCCATCTCTCTGGTGATCTCAACATTATCAGAATCAACTGGAATTTTACGATCAGAATTATCAAAATGAACACTGGATCTTGCCATTTTTGGGCCACGTCTATTTCCTTCAATATCATGTAGTAATGATCGAAGCTTGTCAACTCTCATAGTTTTGGGACGATTCTCTCCGAGTGCAAAGATAATTGCATCTAGGATGTTACTTTTACCAGAACCGTTTGGTCCTGAAATGGAAACAAGTCCTGGTTGAAAATCAACTACAGTGTTTTTAAATCCAAATGATTTGAAACCAAAAATCTCGACTTTTTTAATATGAACCAATGAAAGAATTTCTAAAATTGGTTGGATAATCCATTGTTAACAAGTTTAGTTGACCATGATGATAATTCTTGTAATGTTTGAAACTTTCTTGTTGAGGCTAGAGATTACGCCTAGCTATAATTAGCCATAGTAACAAACCAGAACATGGTAAAACTTGGCATCATTCAAACAAAGTCTTACACATCAAATCAACAAGGAATCAAGAGTGTCTCACGACTACTCACAGGCTTGGGCAAAAAAGAGACTGACATTGTATGCCTGCCTGAGCAGTGGCTTCAAAATAATAGAATCTCATCATTTGAGAAGGAGTTTGCTGACTTTGCTGTAATTGCTAAGGAATACTCTATGACTGTTATTCCTGGTGCGTTCTATGAACGTCGCAAGCACAGATTTGCAATTGCTGCACCTGTAATTGGTCCTAATGGAGAGTTTATTGGAAGACAAGATAAGATTCATCCTTTTGATTACGAGCGAAACCTTGTAAATCCTGGGAAGGAAGCCAAGATCTTCAAGACTGCATGCAAGTTTGGAATAATAATTTGCTATGACATGGTCTTTCCTCAGGTTGCAAATTCATTTGTAAAAAAAGGAGCTGAAGTTTTGTTATCACCTAGTAGAATTGTCAAGCGGGGTGTAATTCCTTGGCATCTTTACGTTCAGACACGTGCACTAGAAAATCGCATTCCTATTCTTGCTGCAAATGTTTCTAATCATCGATTTGGTGGTGAGAGTCTAATTGTAGAGCTAGTTGAAAAAGACAAAGTCATGATTCCTAAGTTACTGGCTAAACTAAAAGGAGAAAGCTCAGCTGCAAAGAATTTCCTTTTATCAAAATATACCAAAAGTAGAAAGGTTAGATTTTCTGACTCTAGAGGTTTTTCTTAAGATCATTATTTCCTGCAACAAAGTCTTCACATGCTACCTTTGCTTTAGGATCACTTGTTTGAATTGGTGGGTGTTTCATTAGATATGAGCTTGCAGGATAAATTGGACCGCCAATTCCTCTATCTAATGCAATCTTTGCTAATCGTAATGCATCAATGACAATTCCTGCAGAGTTTGCTTTGTCATCTACTTCTAATCTAACCTCCATATTGTATGGAATGTTTGCCCACTGCCTTCCTTCAATTCTCATGAACATGAGTTTTGTATTTCCTAGGAATGGGATAAAATCAGATGGACCAACATAGATTTGATCATCATCTAATCTTTCATCAAGTTGACTTTGAACACTTTCAGTCTTTGAGATTCTCTTGCTGACTAGTCTTTCTTGCTCTTTCATGTTCAAAAAGTCAGTATTTCCACCAACGTTGATTTGGTATGTCTTTTCGATCTTTGTGCCCCTATCATTACACAGTCTTGCAAGCGTTCTGTGAACGATTGTTGCGCCTACTTGACCTTTAATATCATCACCAATTACTGGAATTTTCTTTTCAGCAAATTTCTTGCCCCACTCTTCATCTGAGCAGATAAAGGATGGAATACAGTTTACAAATGCAGTATTAGTGTCTAGACAGATTTGAGCCCAAAATTGTGTCGCTTTATCAGAACCTACTGGAAGATATGATACAATAATTTCACACCCAGTATCTTTGATTATTTTTTTGATCTCTTCAGCTAATTGTTCTTCTGTTTTTGTACTATGAATTGGTTTTACTCTATTTTCTACCCATAATCCAACACCATCTAATGCAGGACTTTCATAGACTTTGGCATCGGTTTTTGGCATCTCATCTTTTGGTATCCAATCAACCATGTTTGGATACTCGTAGATTGCTTCGTTGATTGTTTTACCAATTTTGTTTTCGCCAACATCAAATCCACATACAAATTCTATATCATGAATTCCATAATCTTGAAGCTTGTCATGAATGATTCCTATAACTTGCTGGGAAGGATTCTTTGCATAATATTCAATTCCTTGGATTAATCCAGAAAAACAGTTACCGATTCCAACTAATCCAACCTTAATCTTACCAGCCATTTGCAATTTTTGTTGCTCGAGGTGGTTTAAAGTTTTCCTCAATTACTGCGGGATTTCATTTGATTCAGGAATAATGCAAGACAGAATTTTATAACCGAATTCGAGCTTTGTCAACATGGTAGAGCCAGGACGTCCTGTAAAAGATATTGATATTTCTCAAGAAACTAACATTGAGAAAATTTTTGAAGAGTTATCTCAGTCAGGAGGATTTGAATCAACTAATCTTTCAGATGGTCTTGACATTTTAGAATCCATGATTTCTGATGAAAAATGTTTAAAGTTTCTTTCATTTGTTGGTGCAGTTGTATCAACTGGACTTCGTGGAATAATCAAAGATATGATCAAAAATAAGATGTTCAATGTTGTAATAACTACATGTGGCGCACTTGATCACGACATTGCAAGATTCTATTCAAACTACAAAGAAGGTTCATTTACAATGGATGACTCTGAGCTTGCAGACCAAAAAATTCACAGATTGGGAAATGTTTTGGTTCCAATGGAAAGCTACGGTCCACTAATTGAAGAAAAGATGCAGTCATTTTTAGAAGAAGAGTACAGTGCAGGAGTAAGAGAGATGTCAACTGAAGACATCTCAAAGATGATTGGAAAACATCTTGGTGAGAACTCTTTTTTACATTGGGCATACAAAAACGAGATTCCAGTTATTGTACCAGGAATAATGGATGGTGCTGTAGGCAGCCAGATTTGGTTATTCTCGCAGAAGCATTCTGATTTTAAATTAAACCTTGTAAGAGATTCCGATACCCTATCTGGTTTAATCTTTAAGGCAGAAACATCAGGTGCATTGATGATTGGAGGAGGAATCTCAAAGCATCATACACTATGGTGGAATCAGTATCGTGAAGGACTAGACTATGCACTATACATCACAACTGCACAAGAGTTTGATGGAAGCCTTAGTGGTGCACTAGTCCGAGAAGCAATCTCTTGGGGAAAAGTTACACAAAAAGCAAAACAGGCAACGCTTCATGCAGAAGCAACAACCATCTTGCCTTTTTTGTATTCAGCATTACTTGCAAGACTAAAGAAAAACTAGTTGGAAAAAAACTATTATTCTGTGCAAGCTGAATTATCTTGTGAGTGCAGCTATTAGATTTAGATTAAAAGAATTAACGCCAATTAACATTGAAAATGGTTATCTAATTGACGGATTTCCATCTGCTGGATTTACAAGTGCAATTGCAACTGAATCACTAATTCATACATCCCAGTTTGATTTGGCAGGAATTATTGATTCAGATAGTTTTCCTGCAGTAAGTTTAGTCAAAAATGGAGTACCGAACTATCCAACTAGGATATTTGTGAATAATTCTCTTAATGTTGCTGTTTTTTCGTCATATCTTTCTCTACAAGAAATGACACACAAACCTATGGCTAGATTCATGTTAAGCTGGGCAAGAAAACACAAAGTATCTTACACCATCAGCAGTGTTGCAGTCAAGTCAAATCAGGAAGAAAAAATTATTGCAGCAGGAAGTACCGAAGCTGCAAGAAACAAACTCAAAGAAGCGGGAATCGAAGTCTTAGAGCATGGAACGATTCCCGGAATTCCCGGTTCTTTGCTGAATCAAGGAATGCTAAATGATCAAAACGTAATTGTTGTTTTGTACAACTCCTTACAAGAAGGTCCTGATTTCAAGTCAAGTGCACAACTTTGTATGGCAATGTCAAAACTTGTTCCAGGCGCTGCATGTGATATTACAACACTACAAAATGAAGCAGAAAAAGCAGAAGTTGCACTAAAAGAGGCTACAGAGCAAGCACAGCGTATGAAAGAAGGAATGTATGGTTAGCCGCAATCAAGAATTTCAATCTCTGGTTTGCAGATTTCATTGTAATCATCTATTCTATAGACAAGTTCTTCACAAAATTCTGGATCAAAAGACTCTTCGTATTTTTGAATATCATTTAGAATTGAAATGTGCTGTATACCACAAGAGTCTGTTGAAAATGATACTAACAAAACAGATGCAGGAATTATAATTACAATTGCTATGATGATTTTTAATTTAGGATTTTGTAACGTCAATTTCTATTGTAGAAACATTTCGTTGTCTACCATCTTGTGATGTTAATGAATCAGATGCAATTCTAACATCGTTAATCACATATCCAACAGAGTCCATTCTCTTTACAATCATTTGTGAGACATCTACTGCTTGTGTGATTCTTTTTCCTCTTGCTTTTATTGTAACAACTGGTTGAGCGGCTAGCTGAGTTAGTGTTGCAGTAACATAAGTCATGATTGGTTTTGTTCCAACAAAGATTACGTTTCTTTCGCGACTTGCGTCTTCACTTGATTCTGTACTAGTTTGAGTTTGTTCTTGTGGAGATTCTAGCTGTGGTTCTGGTTCTGGGGATTCTAGCTGTGGTTCTGGTTCTGGGGATTCTAACTGTGGTTCTTCTTGAGGTTCTGGAGTTGGCTCTGGTTCTGGAGCAGCTTCTGGCTCAGGTGTAGGCTCAGGAGCTGATTCAGGTTCTGGTGCAGGAGCTGGCTCTGGCTGATGTGTTTTTTGAAATTCAGATAAAATCTCTTCTGCGTCGCTCGGTTTTTTTTCTTCGCTCAAATTCGTTATTCCTATGCTTTGACTTTGATCTTCATTTATTTAATTTTTCAGGTTTTCTTTTTTGATATAATCTTCAAAAATTTTCTCAACATCATCAATATTTGGACATTCTTTTACTTTGTCGACTAGTTCTTTTTCTTCAATCTCATAGCAATGAAGCATCTCCATGTGATCTTTAAAGACTATCATGATTTTGTCTTGGAAAATACAGTGATATAGCTTGTCGGGCTTCATTAATTCTGGCTTCATTTTGATACCATCGTTCTCTGCAGTAAGAGGATAACTCACAGATATGCTAAATCTTTACAATATTTAGATGAACCACTTCCCGATATCATAATATGCTTTTTTTAGTAATTGGTAGCATTGAGTAGAGTAGTTTTTCATATCGATTTTGATTATTTTTATGCCCAGTGTGAAGAGATTCGTAAACCTGAGCTAAAGACAAAACCTGTAGCTGTATGTGTTTTTTCTGACAGAGGTGGCGATAGTGGTGCAATTGCT
>JABAOH010009941.1_pt1 | contig 18162 bp, 15 predicted proteins | sample 7062181 | NCBI WGS metagenome assembly JABAOH01 (sample SAMN14538630, study PRJNA623070) | marine sediment metagenome | biome: marine biome [ENVO:00000428]; feature: marine pelagic biome [ENVO:01000023]; material: deep marine sediment [ENVO:00002113]; isolation source: pool of 5 deep marine... | reverse complement strand
AAAAGGTAGCTGGTTATGTCGAAGCTTCAATTTATGAAGTAGCCCTCACCCTGCGTCACTTTGAACGACTGGTGGGAAAATGCAACTCTAAACAGATCACACAAAATGCTATTGACAAGTACATACTCGAAAGAGGCAAAGAAGTAATACGTTCAACGCTCAACAAAGACATCAGAAATCTGAGGGCATTCGTTCGTTGGTGCAGGAAAAACAGATACGTCAACGGTGAAATAGAAATCAAGGAATTGAAGGAAGATGAGAGACCTGTCAAATCCTTAAGTAACACTCAGATAAAGAAATTGCTGTCAACTTCTAAACCATATAAGACATTGTGGATGAGAATTCTGTTGGCTTTAGGCACAGGCCTCAGACGCAGTGATATTGAGTCATGGAGGGTCTCGGACATTGACTTTGAAAAAAGCTATGTCACTACAAGGAGCAAAAAGACCAGGAAGAGTATGGGCTCACGGCCTGTGCCGGTTCCGATCATGGCTGAGTTGAAGAAATATGTTTCTGATTTAGATGCAAAGCAGGAAAAATTATTTAATGATAATTTCAGTCGATACACGTGGACAAAAATACGTCGGAAACTTGGATTGGAAGATTACACATTTCATGATTTACGCAAGACCTTTTGTTCTGTACTTGCTCAGAATGGCGTATCCACTGCTGTCATACAGAAACTGTTGGAGCATTCTTCTCCAGATCTAACAAATAAAGTATACACTAATGTTGATCCTGTCCTACGTCATGCTGTAGATCAGATACCGGCTGGTGACTGGTTGTAATTCCAGCGCGTTGTGAGTCGAGCCCTTCTTCTTTGAAATATTTGATGTGAGTTACTGTATTGGGCTCCAATAGGAGCCATGTTTGACATCAAAAGATCATCTTGTTGTACCTCTGAGTCGTTCCAAATTGCTCTAAATACCGAAAGTGTATCTAGGCGATTTAACTGAAAACCTGAGTTAAAATCTTCTGTGGAGAGCTTACTGTTGCATATCAGGTAGAAGCCGGTTGAGCAGCTCTTGAAGGTGTTTATGCGAGGTTTCTCCTACGGCACAGTAGGAATAGTCTCCGACGCGAACCGTTACCATATTGCATCGAGCAAAAGAAGCTTTCCAGCAGGTCTGTCCGCCTATTATTCTTTTGGCCATACGATTCATACCGATGGATTTAGGCGTATCGGTCACTACAATGATAGAGATTACACCTCGTGGAGTATCAACAACATAGCTTCCGACTATCTGGCCTCTGAAGTGGGTAGTACAACATCCGCGAATCGCCATTCCGTGGCCTGTGCAAGGGAAAGCAGGGCTAAAACCTAATTCATTTTTGAAGTATTCTGCCAATTTTTCCGGCTCCGCTTCGCTGTAGAATTCTTGATCCGGTGAAAGATTATGATTATGGATCTTTACCAATTCTGCCTGTGCAGCCCTGGCAGCAGGTGGCGTACCAAAGTATAAGCTCAAAGGTACCAGGATTACGATTATGGTTGCTGCTGCCAGTACTGGCCAAAGTTTATGTTTCAAACTAACCGTCCAGACATGATCAGTAGATTCGATTGTACCGATAGTGTCACGACTCTGTTTAATCTGGTTTCGAACCTGATTCACAAGATCTGAATTGGTTTTAATTGAATTAAACGCAGAGCGCAACCTTACTGCTACTGCCTGTTTTTCAGCAAGACGATTTTGACAATCCTGACATTGTTTCAAATGCGTAAGGTCGATGTCTTCGCCCTGCATAATATCTTCAAATTGTTCATTAGTTAGATGTTCCATATCTTATTCCCCTAACAGCCCCATTTCCTTGGCGTAAGAGGTTAATCTTTCTTTCAACATAACACGTCCCCGGCTTGTACGGCTTTTAACAGTGCCTGTTGCAACTCCCATTATCTGGGCCACCTCTTTCTGACTCAATTGTTCGACATCAATTAGAAACAGAGTTAATCTATGATCTTCAGGAAGATTGTTTAAAGCTCTTATGACTTGTTCGCTGGAGAAATTTTCCATCAAATCTTCCGGATTTGACCATACTATTTCTTCGTTCTGGCTCCTTTCAGCAATTACTTTTTCCTCAAGCAGCAGTGCCTTTTCTGTAATTTTCTTCTTTCTAAGTCGATCAATCCAGGTGTTACGCAAGATTTGTAACAACCAAGCCTTGCAATTAGTACTCCGTTGAAACGATTCGAAACGTTCGAAGGCCTTCAGGAATGTATCCTGCACTAGATCGTCTGCCTCTTGGCGCTGGCCACAAACGGCAACTGCCGCCCTGTATACAGCATCGAGATACGGCAGGGCGATGTTTTCGAATGTTTCAGCATCATCCTTCAATAGTAATATATCCTGTATTATCTAAACGCTTGAGATAGTCAAATCGTTCCCACAAAAAATTATCTTGGATAAAAAACATTAAAACGTGTATTAGAAAAGGCTTTATTTATTTAGCTTTAATTTGCACTTTGTGGAGTTAGCTTCAACTTGAACTCCTGGATCATACAATATAGTACAGGCACTACAAGCATAGTCAGAATTTCAATAGTCATACCACCAAAAGAAGGGATAGCCATTGGTACCATTACATCTGAGCCACGACCCGTTGAAGTGAGAACTGGAAGTAAGGCAAGTATTGTTGTGGCTGTTGTCATAAGACAAGCTCGAATACGTCGTTTCCCAGCCAGGATTGTGGCTTCACGAATATCTTCCTTGGTGTCATGTTTATGATCTCTGAACGATTGCTCCAAATACGTCCCCATCACCACACCATCGTCGGACGCTATTCCGAACAAGGCAAGAAAGCCAACCCAAACCGCTACACTCAAGTTTATTGGATGAATCTGGAAAAGATCCTGCATGTTTACGCCGAAGATGTCAAAGTCCAGAAACCAGGGTTGTCCGTAAAGCCAGAGCATCAGAAAGCCACCGGACCATGCGACCAGGATGCCGCTGAAGACAAGCGATGTTGTTATAACAGATTTAAATTGAAAATATAGGATCAGGAAAATTATAAACAAGGCAACCGGCAGTACAACCGCAAGAGTCTTCTGAGATCTTATCTGGTTTTCATAGTTTCCTGCAAAAGTGTAGCTTACACCAGGTGGCAGGACAAACTGACCGTTGTCTATTTTTTCTTGCAGGTATTGCTGGCATTCTTCCACTACATCTACTTCAGCCTCACCTGCCTTCATGTCGAAAAGCACATAGCCGGTTAGGAAAGTGTCTTCACTCTTGATGACTTGTGGACCACGTACGTATCGGATTTCAGCTAATTCTGTCAATGGTATTTGTGCTCCATCCGATCCAGGCACCAGTATTTTCCTCATCGTCTCAATTTCGTCTCGTAATTCTCGCTGATACCGCACACGGACCGGAAATCGTTCACGCCCCTCGACAGTGCTCATGATTTTTCGACCACCAATGGCAATTTCAACTACATCCTGAAAGGCACGTACGCGCACTCCATATCGCGCAAGAGCTTTTCTGTCAGGCACTATTTCAAGATATGGCTTTCCAACAATGCGATCGGCGATAACTGCAGCGGGCTCGACACTTGGAACTTCTTTCAAGAGTTGTTCAATTTCAAGGCCCACCTTTTCTATTATTTCCAGACTAGGCCCTTTAATCTTGACACCCATCGGAGCTCGCATGCCGCTTTGAAGCATTACGATACGAGCTGCAATAGGCTGGAGCTTCGGAGCCGATGTAGTTCCCTGGATTTCAGTCGCCTTAAGGATTTCATTCCAAATATCATCCGGGTTCTCGATATCAGGTCGCCACTGTCGGTACGGCTGGCCTGAAGCGTCGGGGATAAGATTTCCGTCCAGGTCATAGACAAAATTCGGGAGCAGATTTCCGTCTTCGTCCTCAATGAATCCGTCATAGCGGAACTTGACTCGGTGTCCGTCCTTATCGGTGATATACTCGGGCTTGTAGTTGATGACTGTTTCGATCATGGAGATGGGAGCGGGATCGAGTGGTGTTTCCGCCCGCCCTATCTTACCAACAACGGTGTCAACTTCCGGTATGCTTCGTAAAGCCATATCCTGCTTGCTTAGTACATCCATAGCCTCACCAATAGATGCATGAACCATCGTGGTGGGCATAAGCAGAAACGAACCTTCGTCCAGTGGCGGCATGAACTCTTTGCCAAGACCCGGGAATGTATCGGTAGCCTTAGTCCAGAAGGTAGTTTCCCTGACTTTCTGAGGCTCGATACCGAGTTTGCCCGATGTATTGGGGATGCCGGAAAAGATTGTATCAAAGCCCAGCCATATCGAGCCCCCCAACAACAAGAGCAAACAAGGGACTGACAAAAACAACAATTTGTGATCCAAGCACCACCGCAGAATGGAAGGATAAAAGTGCTGAAATACCCTGAAGAACGCCAGCAGCCCAGCGACCAGCCCTGCAACAAAAATAAAGTTCCTAAGAAACCCACGCTCAGGTCCAACCGGTTCCCAGTGTTCGCTTAGAAGCACAGCTACAAAAACAACCGCTAATAAGTTTGCTACCCACGGCGCAAAACGCAGAAACTTATCCGGTATATAATCCCTGGTCAGGTAATAAATTCCGAATAGTATAAGAACTACCCCAGCCCACCAGTTCAGCAAAAAACCGGCAGAAACACCGATCAAAACCAGGAGCAAATGTAAAGTGACCCGAATTTTCTTACCAGTGAGAGAAGTTCTGGAACAGAACAGCAGGTGAGCTGCAGGTGGAATAATGGTCAAGGCAACGATAACCGAAGCTATCAAAGCAAAAGTCTTGGTGAAAGCTAATGGTTTGAAGAGCTTACCCTCAGCTCCTATCATTGTGAAAACTGGTAGAAAACTGACAACGGTGGTTGATACGGCCGTTAGAACAGCGCTACCTACCTCACTGGCAGCACGATGAATCACCATTAGACGGTCTGCTTCCGGTGGTGCTTCATCGAGGTGACGCAGTATATTCTCACAAATTACGATTCCCATGTCCACCATTGTTCCTATTGCAATGGCAATACCTGAAAGGGCCACAATATTAGCATCTACACCAAAGAATTTCATCGCAATAAAGCACATCAGGACAGCAATAGGAAGCAATCCACTGATCAAAATACTGCTCCTCAGATGCATAACCATGAGGATAACGACGATGATTGTGATCAGGATCTCCTCGCTTAAGGCACTGTAGAGTGTTCCGAGTGTTTCGTATATTAAGCCGGTACGGTCATAGAACGGCACAATATTGACCTGACTTATGGTTGCCCAGCTCGGCCAATTTTCCACTGGTGTATTGCGAAGATGAGTCAGCCATGAATCCTGGTTGATTTCAGAACTACTATAACTTTGAAATCCGTACTCCTGTCCATAGAGTCGAATCTGGTCTGCAGTTACCTGGGAAAAGTCAATATGGACCTTTGAAGGCAAGCCAGGGCTAATCTCATCTATCTTCTTTTTGACATTCTTAATTACGGCTAGTGGATTGTCGCCATAACGGGCTACAACAACTCCACCAACAGCTTCGGCCCCTTCTTTATCGAGTGCTCCTCGTCTCAAAGCCGGGCCTTGTGTTACTGTTGCGACATCTTTTACCAGGACCGGAACATTGTCAACAACCTTAACGACACTGTCTTCAATATCTGAGAGATGCTTGATAAAACCTACGCCGCGTATAAAGTATTCAACCCGACTGAGCTCAATAGTTTTGGCACCTACATCGATATTTGAGCCCTTAACAGCCGCATACACATCAGCGAAGGTGACATTGTAGGCCCGCATTGCATCGGGGTCGACATCCACCTGATATTCTCGAACAAAGCCTCCTACAGAAGCTACCTCGCTCACTCCGTCTGCCGAAAGAATACCATAACGAACATACCAGTCCTGAATAGTGCGCAGCTCTTCCAAATCCCAGCCACCACAGGGATTGCCCTGTGGATCCTGGCCTTCCAGTGTATACCAAAAAATCTGCCCAAGGGCAGTAGCATCGGGTCCTAAAGCGGGTTGAACCCCTTCAGGTAACGTCCCGGCCGGCAAACTGTTTAGTTTCTCCAACACGCGGCTTCGTGACCAATAAAAGTCTATATGTTCTTTGAATATAATATAAATAGACGAAAATCCGAAGAACGAGTAGCTGCGAATCGTTTTAACTCCAGGCACGCCGAGCAACGAAACAGTTAGAGGGTATGATATCTGGTCTTCGACGTCCTGAGGAGACCTACCCATCCATTCGGTAAAGACGATCTGTTGGTTTTCGCCGATATCGGGGATTGCATCGACAGGAACAGGCCTTCGCATTAATCCGCCGACATCCCAATCAAAAGGAGCAACTATAATACCCCAGCCGACCGCAAATATGACGATCAATGCAACCACAAGTTTATTTCTAAGGCAGAAAAGTAGAAGCTTGCCCATCAAAGATTTCTGCTCTGCCGTCAATTCATCAGTTAAACTTTCACTCATATCAATTATCTTTCTATTTCCAGATTTCTTTCGGTCCAATGACTTCTTCAACGCCACCGCATTGCAGCATCTGCTCACCAAAATATGGATTACGCGTCTGATCATCTAATTGAAGCCAATCAGCGCCCTTATTGTCGAATGCCATCGGACAATGCAATAAATAGAATGGCCTATCTAGTGTCGAGCCGAAATACCTAGCTACTTCAGTTAGATGTTGCGAAAGGAGATAGAAGTCTTCACGCTGGGATTTAATATCCTCAGTCTGGACAATCCCTGAGAGGATCGTCTGAATCCCAGTTGAAGCTTTCATCCACTTTTCATGGTCTTCACCAGTCACTAATCCCATATTCACAGCTTTGGTTGCTTCAAGAGCGTCTTTTGCTACCTCGGCTGTGGAACCGCTATTGTCGTTGGCGAGGGCCTGTTGCATCGCAAAATAGCCGTCGAAGACTTTTGTCAGTTGAAGTCGGAATTCACTATTGATGGATGATCTTGCCTGCATAGTATGATCGTGCACAAGACCAAACTTGGCTTTCGTGGATTTGAGCGTTTCTGACAATCCTAATGCAATCCTTTTGGCGTCCTTGAGTGTCTGAGCTTCCATGCCTTCGATCGCATCATTTTTCAGCCTCATGGATAGTTCCATCCACAACATGTGCGTGTGGCCGGTTAGCTCCTTCATGTCGACATCCTTGAGTGCCCGGTCAAATGTGGCAAAGGCTGATTGGATGGTGTCAATGTCTTCACTGGCAGCCGCTTTTTCGGCATTTTCCCCCGCTGTCAACACAACTCTAAACTGGTACTCAAACACCGCAGGCAGCTCGACGGCGGCTTGACCGGCAGTGTCATCTTGTGACGTTTTAGGCCCATGGTCATGCATACCGCCTCCACCGGCTCCTTCGGGAGTCATCATGCTCGGCTTGGCCATAATTTGGAGACTGCTGTCGATTTTGAAATTACCCTTTACGACGACGAGTTCGCCCTCGCTCAGGCCGTGTCGAACAAGGTAGTAGTCACCTGCGCGAGGCCCGAGCACAATTTCCCGCCCTTCGAATGTAGGCTTGTCTGTGTTGGGTACCTGCACATACACAATAGCACGTGTACCAGTAACAAGAGCCGCTGAAACCGGTATTACAAGAGGCTTCTGAGCTACCTCGGGATCATCGCTGACATAACCAAGCGATTCGGTCGTGACCAGGGGCATTTGACAGACATCACATTTGCCTGAATTCGACCTGATTACTTCTGGATGCATTGGGCATATCCATTTACTTGTCAAGGCGGCTTCCATGATGCGGCCGCCCGCAGCCACTTCGGCCCGAACAATAGCTTTAACAAACATGCCCGGTTTTAGCCTCCCATCCGCATTGGGCACATTGAGACGGACCTTAATCGACCGTGTCTTTTCGTTTAAAATAGGGTCGATAAAGCTGATGGTACCTTTGAAAGTACTACCTGGATATGAAACGGTCGTAAATTCAACTTCCTGCCCGTAACGCAGCCATTCCAGATCAGACTCATACGCATCCATCTTCACCCAAACCTGGGTAAGATCAGCGATGGTGTAAATCCGGGTGCCCGTTTGAACGTACATTCCCTCAAGGGCGTTTTTGTGTATTACTATACCGCTCGAAGGTGCATAAATAGTCATATGGTCCTGAACTTTGCCCGTTTTTTCGATTTCCTCGATCTGCTCGGCTTTAAGTCCCCATAATCTTAACTTCTCTCGGGCTGCGGTCACTGTGGACTCGGTCATTTCCCGCATGACACTTAGTTTGGTTTCTTTGATGTTCTTGACCGCCTCAAGGGCTTGAAGCAGTTCTTCCTGTGCACTTATCAACTCAGGGCTATAAAGGTAAACCATATGGTCACCTTTCTTGACAGGGACTCCCGTGTAATCCACATAAAGTCTATCCAACCTTCCGGGTAACCACGCCGTAATATAGGCCAGCTTTGTCTCATCGTAGTCCACCTTACCTACCATCCGAACCTCGGCAGACACGAATTTACGCTCAACCGGAGCCACTACGATATCCATCAGCTTTTTTGCGTTTTCACTGATGGTTAACTGGCGCATTCCGCCCTCCATTTCACCTGTCGATGCAGGTATCAACTCCATATTACAGATTGGGCATAGACCCTTTTTCGGCAATCGTATTTGTGGGTGCATTGAGCATGTCCAGACCTGGGGCACTGCTTTGGTCTTACTTGCAGTTGCAACTTCCTGGCTGGACGGCTCTTTTGACCGACCCAGCCGGCCAAGCCAGAAACCTATCACAAGAACTAAGATCAAAACAGCGAATATGGCCAACTTGATCCCTACTCTCGCACAAATTTTCGAAATCTTCTCTCCAAGAGCTTTCATATATAATGTCCCCAAAAAAATTAATGAGCTATCAATACGAGGATGAAATGTACTATTGCAGAAACTAATGTAATAATACCAAGGCGTTTGTGCCACTTGAGAAGAAATTTTGGCTTCCTGCGGCGTAATAGAGCCGCAGCAACCGTCAACACAAGTAATGATAAGGTTATAATTCCAACAGGTTTAATGAATCCGGCCAAAGTCAACTCGTAACCAGGACCTTCGCGTTCTTGGTCCAATTGTGCTACTATCCCACCAAACTGTGGTAGAAGGGGAAGATACTTTTCCGGGTTTTTGGCGAAAGCGGCTTTGCAGTTATTGCAGCAAAAATATACTCTTTTACCTTGATAATCAGTAAAAATGTCTGGATTTACCTTCATATCCGGCATTACTGGACAGAAATCATTTGTTTCTTGTGTGTGTTCTGAACTGGCAGGCGTACTATCATGGTCGTGAACATGAGTATTTTCTTCAGCCGAATAGGCTGCCGGCAAAAAGATAAACAAAACTATCAAAACACCTATCCGTACCGACCGCTTTTTCTGCTTCGAATCTCTGCTCATCATCTGCATCAAATTTGATAATATGTCAGCTTTCTGTCTCATAATAGAAAGTCCCCTTGTTCTAATTCTCTTTTGTCTCAACAGTATCGTTATTAATGTCTGCCGGCTCATTTTCATTTCCTGTCTGCGGTATTTCCCTGCCCACAAGCATCTCGATTTTGGCTAAACTCTGTGCATAGTCAGCAAGGGCCCACTCATAGGCGAGAGCGAATTCCAGTAAGATTCTCTGGGCGTCAATAAGGTCTGTAAAATTCCCGGTGGCAGCCCGGAAATCCGATTCCGTTACTTTCAGGGACTCCCTTGCTTTAGGTAAAAGTGCATCGCCGTATAAATCGATCTTTCGCTTGGCATCTCTGAAACGATACGATGCCAACTTCAATTCCGAACTAAGAGAATTAGTCTTTTCTGTCCTGTCTTGCCTGGCAGCGTAATATCGGGCTTGCGCCTCACGAACACCTGCATCGTATTTCTCACGCCAAAGCGGCAGGTTTAGCGATATCATGGCAACCACAGGGTCCTTTCCATCATCTGGTGGATTGCCTACGGGAGAAGTATCCGTGTCGATGATATTCAATCCGAGATTGAAATCCGGATAGTAGTCCTTTCTTGCCAGTTCAATAGCGTGCTTATTGCGGTCTATCTCGAAGTCGAGGGCTTTAAGCTCTGGATTTTCAGCCATAAGCTCAGCGAGTAGTTCCTTGTCTACCACATGCGCATCCTTGAGTTTAATTTCACTGGGCCATGGAATGTCGGCTTCAACCGGCCGATTCAAAGCTGCATTTAGACGAGCGACAATGGGCTGCCGCAGGTCAAGCAACGTCTGATAACGATCTTCCAGCTTACCGGCCTCCACCTGAGCTCGAATAACATCAGGGTGTGTTCCCACGGCGGCCTTGTATCGGCTCCTTGCAACGCTCTCCAAATGTTTGACTAAATTGATGTTTTCTTTCGTTACGGCAACGCTTTTCGCCAAATAGTAGTATTCATAATATGCGGCCTTTACCTCGAAGAAAAGTTTAAGCTTGGCTGCATCGTAGCGCTTTCTGGCAGCATTTGCCGCTTCGGCCGCAACATCGCCACGGAGATTGAGTTTTCCGAACCAGGGAAACGCCTGGGCGATGCCAAAGCCCTGCCGCTGCGGTCCAACACGCGTCTCCACCTCCTGAATATAGTACAGATAGGTGAATTTCGGGTCAGGCAGTGTCTTGACTTGAGGCACCTGTTCCAATGCGGCCTTCCAACGGTTAAAGGCTGCTTCAAGGCCGGGATTGTTCAAGGCCCCATAGGCAAGATAGTCCGAAAGACCAGATGATTCTGTCAGTTTGGGAAGCCTCGGTGTATCCGGAATATTCGCGGTAGCAACAGAACTGTGGGCAATATTATGAATTTCCGGGCTATAATGGTCAAGTTTGTATCCATCCTGCTCGGATGCACATCCCGACATAAGCAGGAAAATGATCATCACAGATGTTGTCTTTATTCCAGATTTTCCCATCTGCTGCACCTTTCGAAAAGAACCTGAGTCCGCCGCAAAATATAAGATTATACAATACACCTCTATCTTAGGACAATCAACCTTAATCTACTCTTTTTTTGATAAGTTAGTTACAAGGCTGGGAAACGAAATCCCCTCTCCCCAGCCTTGTAATCCCTTTAGGTAGCGAATCCCATGAACGGTCAATGTCTGTGTCCGGTGTGAATTTGTGATGGTTCCGGTTTTGCTTTGGCCAGTTTGGCCTGCTTCTGAGCATTGGTGAGCTTATCCCACGTTGCAGGGCATCCATAACAGCAGAAAGCAACCTTCTGGCCCTTATAGTCCCTTACCAGAATCTTTGTTACCTTGTCAGGATTAATGGGCAAGCCCATAATGGGACAGCGGTTGTTTACGAATTGTGGTTTCACATGCTTGCCGAGAGCTCCGTGAATAGCCATAAGCATCTTTTGAGCTTTATGCAGCTCAGCCAGTGCGGTCTTCTTGTCGCCGGATTCTATGGCCTTAGTGGCTTTGTCGATTGATAGCATCACTATCGGCAGATTTTCGGTGTGTATTTTTTCGAGGCTTAAGGTCTCGGCCATCATAGAGTGTTTCATATCCATTTTGGCCATCTGTCCGTGAGGAACAGCCCCGGTCTTTGTCTGTGCCAAAGCATAGGTGGCGGTTGTGCCCGCTATTGCAGCTATGCCAATGACAACGACAACTTTGACTAATCTTCTTCTGTTCATTTTTCATTCTCCTAAATAAAATCACATTTGTTATTGACCTGGAGACGGTACGCTCCACTATAATTTACTTTTACAATAAAATATAAGGCTGGGAACCGAAATCACATCTTCTCTTCTCAACCTTGTAATACCTTACAGCCGAAAGTCTTACGACCGGTCAGTGTTTATGCCCGAGACGAATTTGCGTCAGATCAGTGTTTCACTTTAGGTAATTTGGCCTGCTTCTGAGCATCGGTGAGCTTATCCCAGGTTGAAGGACACCCGGCACAACAAAAGGCAACTTTCTGGCCTTTGTAATCCCCTATCAGATTCTTTGTTACCTTTTCAGGATTAATGGGCGAGCCCATTATTGGACAGCGGTTGTTTGCAAACTGTGGTTTCACATGCTTGCCGAGAGCGCCGTAGATTGTGATAAGCGTATTCAGAGCTTTATCCAGTTCAGCTAATACGGTCTTCTTGTCGCCGGATTCTACGGCCTTGGCGGCTTTGTCGATTGATAGAATCGCAATCGGAAGCTCTCTTGAGTGTATCATATCAAGGCTTAAAGTCTCGGCCTTGACGGGTCTCTTCTCGGGGTTTGAAGCATTGAACCTGACGGCTTTCTTATCAATGCTTGAAATTCTGGTCCTGGCGCGTTGTCTCTCAAGGTTTGAAGCCCTGGTCCTTCTGGGTTTCTTCACATCCGTCTTGGGTGTTTGGCTATGGTTTGGGTGGCAATGATTAGCTTTAGTTTGAGTCAGAGGAAAGCTTGCTGCTATTATTACAGCTACACCGATGGCAATGACAACTGTGGCTAATCTTCTTTTGTTCATTCATCATTCTCCTAAATAAAATTGTATTTGCCCTTAACTTGGAGACGATACACTTCAAAGCTATCTTACGTATCCCCAGTTCCAATCAAAAAATAAAGCATTCTTGCATAACGACTCATAGGTGCTTGCGCTTGAACTTTGAATATCCGCCAGCCCGACAAAAACGCTAATTTCGAAGAATACAGAGAACGCTGGCACTATCGGTTTTTCAAGTCCCTCGAATACTTTCGGTTATCGCAAAGTCCATGGTTCGCATTCGTTCCCTACATTTCGTCTATTTTGGGTGAGCCACTATATCTGACCCAAGAGCTCTGTGTTGCTAAAGACACACTTAGGCTCTTATTTTCATAACTTAAACTCTGATCAAAGTTGGGCTACTTTGTGTGCGAATAGCTTGGGATGCGTAACCCATCTGCTCTCTGGCCGTAGTAGATCTTTTCATAGTTCGACCGGCGAGCATATCCCTCCTGGCAGCCAGCAACCATTCCTACAAGTGCTAACAACACTATTAACAATACTAAATTTATCATCTTCATTGTGATTCTCCTTAAAAACTAAGTTAACATTATCACCTTGCTATCACTAACTAAACGAACTTTTAAGCTCTAACGTTCCCAGAAAAATTAATTTTTTGAAATTTGAGATCAATTGTTTCTTTCTGCCTTTATTGGGTCCTTTATTCTTGTTGGTTCCAATTCGCAAACGGAAATGCAACTTGGAGTGTATTGTGGAATATTCTGGTCTAATAATATTGATGTTTTGGAGGCAACGGCTCATGTTCTTCATAAGAGTTATTCGAACCGAGTACACGTTATCCATTAAACTGCAAATGCCCAGTCATTCAACGATTGTCCTGTGTAATAAGGTTTTTAAATTGGAAATCCCAACAGAAAGGAGAATAAATCTATTAAATTGTTTTTGAACACATAAATAATAGTGCAGACCCAAGGTATAGAGAGTATTATCCTGCATAGATTGTAGAAATAAAAAGGCTGGCAATAAACAATGCCAGCCCTTTTCTCCTTTTTGGAGGTTGTTCTGATAGATACGGTCATGGTCGAACCATACCGCTCATATCTATCGTAACTTGTGTAGCCAAACTTTCAATACTGTCATACAAGACCTGGATGATGTATTTACCATTGTGGGCAAACGCTCCTGGGTCCTTATTGACGTAATGATAGTTATACGTAGCCCTTATCAAACGTGCAGTGTGGACGTTATACGCATTGCTGCGAACCATTTCGTCCTCATCGGCTACGCCATTGCCGTTCGTATCAACGAAGACATAGGGATAACCGCTGCCGTATGCAAGCGGAACGCCGGATACGTTTGCAGCATAATCCTGAATTGCCACGAACAGTATTTCATGAAGGGTTTCGATTTCCCCTGCAATTCCTTCTTGCGGATCGCCGTCACCATCGTAGTCAGTTGTGCCTTTACGGATGTCTTCAGGTCCGCTTATACCCTTATGACAGAAGTTGCAGGTCTCCTCCCTGACATGAAGGCTGTGGGCATCGTGGCAATCAATGCAGTTATCAAGGCTGCCTGTATGATTGAACTTGCCATTGTAAACCTTCCCCTGGTATTCGTAAGCACCTTGAGCTTCCGTACCAAACATCGTCACTCCGGCGACAAAGTAGTGAACATTTCTGAAGCTCATTGAGCTGTCAACTGCATCTTCGTCTGTAACGTTTTTACTATTGAGGTATTCATCAACCGAAACGGTGGATTGGCGTCCCTGATGGCAACTGATGCACAGGTTGGAATCGTCCCCTTCGCCGAAGCTGATTACATTATCGCTGGGGACCTCCACCTCATTGATGATATGACGCGTAAACTCGGGTGTCGAATCGTGACAGGTGGAACATAGCAATCCGTTGGAGAGCGGCTGGGAAATGGCAACGCCTTCTTCCTGTATGAAGGGAAGGCCCGTAGCTGAGTGACACTTACTGCAACTTGCAGGAACTTCGCCATCTTCATCCCAGTGTCGCCAGGCTTCTTCTGAACCGGCAAAGTGACCGGCATCAATACGGCTGAGCTCTGCTGTTGAATCAGGATTCAAATCCTCGATTGAGTCATACAAAAGCTGTATAATGTACTTGCCACTGTGAGCGAAAGCACCGGGGTCTTTCAAAGAGGTCTGGTAGTTGTATGTTGCCTTGAGCAGACGCGGCGTAAAGGCATTGTACCTTGCTTCACCCTCGTCGGCTTGACTGTTGTCGTTGGCGTCAACGAAAAAGTATGGATACGAGTGTGCATCATATACAATGGGAGTCCCGGCAGCAGCGGCATAATCCCGAATAGCCGCGTAAAGAATCTCCTGAAGTCCTTCTATTTCGTAGTAAATACCTTCTGTTGCGTCACCGTCACCGTCGTAGTCGTGGGTTGAGCTGAATAACCTGATATTCTTTACATCGTCATTGGCCGCTACTTCTTCGTGGCAAAGATTGCAGGTATCAAGTTCGATCTTCAAAGAGTGAGGATCATGGCAGGAAGTGCAAGTGTCAACGCCCGCAACATGAGCGAACTTGGCATCGTAAGACTTGCCGCCATACTGGTATCCACCTTTAGCTACACCGCCAAATCGAGTGGCTGCCGCGGCGTAGTAGTGGATGTTGGTGAAGCTCAAATCCGGGCTGACTGTGTCATCGTCCGGAACGTTCGCATCAGCAATTTTTGCATCAACCGATACACTCGATTCTCTACCTTGGTGGCAGTTCATACAACGAGCTTCGCTGCCAAGACCGGTAACTTCAACACCTGATGGAAACACTACGCTGTCCATGATTGCGGTTGCCTCATTGTGACAGGCAATGCAATTGACAGTCGTGCCGATTGGAGCGGGATTGTCCACGGTTCCGGCATCTGTGCCATCTACACCCAGGAAATCAAGGTGCCCGATAGTACTGTGGCATTTGGCACAACTCGTGGGAATATCCGGCGGGTCGTCTTCATCCCAATGCCTGAATGCTTCTGCATTCGGATCTGCATGTCCGGAATCAATCCACGTTGTCCAGAAAGGAATCTCCACCTCCTCAGTTCCCCAAACGGCTAAGGCTGACACAATCACAACCAAAAAGGTCACAGAGAGCCTGAGTACCCACTTGCTGGAAAAGTTTTGTTTTGACATAAAATCCTCCTTCATAATTAATGTTTAAACAGCTCATCAAAGACGATATCAGAAACGACATTCAGTCGCTCATCGACATCGTATTTGCCTTCAGCAAGCTGTTGTCGAATACTGCGAACCTTCTCTTTACGTATTTCTGAGGATAGTGACGTAATCCTTTGCACCAAGCAATGGATTGTTCCTGTCGGCACTTTCTTGCCACGGAATTCTACCATTGCTGCCTCTGTGCCTTTTTCAAACGCAATCGTCTCGTCCCTTTTTCTGGTAAAAACAAACATTTTTAAATCCTTCAAATACTGGGCGGGCTCTCGTACCGGCCAAAAAATAGTCAGAAACCAGTACTTAACTTATGCCCGCCCAGCTATATTAATCACAGCATATACCTTTACTGTGTACATCTTCTGCCGGGTTCCCAGGTGACTTAACTTCCTTGACTGTAAAACCCGGCTTTCCCTATGAGGGGGGGGTGGCTATTTGATGTTTTAAGCTGAGACTTGCATCTTGTTCATAACATATACGCATCCAGCAGTATCCTTCAAGTTTGCTGCTGTTAACTCCCATTTTTAACTGTCTCTTATTCATTGCCCCGTATGGTCCAGCGATAGTGCCAATATGTAGAAAGGTCTCGAAAATCTTAGTTACCTTTTACTTAATGAGGCGCTGCTGCTAACATAACCTAAACGAAAAAGTAGAATCGAGGGTTCCCTAAAAATATTTCTTTTAACTTTCTGGAAAGAGGAGAAGGACTAAACGCGACCTTCCTTTTTGTATTTACTCAAATTCCCATTGAGACTCTTGAAGTATCTTCTGCAACCATTGTCCGTCACAATTGTCTTTGCTGCACTCAAACCACACGAACAAGGCGCCATTTTCAGCACACCGTTCCACTTCCTTCATTTTCTCACCACATTCAGGACAAGTTTTTTGATCACAAATCTGTCGAAATCCAGATGCCGTCTCATTCAAATTGCCGATATTCATAAGCGATACTCCTTTTACTAACATTTCCTGAGCGTATACAATCTTTGCCTTTTATCCTTAATGACTACTTTCTTCAGATCATATCAACCGGCCTTCTGGCCCTATTTGCAATAATAAGGGGGAAATTCAGCCCGGTCCCGCACCCGAGTTCGATGGCTCAGTTTCCCCGTTGGACAAAAGCTTCTTTTTCACCAATGCTCTCGCCAGTCCCACATCCTTTATTACCTTAGCAACCGGCCTGTTCATAATTTCAGCCGTTCTTTCTATACCAAGTTGCCTCATATCCACCAAGAACACAATAAGTCCGTCTTTATCTGGTAGTCCTCTCCAGGCACTTATAACTTGCTTATGAGAAAATCTTATGAGCAATCCTTTACAATCCGACGATATGATTTGTTTATTGTGTTGGATGCCAGCATTTTAATTTTGTTGCTGTTTGTATAAAACATATCTCATAATCTGATTTTTTCCTGTACGTCTTCAACAGGCATAATAGTGATGCAATCCTTTTCACCAAGCAATAGATTGTTCCCGTCGGCACTTTCTTGCCACGAACATCGACCCTTATGGTCCCTGTGCCTTTTTCAACTGCAATTTTCTCGTTCCTTTTTCTGATAAAAGACAAACATTATCACATCCTTACCAATACTGGGCGGGCCCTCGTACCGGCCCAAAAATAGTCAGAAACCAGTACTTAATTGCCCGCCCAGCTATATCAATCACAGCATACCTTTGCTGTGTCTATCTTCCGCCGGGTTCCCAGTAACCACAACTTCCGTGACTGTAAAACCCGGCTTTCCCTATGAGGTGGGGTGAATACACCTTTATTATGTGTCTTTATTCTTTTAAGTTTGCTGCTGTCAATTCCCATTTTTCGCTGTCCATTCTACTAGTCACAGTTCCGTATGGTCCAGCGACAGTGCCAATATGTAGAAAAGCCTCGACAACCTTGGTTATCTTTTACTTAATAAGACTCTGCTGCCGATATAATCTAAACGAAAAAGTAGACTCGGAGGTTCCCTAAAAAAATAAGTTTGGCGAGTTCTTATCGGCCCATGCAGGTAGCATCCGCACTAACAGCTCTGTCAAATACGGATGCGGAACTTCGCCGACAGCACAGTAAAAATGCCCTCCTCCCAGGAGAATGGCCACCATTCTAGACTAAATGTAGTATTCCAGATACGCATTTGTGACTTCATTGCCCCGCATTGTCTTCGAATTGCTCATCAGTAAAGTGATTCATCGCCTATTTCTGGTGTATCCTAACAGTCTGACAATACGACAGAAGCGTCCTTTTTAATTCCGCTCGCGCCCAATCTGCCTTTTTCCCTACAGTCGCTGAGGGTATGCCCATAATTTCAGCTACTTTCTTCCGGCTAATTTGCTCCACGTCAATCAAGTACAGTACTAAGCGTTCTTTATCAGGCAACTCCTTCCAGGCCCGTATCAACTGCTCATCCGAAAAATCCACGAGCAAATCCCCTCGGTTAAACCAAGAAAAGCTCTTCATTTTTCCCTTGCCCGGCAACTACGTTTGCCTGAATATCCAGCACTTGCCTACCCTCTGTTTTACGCTGTGCATCGTCAATTCAATATGTCTTTGGAAGGGATAACAACAGTATCGGCCATGCACATTTCTTTGA
>JABAOH010008369.1_pt1 | contig 18163 bp, 13 predicted proteins | sample 7062181 | NCBI WGS metagenome assembly JABAOH01 (sample SAMN14538630, study PRJNA623070) | marine sediment metagenome | biome: marine biome [ENVO:00000428]; feature: marine pelagic biome [ENVO:01000023]; material: deep marine sediment [ENVO:00002113]; isolation source: pool of 5 deep marine... | reverse complement strand
GCCTCCTGATCTTCTTCGCCTTGCTGCTGTACGCACGGCTGCGCGCGCCTCCTGGGGTCGTCAGATACCAGGCCCGGATCATCCTCCTGGGCAGCATCATCGCCTTCGCCCCAGTGGTATTCTGGATCGTCTCGGCCACCCTACAACTGAAGATTCCCTTCCAACCGTTTCTGTACTGTCCCCCCTTAATCGCTTTCCCCATCTGCGTGGCCTATGCTCTCTTGCGCTATCGCCTGCTCGATGTAGACCTGGTAATCAGCCGTGGTCTGGCCTACTCCATCTTGACAGTAGGGGTCACGGCGGCCTATTTCCTGCTGATCGGCTTGGTCAGCCGACTATTTGCCATCGCTTCTCCTGCCAGCAACCCGTTCATCCTGGCCATATTTGTCCTGATTCTGGTGATCTTTGTGAGCCCTCTCAGAGACAGAGTGCAATTGCTGGTTGACAGCGTCTTCTATAAGGACCGCAAGGACTACCGCTCGATCCTGCAAGATTTCAGTCGTGCCTTGACCACCATTTTGGACCTATCACACCTTCTGGATATGTCGGTGGAGCGCGTGCAAGATGTGCTGCACGCGGAGCGCACAGCCGTTGTCTTGCTTGACCAGCGCACGAATTTCTACATCTCTCACAAGGCCAGGGGGATATCCGAACAGGTCATGCGGATGATCCGTTTCAGCGAAGAGAATCAAGTTGTACGCTGGTTAACCGACAAGGGTCCCCTTTACCTGTACGGGGAGGAAGGCGCTTGGTATCCTGATGGATTCTCAGTTGAGGAAAAAGCACGTTTGGAAGCCTTGGGTGTGGTACTCTGTATCCCCCTGTATACCAAAGAGCAATTGATCGGCTGGTTGGCCCTGGGACCCAAGCTGTCCGGGAACCTCTACAGCCAAGATGATCTGGCTTTCCTGTCAGCCCTGGCTGACCAGATCAGTCTTGTCATTCAGAGCGCCCGTCTCTATGAGGAAACCCAACAAAAGGTGCGCACGCTTTCCCTCCTTTTCCGAGCTAGCACAGCCATCTCCTCCAGCCTGGAGATAGGTGAAGTGTGGAGCACTCTGGCCCAGCGGATGGCCCAAATCATTGATGCTACCAGCGTCCATGTCTATGAGTGTGACATGGACGAGCAAACCTCTTCTGTCATCGCTCAGTACTCCGGGCATCGGGCTTCAGAGAAGGAACGTGTCTCCCATCTCGGCGAGACGTTTCCGCTAGGAGACTCCCCTATCACCAGAGGCGCTCTACGCGCTCGCTGGCCTTTGAGCATTGGTCTTAGCGACCCCACCACGGGGGAGGGCGATCGAGCGCGGCTGCTGCGACTCGGGGGGCGAACGGCGTTGATCATACCTCTGATAGTAAGAAGTAGAGTGATTGGCTTCGTTGACCTCTGCGAGAGCCGCCGCGACCGGCAGTTCACTGAAGGGGAAATCAAGCTCTGCCAGACCGTGGCCAATCAGGCGATCATCACCGTCGAGAAAGCCGGGCTCTTCCAGGAGGAGCGCAAGAGGGCCCTCCAACTGGAGACCGTCAGGGAAGTCAGCCAAAAGATCGTCTCCATTCTCAACTTGGACGAGTTACTTGCCCAGGTGGTGGAGCTCATTCAGCAACGCTTTGGCTACTACCACGTCCAGGTGTTTCTGAACAATCCCGATAATCAATGGACGGTTTTCCGGGCAGGCACCGGTCGAGCAGGAGAGGTCATGGTCAAAGAGGGCCATCAGCTCAAAATCGGAGAAGAGGGGATCATTGGTTGGGTAGCCAGCAGCGGCGAGTTTCTGCTGGCCAACGACGTGAGCAAAGAACCCCGCTTCCTCCCCCACCCGGCGTTACCCGATACCAAAGCCGAGTTGGCCATCCCACTGCCCCTTGGAGAGCGGATACTGGGCGTCCTGGATGTCCAAAGCGAGTGGGTAAATGCCTTCGAAGAAAGCGATCTCTTCGTTCTGCAATCCCTGGCCGACCAGGTGGCCATCGCCATCGAAAACGCCCGCCTGTATACCATGACCGACCAGGCTCTGGCCAAACGGCTTGAGGAACTGGCCATCATGCAGGAGATTGACCGCCAGCTTAACGCCACCCTCGATTACGAGAGGGTCATGGACCTTACTCTGGACTGCGCCCTACAGATGACGGGAGCAGATGGGGGCCTGATCGGCATGGTCGCTCAAGAGCAAGAGGGGATGCAGCTTCTGGCCACCCGTGGTTATACGCGGGAATACGGACCATACGTCGGGCAAATTTGGCCTATTGACCGGGGGATCGTGGGACGCATTGTGCGGACGGGGCAGCCTGCCCTCGTGTCTGATGTGACTCAGGACCCTGATTACGTCAGTGCTATCTCGGAGACCCGCTCTCAACTCACAGTGCCCATCCGACGCGAAGACCGGGTAATGGGTGTGATCAGCGTGGAAAGCTCAGAGTTAGCCGCCTTCGACGAGGATGATCTAACCTTTATGACGCGCCTAGCAGATCACGCCGCTATCGCCATTGAGAACGCTCGCCTCTATTCCGATCTCAAACGGGCCAACGAAGCGAAATCCGAGTTCGTCTCCATCGTCTCCCATGAGCTAAAGACTCCCATGACTTCTATCAAAGGCTATGCTGACCTCTTGTTCAAAGGCACTGCAGGCGAGATCAGCGAGATGCAGCAAAAATTCCTGCAGGTGATAAGGTCCAACGTAGACCGGATGAACGCCCTGGTCAGCGATCTCCTGGACATCTCACGCATCGAAAGCGGGCGGTTGAAACTACACACCCGGTCTATCCCTATCAAAGCCGTTGTAGACGAAGTGGTACAAACCATGCAGGAAAGGATCAAAGCCAAGGATTTGGCTCTGACAGTTGAAGTTGCTGACGATTTGCCTCCGGTACAGGCCGACGGGGACCGTCTCATCCAAGTGCTGACCAATTTGATGAGCAACGCTTGTCGGTATACATTGCCTGGCGGAAAGATCAGCGTGAAGGCAACTGTGTGGCCCAACGGTTCACCACCTGGCGAAGCTCCACCTGTTCCCCCAGGCGAGCAACGCCTTCGGTATCTGTGCTTGAGTGTCAGCGATACAGGCATTGGCATATCACCTAAAGATCAGACGCGGATCTTTGACAAGTTCTTCCGCGGCGATGACCCTGTGGTGCGTGAGAGCACAGGGACCGGTTTGGGCCTCTCCATAGCCAAAAGCATCGTGGAGCTACACGACGGCCAGATGTGGTTCCAAAGCGAACCAGGCCAGGGCAGCATCTTCAGCTTTACTGTCCCCATAGCGAGTGACAGCTAGCCGAGGCTCAACTTACACAAAGGAAAAAACCCGCCGTGGCGGCGGGAATGAAAGTATCTTCACATCAGGATTGGAAAGATGCAAGTGCGTCGGCACCTTGATTTTGAAATGGCCCTGCTCCTCCTACAGGTGGGGTGTTATTTTCTCCAGCAGTCTTTCCTTGGGCATGTAGCCGATCAGCCGCTCCACAGCTTCACCATCTTTGAAAAGGATCATGGTAGGGATGCTCATGATACCGAACTGGGTCGCTACCTGGGGGTTCTGATCTACATCTAACTTGGCCACTTTGAGCTGACCATCGTATTCCTCAGCGATTTCCTCCAGAATTGGAGCAATCATGCGGCAAGGGGCGCACCACGGCGCCCAGAAGTCAACAATAGCAGGCATATCTGATTGGATGACTTCTGCCTCGAAAGTATCGTCAGTGACATGTACCGGTTCAGACATGGATTTTTTCTCCTCACATGTTAAGGCTGCCGTCGCGCCTGTACCGCAACGGTGGTAGAAGCAGCAGGCGCCACTATTGCGGCACAGGCGCCACTGTTGGGCCAGAGGCAGCCCCAGTTGAACTATCCATCTTCAGACAAAAGTTCTTCCGACTCCAGAAGCAGAGAGTAACGGGACAAAATGAACTGCAAAGGGCGAATTGCCTTCTCCTTCACCTTTGGATCTTCCCCAGGAAAACATTCATCAATGTAGTTACTGACGATGAGCAAGCCAACTTTGTCGAGGGCCGATCGGGCGGCCATCAACTGGATAAGGATGGTCTCGCAATCCCGCTCCTCATCCACCATGCGCTGGAGACCCCGTACCTGCCCCTCAACCTTCCTGAGACGCGCTGTAATCTCCCGTCTCTCCACCACCCTCCCCCCTCCTTCCTGTATACCCCTATAGGGTATACAACATATTATAGGAGTTTCTCCGTTTTTGTCAAATGGCTGGAGATGCGCCTATTCCTCGCCCCTGCCTGCTGATTTACGCGGCAACGAGTCGGCCAGCCAGTCCAAAGTCCGTACGCCGGTTCCCCAACCATCTAACTCGCCTTTGGCATCGCGGGTCATCAGGTCTATCACGGCCCGGCCTGGGTCCTTGCCTTCAAAGAGAACCTGGTACATCTGCTCGGCAATAGGCATTTCTACGGTGTAACGTCGGACCAACTGGAGGGCGGCAATAGGAGTAGGCACACCTGCCGCTGGCTATTATAGCCCATTCGTTAGCAAAAGGCAAGCTGCTTTTTCCGGGTCGAAAAAAAGTCCTCTTCATCGCAGGGATATGCGGCGGCGGAGGCTTTTTGTTACCTAAAGATTTGACAACTCGATTGACAGATAGTATCATATAGTATCATATTTTATGGAGGACGTACAAGATGCGCAACGGATACCCATTGGTAGAATTGCACCGCCATCTCGACGGCAACGTCAGGTTGGAGACGATTATCGCCCTGTGCCGCCAGCATGGGTTGCATCTGCCCGGCTGGACGGTGGAAGAACTGCGTCCCCACGTGCAAGTGGACGGGCCCGTCTCTGATGTGATGACCTTCATTGCCAGGTTCGAGTGGCTCCAGCAGGCGATGGTCAATTACGATGCCGTCCGCCGCATTGCCTACGAGAATGTGGAGGACGCTGCCCAAGAGGGGATTGACTACATCGAACTCCGCTTCAGCCCTTTCTTCATGGCCCAGACACATGGCCTGGACCCTATCGGTGTCGCCGAGGCGGTGTGCGACGGGCTGGCCGAGGCTCTGGAGGCCCTGCCTGTGCAGGCCAAGCTGATTGGTATCATGTCCCGCACCTACGGGCCAGAACCCTGCTGGCAGGAACTGGAGGCGGCGATCCGCTGCCGTGACCGTGGTGTGGTGGCGGTGGATCTGGGGGGAGACGAGGCCAACTTCCCAGGCGAGCTGTTTGTGGACCACTTCCGCCGGGCGCGGGAGGCGGGCTTGCACGTCACTGTCCACGCGGGGGAGTCGGCCGGGCCGGAGAGCGTGCGACAGGCAGTGCTGGAACTGGGCGCAGAACGGCTGGGGCACGCCGTGCGAGCGGTGGATGATGAGGCGACTATGGACCTGCTGGCCGAGCGACGCATTGGCATCGAGAGTTGTCCAACCAGCAACGTGCAGACCAGCACCGTGCCCAGCTATGCAGACCACCCTTTGCCCATCTTCCTGCGGCGGGGATTGCTGGTCACCCTGAACACCGACGACCCCGGCATCAGCAACATTGACCTGGCCCACGAGTACGCGGTGGCCAAAAGGGAGCTGGGGCTGACTCCGGCGGAACTGCGCCGGTTGCAGGAGAACGCGGTAGAGGTCGCCTTTCTCACGCCGGAGGAGAGGGAGACCCTTTTGGGAGCAGCGACGTAGGTGGCGGACATGAGTAGTCTCTGTAGATCACGTTTTCGGAGCAGAGCGGGCTCCCACGCCCGCGAATCGGCGGCCCTTCGGTTGGACTCAGAACAGGCATGGGAGCCGCCTCCGCAGGAAACCCGTGCTCTACTGAGTCTGGGGACAGGACGCTGATATTCCGGCTTGTCATCACAGGAGAAATGGGTTATAATGGTGACATTCACCACTGTTGCACCACCTGTGCCGCAATAGTGGCGCTATTGCGGTACAGGCGGTACAGGTTTTCCAGGCGAAAGGACCTAGGGTCATTCGAGGTCATATAGAACTACATCTAACTGATATGGCCCATGGAGGCGCAGCCCTGGGACGGCACGAGGGGAAGGTGGTCTTCGTGCCTTATGCTATCCCCGGCGAAGAAGTGCTGGTTGAAATCGCCGAGGACAAGGGGCGCTATGCCCGGGGGCGGCTGGTGGAGGTTCTCTCCCCTTCAACGCAGCGTGTGCCACCCCCCTGCCCTCACTTCGGAAGCCACGGCTGCGGCGGTTGCCAGTGGCAGCACATCGCCTACGAGGCCCAGTTGGAGTTCAAACAGCGTATCGTTCAAGATCAACTGGAGCGCATCGGCCGCTTTGAGAATGTGCCGGTCAAACCGATGATAGAAAGCCCTGAGCCCTGGCGCTACCGCAACCATGTCCAGTTCGCCCTGGACGAGCATGGACGGTTGGGCTTCATGGCGGCTGAGAGCCAGCGGGTGGTGCCCATCGAGGAATGTTACATCATGCACCCCTTGCTCGACGAAGTGTTCGTGGCCCTGGACCTGGATCTGCCGGAACTCAAGCGCCTTTCGCTGCGCTGCGGGGTCAACACCGGCCAGAGGATGGCCGTCTTTGAGACCCACGAGGATGAGCCTTTCGAACTGGAAGTGGACCTGCCTGTCTCCTGTGTCTTTTTATTGAGCGACGGCAGAACGGCCACGCTCATCGGCCAGGAGTACATCAGCGAGATTCTGGCCGGGCAGGAGTACCGCATCTCGGCTAGCTCCTTCTTTCAGGCCAACACCCCCCAGGCAGAGGAATTGGTACGCCTGGTGAGGGACTACCTGGCTCCCACGGGCAGCGAGGTGTTGCTGGATGCCTATTGTGGGGTGGGTGTCTTTGGACTGAGCCTGGCCAGTGAAGTTGGGCAGGTCATTGGCGTGGAGGAGAGCCCCAGCGCCGTGGCCGACGCCTGCTTCAACGCTGGCCTAGCCGATAACGCTGAATTCGTCGAGGGGAGGGTGGAAGAGGTCTTGCCTTCCCTGGGAGCTCCCATTGACCTGGCTGTCCTCGACCCACCGCGTCAGGGGTGCGCTTCAGAAGCGCTGACGGCTCTGGCCGGGCTGGCCCCGGGCAAGATCGTCTACGTCTCTTGTGACCCAGCTACCCTAGCCCGCGATACTCGCCGGCTTGTCCAGGCCGGGTATCAACTGGTCGAAGTGCAGCCCGTAGACATGTTCCCTCAGACCTATCACATCGAGAGCGTGGCACTTTTGAGGCGTTAGCCATCGCTCTCAAGGATCATTCACCACTGTTGCGCCACTATTGCGGCACAGGCGGTACAGGTTACCACATGACTGAAGGGTTCCTCACTCGGATCGAGACCTGTGGCCAGGCGATGCTCGTCGCCCTGGGGCTGGTCGTTTTCCTGGCTCTCTGCCTGTATCAGATAGAGCTGCCAGGCCTGCACTACGATGAGGCCAGGGAGGCTGGAGTGCCAGCCATGCAATTGGTCATGGGACAGCCAGTTGAAACCTTTCGAGGTTCAGGGATTCGGATCATGGGAAGGGTATTTCCTCTCATGGTCACAGATTACATCGGCGCTCTCAACATCTACTTGCTTCTCCCTTTCTTCGCCCTTTTGGGCAGCCANNTTCTTTCATTTTCTGGAGCCGTCAGGGGGTTTTTGTCACCTCTATTACGGCTACCATTGCCGTGGCCAGCCTGCTTTGTTGGCTGCGCTGGTATCGGGAGCGGCGGGCTCGCTACCTGTATTGGGGCGCCTATCTTTTGGGGCTGGGACTCTATGCCAAGCTACTTTTCCTGTGGGTCATTGTGGCGCTGGGAGCTACTTTCTTTGTTCTAAAGATGTCCAGCTTGCGAAAAGGTTTCTGCCTGGGGGCCATATCCAGGAGGTTGGCTTACAGGCAACTGGCCATAGCCCTGCTTTGTTTTCTGTTGGGTATCTTCCCGCTTATCATCTATAATGTTCAAACAAAGGGAACCTTCCTGACCCTGACTGGCAACCTGACTTCCACTTACTATGGCGCTTCCAATCTGGCTTTCGCCGAAAACCTGGCCACCCGCCTCGAACAGTTCAAGGTGGTATTGAACGGCGGTCACCTCTGGTACCTGGGTGGCGTTTTCACCAATGACCTCTATCCTTTCTTCTTTGTCGGCGCGGGGCTGGCTTGCATCCCGGTCGTCCTCCTGAAAGCCAGGCGGGAATGGCGTCGGGTGGCTTTTCCCTTCCTGATGCTGGCTTTCATGGTGTTGGCGAGCTGCTTCACCGTCTCGGCCCTGTGGTTCACTCATTACGCCATCCTGGTGCCGTTCCTGCCCATGGCTATGGCTGTGGCTCTGGACCTCCTGGTTCGCCACGCCATCCCACCTGGTGCTGGGCAAAAAGGCAACCAGTTCCGCTGGCTTATTCCCCGCCTGGTGATGTTCCTGGTCACGACTGTTCTGGCGGTCAGCGACCTCCGGGTGGATCTCAGCTATCACCAGGCCCTGGCTCGCAGTGGTGGCTACGCTGCCCACTCAGACGCCAGCTACGAACTGGCTCATTATTTGCAGGATCAAGGTATCGCCTCACCGCTGGCCATGGATTGGGGTATTGATGCCACTGTTCAATTTCTGACTTTGGGGGCTGTCAATCCCATCGAGATCTTTGGTTACGAGTGGGAGCCGGATGAGGCTTTCGAGGAACGCCTTGTGAGATTTTTGCCAAACCCTGACAACCTCTATATCTTCCATAGTCCGGGTGAGACCATCTTCGATCGTCGTGAGGCTTTTGACAGGCTGGTGGTTGAGATGGGCAAGGTCAGTCGGGTGGAGCAGGTGATCCTTGAGCGCAGTGGTAAATCCATTTTCGTGCTGGTGAAGGTAGGCGAAGGGAGAACATAGGGGGGCTTGTTCTCATAGAGCGCTGAGGCTCAGTAGAGCAGAGTTTCGGTTTGCGGGCCAGGACAGGCGTTGGAATGCCCTTCTGGGATGCCCGGGCTGGTCAGGTGCGAAGTGTGACGTTGTCAAATTAAGGAGAGTCTGAAACAGGTGAAGGAATCTGAGAGAAGCAGGATCAGAAGCAATCCGAGCCAGCTTGGTCAGAAGATCCTAGTTGTAGACGACGAGGCGGATTTGCGGCGCTTTGTCAAGTTGCGCCTATCCAGAGCAGGCTACAAGGTGTTTGAGGCCAGCAACGGCATAGAGGGCCTGGAACAGTTGTACAAAGTCAAACCACATCTAGTTGTCCTTGACATCATGATGCCAAGGATGGACGGCTGGGAAACTTGTCGCCGCATCCGCGAGGTTTCTGACGTCCCCATCCTTATCCTTTCGGCCAAGGGAGATCGTGGCTCGAGAGTGAAGGGGCTGGACCTGGGTGCGAACGACTACCTGGCGAAACCTTTTGCTGCTTTTGAACTCCTGAAAAAGATAGAATCCTTATTGAGCCATACCGAGTCACCCCCCTCTGAATCCATCTAACGCCTACCCGAAGAGGTCTCCTCTGGCACGCCGTCGGTGTCCATCAAGGCTGTGATCCGGTCCCCAACCTGCCCCCTGCCGTGTATCTCCGTCAGACAGAAATCAGCACGCAATCTTGATTCTTGACAGAATAGCCGGTTCGTGGTATCATTAAAGACGGCTTTTTAGCACTCTCGATATTAGAGTGCTAATTCCTTAGTGTCTGAGCTCTGCAGAGAGCATTCGTTTGGGGAATGGGTTCGTAGCTCCTTGTCCTGGAGAGGTCAAAATTATGGAGGAATTGACCGACAGGAGACAAGCGGTCCTGGGATTGGTCGTGCGCCAGTACATCGCCACGGCCACCCCTGTTGGTTCCAAGACCATCGTTGAACAATATGGCCTGGGCGTCAGTTCGGCCACCATCCGCAATGAGATGGCCTATCTGGAAGAGCAGGGCTATCTCACCCATCCCCACACCTCGGCCGGGCGCGTGCCCACCGAGAAGGGCTATCGCTATTTTGTGGAACGGCTGATGGGCGAAGCGGAGCTCCCTCTGGCTGAACAGCGCACCATACGCCATCAGTTCCATCAGGCGCGTCTGGACCTGGAGCAGTGGATGAGGCTTGCGGCAGCGGTCCTGGCGCGCACAGCTCACAGCACGTCTTTGGTAGCTGCCCCCACAGTCGCCCAATGCCGTTTCAAGCATCTGGAGCTGATCGCCGCTTACGGCTCTCGGCTCCTGCTTGTCTTGGTTCTAAGGGGGGGGATGGTCAAGCAGCAGATGTTGACTCTAACTCACCCTGTGGCCCAGGAAGAACTGAACCAGGTAGCCAATCGTTTGAATGATCTCTTCACCGGCCTGAGCGCTGATCAAATTGTGGCCTCATCTTACCAGTTGACGCCCTTAGAAGAGCAGATCGCAAACCTGGTAATAGAGATGATGGGAGGGTCAGAGGCGCGCTCCAGCGGTGAGATCTACCGTGACGGGCTGCTGAATATCTTCAGGCAGCCAGAATTCAGCGAGATCGAAAACGTGCGGCAAATCATCAGGATCCTGGAAGAGCAGAGCTTGCTGGAAGCGATCCTGGCCGAGGTGTTGAACTCCAGTGGCGTTCAGGTCATCATCGGCGGTGAGGGGCGCTGGGACGAGTTGAGCGAGTGCAGCGTAGTGTTGGCCCCTTATGGAGAGGCTGGCCGAGCCGTCGGAGCCCTGGGCGTTTTGGGTCCCATGCGCATGCGTTACGAGCGAGCCATCTCCACGGTGCGCTATGTAGCTGATCTACTGAGTGACCTGATCTACGATTTGTATGGGTAAATTCCGACAAAGACGTTGGAGGTCTAGCAAATGTCAAAGAAGAAAGAAGTAGAAAAGCCACAATCTGAAGAGGTACCTGTGACGGAAGAAGCAGGGCGAGAGAAACAAACGGAGGAGTCTCCTGTGCCTGAGGAAGGGCCAGCCGAGGCCGAGCCCCATCCTGAGCAAGAAGAAGGGCCCGCCGAAGATGTAGACGAGTTGACGGCTTTGCAGCAGGAATTGGAGGAACAGAAAGCCAAAGCAGCCGAGTACCTGGACGGCTGGCAGCGAGCCCGGGCCGAGTTTGCCAACTATAAGAAACGTATTGAAAAAGAGCAGGAGGACATGATCAAGTCCGCCAACGGAGCCTTCATCACCAAGCTCCTGCCCGTCATGGATGACTTTGAGCGGGCCTTTCAGACATTGCCCCTCGATCTGATGGGCATGACCTGGCTGGAAGGCATCGCGCTCATCCAGCGCAAGCTGCAAATACTGCTTGAGCAGGAGGGGGTTACGGTCATAGAGACCGAGGGGCAGATGTTCGATCCCACCTTACACCAGGCTGTCACCCATGAAGAAAGCGAGGAGCACGAGGAAGGACAGATCATGGGCGAGGTGCAAAAAGGTTACAAAATGGGCGACAAGGTCCTCCGCCCCAGCCTGGTGAGGGTGGCGAAGGGAATATCGGGTAACGAGTAACAAGATCCAATCACTCATTACTCATCACGCATTACTCATCACTCCAAAGGAGATGAATGAATGGCCAAGATAATCGGAATTGATCTGGGGACAACCAACTCAGTGGTGGCTGTAATGGAGGGCGGTGAGCCAACGGTCATCACTGGCTCCGAGGGGTCACGGCTCTGCCCCTCGGTGGTGGCCGTCAACGCCAAAACGGGCGAGCGAATGGTTGGGCAGGTGGCCCGCCGTCAGGCTGTCACCAACTCTGAGAACACTATTTTCTCCATCAAGCGTTTCATGGGCCGCAAATTCAGCGACCCTGAGGTCCAGAGAGCCAGGGAGATCTTACCCTACAAGATCACCGGAGCCTCCAACGGGGACGTGCGGGTCCACATGGGGGAGAAAGAGTACTCACCGCCGGAGATTTCGGCCATGGTCCTGCAAAAGCTCAAGGCCGATGCCGAAGCCTATCTGGGGGAGACGGTCACCCAGGCCGTCATCACCGTGCCGGCCTATTTCAATGACTCCCAGCGCCAGGCCACCAAGGACGCGGGCAAGATCGCCGGTCTGGAAGTGCTGCGCATTATCAACGAGCCCACGGCTTCGTCCCTGGCCTACGGCCTGGACAAGAACGTGGATCAGACCATCGCCGTCTACGACCTGGGCGGGGGCACCTTTGACATCTCTATCCTGGACGTAGGGGAAGGGGTCTTTGAGGTCAAGTCCACCAACGGCGACACCTTCCTGGGAGGCGATGACTTCGATCAGCGCATCATTGACTGGATTGCGGACGAGTTCCGGAAGGACCAGGGCATTGACCTGCGTCAGGACAAGATGGCTCTGCAGCGCCTCAAGGAGGCGGCCGAGAAGGCCAAGATCGAGCTCTCCAGCGTGATGCAGACCGAGATCAACCTGCCCTTCATCACCGCCGATGCCTCGGGCCCCAAACACCTGACTATGACCCTGACTCGGGCCAAGCTGGAGCAACTGGTAGGCGACCTCATCGAGCGTTCTATTGGCCCCTGCAAGCTGGCCCTGGAAGACGCCAAACTGAAACCATCTGATATTGACGAGGTCATCCTGGTGGGAGGTCAGACCCGTATGCCGGCTGTGCAGGAGGCGGTGCGGAGTTTCTTTGGCAGGGAGCCCCACAAAGGGGTCAACCCCGATGAAGTGGTGGCTGTGGGGGCGGCCATTCAGGCTGGCGTGTTGGGTGGCGAGGTCAGAGATGTATTGCTTTTGGACGTTACGCCCCTGACCCTGAGCATCGAGACTCTGGGTGGCGTGGCCACGCCCCTCATCGAGCGCAACACCACCATCCCCACCAAAAAGTCGCAGATCTTCTCCACGGCGGCCGACATGCAAACCAGCGTGGAGATCAAGGTGGTCCAGGGTGAACGACCCATGGCTGCTGACAACAAACTGTTGGGCAACTTTATCCTTGATGGCATCCCTCCGGCGCCGAGGGGCATCCCTCAGATCGAGGTGGCCTTTGACATTGATGCTGATGGCATTTTGAACGTCTCGGCTCAGGACAAGGCTACGGGACGGGAACAGCACATCACCATTACCGCTTCCAGTGGCCTGTCGAAGGAAGAGGTGGAGCGGATGGTGAAAGAGGCTGAGCAACACGCAGCCGAGGACCGGCAGCGCAAGGAGCGGGTCGAGGCCCGCAACATGGCCGACTCGATGATCTACCAGGCCGAGAAAATCCTGCGCGAGCAAGGCGACAAAGTACCGGCCAATGTCAAAAGCGAGGTGGAGAGCAAAATAAGCTCCCTGCGAGCCATCCTGGACAGCGGAAGTACAGACGAACTTCGGAACAAGGCCCAGGAATTGGGGATGGCTCTTCAGCAAATCGGTGCGGCCATGTACGAGCAGGCTGGCCCCACCACTCCGCCTCCCGGCGAGGAGGGCGGCCCACCCCCTGGCGAAGGTGGTGACGAAGACATCATCGAGGGCGAGTTCAAAGAGGCGTAGAGGCTGGGTTATCAAAGCGGAGATGTGATGAGCGCCAAAAGCGACTACTACGAGGTGCTGGGTGTGAGCCGCTCGGCCACTCAGGATGACATAAAGAGGGCTTTCCGACGGCTGGCCCGCCAGTACCATCCCGACGTCAACAAGAGCCCCGATGCCGAGGCCAAATTCAAGGAGATCAACGAGGCCTACGAAGTGCTCTCGGATGCCCAGAAACGGGCCACCTACGACCGCTTCGGCCATGCCGGCCTGCAAGGCGGCGGCTTCGGTGATTTCTCCGGTTTCGGCTTCGGCGCTTTCGATGACCTCTTCGAGAGCTTTTTCACAGGCTTTGGCGCCCGCCGGACAACCGCCCGCCGGGCACCGCGCCGGGGAGAGGACATCCACACCAGGCTGACCATTGATTTCGAGGAAGCTGTCTTTGGCTGCGAGAAAGAGATCGAGGTCTCCCGCTACGAGACTTGCCCTCGTTGCTCCGGCAGCGGGGCCGAGCCGGGTACCCAGCCCGTCCGCTGCCCGCAATGCAACGGCATGGGAGAGGTGCGCCGCTCGGCGGGTTTCTTTACCCAGATAACGACCTGCCCTCGCTGTGGGGGAGAAGGGGAAGTCGTCAGCAGCCCTTGCAGCCAGTGTAAGGGGAAGAAGCGCGTCGAGGTGCCCAGAAAATTGTTGATCACCATAGACCCCGGCGTTGACACCGGCATGAGGTTGCAGATGAGCGGCGGTGGCCACGAAGGCGCTTACGGCGGTCCCCCGGGCAACCTCTATGTTTCCCTCACCGTGGAGCGACATCCCTACTTCCGCCGTCAAGAGAACGACATCCTCCTGGACCTGCCTGTCAACTTTGCCCAGGCGGCTTTGGGAGACGAGGTGGAGGTACCCACCCTGGACGGCGAGGAGAAGCTGGTCATTCCCCCCGGCACCCAGACAGGCAAGACCTTCCGCCTGCGCGGCAAAGGAGTGCCCTATCTGCGCCGCAACGGCCGGGGGGACCAACTGGTTACAGTACGGGTAGTCACCCCCACCAACCTGGACGATCACCAGAAGCACCTGTTCCAGGAACTGGCCAAAACCCTGGGCAAAGAGGTCATCCCTCAAAAGGAAAAGGGCATCTTCGACAAGGTAAAGGATGCCTTTGGGGCGTAGAACATAGAGCAGACTCGGTAAAACGAGGCCATCAAGCCTCGTTTGCTTATTTCTACCAGGAGATCACTTTTGGATTGGCTTGAGGTCAGCGTGCAGGTTGACGGCGAGGCAGCCGAGGCGGTGAGCGAGGTCTTTAACCGCTACGGTCACGGTGGGGCTGTCATTGAAGAAGCCATCAGTGAGACAGACGAAGCCGTGGGGGGAACTCTCACCGTCAAAGTCTATCTGCCTTTCGAGAACGGGCAAGCCGTGGGGCAACGGGAGATCGAGGAAGCCCTCTGGCACCTGAGCCAACTCTACCCCATCCCCGTCCCCCGGTTCCGCCACCTGTCCGAAGAAGACTGGGCCCACGCCTGGAAGAAACACTACCGGGTCTTGCGAGTCGGCCAGCGCATCGTCGTCAAGCCCTCCTGGCAGGCCTACACCCCTCGACCCGATGACGTCGTCGTCGAGTTGGACCCTGGCATGGCCTTTGGCACCGGCCTGCACCCCAGCACGCGCCTCTGCCTGGTCGCTCTGGAGAAACACCTGACCCCCGGCATGAGGGTTCTGGACGTGGGCACGGGCTCCGGCATCCTGGCCATCGCCGCCGCCAGGCTGGGAGCGGGCCCGGTGCTGGCGCTGGACATTGACCCCATCGCCGTCAAGGCCGCCAGGGCCAACGTCGCCGCCAACAAGGTCGAGCACATCGTCAGCGTGGAGCCAGGATCATGGCCGACATTGGAGCCCTACGCTCAGGCTTTCGACATCGTTCTGGTCAACATCCTGGCTGAGACCATTGTGGAGTTGTTGAATGAGGGCTTGGTCCACTGTTTGAGAGAGGCCGGCCTGATCGTCGTCTCTGGTATCATTGAATCCCAGGAGGCGATGGTCGTGGAGGCCCTCGCTGCTCAGAGCGTGGATATCGTCGAACGCCTTCAAGAGAAGGACTGGGTTGCGTTAGTGGGAAGGAGAGAGGAGAGGTCGCATTAAGCCATGCACCGCTTTTTCGTGCCGCCCGATTGGTTGGAAGAGGACAGGGTGACCATCGCCGGTTCGCTGGTGCACCAGATCCGGAACGTCCTGCGGCTGGGGCCCGGCGACCACATCGTGGTCCTGGACAACTCTGGCTGGGAGCGAGAGGTGGAGATCGCCCGGGTGGGCAAGGAGCACGTCTCGGGCCAGGTGGTGGACAAGAGACTGGCCTCCGGTGAACCTCGCACCAAGATCACGCTCTACCAGGGTGTGCTCAAAGGGAGACGTTTCGAGTTCGCCCTGCAGAAGGGCACAGAGTTGGGCATCGTCGAGTTCGTGCCGCTCATCAGCGACCGCTGCGTCATCGCCAACCTGGACGACGTGGACAAGAAGCGGGAGCGCTGGCAGCGCATCATCCTGGAAGCGGCCGAGCAATCCCGGCGGGGCAGGCTCCCTCGCCTGCGACCGGCCATGCTCTTCCGCCCGGCCTGTGAGAGCGCTCGCCGGGGAGGGCTGTCGTTGATCCCCTGGGAAGAGGCCCATGATGTGGAAGGAGCCACCAGCCTGCGCTCTGTGCTTCAGGGGGCGGAGCAGCCTCCCTTCTCTGTGAGCATCTTTGTGGGCCCCGAGGGTGGCTTCACCCCCGACGAGGTAGAGCTGGCCCGACAGTACGGTGTGATCCCCATCAGCCTGGGCCCCCGCATCCTGCGGGCCGAGACGGCCGGGCTGGTGGCCGCAGCGGCCATCCTGTACGAGTTGGGGGACCTGGAGTAGGATAGAGCCCATGACCGACCTGACCATACCCAAAAACCTGGTCGAGCAACTGTGCAAAGGCAACTGTGTGCTGTTTGTGGGGGCGGGCATCAGCATGGGCGAGGGCGGCCTGCCCGGCGGCGGGCAACTGGCCCAAGAGTTGGCCCAGCGCTGCGACTACCCCGGCGACGACCTCTCCCTGCCCCGCGTGGCCCAGTACTACGCCGATACCATTGACAAGGCCGACCTGCTCCAGTACGTCTGCCAGCGCATCCGGGAGGCCCGGCGGGAGCCCATGGAAACCCACCAGTTGATCGCCGCCCTGCCCTTCAAGATCATCGTCTCCACCAACTATGATTGCCTCATCGAGCGGGCGCTGGAGGCGGCCGGCCGCCCCTTCAACGTCATCGTCACCGACAAGCAGGTGGGTGCCTGGGACGAGGGGGTGGTCAACCTGCTGAAAATCCACGGCTGTGTCACCCAATGGGAGTCCATGGTCATCACCGAGGATGACTATTGGGAGTTCTTCGAACGCCGACCTGAAATCGCTACTAACCTGAGAGCCGAGGCCGCCCGCCGCAGCCTGCTCTTCGTGGGGCACGGCCTGGGGGACGACGATTTCAACCGCATCTACTTGCAGGTGACCCGCAACCTGGCCGAGTTCCGCCACAAATCCTACGCCGTGCAGCTTCACCCCAATCCAGTGGATGTGCATCGGTGGGAGAAGAAAAAGTTGGAGATCATCCCCGCCGACGCCGCCGAATTCCTGAGCGCCCTCCGAGAGGCGGTGGCTGCGGCCAGGCCCGTCGAGTTACGGCCAATACCTGCGGCCAGGCCCATCGTTCAGGCCAAAGAAGAAATCCCCCGCCCAGAGCGCCCCTACAAGTTCCTGGACTACTTCGAGGCCCGGGACGTGCCCATCTTCTATGGGCGAGAGTGGGAAGCCCTGAACCTTAAACAGAAGATCCTGGCCTACAAGCTGACTGTCCTCTACGGAGCCTCGGGGGTGGGCAAGACCTCGCTGATCCAGGCCGGGGTCATCCCCCGCCTGCACGAGGACGGCTACGCCACCTTCTATGTCCGGGCCTTGGAAGACCCAGCCCAGGCTATCAGGACAGCGGCCATGCGCCTGGAGGAAATGCCCTCCCCTCCCCGTGTCGGGGAGGGGCCGGGGGAGGGGGAGGGGTTAAACGCCTTCCTGCGCCGGGTGCTGCCCCCCGAGACCCGGCTGGTGGTCTTTCTCGACCAGTTCGAAGAGTTCTTCATCCGGCTGGGAGACGCGGTGCGGCGGGCCTTTATCGAGGAGCTGGCGGCCTGTCTGGAGGACGACGCCCTGGAGATGCGGGCCGTCCTCTCCCTGCGCGACGACTATTTCGTGCGCCTGGACGAGTTCTCCGCACGCTGGCCCAAGGTCTTTGAAAACCGCTTCCGGCTGCGGAACCTGGACGAGGACAGGGCGCGGCTGGCCATCTTTCTGCCGGCGCAACAGTTCGGCCTCTCTTACGAGGACGAGCTATTGCGGCAACTGCTGGCCGACCTGGAGAGCGGCGGGGTGGAGCCAGCGCAACTGCAGATCGTGTGCCACAGGCTGTACGAGGACCTGATAGCCAGCGGCCAGTGGGCAGTGGACAGCGGGCAACCGGGCACGTTTACCCTGGCCCAGTACCAGCGCCTGGGCGGGACCAAGGCCATCCTGGCTGGCTACCTGGACGACGTGCTGGAAAAGTTGCCGGAGGAGGAGCGAGAGCTGGCGCGGGGTGTGCTGAAGAGCATGGTCACCGGCGAGGAGACCAAGGCCGCCCTCAGCGCCCGGGAGATCGCCCAGGACGAGATCGTGCGGCGGCTGGGGCTGGACGAGGACACGGTGGGGCACATCCTGGCCGAGCTGCGGGACAGCCGGGTGGTGCGCAAGCTGGCTCTGGCTGAGGGCGAGAGCTACGAACTGGCCCACGAGGTGATGGTGGAGAAGGTGTGGCAGTGGGTGACGCCAGAGGAGGCCCGCTTCAAGTACGCGCGGGAC
>JABAOH010000002.1_pt1 | contig 18164 bp, 22 predicted proteins | sample 7062181 | NCBI WGS metagenome assembly JABAOH01 (sample SAMN14538630, study PRJNA623070) | marine sediment metagenome | biome: marine biome [ENVO:00000428]; feature: marine pelagic biome [ENVO:01000023]; material: deep marine sediment [ENVO:00002113]; isolation source: pool of 5 deep marine... | reverse complement strand
GACGAAGCCATCTAGCAGTTAATCAGTTAAGAGCAGATTGCGAAAAACAATTTTAGAGAAATAATATGAGAAAGACTGGATTAGTATATCACGAAGACTATTTGCTCCATAACCCAGGAATGGCGCATCCTGAGCGTCCTGAGAGGCTTGTAAGCATTATAAATCATCTGACCGAAATTAAATTATTAGAGCAATTGGTGCCAATCGATCCTTACCCCGCTGAAGTAGATTGGATGATGACGGTTCATACCCGAGATTACATCAATTTTATTAAACAGGCTTGTAAACAAGGCCATCGCTATCTCGATGCAGACACAGGAATCTGTCCCGATTCGTATCGAATTGCTTTATCAGCCGCTGGCGGTGCATTGGCTGCTGCTGATGCTGTGCTGAATCATCGAATAGATAATGCATTTTGTGCAGTGCGTCCTCCCGGGCATCATGCTGAACGAAGTCGGGCTATGGGATTCTGTCTTTTTAATAATATAGCCATTTTGGCAAGGTACCTTCAAAAAAAATACCAACTCGATAGGATTTTAATTGTCGATTGGGATGTCCATCACGGCAATGGAACGCAAAATGCCTTTTATGATGATCCAACGGTTTTTTATTTCAGTATTCACCAATGGCCTCATTATCCTGGCACTGGATTGCAGATGGAAAAAGGGATTGGAAAGGGTGAAGGTTTTACCTTAAACGTGCCCCTCACGGGGGGGCATGGGAACGAGGATTATATTAGGATTTTTGAGACTCAATTAGTTCCAGTAGCGCAAAATTTTCGACCCGACTTTATCTTAATTTCAGCAGGTTTTGATGCACATTTTCTCGATCCACTTGCTGGTATGAAGCTTACAGAAAATGGATATCAGCGATTGTCAAAAATCGTGGCCGACCTGGCTGACGAGTTTTGTCAGGGAAGAATTATTTCTTTATTAGAAGGGGGATATAATTTGGAAACACAGGCTCGAAGTGTAGCCGCTCATATCGAGGTTTTACTTAGAGGTGAAATGTCATGAAAAGAATAATTAAAATATGTCTATTAGGATTATTCGTCATTGCATGCCGTCCGACCAGTGATGCTCCAATTCCGCAGCAGAACGAAAAAGCGACTCATGATCCTTACGCTGAAAAACGATATCAGATGGTTAAGCAGCAAATCCAATGGAGAGGAATTAGAGACACACTGGTCTTAAATTCAATGCGGAAGGTTCCTCGACATTTGTTTGTACCGAACTATCTGAAGGAACAGGCTTATGTAGATTCTCCGCTACCGATTGGTGAGGGACAGACAATTTCCCAGCCATACATCGTTGCTTTTATGACTGAAGCTTTGGGACTCAAAGGCGGAGAAAAGATACTGGAAATCGGAACAGGTTCAGGATACCAGGCGGCAGTGTTGGCAGAGATTGTGAAGGACGTATATACGATTGAAATCGTTCCCTCTTTAGGACGACAGGCTGAGGCCTTGTTAAATAAACTTGGTTATGAAAGTATCCATGTAAAGATCGGAGATGGTTATCGGGGTTGGCCTGAACATGCCCAGTTTGATGCCATTATCGTTACTGCTGCACCTGCTCATATTCCTCAACCACTAATTGATCAATTAAAAAAGGGTGGTCGAATGATTATTCCTGTTGGTGATTTCTACCAGGAGCTGATATTGATTACGAAACAATCTGATGGAACCGTTAAGAAAAAATCAGTTCTACCAGTTCGATTTGTTCCGATGACTGGCGAGGCTCAAACGAAGAAAGAAAAAAAGGATTAATTGAAAATGATTATTTAAATTCTTAGCTTGCTCTTAAATTGTTGACCATTAAAAGTCCTGATGGTTATTATTTTAGGATGAGAGATAATCGTGACAATAGCGTAGTCAGTCTAGTATGGGGATTTTTCGTATGAAAATATTTTAGGCAAACCATTGATTATTTATTGGTCCGGGCACAAAAATCTCCCAATGTACAAGATTGTTAATGAAATTCGATGGAAAAGAATTGCTGATTGATTAAGTTGAATAATTGAAACATATTCATAAGAATTACGTTACCAATTTACAAATAACAAGTAAATTCTTACAGTTTACGTTTGAATATAATATTTTGATCGACAATTTTAAATAAGAAAGGGTTTAACATGGAACAACAGAAGGGATCATCAGAGCCAAAAAGACTTTTCAGATCAAAAGTGGATCGCATCATTGCTGGTGTTTGCGGTGGATTCGCTGAATATTTTAACATTGATCCGACGATTATCCGGGTGTTTTGGCTTATTATTTTATTTTTAACGGGAATATGGATTGGCCTTTTAATTTATCTGGTCTGCCTGATTGTTATGAAAGATAATCCCGAACAGAGTTATGCCGACAAAAAACCTCAAAGTACCGCTTTGTATTGGGGAATAGCACTTGTGCTATTGGGACTGGTTTTAATTTCAAACAGATGGGATTGGGACTTTTTCTACTATCGTCCCTTTCATTTTCATATTTTCAGACCATGGTTCTTTCATTGGGATAGATTTTGGCCTATTGTTATTATCCTATTCGGTATTTTTTATCTGATTTATGTACTTCGAAAAAATAAAGAATCCGAAACAGAAGCAGCTAAAGCTGAAAAAACAATTCGAACAGGTAGACTATTCCGCTCCCGTGATGATAAAATCATTGGCGGTGTTTGTGGTGGTTTAGCGAAAAATATCAATATCGATCCGGTTATTGTCCGAATTGCTTGGGTTATTTTAACCCTTGCAACGACAATTATTTTAGGTGTAATTGTCTATATCATCTGGATGATTGTCGTTCCAGAAGAAACATTTGAACGACAACAAGCAACAGTAACGACTCAGCCTGAAGAGAAACCTGTTAAAAAAACCCCGAAGCGGGTTAAAAAATTACCAGAAAAAAAGGATGAGAAAAACGAATAATTTAAATATTAAAATGTTCACTTTATCGGAGAGGAAATAATGAGTACACATAAACACTCTATTTGGCCAGGATTGATTTTAATTATTATCGGGGGTCTTTTGTTGGTTCATAAATTAATCCCGTATTCTTTTGGCTGGTATGAAATGTATCCTTTGATCTTAATTGGATTAGGGATACTCTTATTCGTTTCCATCTTAGGCAAGCGTGATAGAGGTGCGATTTTTCCTGGGACTATTCTTTTCCTTCTCGGATTGTTTTTCTTATTAAGAAATTATGACATAATTCCATACTACTACATTCGTGAGATTTGGCCTGTGTTTCTGATAATTCTGGGACTGGCCTTTGTTGCGGTTTTTTTTACGAAACCAAGCGATTGGGGAGTACTGATACCTGCAGGAATATTTTTATTGTTAGGGATTGTGCTTTTGCTGAGAAAACTTCATATTATTTATTGGGATATTTGGGACATTGTGTCTGATTATTGGCCTATTATTTTAATAATTATTGGTGGTGGAATAATTTTAGGCAGTTTAAAGAGGCAACACCGTTATATAGAACAATAATTTCGGTTTTGAAATTTATAGGATTTCGGAGTAGTGGACTATTTCAAAATTTTAAAGAATAAGAAAATTCCTATTCAAATTATTCATAACTTTTTATTCTTCATCGACCGAACATGTCCACTCTCCGAATCGATCTTCAGTTCCTTATAAAAGCGAGCATATTTCGGCCCGGACATGGCTTCCATTGGATTTAAGGGCTGTGACATCTGTTTGGTGAAACCAATCGTTACCAACCAGAATTTTTCATCTTCAGCAATCTCCACTTCTTCTAAAGAGAGGTCACGGATTTCATCGGCACGATACAATTCCTGTATATACTCCCTAGAAATTTTGACTGCCTCTTTTACATCGATCATGAAATTTATCCTTAAAATTTGGTGAGAAGTTATAAATCTACTGCATTTATGCTAAAACTTTTCATCGTCTCACGTCTGCCGTCTTACGTTTCACATTTTCAGCTTAGCCATTTTTCGATGAATCAGCATTACATAACTTGTTGCAGGTGTTGAATTCATAAGAAGGTAAAACATTTCTACTTTATAATCAAGAGCTTTTTTGTTTCAACAAATTCATTCGCTTCCAATTTGTAGATGTAAACACCACTAACCACGTTTCGCTCTTCGTAATTCTCACCCTTCCAATAGACTTCATAAAATCCTCGTGCCTTATATTCATCGACTAATATCGTCACTTCCTGTCCCAATAAATTAACGATGCTTAACTTCACATGGGAAGATCTAGGTAGTCCATATTTTATTGTTGTCCCTGAATTAAAAGGATTGGGATAATTCTGAGAGAGAAAATATTCCTGAGGTAGGCGAACAGTAGCTGAAGCTACATCCTGAAAAGCAGGTTTACCAAAAGCGTAAAGATTTCCATCGCTTCCACCGAAATATAAATAATTGTTGGCAATCGCTGGGGAAGAATGAATATAATCAGGAAGCGAATAGCTCCCCAAAAGCGTCCCTGTCTCGGTGCTATAAGCGTAAAGACTACCGCTGTAGGTGGTTATGTATACCACACCCGCAGCAATAGCTGGTGAGGACCAGATTTGTGATGAATCAGGTGTGACAGTCTCCCAGATCAGATTCCCATTGGTTATGCATAAAGCTCTAATATTCCCTTGATCTGTCGCAGAGAATACTTTTCCATAAGCAATGGCAAGACTTGAATGCATTAAACCGAAAGGCTCAGTCGTATACTCCCATTTAAGCTCCCCAGTATCGATATCGAAAGCCAATATCTTGTTGTTTAGCGATCCGAATTTTCCTGTCTCGTAGTGATACTTAACACCATTGTCAATTGTACCTATTACAAGTATTCCCTCTGCAATTGAGGGAGAAGAATAAATCGAGTATCCCCCAGTTCCGATTTTCCATTTCAATTGACCGCCTGAGTCAACAGCATAGAAGGTATCATCATCGGCTCCAAAATAAATAACATCATGATAAAATGCTGGTGAGGAACAGATATCCCCCCCTACTCGAAATGTCCATTTCTCCTTTCCTGTGCAAGTATCGATGGCGTAGAGCCAGTGGTCAGTACCACCAATATACAGCGTATTTCCAGCGATCACCGGTGATGACTCGATCCAGGAGCCTGTTTCGTAGCTCCATTCTATTTCGCCATTTTCGGCATTGATCGCATAAAGCTTATGATCCATACATCCGACATAAATCCTGCCGTTTGCCACAGCCGGAGTGGATTCGATCCAATTGCCAAGTCGACATTGCCATTTCAGGACAGCAGTCGTATCAACTACCGCGTAGAGGTTATTATCTGTGGATGCGATATAAACAGAGTGATTCCAGATCACAGGCGATGAATAGATAGGTCCTTCAGTTGAGAATACCCATGCCAGTCGATGGAAGAGGGTGTCAGAAGTCTCGGTTGCATACGCGGTGTGAAGACTATCCTTTCGGAACATAGACCAGTCCTCTGACCAAGTGATCTGAGGGATTGAAAATAACAGCAATATCATAAAAAAGCAAAGTGATCTTTTTCTCTTCATTTAAACTCCTAACCTGGACAAGCCAAAACCAAAAATTCTTGTATGATTGGAAAAAAACAATAATATATGATAGGGTATAAGGGATATAAGGATATAAGGCTTATCCAGTCCTACCCTATATTTCCCTTATTACCCTTATTTCCCTTTTTTGCCCATCCGCTAACTGGCAGAGAAGTTTACTGATAGATGTTGGTTTAACCAGTTAATAGTACGGATGACAACCAGAATTAGACTATCCCCCTCGCTGATCGAATAGTGATCCTCTCCCGGGTAACTGTGAAACTCCTTCGGTTCTGCAGCCCTCTCGAAGAGTGCAAGCCCTGTTGCATAAGGGACGGTGACATCTTCTGTCCCATGGTGCATCTGAACAGCACGAGCCCGGTGTATTAAGTTTATCGGATCCACAGGACCCAGCAACCGATCCACGATCTGGTAATTGCTTCTCAAGTATTTTCTAATTGGATCAGAAGGTTTCAGGTCGCTGCCTTTGATCATCTTTGCCCAATCTCCTCCACCGCTCACCAGTACGGCTGCTTTTATCCGATCATCTACCCCTGCCAGCAACGCCCCAAGGATCGCGCCCATACTTCCACCTAATAAACCGATTCTGCCCGAGTCGATCTCCGCTAGGGTCTCCAATAGATCCAAAGCTCTTCTGTGATCAATTATGGTCTGGGCAAAAGCATATCTATTCTGAACCAGGTCCAGGCTGTATATATCTTTGGTCGGCTTTTTTCGCTCCCCATGATACTGAGCATCGAGAGACATAACAGCATAGCCATAATATGCCATTAGCGATAACATATTCTTGTCTACCTTTTTGTTCCCCGAATAGCCATGAAGCCAAAAAATGCAAGGGACAGGCGATGCCAGTGTAGCATTTTTGGGAATATACAACAAAGCTGGCACCCGCTCCCGGTGGATGCTTTTAAAGGACACCTTAATCTCATAACATTCTGGAATTCCGCCTCCTGTCGTATCGAAGCTCACTTCTAAAGGCTGGCTTTTATCATAACGATAAAAAGTTAACAGGTTTTCTTCGGTGTAGATATCGCCGGCATAGAGGGGAGTTATTGCTATAGCAAAAAATAAAACGATTTTCACTATGGTGAAATGCGGTAATGGCAAAACATTACCTGATCTGTTTTCTGAAAATGTTCTAAGCATTTTATATATTCTCATTAAGGTGTAAATATAAATATTTTATTATCGGTTTATATTTATGAAAAATTTAATCTTAGGTATACCATTAGATTTGAACTTTATTAGTACATAACGCCAAGGACAGAGTTACAAAAACAATTTCCACCAAAACATAAAAAATGCAATTAACTTAAAATTTCACTTCTGATCTAAAAGTATTTTAATGATGGAATCGGTTTTTAGAGTAGACTTATGAATATTAACCATAAATTTATTTAGACTAAATATTATGTGAGTCCAAAATTTCTTTGGCTTTTTTTTCCTGATCTGCTGGAACCTGTACCATCACCTTGCCCATACCCAATCTGCGGTGGATGGTAAGACTTGGAAGAGTAGGTCGGCAGACCTCCCAAAATGCAAAAGTTCCAGAAGCGCAAATAACTCTATTGGATACCTGCATTGAATTTATCCCTTCATGATACAAAATTCCCCTAACCATTTCTCCCTCAAGCTCGGTTTCCGCTGTGAAAATCGTAATCCATTCAACCGTCTCTTGATCTTTAGCTGTTTCGGTTTCCTTTTGTCTTTTTTGTTCAAACCGTATTTTTTGGATTAAATCAAAGACTATAGCACAAATAATCAGTAAAGGGCCGCCATACAAAAAACTAAGATTAAAATTTATCCCCAGCCAATTCGTCAATGCAAAAGGTACTAATGCGATTCCCCCTAGAAAAATTGCTCCAGGTAACATCAGTTTTACCATAATATTATCAACATAATCAACATAATCAACGCCTGAATTCACTCCAGAAATAGAATAGCCATACTGCTTAATTTTATTGATTAAATCTTTAGCACTAAAAGTAATTGCAGTCCAAATATATGTTAAAATAAAAATAAGTATAAAATATATAATCAAGACTGTCACTGAAGCAAATTGTAAATGACCTAAGTTTACAAACGGCACCATAAGATAATACGCAACGTAAATTGGAACCGCCCCAACTGTGTTTACCCTGAGCGGCACTGTAACAGCCTCATTGCTGTCATCTTCATTTTGTATGTTCTGTTTATTATATCTAAGCTATAGTTTTCTTTTAGCTAATGAATAAAATGCAGTGTTCCCTAACGCATATCCTGCAATTTGTTCCTTAAACTTTTCACTCTTTGTTGCTAATTGAATTAGCTTTTTATCCTAATGAATCGGAAATTAGTTTCTTTTGCTTAGCACAATTAATAAAATGTTGATAGAGATTTCTTAACCTAATCTCTCTCTTATCTAACAAAAATCCTATGCCCAGGTTAAGAAAACCCTGTTTCGGAAAAATCCATCCGTAACCAGTACTATTATTGAAACCATAAAAAATATGAATTTCTTACTTTCGACCTATATAGCACATTTCATCTTTATCTTCTCTTATTGTATTTAAGGCTAAGGCTAACCTCTTTTTGCTCCAATTGATGTTTAATCCGTTCGCCTTGCAACAATGCTATTAACTCCATCAGCCCCAACAATTGCTTTTGATTTGATCTTCTTTCCATCATGAGTAAATAGTTCGACTCCCTCATTTCCTATTTTTATATCGATCACCTGTGTTGATTCATTCACTGACGTTCCTTTTTCGACAGCCTGCTTAATAAGCATAGAATCAAATTCACTTCTCCTGATTGCCAGATTGATTGGTTTATCATAAGTGATTCTGAGAGATAATAAAGATGGTTAATACATATTTGCTGTATTGAAAAAATTTAAAGTAATTTTTTGTACCTCATCTTTTAAATAAGGGAAACGAGAGAGCAATCGCATACTTATTCATCCACCGCAAGGTTTTTCCCTGGGAATTTTGAATTTCTCATACAAATGGTTTCTTACAATATGCAAATCAATCTTTTTTCCAAATAATAAAAAATATCAGATTAACAACTATTATAGGAAATATAACAAAAAATCCGACTAACGCTAATTCAGGTAATTGGACTTTTAAGGCAGAATAAAGCAACACAATGCCGAGTATTCCGTAGGCAATCACTGGCATCAAAAAGATAGACTTATCCATTCTCATAGGTTCTTGAGGAGAGAAATACTCAAACACTCTAAATATGCCCGTAGATAGAACTGTTACAATAAACCAGCCTACAAAATTCTGAATCGGTATATCATAGTAAGGGCCCCCTTTTAACCAAATCCAGCTTCCTGCTTTCACTTGTAAAGGATCTATAACAAGATCAATAGCTACAACAACCAGTCCATCAAGAAGAATTAACAAAGGCAAAAATATAGCGTCATTTCTATGTTTATTGGGTTTGCCCTTGTTAATCCAGAAGAGAAAAGAGGATACAATATTGTAACCCGTGTAAATTAATCCTGCCCAGCATAATGGAATCAACAAGGGGACATCAAAAAATGTTGATTTATTATTCATCTGATAAACATAATGCCCACCACCAAATACAGTGCCATACTTCATTCCGATTATTTCGAAGATCAATCCTGTTAGCGAAGCGAGTAGAATAAAAATAGCTCCTCGAAAATAAGTCAGTGTCCATGCGGCATGAAGTGTTAACCACGCCACTGCCAAAGAAAACATAAAAAGACTGATGAAAGAAGGATCATTTATCAAACTCAAACCCCAAAAGCTATCAATTCCAATTATATTAAGAACTGCCATGAAGATGAATATTCCCCAGAGAATCTTCTCCTTTTGGGTTTTGATTATGTTTGTCATAATTGAGATTCTGAGATTTTATTCTTCGCAATTTTTTTAATGGTATTTCATATAGCCAATAATGAGTAGATACATTACACCTAAACATCCAAATTTTGGGTGATAGGCGTAATTTTGTTAAGGATAATTATACTCAATAAAGTTAAAAGTTACAGTCAATGAACTGATCACGTAAACTGATTCCATCGCTTGGAGCGATGGAATCGGTCGTCCCTTTGTATTGATTTGACTATGAAAAACTAACCTTTAACAAGTATAATTTCATTGTGCTTAAAAATTACCTAGCATCCTTCGGATAGACTCTACCAAGACAACACCTGCGCAGCAAAGCCCTTGATAGTATAATCAGTTGCCCAATAACACTACTTTAATAAAAACATTTTCTTTGAAGCTGTAAATCCATTTGCTTCAAGTCTACAAATATAAAGTCCACCAGGTCGATTTGCTAAATTCCATACAACAGCATAATTACCACTTGATTGATACTCATCCACTAAAACATCAACGATTTGACCGAGAGTATTATAAACGATAAGCTTAATCAATAGCCATCTTTTGCATTGCCCCATGCTTTTGTGCCAGTCGTAAGAAACCTGCTCTTTCATCATTGTTCGGTAGCACTTTTGCGGTAGCAAGTAAGTCTTGTCTTTTAACCTTGAATACCAAAACCGCAAAAGCAGCCAGTACCTCATTGACTTTAAAATCACAGTGTCCATAGCGAATGATTGGTATGTTCGTGTGCCAAGAACCGGAGCCATTTGCCCATACTTTCCTGCGATAGCTTCGCTCATGCCAGTAAGGTACGATTGGATCCAGCATGGTATGAAGGGTGACGATAGGGGACGTAAGGGCGCCTGAGGTCTGGTAATGGGCTTCAATTTCATTAATTGCGGCTGGGTCAGCACTGAATCTTTGAACTTTGAAATTGAGTCGCAGGTCATTATTTGATCCGATATAAAAACGTTTCTTATTATCAAATGGCTGACCGCCCAACTCGTTTTTAGCATCATTGGTAGCAAATGCCGTGTACCAGAGCACTCCAAGAATCGTTTCCTCAATTGATGTCGCATCGCCAGGATCAATAGCCGCACGAGTTACTTTCAGAAGTTGGTTAGTTGCACCAGGATTTGAGGTTATGGCTTGTATGATGCGTGGGACATATACCACTTCCCAGTTGTCCATAACTTCCTGCGGAACATCGACCGGGCTGCCAGGAATTATCCCGGGAAAGAAATAATCGAAAACGACCCGGAAGTCGCCAAAGTAGTTAATTTGCCTGTGGAAATCGCCTATTGGACCGCAGGTAGCCAATCCACCATCATATATTTCAGGATAATTTTCAACAGATAGTGCTGTAATCAAGCCACCTTCAGACCCGCCGACTAAATAGGTATATCCTGGTTTCCCATGTTTCGTAATAAAGATATTCACCAAATCGGTGAGATCCGCAATGCCTTCTCGTACAGCCAGACCATTTTTACAAAAACTCGACACAGCAAAGGCATAGCCCAACTCATTAACGGTTTCAGGAATTGAAGTGCCATCAGGTAGCTCCAATTGATCTTCTGGTATCGCTATCGGTTTATTTGGATCAACATAGCCATGGGCAAAGATCACCAGGTCTCCATTCCAAGGTTCAGGCATGTAAATACGGTAAATAGCACCGCTACTTTGCCATCCTTCTTCATAATTTCCTGTTGAACTCATTGCCAGTGTTTTCGATTCAGAAATATCAGCGTTCTTGTCCGAGAGCCCTAATGGTTCCGTAGGTAATTTGGAACAATAGTTTAAACCAAATGAAATAATCAGCACGCATCCCAAAACCAAAATCAATTTGAAGTTTTTAGGAGTTGCTGATAACCGTGAGATTTCAGGAAAAAAATTGTTCATGACAACCTCCGTAAGTTTAAATTGGTTTATAAAATTTTACCCTTAACTATATTTCAACTTGCGTGTTACTTTTTAAAAGATAAATGAAAATTGCTTTAAATGTCTGTCTCGAAGGGTTACTGATGTCGTCAGACTGAACTCAACTCCAGAATCGTTTGAGCCAGGAGATCAAAAGTAGGATTCGTTTCTAATCCAGGAAAGAGCTAGCGAACAGGAATTGTATTCATAACCAGTGCAACTAATCGTAGAATGAGATGAATAACTTCCGACGTTAGATTAGAACATTAACCGTAATCTTAAGCTTAAACTCAGTTTAAAATTCTTCACCAATTTTCTATTTAAAAAATATAGAAATATAAATTAAAAAGTCAATACTTTTGTTGTTCCTTGTTGATCTCCACGATTTGCTATCGTGGATCATTATTGCGAACTTAAGGTTCCACATCACAAACAATCTGCTTAATGTTATCTCTTTTTTTGACCAAGGAATAAGCGATCATGAGAACTATACCTGCAGCTAAACGGAACCATCCTCAGCAAGTCAAAGGTAAACCTCTCTCTCCGGCGGGACTAAACAGGAAAGCTGCAACACCTCCTATAATTATGGGAAGTAAAAATCCTATTTGAAAGGCCCTATTGTAACTTTAACCTTTCTTTCGAGCTATAGCACCTGCCAAGCAGCCACAAAAATCCATGATACTTAATGCTGCTGTATGAGCAAAATAAAACCTGACCAAAATTTTCCTAAAGCAAAATAACCAATAAAACTGATACTTAACAATTCTAGAAAAAAGTAGGTGTACATTACTTTCTAGCAGAATATAATTATTTAATTATGAATTATTCTTTCAATACGAATAGAATGTTTAAAATATTAACTAGTGATATCGCATTCCATATATACTTCTGGGCAGGAATATTTACATCCTATTTTTTAGTTTTTAGAAGTGAAAAACCATTAAGCTGTTCTTTTAAATATGCTTCAAGTATTTTAGTCGATGTTTCAATTCCTGTTTATCTCCATTTTTATATCTTTAAAATATTTTTGACGACAAAATTATAAGATCTTGTTTATTAACACTCCTAAATTTCTTTGAAGTAAAGCGTAATCATCCAACATATAAAGCCTTTTTAACTTTTCGATCATTTCATTAGGCAGTTCTTTTTGAGGGAAACCATTAAGTATCATTTGTGTTTCTTCTTCTGAAAATTCTTCACCAGGGGTTATCCAGTATTTAAAATCTTTATTAATTGGACAAACATCCTGACATATCATGCAGCCTATTATGCAATTATGCCATGCTGGGTCAATCCAATCAGGAAATTCATCTGGTCCTTCATTTAGATATGTTATGCATCGTGATGCATCAATTAAAAATCTGTCATTCTTAATTGCTTTAGTAGGACAGCTTCTATAACAATTGGTACATTTGTTACAGCGATCCATCATCTTAAATTCTTGCCAATTATCGGAATTACATGGAATATCGGAATAGAAAGCTTTCAATCTGAAAAAGCTTCCCCAACCGTCTATGTATGCAATATTATTTTTTCCATAAGTTGCTAATCCACAATGCACAGCGAGTGACTTTTCAGGAAGAATGGCTTTTTCAATCTTGTACCCTTTATTATGTAAATATTTCGATATGATGTTCAAAGCCTTTTCATCTGTATCGTGAATATAAATTGGTGGCATGAGAACAGAATATATTTTACCAGATAATTTGAATCTTACACTAACCTTAGGCTGTTGAATAGCCGTAATTATAATTGATTCAGCCTCGGGAAAACTCTCTGGAAGTTCTATATTATATTGTAAATCATCATAACGAGATACTATCTCATTATAAAAATCTTTAGCCAATATTCCCTGTTCAAAAAGATTTTCCAGGTCAGACCGTAAATCAGATAATTGTTGAATAGAAACAATAGAACTCTTAAAACCAGCATTTGCCAGATTGTTATGCAATTCTTTAATTACTTTGTTCATTCTCATATTTTCCTTTAATTAATTTTGTTTTCATTTATAATTATTTCCCGTCCAGCTTGACGTGCTGCATATAGTATATCAGGATGTTTGTGTATTTCACCTGGATTAAGGACGCCAGGGGCAAGTATTGTGGTATAAAGCTCAGCTTTCAGCCAATCTAAGGTATTTGTTAACATCCCTATTGTATGGCAGGCAGAGCGTGTATTATTATCTTCCATGGGAATGGTGAGAATAATACGTCGTCCTTTCACAACATCCTTGATACCATGAAAGCGGTCAATTAACATCTTTAACTGAGCTGTGGGTCCCCAGAAGTAAATGGGAGTTCCCAGTACCCATACTTGACCTATTTGCATTTTATCTAATAGCCATGGCAGATCATCTTGCTGTACACATGGACCAACTTTTTTACAGGCTTCACAGGCACGACAGGGCTTAATATTTATCTCACTCAGGATTATTTTTTCGACATGAGCACCTGCCTGTTGAGCGCCGAACAATACTTCATCCACTAATGTTTCAGTATTCCCACCGCGTCTTGGGCTGCCTATGATTCCTAAAACTCGTTTACAGTTCAACTCGCTCGACATAGTTGTCCCCTTAAAGTTGATAGTGTTATTCGTTGTTTATTAATCATTACTTCGTGTGTGTCCTATGAGAATTTCTGGCGCTCCACAAGAGGTAAATTGCTGCTACTAATAGGAATGGTGATGAATAAACTCCTGGCATTGCTTCGCCCAAATAAATTGTACCAGCGAAATGAATAAATGCGTTAATGACCATTATTACACTTAAAAAGTAAGAGATAAACACGATCCATCTTTTTTCACGAAAGGCTAATGAAGATAAGGAAAATAAACTTATAACCGCTACAATCAAACCGCTTAGCCATATCTCGAAAGAAAATGTTGGAAGAGGTATAAAGCTCGCACGTTGACGAATAGCTATTGCCATTGGGTTATAAACTGATAAAAAATCGTTTAAAGCTTCGTCTATAACGTGGAGAGTGAAACACAAAGAAAGAAAAACCCAGGCCTTACATAAATTTGGACTAATTTTCCACTTTTCCATTTCTAATACTCGTCCTTTTTAAATTAGCCAGTGTAATGAATCTAACAATACTTAAGTATTTACCCAATGTTTTGTCAGAAAAACTATTAAGTATCAAGGTATGATAGATTTTCTCCTATCCTGCAACATAATTGAAATATTACACTTAAATTCATCGATTGTTTGATGTGGCTCGTGGGTACCCAAAACTAATTCAATCTCTGGGAAGTTATCTTTAATGACCTTAGCATATTTTTTTTCGAACGGACATAATACGAGCATACAATAACTCAAATGAACACAATTTGCGCCATAATGAATAAACGATTTTATCTTGGGAAGGATAGTGGCTTCTCCGACTAAAGTTGGACACCCATTGCATGAGATGATACCAACCAATTCAATATCCCTATCCTTGTATTCTTTGAACGCCCCTTTTCGTTCATACATATCTTTCAGACAAGCGCCAACTGGACAATCCAAAACTTTTGTTGTGTTGTAGCAAGTCAATATACCCAGTTTTATCTTATCCATATTTAACATCTCCTATTTAACTACGACTAAATCTGTGTCATCTGTTCATATGTTTGGAAAAATGAAGATAAAATTGAATATTTAGATTTTTCATCACCTAATACAAGTTTACCATTTACCTTCTGCCCAACAAACAGGATACCACAGTGCTGCCGAATCTTGTAGTTTCCACTTTCTTAGACTAACTATTGCATCATTGAATGATCCTTCATCAATAAGCTTTTCTGATATTACCGTCTCACGAGCACCTTCAAGAACGCCAATCATATTATCAACCAGTGGATGAAAAGTTGGTTGCCCCGAACATCCACCAAAAAATATGCATGTATTTCGAATTTGTTTTGCCCCGGCATCATATAATAGTGAGACCAATCGACGACCGATATATGGATCATTTCCGAGTCGATCATAGGATCTAATATAAGCAGACCACAGAGAATTAAATCCAGCGGGTTCAGGCCATAGGTGAAAATTGGCATGATCATCATCCATCAGAACTATTCTGCCACCCATTCGAACAGCTTTCGTCATGTCTAAAACTGCATCGAGTGGACGGGGTAAATGTTCTAACAAAAATCGAGCATGAACGACGTCAAAACTTCTTAGTTCTTCATCTCGTAGTGGCAGCTGTAATGCATCTCCCTGACGAAATTCTACGAGACCTTCTTCTCCATCATTTTGAGCTTTCCGAATCGCTTCGGCTAATTGTTGAGAATCACGTTCGATACCAAGCACATATCCCATTGATTTTACAACACGTGCCATCGCCCGAGAAAATTGTCCCAATCCACTTCCCACATCCAGAATCCGATCTCCCTCCTGAAGTTTCAGTTCACACAATGAAGCGGCATTTAACAGCTCATTTAGAAGTGACAAACGATATTGTTCTTCTGGTGATGTTCCATGTATATAATTTGACATTTTTGATACTCAATAAATTAATGCCTGAGATTGATTAGTGTCCGGTCGCAACCGTAACACAAGCTTCCAGCTTGTGAGTGAAATCTTAGCTAAGTTCAAGATCTAAGTTGCAAGCAAGATGCTTGCATTACAGAAACTCCACATTTTCAAACAAGTATTAATTAATAACTTTTCTCAACTCCTCAAAAACATTGGACCACGCTCGTTCAAAATACTTCCTTGCTTCTTCCCATTCATCTGAATTTCTCCAGCCCGTATGGATTATATGTACTTCTGTGCAGGGTGATGCTCCATCTTCGCATGGAAAAAAGCTAACCACCACATGAGTAAGCGGATCAGCGTTATTCATGAAATGTTTATATTGAACTGGACCTTTCCAATCAAATGCAATTAGTTTATCTTGTTCAAGAGCGGTAATTTTGCAGCCGATTGTACTATTGTTTTTTCTGTCGTCAGGATCCCAGAATAACTCATATTTTCCACCAACCACTGGCTCAACATCAGCAAGTTTGGTGAACCAGGATTGAAGAAGTTTGTTAACTGTGAACATCTCATAAGCCTGATGAGTGGCACAGTTCAATAGAACAGAATGGTGGAGAATTTTAGTCATTGGATACCTCCATTTTAAATTCAGGTAAGGGGTGAAATTAAACAACTTGGATATTTAGGATTTTTCCAATAATGAAAAATAATGACTTATAAAGCTAAATTGAGTACCTTATTTTATCTCACCCCCTAAATAAATCTTTGAAGTTTCTTTGATGGTTTCTAAAACAATGACAGTTCTGGTAGATGTAATTGAAGGAATTGTACCCAGTTTTTCACGCATAAACTTTGCTAATGCTTGATTGTTCGTTAGTCGAATTTTTAGTAAATAACAATCTTCACCAGCAACGTGATGTACTTCCAAAATTTCCGGCAGTTCTCTTAATTTTTCAGCAGTATCACAACATCCAGGTGTTTCATCTGTGCGAACAAAGATAAAAGCCAGAAGTCCTAAATTTAACGATTCCGTATTCAGACGTGCCGTATAATCCTTGATATGGCCGCTTTCTTCAAGTTTTCTGATACGTTCCAACACGCCAGAAGGAACCATGCCGATCTGACGTGCAATTTCTGAATTCGTAATTCGAGCGTTGTCCTGCAAAAGCGATAGGATTTTGTAGTCTGTTTTATCCATATTAATACTACTTTTGATTTATATTCACCGTTATGATTTGATATATAATTATTTGTCATAATATACAAAAAATTATTGATAAAGTTTCAAAATACTTTCGGTTTTAAAAAATTAAATTGATTGTGGAATTAATTAATGACTTTGTTGATTTAATATCATTCATGGGCAAAACACCACAACATATTTGGTAGTAGCAGTCCCTGACTGCTGCATATTGTGGTCGGAGCGACAAAATGGCACTAAATCAACAGGGACATTAATGCGTAATGAGGTCCTTTTATCATTTGAGATAAAAAAAACTTGACAATGATGAAACTTTTTTTATATTCTATCGTAGATTTACGATATACGATTTAAGCTTTGAGATAAATTATATGGCGATTAAAAAAACAGACCCATTTGATGCAAAGGATATCAGACTGGCAGAATTAGCCAAGGCGCTCTCGCATCCCGCCCGTATTGAGATTTTGCGAACACTGGCTGAGAAAAATAAATGTATTTGCGGTGAAATTGTGGAGACTTTGCCGCTTGCCCAATCAACTGTTTCTCAACACTTGAGAGAGTTGAAAAAGGCACAATTAATCGTTGGAGAGATTGAGGGTCCTAAATCCTGTTATTGTATCAATTGGAATACGTTGAAAGAATTTTCGGAATGGATTGGTCATTTATTTAGTGAATTAGAATGTTGTTACGGGGGTGGGATATAATATGGACATTTGAATTTTACATGCTATGAAAAAATAATGTATTATAAAATCAAAATAGGTAATTTATTTTATCCAATCCCCTTAAGGAGGAAAAATCATGCAAACTGCTGAACAACTCAAATCAATTGTAAAAGAAAAATATGGAGATATTGCAAAACAATCATCTCAAGGATGTGGCTGTAACTGTGATTGTTCGGATGACTACACTTATTTTAATGAGGATTATATGCAGCAAAAAGGTTACTATTCAGAAGCGGATTTAGGTCTGGGATGTGGCATTCCGACTCAGCACGCACAAATTAAAGAGGGCGATACAGTTTTAGATTTGGGTTCTGGCGCAGGAAATGATGTTTTCGTTGCTCGGTCTTTAGTTGGTGATTCTGGCAGGGTCATCGGCGTGGATATGACTGAAGAAATGATTGTGAAAGCCAGACACAATCAAGCAAAATTGGGTTATCAAAATGTGGAATTTCGATTCGGTGATATTGAGGAATTACCAGTCGCTGACAATGAAATTGATGTGATTGTC
>JABAOH010039016.1_pt1 | contig 18167 bp, 14 predicted proteins | sample 7062181 | NCBI WGS metagenome assembly JABAOH01 (sample SAMN14538630, study PRJNA623070) | marine sediment metagenome | biome: marine biome [ENVO:00000428]; feature: marine pelagic biome [ENVO:01000023]; material: deep marine sediment [ENVO:00002113]; isolation source: pool of 5 deep marine... | reverse complement strand
CGAACTCTTATTTTGGCGTTTCTATTTTGCCGTTCTAAATTCGTATTTGGCGATTTCGTCAAGTATGACCACAAATGATTTTTCGCATCCTGCCAAGCCTGCGACTTTTTCATTTCCCTCAATAACAAAGTATTCGTCAGGAGCATGAGCTCTTGCGCCATATCCAAGTCCAGCGTCAATGAAGGGCAATTGTAGAGGTTTGCGATTAAACAGGTGATAAGGAACACTTGAAGCATACATAGGCCAAATTTCAGGTTCGTATCCTAGTCTTCTGTATGCTTTGATTGTAGCTTGAACTATGGAGTCTTTCACGTTTGTTTTAGACCAATCATAGGGGTCAATGGATCTGATTATTATGTCATTGTAACCATACTTATCGAGGTGTTTGCGAATTTTTGGGACAACTTCTTCTGGGCTCTGGTTTGGAACGAGTCTAATATCCATTTTTACCGTGACCTTGTGAGGAAGAACAGTTTTCGTTCCTGGCCCCGTGTACCCGCCCCAAATTCCATCTATGTTGAGTGTGGTTGAGTAGACATATTGCTTTAGAAGGTCTTTTCCGTGTAAGTCGTTTATGAACTTCTGGACTTTCATCTCATGTTTTATTGATTCTTCGTCGAATGTCTCTGCAAGTTTGTTAATAAGCTCTAAATCTTCTTTGCTGGGCGGTTTAACATTGTCATACCAGCCCTCAATGAGGATTCTGTTTCCATCCTTTGAAGTCATAGTCGCAAGTGCATGAATCATTCGCCAGACTGGACTGTCGACCCAAGACTTGTCGCTGCTATGTATACCGAATTCGGTTGGTCCTCTACCCCAAGATTTGCCACTGCATTCAAGTTCAATGTATTCGATTCCCTTCCACCCCAACCCTATGATCACTGTTCCTTTTTCATCTTGACTTGCTTCTGGACCGAAAAGAGCATCGGCTTTTCCTAGCATTTCTTTGTGTTCTTCAACAAACCTAGCGAAATGTTGGCTTCCAAGCTCTTCATCTCCTTGAGCTATAAACTTAAGGTTTACAGGAATTTCATCTCCCACAGCCAAAATGGATTCTAGAGCATTTAGGAACGCCACAAGTGGTCCCTTAGAGTTTATTGCTCCTCTCGCAACGACACATTTTCCGAAAGGTTCGATGTCAACTAATCTGGCTTCTAGAGGAGGACTCGTCCACTCTTCATCTGAAAAAGGCTGTGTATCGTACATCATGTACACGAGAAGCGTCTTCTCAGCATGAGCATCATATTCGCCGTAAACCACTGGGAAACTTCCAGTTTCAATGAGCCTAGCGTCTTTGCATCCAAGCTCTGCAAAATAACCCCTAAGAAGTTCAGCACACTTTCTGACTCCGTAGTTTTCTGCCGAAACACTGGGCTGGCGTAAGAACTCCTGCATTTTCTGTATATGCTCATTTAGATGAGCGTCAATGTATTTACTAACTTTGTCAAAATCAACCATTTTTGATCTTTCATAGATTCGTATAGAATGCTATTAAAACTTTTGAAGACTGATATGCCATACGAGAAAAGAATTTTAAGGAGTCATGTTGATGCACAATAAGGGGATTCTTCTTGGCTTTTGATCTGATGATCAAAAATGGCTTTCTGATTACTGGCACAGGGAATCCATGGTTTAGAGCAAACATTGGCATTTCAGGTGGGAAAATAATAAAAATTGGCAGATTGGACACTGTGAGAGCCGAGAGGGTTATAGATGCCAATGGATTAGTGGTTTCTCCAGGTTTCATAGATATACATTCTCATTCAGACCTTACTTTATTGATAAATCCTCGAGCTGAAAGCAAGATTAGGCAGGGCGTTACTACTGAAGTCATAGGCAACTGTGGTTCAAGTTCTGCTCCGACAAACAAGGAAACTGTAAATTTTCTAAGGGATGAGTGGGGACTTGAAGCGAAAGAAGTCGATTGGAGCTGGTCAACCTTTGCCGAATACCTTGATCAAATGGAAGAAAAGGGAGTTGCTTTGAATGTTGCTTCTCTTGTCGGTCACGGAACCGTGAGAATAGCGGTGCTGGGAGTCGATAAGAGATCACCGACCGCAAAAGAACTGGAAGAAATGAAACTTTTGGTTGCACAATCCATGGAGGACGGAGCTTTCGGCATGTCAACTGGTTTAGTGTATTTGCCTGGTTGTTACGCTGATACGTCTGAGTTGATTAAGCTCTGCAAGGTGGTGGCTAAGTATAGAGGTATCTATGCTTCTCACATAAGAGGTGAGAGAGAGACTATAGTGGAGGCGTTAAAAGAAGCTATAGAAATCGGCGAAAAGGCAGGTGTACCAGTACAGGTGTCTCACAACTGTCCCAAATATGGCGGTTCAGGAAAGTTGAAAGAAATGTTCAAAATCTATGAGAAAGCTAGGGCGAGGGGCGTAGAAGTCACCACAGACAACGATGTCCACACAGACTTCAATCCCGAGTTGATTTATGTGCTTCCCCAATGGGCTCAAGCAGGTGGAGTTGAAAAAACAATTGATAGACTGGAAGATTCGGAAACTCGTGAAAGAATCAAGAAAGAAATAAAGGAAGATGAGTCTCCTGGACCCGGCTATTGTGGATTAGTGAAGCATGGTCGTTGGGACAGAATCTTTTTGTTTCACTGCAAGAAAAACAAGAAGTTGATAGGGAAAAACTTTGAAGAAATTGCCAAGATAAAGGGAGCAACGGACCCGTTTGATGCTTATTTTGATCTATTGATAGAAGAAGAGGGTGATGCAAGTGGTCTTTTCAACTATATCGAAGAAGAGGACATCCGCACATTATTGAAAAATCATCTGACAATGGTTTCGACCGACGGCGAGGCCACCGCCCTTTATGGAGCCTTAGGTAAGATTCAAGGCTATTCTCCATGTAGCTATGGGGAATACCCTTACATTTTAGAGAGATATGTCCGAGAGGAAAAAATCATAACCCTTCAAGAAGCTATTCGAAAAATGACTTCATTTCCAGCTCAAAAGTTGGGGTTAAAAGATAGAGGGCTAATCAAAGAAGGAATGTGGGCTGACATCGTTATTTTCGACATAAACACAATTAAGGATAGAGCGACTAGTCGTTATCCTTACACGTTTCCTTTGTCCAATTATCCGCATAAATATCCTGAAGGCATAGAATACGTGTTGGTGAATGGGAAAGTAGTGGTAGAGAAGGGGAAACATAAAGGCGTCCTTCCAGGCAAAGTGTTACGTCATCAACCGAAGGAACAGTAATTCAACTCTTCAATAAATTCAATCCAGCGGAAAATTTTGCAGTTACAACTTGTAATATACGTTGACTTCTGTTACCACATGAATGTCAGCTTCACATGTGAAACGTGAAAACTATTAAATACGGCACGGCAACAACGTTGCAATACGCAGGGGCGGATAATGGAGAAGCTGATAATCACTGTGGCTCCAACAGGGTCTGTGCCGCGCAAGAAAGACACGCCATACGTGCCGGTTACGCCAGACGAGATTGCTGAGACGGCATATCTGTGCGAGCAAGAGGGAGCCTCAATCATCCACGTACACTGTCGCGACGAGAACGAAAACCCAACGTCTGATTATACAATCTTCAAGAAGACCATGGACAAGATACGCAAACGAACACACCTTATTACAATGACGTCGACGAGTGGCGTAGCAGGCAAGTCGGACGAGGATCGAGCCCAGCCGCTCAAGACTAACCCAGAAATGGCAAGCCTAACGACGGGTTCGCTCAATCTTGCGGGGCGCAAACCGTCCATTGTTTACGTCAATACGTGGAAGACAATCACGTTCCTCGCCAAGAAGATGCTAAAAGCGAACATTAAACCTGAGATCGAGGCTTTCGACGTAGGCTTCATCCACCAAGGTATAAAGCTCATCGAACAAGGACTGGTCAAGGAGCCAGCGCACTTTCAGCTGGTTATGGGCGTGGACGGAGGCATTCCAGCCACGCCAGAGAATTTAATCCATATGCGCAACCAGCTCCCACCCAACGCTACCTTCGTCGTGGCGGGCATGGCTAAGTGGCAATTACCTATGACTACGATGACCATTCTCATGGACGGTCACGTCAGGGTAGGGCTTGAAGATAACATCTACTACGCTAAGGGGAAGGTGGCTCGGAATGAGGAACTTGTAGCCAGAGCACGGCGCCTATCTGAGGAACTCCAACGTGAGGTGGCTACTCCTGATGAGGCGCGGCAGATTCTGCGGCTCAAGAGGGCGCCTCTATAGATAGCCCTTCTGCTTTTTTCAACATAGGAAAGAAATGTCTTCACAATAAAAAAAGAGGGAGGTTGCTCTTGTTAAACCTTGTAGTACGCGTAGAGGAAGTCCAACCAGACTTCGGAAGCGAACTGCATGTCTCCGTAATATTCTCCGTACCACCAAACATTGTTGACGAAGGAACTATACGATGATGGGAAGAACACTGCGAGTCCCCCTGCGTTCATTGAGGACATTGTCGGGGAGTTTCTGACGTAAAAGACAGCGGCAGACAGGTTGTCTGAGAGAGATTTGCTTAACGTTGAGATAGGGGCAGGTGCATTCTCTGAGATACTGTCGACGAAGGTTACGAAGTCTACTAATGCTTCCCACCCGTATTCGGACCATGGCAACTTTGCGTGTCCTCTCGCAGAGCTTATGACGCCGCGATAAGCGTCTATGTCAACCATTAGGGCTGCGGTGAGAGCTTCAACTCCGTCCATCACATCGCCTATTTTGTTCATGTCAATCGCCGAGAGTGTTGTAAGCCAGCCAGGATCATGGTAGAAAGCTTCATATTCGTCCACTATGATCATTGAGAATTCGCGAGGTGACATGCCAGGCTGCTCTGTAAGACCGGCAAGAATGGTGTCATAAGGAAAGCCTTCAAGGGGTATGTAGCCTTCGCTGCCTACGAAGTAGTCAATTTTGAGTCCTTGGGCATAATACTCGTAAGGAACCTCTATTATACTCATTATGCATCCGTCAAACGCTAAGATGTCCAATTGAAAACTGGACAGAGCACTTGTTATTTCTTGATGATTCAAATAGTCTATAGACTCCTCTTCATCAACTGTGTGGTAGTCCCAGCCAAAGCCTCTNNCGAGGCTCCCATGTTTACTTCCTTTCCATTCAATTTGCAGTCTGTCAGCTCCTCCAGAGCTACTTTGTCAGCCTTGGTTCGCTTAAGAACCTTGTACACATAAGCTGGTTCTTCCCAAGAATCCCAGAGCACAACGATGTTTACACTCGCTGTCGATCCCACTGTTTTCATTTCGTCAACGTCTAGTTCACCGTAGTAATCCAAGTCGTTGTCAGCATTCAAGTACACCATGAAAGTCCAAGTTTCAGAGTTTGAACTTTTAGCTTGGCCGTAGGGAACACTTCCAATGCCTAACACTAACAACAGAAACGTTACTATCACAGCTATTTTGACACGATTGTTTCTCATCTTTTTTCTCCTTTCCTCTCCTCACAAATTATTGGGAGTACTGAATATTTAAGAATTGTTAAGCTCAACACTATAATTCTATATGTGTACTTTTTGGGGTGTCACGTAAGAGTTTTTACTTAATCCTTGTCCGCTATCTCTATAACGCCTTCAAGTTCTTTCCCACTTCTGAGTGTTGCAGCAGTCATCTCAATTTGATACAGAGCCTCCTCAACAAGATGAGATGGAATCAATGCTGAAAGTTCCTTATAGTCGACTGTACAACCCGCCTCTTCTAAAATCCTAAGACATCACTCACTATGAATCTTAATACCCGTCGTTTTTAAAACGTCGAGAGTAGCCCGATGGATTGTGTTAAAATTCTCTTTTGATAACACTGAAAAAGTTATCTTTTGAGTTTTTCTTGGAAAACCTCACAAATAAACCATGTCCAAAATTATAAGGACAAACGAATTCTCTACTTAAGACTTGAAGTTTACGTAGTTAATCGTTTTCCTCCATAACCATCCAGTTTTTTGAAAAGTCCAAAAAAGTTCTGACAACTTTAGCCGATATGCAAGATATTTAAGTCAAAACATAGAGAAAGCATTTTGTGTAGCCTTTAGAATAATCCTTGATCTAGTAAAGAGTTGAAAAAAATGCAAAGCCAATGGATTGGAAAGAACGTTGATTTGAAGTTGCTAAGCGAACGCATCGAAGATTTCTTTAAAGACAAAGGTTTTAAAACGAGAAAAGACAAAACAGCAGGAAAATATACAATCCTGTGGACATCGCAGCGTGCCCGTAAGATGCGGGATGCCATGGCGGCGAGTGTCTTCGGGACCCCAAACGACTTTGTAGTAGAAATTCTTGCTAGTGAACGCACGCGTGGTTCTATTAGGTTGGGAATGCTCACAACCGCCTTTGGAGGAGGCTATCTTGCCCTTCGTGGCCTTAAAGCGAAAGAAGTTTTGGAAAAATTAGAAAGAGAATTTTGGATTTATATAGAAGAAGAAGTAACGCATTTGACTGGATCAGCAGAGAAACAGTAGAACACTGCTTGACTCATATTTCCTGCCGCAGGTGACACACTTAAAAAAATGATGTTGTGCCCATTTTCTCACAGGAACACCATTAACCTTTCAGCATAGATAAGAATTGTTGCCAGATTCTTTTGCCAATTAACTCATAAGTATCACGAGTAGAATAGCGGAAATTGTGTGACAGCGTTGGGTTCATGTCTACTTGTGTAGGTGGCATGCGACGTAATGCTCTTTTCCAACATCAATTAGTGCAGGTTCTTCTTTAGAACAGATTTCAATAGTGACTGGGCATCTAGTATGGAATCTACAGCCTGAAGGCGGGTTGATTGGGCTTGGGATTTCTCCCTTAATGACTACTTTGATGCGTTCTGCAGTGGGGTCGGGCACTGGTACTGCATCAATCAAGGCCCTAGTGTACGGATGCAAGGGTTCGTAGACAATTTTCTCTATTGCGCCCATCTCTACTATTTTGCCCAAGTACATGATGGCGATCCGGTCACACATATGTCGAGCCAATGCCAAATCATGAGTTATGTATAAAAAGGAAACGTCAGATTTCTCGACCAAATCGAGCATAAGGTTTAAAATATCCGCCCTAATCGAAACGTCTAACATGGACACGGGTTCATCAGCAATTATGAAGTCAGGATTAAGTACGAAGGCTCGTGCAATAGAAACCCTTTGTCTCTGTCCTCCACTCAGTTCATGAGGAAATCTAAGAATGAATTCTTCAGAAGGCATCAACTCTACGGTTTCTAAGATTTCGTTTACTCTAGCTTCTATTTCAGCCTCACTTTTCATTACCTTCTGAACTCTCAAGGGTTCAGAAAGGATTTCACCAATAGTCATTCTTGGATTCAAAGATTCATATGGATCTTGGAAGATAAGTTGCATCTTACAACGGAGCTGTTTCGTTTCCTTTTCCGAAAGGGTTGTAATGTCTTCATTTTTGAAGCGTATGGTGCCGCTGGTCGGTTCAATTAGTTTGAGCAAAAGTCTTCCGGTTGTCGTTTTTCCGCTGCCACTTTCTCCAGCTAGGCCGAAAACTTCTCCCTTCTTTATTTTGAAACTGATTTCGTCCACAGCGTGCACAAACGATTGTTTCCTCGAGATAAGGGTTTGAAAAAATCCTTTTCTGACGGGAAACCATTTTCTCAAATCTGTGACTTCTATCGCTGTTTCTCCACTCATCGCAATCAGCTCGTTTTATCCATTTTAACAAGATGGCATGCAACAAAGTGGTCTGGGGCTAGTTCAAGCGGTTCAGGGTCCTGTTTTTCGCATATTTTCATAGTGTGCGGGCATCTTGGGTGGAATCTGCAGCCGGTAGGGGGATTCAGTAGGTCGGGTGGAAAGCCATGGATGGAGGACATGCGCCTCTTGGTTGCTTTGATGCTGGGAAAGGCGACTATTAGACCCTGTGTGTACGGGTGTAATGGGTTTTTGAATATAGTCACGATGTCTCCTTGTTCTACGATCTTTCCGGCGTACATGACGGCGACTTTTTCACAGGTCTCGGTTATGATTGATAGGTCGTGAGTTATCAGTATCATTCCAAGGTTCATTTTGTCCTTTAATTCGCTCATGAGTTTAAGCACTTGCGCTTGTACAATGACATCCAGAGCCGTTCCCGGCTCATCTGCGATTAGAAGTCTTGGATTACAAGCCAAAGCCATAGCGATTAACCCGCGTTGCCTCATCCCTCCACTGTATTCGTGGGGATAATGCTTTGCCCTTGAGGGCTGAAGTCCCACGGTTTCAAACAGCTTTTCTGTTCTTTCCCAAGCTTGTTTCTTCTTTACTTTTGGTTCATGAAGCCTAATGGCCTCGACAACCTGATCTCCAACTTTGAAGAGAGGGTTGAGAGCGTTCATGGCTCCTTGGAATACTATGGATATTTCCTTCCATCGTACTTCCCTCATCTGCTTATCCTTGAGTTTGACGAGGTCTTCTCCTCTGAAAAAGATTTTTCCTCCAACTATATTGCCGCCGGGAGGAAGAATCCTTAGAATGGATAGGGCGACTGTTGTTTTGCCGCATCCAGACTCCCCGGCTAGTCCTAATGCTTCTCCCCTTTTCACCTGAAAGCTGACCCCGTCGACGGCTTTTACGGGTCCCCTAAGCGAATGGTAGTATGTTTGTAAGTCTTGTATTTCTAATAGCGCCATCTCATTTCCCTGTCCTCTTCACGTTTCTTAGAGAATTAGATGTATATATAAAAACTTTCTTTTGTAAGTGGCGATTTCAAAAGGAAAAGATAAAATTAGAAGCTTATCAAAATCTATTCAAGGTACCGCCAAAAAAATCAGCGCCTGATGCATGCAGATGCTATGATTACTTTCAACTCAATGGTGAATTAAATGGCGACATATTTCTGATAAGTAGGTTATTGTCGTTTCCTCAGCTTTGGATTGAGTATTTCGTCAAGAGCATATCCAAGAAGAATGAATGAAAGAGAGATTAAAGCTATGCATATTCCTGGGGGCACAATCCACCACCACATTCTGATTCCCACAGCCGTCGCTTGAGCGTCGTGAAGCATTCTTCCCCATGTCATTACGTATGGATCGTAGAGGCCCAGCCAGCTCAGCCATGCTTCTGATGTGATGGCATATGGAACTGACAACGCAATTGTTACATAGACTAGAGACATCACATTGGGGAGAATATGCCTAAATATGACGCGAAACTTACCAGCTCCGATGGCTTGGGCTGCTTCAATAAAGGGTCTTTCCTTTATGCTAATTACCTGTGATCTTACAACTCTGGCAAATCCTGTCCACCCAATAACGGCGATTAATAATATGAGGTTCCACACTGAGGGGCTTAAGACCGCCATCAGCACTATGTACAATGGTGTATCGGGTATAACAAGGAGCATATCTGTGAATCTCATCAAAGCCTCATCCGCGTACTTTCCAATGTAGCCTGCGACCAATCCTATAGTCAACCCGACGGCTGTGGACAAGAAAGCAGCGAGCAAGCCGACGATGAGCGATATTCTTGTTCCGTAGAGGAGTTGGGTGAATATATCCCGCCCCTCATGATCACTTCCAAGTAGACCGAAGGCGGAACCATAAGTTGTGAATTTGAAATCGTCTATGTAGACAGTGGCCTCAATTTTTTCTCCTTGCTGAGTATCGTTGAATAGCATTTCTACACCGTATCTGTAGTCGCCTGGTTCCGAGAAGATTAATGGTGCGAGCTCCACCCAGCTGCCAAACTTTTCAGTTAGCCACGCTTTGCTGACGTATGCATCTACGCGTGGACTTGGGCTTATCCATTCGGTTGTAGTGTTCGTGAACTTTTGCTCCCACCAATCTACTTTGATACCTCCGACGCGCTCGATAAAAACAGTAGTTTCGATAGGTACGTTTTCGCCTCCTTCCACAAAAATTGCTATTTCACCTATGAATCGATTTGGAGGAACTTTGTAGGGATGGAAAAATGTCTTTGTTAGGCTGGTGAAAACCACTTTAGGAGTCTCCGTCTCCTCTCGTACAAGCACTATAGCAGCGCATCCATTTTCCGTTCTTCCCATATCTAAGGCAAATTCCAATGAGGAACTACCCGACGCGTTTGTGGTGAATTCTAATTGTTCAAGTGAGGTTTGGGTGTTGAGGCTAGGGATCTTTACTGTTTCAATGTTCTCGCTCAAGTCTTCTCCCAAAGGAAGATATTTGTACCATACGGGTTTAGCTAGAAAAGATGCTATTGTTGGCTTGTCACGTACAGGGCTGTAGGGCGTTATTAAAGGGGCTGTTAAGGCTAACATTATGAACGAGATGAGAATCACCAATCCGAGCATCCCCCTTTTGTTTCGCCTAAAAATGCTCAAGAAGTTTTTTAATCGTTTGAGTGTGAATAAAATTCTAGCTCTTGAGCTACTCAACTCTTGTCACCCGTACTTCACTCGGGGATCTACAACTCCATAAAGGAGGTCTGCCATGAAATTTGCCACAATCACGCATAGTGCAATTATGAAAAAGATTGCTTGTAGAGCTGGATAATCCTTGCTATCTATGGAATTCCAAATCCACCATCCGAGTCCCGGGTAGCCGAAAACCTGTTCTGTAACTATCGCTCCTGAAAGCAAGAAGCCGAACGTTATTGCTACTTCGGTTATTATGGGCAGTGAGGCGTTTTTCAATGTATGTTTGAATAACACGGTTCTCTCCTTAAGACCTTTTGCTCTAGCGGTTAGCACATAGTCTTCAGTAATGACCTCTAACATCGTTGCTCTCGTTAAGAGAAGCCAACCACCATACGATAGAAGGACAAGGGTAGTCCATGGTAAGACAAGGTGGTGCAGTCGAGTTGTGATTTCCACCAAAAAATTATCGGGTTTTCCTCCCGGTAATAGGCTCCATGAGACAGGTTGGGTATGTCCTGGTGGAAACCAATTGAGGTTGTAGGCGAAGATTAGTATAAGCATCATCCCTATCCAAAACACAGGTAGAGAGTAGGCTATTAGCGAAGTTATCACTGCAGCGCTGTCAGTTTTTCCACCCCTCTTTTTCGCGGCGATGACCCCTAACCCGATGCCAATTAGTATCGAAAATATTTCGGGAGGAATAATTAACACAAGAGTGTTTTGGAGACGTAACCCGACTTCCTCGGCAATAGGAGCCTTCGTGGAAAAGGAATATCCAAACTGTCCAGTTAGCATATTACCTACATACTTGACATATCGAACGTGCAACGGTTGATTAAGTCCAAATCGTTCCACTATGTTTTGGATAATTTCTGGCTTTCGTATTCTCGATGCATCTGCAAAACGCATCGCAGGATCTCCTGGCATTAACATGAATATGATGAAATTAACCGTTATTACAAAGTATACGAGAACAATTGAGAAAAGTATTCTTTTCGCGATGTACGCTCTTAGACCCAACCAGGCTACATCCTCTTCAGCAGCTTTGTAGATAACTAAAACAAAGTATTTTAGTTTTTAACTTTTGCGTAGGAGGGTATCTTCGATCAGTAGATGCTATTTTGAAGATTTTGGATTTTTCTGTTTTAAAGGAAACTTTTAAATCTTTTGAATGATAAGTTTCTATTGCGAAAAGAAGGAAAGGAGAAAGAAAAAACATGAAAACAAAGAGTACAGTATGGATTACGGCAATATTTTCCGCGATTCTTCTGATATCGACAAATTCTATGATTCCGGTGTTTTCAAGCGAATGGAATCCGCCAACCAATCCGCCATATGCGGAAACATACGAGAAGTACGGACCGAGGGTCAGTGACATAATATTTGATATAGTACCAGGAGACGTACCAGGACAGGCTGCTGCTCTTGAAGCGGGACTCATCGATGCAATGGATTGGCCGACTCCATCGAGCTACATTCCGAGTTGGAAAGCGGACACTGGAGTAGGAGCAGGAATTTGGATGGGATCGACTGTAGGATTGTGGTATTATGAGTTTGACCTCAACCTTCAAAACTGGCCTATTGGCGATGGACTCGGAGAAACTGTAGATGCAGCGGGGAATACGGTTGTGACGTTTCCGACACCAAACGGCGAGGGCTCATACTGGATTGACTACACACGTCAAAGGGCTAGGGATACCAGAGACTTCAGAAGGGCTCTGAGCTACTTGTTCGACAGGGACCAACTCATAAGCTTCATGGAAGGTTACGGGGTGGCCCTTGACACGTTCATTCCTCCAATTATTGGAGGATGGGAGAAATTCGCAAACGGAACAAGCTTCTTTGATCCAACGTTGGATAATCCCATACCAACGTACAGCTTCGATATGACTGAAGCTCAAACGCTTCTTTACAACGCAGGTTTTCGCGACTATGACAGCGATGGGACACTGGAGTACTCCAAGACTAGGAATCCTGGTGACAAAGAAGAGTTACCGGCATTGGAGTTATGGATAAGATCCGATGATCCATATAGAAGCAAAGCAGGTCAAATCTTATGGACAAACATGGCTGCTGTAGGTATTTCAGTTAACGGTCACATAGCGAGTCGGAATGAATGTTATGACCACGCTTGGAACAAATACGACTACCACATTTACACGGGCGGTTGGGACATAGGTCGCGAACCCGACTACTACTATGATCTTTGGCACTCCTCAATGGACAACTTTCCACGGTCAGGTGCAAACAACTATATGCGCTACCACCGCGCGGACTATGATCCTTGGGGTGAAGCTCTGAAGTTTGCTACGACTACAGATGATGCTAGAGAGGCTCTATATCACGCTGAGTACATGGTTGCAGATGATGTAGCTGGTATCCCAATGTTTGATGATATAGGCTACATGGCCGGCAGGAAAAATTACGGAAGTTTCTCTGGAGAGGAAAAATACGCGGGCGAAGATTGGCTAGGCTTGGTTAACGAGAAAGGAGTAGGCTTTAGCAGTTGGTTCGGTCAACTTAATTCACATCCAGGAATCTTTGAAAAGGGCGGCGTGTTGAGGCAAGGATTTCTGAATGACGTAGAATCCTTCAACCCTGTTCACGCTGAATGGTTCTGGGATTGGATGGTCCTCGAAACTATCTATGACTATCTGATACAAGGCAACCCGCTTGACGTGAGCGAAAACATACCGTGGATGGCTACAGATTACTACACGGATAGCTGGTATAACGAGACTTCAGGGACATGGGGTACTTACATGCACCTAGACCTTATTGATAACATTCTCTGGCATGGTACTACAAAACTCTTCACTGCCCAAGACGTAAAGACCAGCTTCGAAGTGATGAAACGCACTGTATCAGTGCTGTTTTATCCCTACGTGGAGATGCTTGATCATATCGACATCATAGACGATTTCACTGTTGAGATCTTCTATAGCGTCGAAAGCGTTTGGGTAGAATCATGGATTGCCACCATCCCTATGATTCCCGATTACATATGGGGATCTATGACAAATGAGGAGATCTGGGAGGCTCGCCCTGAAGTCGATGGCACACTAATCGGCACAGGACCTTTCATGTACCACAGCCGAGTACTGACCGAATCCATTCGCGTAACGGCAAATCCTACCTATTTCAGACAGCTCGTTTGGCCAGACGTGTGCGACCCAACGCATACAGTAGGAGTCAGAGACAAAATCGTTGGAATAGATGACTTCATGAGGACAGCTTGGCCAGGCTTCATGTTCGTGGATGAAAATCCCGACGGAACATGGCCAGATCCAGTAGGCGAATGGGGGCCATATGTCGACGTCAACTATGACGGCAAAATACTCGCAGGCGACCTCTTTGAAATCAACGTTCACTACGTACCAGGTGTTGAGTCGTGGCCACCACCATATTACGAGTGAAGTGAATAGAATGAAAGAAAAAGACATATTTTGGATGACTTTGATGACATTACTGATCACCAGTCTACTGATGACAGGCTCAGTCATGTCTCCTTCAGCAACTGAGGTCCGTGTTCCAACAATCGTAGATCCAACCCTTGAACTCGGCGACACCTTCGACGTCAATGTAAATATTGTTGACGTAACCAATCTTTACGGTTGGGACGTCGTCATAAGCTTCAACCCAGCTGTTCTAGAGGCAAAAGCCGTTGCTATACCAACTCCAAATTTCCTAGGACCAGTCACAGCTTGGACGATCGGGTGGATTCAGCCGGTGATAGACAACTTTATGGGCACCGTGAAAATGGGTGACACTTATCTTCCACCCCCTCCACCTGCAGGAGTGAGTGGAAGCGGAACCTTGGCCACCATCACCTTTGAAGTCAAAGCCGTAGATGCTATAAGCCCACTAGCTTTTGAACTCAGTAGTCTCTACACATATGAAGCTGGATGGAAGATGGACATACCTCACGAAACAATTGACGGACTCGTTGATAACAGGTTAACCGTGCTGCCACCTATTGCAGATTTCTCTTTCGATCCACTCGTTGTGATCAACGGAATGCCAGTGACCTTTGACGCCTTATCATCATATGACCCCGATGGCGGATGGATCGTAAGCTACTACTGGGACTTCGGCGACGGCACTAATTCCACGGGCGAGATCATGGATCACACTTACGCAGTGGATGGCATCTACACAGTGACGTTGAACGTCACCGACATCGACGGTCTAACTGACGAAATACAGGTTGACATAGAGGTTGTAGATTGGATAACAGCTGGAACCTTCGCCGACCTAGTGGGAAAGGCCGCTTGGCCTCAAAAACGCCAGTTGAAAGAGTACTGGGGAGACCGGATAAATGAACTCTACGCCGAGGTTGGAAACCCAACCGACGATCCTATGCAAGCCTATGTGGAATTCACTTTAATTAGTAGGGACGAACTCAGAATACTCGGAACACTCACGACTGATACGGTAACTATAGATCCCCACAAAAAAGAAGTTCTGAGTGCAACTTTCGACACAAATGGTAACCCCCAGTGGAGCTGTGTAAGCGGCGGCGACTGGTGGCCCTATGGCTACATAGTATGGCTGAGAAAGTACCTTGTCCAGGCTCGATGCTACACCTTCAGAGATAACGAATGGCAACCGGGAAACGTCATAAAAGACTTCCAGTTCAAAGTATCTCCTGCATCACACGATGCTGCTCTACTTAGCGCAACACCCAACGCGACAGAAGTTAACGATGGAGAACTCGTGGCCATCGACATGGTTGTCGAGAATCAAGGTGCAATGAGCGAAACTTTCGATGTCACACTTCGCTACGGAGAAGATGTCATGGTTCAATCAGTCAATCTCGACGTGGGAGAAAACACAACGGTGACATTCATCTGGGACTCAACAGGTCTGTCAGGCCAGAACGCCGTTCTATGGGCAGAACTACCAGAACCAGCCGTCATATACGAAAAAGATTTCACCGACCAACGTATCATTCTCGTAATCCGCGTAAACTAAACAAACGCAAAACACAGAAAAACATTCCCCTTTTTTTATTTCATCCCTAATTCACAGTAGGAACAAACTAAAAATGAACCGTAAAGTTACCGTCGTCATTCTCGCTTCGTTTCTACTCCTAGCTACATTAGCGCAAACTACACCACCCAGCTATGCAATTGAGTGGGGGCCCGACATGAGGTTAACCTCGGACAGTAGTTTCGACTGGTGTCCATCAATCACACAGACGAGCGACGGAAAGACATGGGTTGTTTGGAAATCAGACAGAATCGCCAACGGTGAGCTTTACTATGCGGTGCATGATGGTTCCTCATGGTCCAACGACACAAGACTAACTTTTGACACGCACACCGACCGATTTCCATCAATCATGCAAGCTCAAGACGGAAAAATCTGGGTTGCCTGGGAGTCAGACAGAAACGAACAAGACTGGAACCTGTATTATAAAATTTTTGACGGCTCCTCATGGTCCAACGACACGTTACTGACCACAGACCCATACGTCGATGCTTATCCATCAATAATGCAGGCGGCGGATGGAAAAATCTGGGTTGCCTGGATGTCGAATAGAGAAGTCTATAACGAGATTCATCAAGCTGAGCTTTTTTACAAGGTGTACAATGGTTCCTCATGGTCCGTCGACACGAGGTTCACATGGGATAACTCCTCAGCTGATTGGGATCCATCAATAATGCAGGCGGCGGATGGAAAAATCTGGGTTGCCTGGACCAAGGATGCCGGCGATATATATATCAAGATTTTCAATGGCACCTTGTGGTCCCCTGACATGAGATTAACATTTGACCCGGAGATCGATTCATACCCATCAATTGCACAAGCCCACGACGGAACAGTTTGGGTTGTCTGGAATTCAGACAGAGACCTATACGACAACGTGTATTACAAATTCTACGACGGATACTGGCATACCGATACAAAGCTAACTGATTACATGGCAAGCGACATACAACCGTCAATCACAAAAGCCATGAACGGAACCCTATGGGTAGCATGGACGTCAACAAGACTCGGTAACATAGACATCTACCACAAAACAAGCATAACATCAGAACACCACGATGTAGCCATAATCAACGTCACCACCAACGCAACCACAGCTAGACGAAGCGAAACAGTCGCTATCGAAGTTACAGTTCAAAATCAAGGAACACAAGAAGAAAGCTTCGAAGTCCAATGCTACGCCAATTCAACTCAGATAGGATCAAAAACAATATTTTTAGCAGCTGGACGAACATATACACTGACCCCTTTTTACTGGAACACCTCAGGCATTGCTCAAGGCATATACATCATAAACGCCACCGCAGCCGCTGTTCCAGAAGAAACAGACCTCGCCGATAACTATAAGCCAGCTAACAACCCAGTTGAAATCACAATCATGGGCGACATATGCGGAATGAGTGATGAAGGGCTCTTACCAATTCCCGATGGCAATGTTAACATTGACGATTTAATGACAGTAGCCATGCCAGGACACATATGGACTGAATATCCCACTTGGGATCCCATTTGGGGACCAGTCTGCGACGTAAACAGAGACGGTATGGTAAATATGGGCGACCTCCTAGTAATTAGCATCCACTATGGGGAAACATAGTCTGCAGACAATGGCAACAGTCCAAGCAAAGAGCGTTTTGGAAGCGTGAAACTACCATGAGAGGGAAGAGACAAAACGATACTTTGATAAACTTCTTCAACAATCTAATATTCAAAAGGAGAATGGAAGGAGAAGAATGAGTAAAGTGACAAGAAACTTGCATTGGATACTATTCGCCACCCTTCTCATTTTCAGTATAACCCTAGTAAGCGTGGGAATGGCTTCCCCTGCTGAGATCACAGTTGCTGTGGATCCCCCAGAAGTAAAGGATCTGGAACCTGACAGTACTTTTGCCGTTAACATAACTGTTACCGGTCTCGTCGTTGACGAAGAGTACAACGGATTATATGCTTGGGATGTGTGGCTAAAGTTCAATTCGAGAGTCCTAGAGGTCGTAGAAATAACTGAGGGACTTTTCCTCAAGACCGTTTTCAACGAAACAACTTGGGAGAAAGATTTGACAACGCCTATAATAGACAATGACGCTGGCATGATAAAAATGGGGAACACGCACATGCCTGTCTATCCAATTCCAATACCTGGAGCGACTGGAAGCGGGACACTGGCTACCGTCACGTTTAAGGTTGTTTCCCGTGGCAGAACATCATTACATTTTGAGCTCAGCAGACTTAACACATTATATGCAGGTGCTTTCAACACAGAGATGGAGCACAAGGCAGTTGATGGCTCCTTTGACAACGGTGCTGGAACTGAGCTTTCAATAGGGCTCATCGCAGCGATCGGCGCAGTCATCGTCTGCAGCGCTGGAGTATTATTCTACATGAGAAGGAGAAGAAGGTAGGAACCTAGCACGGCGCTCTTCCAATCCACTTTTCATCGGAGGTTGCGAATAGTAATTCTGAACTTACCAACGTAAAAAGGTATTTCAAGGACATTTCCCCGATGTTGCCATGTTTGCTTGTATGCCAGGAACTTAAGAAACAAGTCCCTGAAACAGGTATATTTCAAATTTCAAAGTAAAAGTTCATAAATGTCCTTTACACATAGTTTATAAAGCGGTCGAGCTCGAATTTGGCGAGGCTGAAAAAGGATTGAAAGGAGGAGAAGTATTTCGAATATTCACAATTATCTTCCTTATCATCAGTATGGTGACAGTGGCAGGTTCAGGCGAAGCTTCTTCCGAGCCAGTGATTTCCCTGAATCCTGGAAGGGTAGAGAACATGTGGCCTGGCGAAACTTTCACCATCAACATAACAATTGCTGACATCACTGAAGCGGAAAGTCTTCATGGTTGGGAGTT
>JABAOH010013027.1_pt1 | contig 18172 bp, 23 predicted proteins | sample 7062181 | NCBI WGS metagenome assembly JABAOH01 (sample SAMN14538630, study PRJNA623070) | marine sediment metagenome | biome: marine biome [ENVO:00000428]; feature: marine pelagic biome [ENVO:01000023]; material: deep marine sediment [ENVO:00002113]; isolation source: pool of 5 deep marine... | reverse complement strand
TGAACCTTGCCGCATGGCGTGGGAATGTGGTCTGCGTCAATATCAAAAACCAGATCTGCTCCAAGCCAACCTTTTTCTTCCATACTTTTCTCGGGATTCTCATAATATGCACTTGAATAATAGATGTCAGAAGGGGTAATTTGTCTCAAGTAGGATTTGAGTGCATTTGAATCTCGGAACGCCTTGTGTCGAAGCATAACTGCGTCCTTAAACAGAAGAAAGCCAAACTCGCGTCGTTCAATGAAATCTAGAGATCCAACACGGAAAAATCGACTCTTATAATATGCTGAAAATTTGCTGATGACCAAATTTGCTTGTTGGGGCACCGTTTGCTCTCTTCTCCTTTTAGACATAAATCCTCTTTTCTTTAGAGGATAGATCCTTTGAACTTGCGAGCTCTGTTGTGCATACCAAAACCAGTGAACCATATAAATGTTCGAGGATTTATGACGCCACAAAAGTTAAATGGTTCCTTCGGCATTTGTCGACAATGTCTTTGGCTGAGGCTTCTTATGTATTTAGCTGTGATTCCTGCCTTCAATGAGGAGAAGAGTATTGAAGATGTCGTTAAAGAAACAAAGAAATATGCTGACTGCGTTGTCGTAGTGGATGACTCGTCAACAGACAGAACTGTGAAGATGGCTAGAAAGTCCGGAGCAATAGTACTGCAACACTCTCAAAACCAAGGTGTAGGGGCAACTGTGATCACAGGAATGAAATATGCAAGAAAGCTGAACCCTGAAGTGGTTGTAATATTAGATGCTGACGGACAACATATGCCCAGGGATATTCCACGTCTCATGCAGCCCATCCTTGAAGGCGAGGCAGAACTAGTTTTGGGTTCACGTTTCTTGGAGAGATCACCCAATGGCATGTCATTGATAAAGAAGTATGGTAACAGACTTCTAACCTTCCTCATAAATGCTTTAGCTGGAGTACGAATCACAGATGCACAAACGGGTTTCAGAGCATTCAGTCGAAAGGCGCTCTTCGCTCTGAATTTAAGAGCCCACTTCACCTATACCCAAGAGATGATTCTTACACTTTGTCTGAAGGGTTACCGCTGTTTCGAGGTTCCTATACAAGTTAACGCTCGTAAATATGGGAGTTCTAAAGTCGCCTCTAACATTGTTGGCTATGCTTTAAGAAGCTTGGGGATAATCTTCTCCACCTACCTGCTGCTGCATACTTCGGTGAATTGACCTATGACGTGGCTTCAATTCGCGTTGGCTGTATGGTCAGCCGCCTTTCTAGTGTTTGTGACGACTCATTTTGGCTACTTCTTCTTAGTTTTCGTCTTAGCTAAATTGAAGTCAAAGCCTGTGCAAAAATCGGATGATTTCATACCTTTCGTCTCTATTCTCATTCCTTGTTACAATGTCGGAGCGGTTATTGATCGGAAGATCAAAGAGACGTTGAAAGTGTCTTATCCAGGCGATAGACTCGAAATCATTGCCATTGAGTCCGGTTCGAGTGACAACACCCTCAATGTGCTTTCAAAATACAGTTCTGAAGGGAAGATCAGGTTGATGAGGCAGCCAAAGAGGTTAGGCAAAGCTTCTGCAATAAATGTTGGTCTGGAGAAGTGTAAGAGTGACATTGTAGTATTGACTGACGCGGAAGCTAGATTGGGAAGGGGTTCTTTGAGAGAACTGGTAAAGAATTTTGCCGATTCGCAAGTTGGAGCTGTAGTGGGCAATTTGACTGTGACCTCTGGTGGATCAGTTTTTGGAAGGATGAATCAAATGTTCTTTGAGGTTTTTAGGCAAAAGGTTAGGATGTGGGAGTCTAGTTTCGATTCTGTCTCCTTTTTGTCAGGGGAGCTCTGTGCTTTTCGCAGATCTCTTTTAGCAAAGCTGGATGAAGATGTAATTAACGATGATCGTTATATCCTTTTGAAGATAAGAAGCATGGGGTATCGTTGTGTTTGCGAGCCTTTGTCGCGTGTTTACGAAGCTACACCGGTAGGTTTTTCAGCTCAAATAACACAGAAGAGAAGGACAACTGCCGGGGCTATCCAGGGTACTGCCAGATTCAAACGTCTCTTGTTCAACCCAAAATACGGTTTTTTCGGTATGTTGATACTTCCATCCTACCTTTTCAGGGTGGTCTTGCTTCCGTTCCTTCTTTTCCTGCTGGAGATTCTTAGCCCTGTTCTAGTCTGGATTCTGTGGGCTTCCAGTGGCGCTCTTTTGGTCAGTTTAGCATTAACAGCCTTGCTCCTGCTAGCTCTCTTTGATAATGGTCGTAAACTGCTGCTTTCGCTAGTTTATGGTTTGATTGTTCAAACAGCGATCTTGGCAGGAATAATCGACTATGTCTTGAAGAGACATAGTATCTTATGGCCGAAAGTGAAAAAAGCTTGGAGGGCTAAAGAATGGTAATGCTCAGAGCTGAAAAGGCCTTTTCGTTTTTAAACAATTCTTACGTTCGTGCACTTATCATACTGGCACTTGTTGCTTCAGACCTTTCGATTTTTGTTCTTCCTTACATTTTCCATGGATATGCTGTCCCTGTTGGGTGGGACAAATCGTGGTATATCAGAAACATGCGGCTAATTGAAGAGCAAGGACTGTTAAATTTCTTTCAAGAGGTAAACCAAGTTAACTTCTTCTCGGTCTTAGAATATGCAGTTGCCTCCGTTTTCAACATTTCTTTCATGCTTACAGCAACCATAGTTCCGATAATCTCGGCACTTGGCTTCATGTTAGTTAACTTCCAGATTACCAAGAACCTTAGTCAATCTTGGCGACTATCGTTGTTTGCCATGTTTTTGACAATCATTGATTACAATATCCTGCGGATGGTTGGTGTTTCTGTCGATAGAAACTTGTTTTGTTTTCTCTTGACTGAAGCTGCCTTGTTTCTCGTTCTTCCGAAACTTCTAGACAGGCCTTCGACAAGAGTATTCGGACTATTTGTTTTGCTACAAGTCTTGGCAGGTTTGTCTCAGATAGAAACTTTTGCAGTAAGCTCAGTGGTTCTTACTATATTCCTTATCCTCTATATACATAGCCACTCGTTTCAAAAGGGAAAAATCGTAATTCTCTGCATTTTCGTTCCTTTGGCCCTAATTATTCTAATCAATTCACCTTATATCCCCGAGATTTTGCGTGGTCACATTGTAACAAATCCTTCAAATTGGCCTTGGCGTCGCCCTGAAAATATGATTGCTCATCCATTAAGCTACTTCTTATCACTGGGGAGCGGTTTAGTCCTTTTCTTTGTCGTTGGTTTCTACGCAACTGTAGAGGCTTTGAAGAGCCGAGATGCATCACTGCCCCTTTTGTTATCACTCTGGAACGTCGTTATCTTTATCAGCTCTTTCGCACCCTTGGCTGGGCTCAGAATCCCCGCATGGAGGCTTCTTCTGTTGGCTACTACCCCTCCAATCGTGGCTGTTGGGGTTGCCAGATTCTTCGCCAAAGAAACACTGACTACTAAACGGATTTTGGCCGTCCTGATATTGACTGCTATAACATGCACTGCTATCGTGCTCGCCCACCGTGTAACATATAAGCCATGGATCTCTAATGAAGAATACGGAAGATTACAGTGGATAGCTAACCATAAACAGAACAGTTCGTTAACGTTTGTGCTATATTACGATAAGGGCGAGATGTCAACTTACGGTTGGGCTGATCTTCACAGGCGCTGGGTCTGGTCAATCATTGGCACTAGGAGCAATGTATATTTTGGCGAAGTGGATTATCTTCTGAATTCCAAGCCAACTACTTTTGAAAAGTGGTATGCAAACTACACTTCGTTTGCCTTTTGGAGTGAGATGAAGAACTTTTCACTAGACGATGGTGAGATCTATTTGATTTCAGACTGGTATGAAGCTTCTCTTAACAAACAGTGTTTGAGAGAAGTCAACGATGGTATATATCGCATAGAGACTGATTGAAATGGTTTTCAGGAAATATCCGATACTGTCATCATCGAAGGACCGCTTGCAGACCCATGGATTGGTCAGGGGGGACACACCCGAAAGGCGGTGCCAAAACGTATGGCGAAAGTCAGTGTCATAGTTGTAAATCATAACGGAGAACAATACATTGATAGATTGTTCAGAAGCCTAAAAGGTCAAACATTTAAGGATTTTGAGATAATCTTCATCGACAATGCTCCTACTGATGATGCTCTGAAGTTGGTTCAAGCGTATGAGAAAGCGCTTCCGCTGAAAATCGTGAAAAATAAGAGAAACGTTGGATTCTGTCTTGCCAATAACAAGGCGATTCCATTATGTGAAGGAGAGTATATAGTTTTCTTAAACAATGATACCTATGTGGATCGTCATTGGCTTGAGATGCTAATTAGGAAAGCAGAAAGTAGCTCAGAAACTGGCGCGATAGTGGGGTCGATTCGATATCCATACACTGCCGAGCTGCAAGGAGGGCCTACACAATATGATTCTTACGGCGCTGCACTGGGCCCTGCTGAAGGGAGGTTTTTCTATGGTATGGCTGCATCTCTCCTTGTAGAAAAGAACCTGCTGAACAAAATCGGAGCATTTGATGCAAAATTGTTTATGTACCAAGAGGATGTAGACTTGTGTTGGAGGATCAGACTTAATGGATATGATATAGGATATGAACCTCGGTCGATATGCTATCATCTTAAACAAGCCAAAGGTACACTAAAATCAAACGTTCAGATGGCTGTATGGAAATTCTATCAAGCACACAGCAGAAACCGAATAAGAGTGCTCGTAAAAAACTACTCTAGGACGAATGTATTGCGGAAAACTCCAATAGCACTTGCTCTCATTTTCATAAGGTCACTGCTGCTTTCTCTTGTGAGCGGAAATCCACAATATGTGTTTGGCTTCGTGAAGGGGCTCGGCTGGAATCTGCACAGCTTCAGAGACACGTTAAGAGAGCGATCTAAAGTCCAAAGATTAAGGAAGAAAGCAGATAGTGAAGTAGCTAAGTATATGTTGCCATACTCAGTTGAGCTTCTATTCATCGGAAAGCTACTTAGGCTTATCAGAACAAAACTAAGGTGATTGACGTTCGCACATTTTCCCCCCAGAATAACGAAGGCTGTGCAAATGATGCCGAAATTGCTGGGAGATTACGTGACGTTGGAGAGACTGGGTTCGCTATCGCACGTTTATTTCTTCGGAATGAGAAGTGAAACAAGTTGACGGAAATGTCAGAGGAAAGAGTTCAAGATCTCAGAGCAAAGAAAGGTGAGATAGGTTTCAGATCAAAGATTTCCCGAAAGGAAGTGTTTGAAAAGAACAATAATCGGATTTTAAGAATAGTACGAGACCGCGTGGAAAAGTCTGATTTCCAATTTGCTCAGTTACTGGAGCAGAAAGTTGACTTTTCACCCTTCTTGGAGATTGGCGCTGAGAGGTGCCAAAGATCTATGCTTCTATATGATAAGTATGAAACAACAGGTTTCGCTCTGGACATTTCATTTTATAGCTTGCAGTCTGCGGTTTACTACTCGGAAATTCTAGGAATGAAGGTACCACCAAGAGTTTGTGCAGATGCTTACCATCTTCCTTTCCGCAATAATTCCTTTTCTTTTGCTTTTTGCTATGAAACTCTTCATCACTTCCCGTCGCCAAAGCCCATTATTAGAGAGATTCACAGAGTGATGAAAAGGGGGCACTTTTTCTTTGACGAAGAAGGGATAAGTCAGGCTTTCAATCTAGGTCTTTACGACCGATTCGCTCCTGTATACGACAGAAGAACTTTTTTGAAGAAATTAGTCGAACGCTTTGTCACAATTCAAGTTTGTGACGAAACTCTGCATGGTATAATAGAAAACAGGGATATTGCCCTTCCACAATGGATGCGGGGCCTTCAGATTTTTGACGCACAAGACGTCGAACTCTATGTCCCGAAGCGTCTATCCTGCATTCTTTCACCGAATGAAACGCTCATCCATTGCCGACTTAATTCGATTTCTCCAATGGATGTACTTAGACGAGCAATAATCATCACAACCGGTGGAATTATTAGAGCTCTCTGTTGGGCGAAAAGCAAACCGAGATGTCCATCGCCAAAGAAACTCGTGGATTTGTTGGGGTGCCCGTCTTGTCGTATTGAAGAGAATGGTGTCCAAGATAGAGCACCATTAGTTTTCAACGGCGATTCAAAGTTGACTTGTTCAAATTGCTCTGAAAGTTACCCAGTAGTTGACGGTATATTAATGCTGCTTCCCAGAGGAAGGGAGAACCTTTACCCGGAGTTCTTTGAACATTAGTTGGGCGCAAACATGAGGGGTTGGGAGCAATGCTAAGAACCATCAGGGCCATACTTGAAAAATTCAGTGCGAAATTGCATTTATACAGGCATGCATATCTGGTTTTTTTGAAAATGAAACTAATTGATTGCAAATCTGTTCTGGATCTAGGTTGTGGGCACAACTCTCCGCTAAAGCATTTTTCGAGAAAAAGCTTTTTTTCAGTCGGAGTTGATCTGTTCAAGCCATATCTTCTGAAGAGTAAGGAAGCGCGAATTCACAATGATTACATTATGGCAGATATTACAAGACTGGAGCTGACATCCAAATCATTTGATGCTGTTCTGGCTCTAGATGTTTTAGAACACTTGACAAAAGCTGATGGGCGGAATTTGATTGAAAACATCGAGGAAATTGGGAGCAAACGCGTTATGCTTGTCACTCCAAACGGATTCTTATATCAACGAGAATGTGATGAAAACGTTTTCCAGGCACATCAATCTGGGTGGTGCGTCAAAGATTTCAGAAGTATGGGGTATGAAGTTAAGGGCATCAACGGGTTAAAATTTCTAAGGAAGGAAAATGCGGAAATAAGATTTAGGCCAAAAGCGTTGTTCCTAATCCTCTCATATATAAGCCAAATTCTAATATACAACTTGCCAAATTTCGCATTCCAGCTTTTTTGTGTGAAAGCGATGAACAGGTGAAAGTGTGGAACCACCGACGAAAGTGTAGTGGATGAGTAGTTCTACAACTGGAATCTTTCCATGTATGCGCACGCTGCAATATAGATTTACCCTACTCGTGATGCTTGCCAAAACTATGGCGCAAACTTTGTAAGTACCGCGTACTATAGTTGGTTCAAAATGCCAATCTGCAGCAATAACATCTCTACAAAGATGAAGAAGTTAGAGGGGATGCTGCCATTGCTTTTTGTTGTCGTACCTTTCGTGTTGGCTTTTTGCATACTCTTTTCCATAAGCCCTACTTCATTTTCCAGCACATGGACGGGCAGAACCTTTTACCTATTCTTTCTCTGGCTGATCTTCTTAGAGATCATACTAGACTGGGAAAAGATCACTCAAATCAGGTTAAACCTCAGATCTCCAAGAACGCTGCTTCTCGTCGCCTTTTCCATTCTTCCTACGGCCTATGTGATCGCTGTCAATTTTCTCGGGGTGAGGTCAACTCTATTCGGAATGGTTGACTGGCTGGGAATTCCTTTCGCGCCTATCCAGAGACCAGATTGGACCTATGTAGAGTGGGTAATCTCGCTAGAATACTTGATCTTTACAGCCTTCTTCGCCGCAATTGTATGGCTCATATATCAAAGAGAAGGCATAAAGATTTTCTCGATTCCCCTTGTTTTTTTGGGGGGAATCGGAGCAATATACATGATTGACACGCTTTATCCTTTTGGGTATTTCACTCCACTTCAGATGTTCGTTCCCTTTACAGCCTCATTTGCGGCAGGAGTGTTGAACTGGTTAGGGTACCAGACTGCGTTTACGGGTCAGCATTTGAGTCTGCCAATCCTAGCAGTTTCTGACTCTTCGGGGCAAGTTCTGATCCAGTACGCCATAGGATGGCCTTGTGCTGGCGTACAAAGCCTGCTGATCTATACATTTGTCATCTTGATATTTTTCAAAAAAACGACGATTTCCTTGGTACATAAACTAGTTTACTTCGTTGTTGGGGCCTTTATCACTTATGTAGTCAACATCTTCCGGATAGTCTCGATTTACCTAGTCTACATAAGCAATCTGAGCCAGGGCAGAGAGATCGCCGTGCAAGCTGCCAATTCATTTCACCGTTACTACGGTGGATTGTATGGGATGACATGGATTGTGGCATATCCCCTGATAATAGTTGGGAGTCGCTTGCTATGGGACAAAATCAAAAATGAACAATCTCGATTTGAATTTCTTCGACGTTGGACGCAACGGGAAAAAGCACGAAAGAATCTTTAGATCAGCCACTTCTCGTTCCAAAACGCTCCAGCCGAGTGTAAGATGCTCTTGCACATAAGAACGGTAGGTCTCAATTGGTTTTCATTTGTTACTCGGAGATCTACGGAAAGCTATAGATTTTGCAGCTGGCATTCTTACATAATTTAGGGCAAGACAAATGGGAAGAACGTTAAGCTAAAGCCTTCTTGGTTTTCGAATTCTGCAAATGTAGATGTTCAACATATTGTTTATCTGCTTCAGTTGCTCCTCTTAAAAGGAGTGTCTCCTTCAGAGACATAAGGAATTTTATGTCCTTAGGTAAACAGTCTCCTCCGATTCCGTCACGAGCTTCTAGAAGCTCAATATTCCATTTCGTGTTTGCAGCGCTCCGAACTTCTTCAAAGGCCATATTATTCTCTTCACAGATTAGCCGTAACTGCTCTGCAAACGCTATTTGCATAAACCTGTAGGCATTCTCAGCTATTTTCACCATTTCCGCTGTTTCCAGATTAGAGACTGGATGCAACGGGACTCCTATTGTCTCGTAGAATTTTACCCCGATAGCTAGGCTTTCTTGATCCAATGCACCGATCACTCTCAGTTGATTTACTCCATGGTTATCAGGGTCCAAGGACCAATATCGGTGGGGCACGTGAACTAGGTTGACAGTGTCAAACAGCTCTGCTACCCTGCGGCACGTTCCTACAGAAACTGTGCTTTCGATGCTGACTAGAGGTTTATCCTTGCTTTTTGCTGCGATTTTGCCGCATATGTCAAGAATGTTCGACATATCCGGCTTTCCAACCTTCCAATTAGTATTAACGCACACGATGTAAACATTGCAGTCTGGAACACTACGCCACTCGTGGAAGGCCATAAACGGATTAACATTCAATACCTTTTTTCTGTCAATGTCATAACCACATATTGAAAAGCCGCATTTTCGAATGTGGGAAGCCGTTGGATATCCTACATTGCCTAGCCCAATTACGCACACCCTAATTGGCTCTTTCTGAATTACACGGAATTTATCAATTTTCGGGTCCATGGTTTTACCGCACTCTACTCTGGCTTAAGCCAAGGAGTATTCAGCCAGCTTGTCCCCTCATTTATAACGGCATGTTTAAAAGCATTACGAATCAAGAGAATCGCAAAAGGAGTTGCAGACGCTTAATTCTCCTTCTTTTCAACCTTTCTGCGGTAATATGCGAGGGGATGCCGAACTTTTTCGCATATTTCGTCTGGGTTGACGCATACTCTGTGGGTGCGGAGGGTGGAGCATCTTGGGGGGATGTATTTTGTTCTGGATCCTCTTTGGCCGCCTATGTGTTCTACTTGGTATCTGGTGAGGCGTTCGTTGAAGTCGGAGAAGGTTCGGAATAGGTCTAAGATGTTTTCCGTTGTCATCCCTATGTTTACTAGGAAGGCTGTAAGGGTGAAGCGGCCTGTGTGAGAGAGGTGGTGTCCACTTGTAGTGGCGTTGTAGAGGGCTTTTATGCATGGGGGGAAGGCGTCTGGGTCAACTGTTTCGGGGTATTCTTCTAGTTTGATTGTGGGTTTGTGGGCTGTGAAGGTGTTTTTAACCCTTTCTACTATGGATCTGATTTCTGGGGGGAGTGTGGTGACTTTGGTGTTGAGTTTGGCCTCGATGTGTTTTCGTATCTCTTCTTGGAGAAGGCGGGATGTTTCTTGTTTGGCGAGAGGAACTTTACCGTGGCTTAGTTGGCGGTTTATGAGTTTCCACTGGGGCTCTTGGAAGGTTGTGGTGTTTTGAAGGTAGGTGGTGAAGGGTAGTTTGAAGCTTTGATAAGGCTTGTTCTCTGTTGCAGGGATGTTCTTGATGTCCCATTTGAAGAATCTAGCTATTCTCAGGATTCTCTCAGGATTCTCCTGTTTCAGGTGTTGATGGATTCTCTTTGCCTCGTAGAGGGCGTATCTTTTTTTGAGGTATTTGTCGTTTATTGCGGCAACAATCATTATTGCGACGGGGAACGAGGCGATTTCTATGTCAGGATTTCTTATCGGGGGAGGATGTTGGGTTGAGGGCATGAAGGATGCAGTAACGCGTTCTTCGGCGTGTTTAAGGACTCGTTCCAAACTTTCTGGTAGATCCTTGATTTTAAGGTCTAGGGGTTTGATGTACTCTGCTGTTTGGGAGAGAAAGGGATATTTGGCTAGGTCATGCTTGGTGAGCATGGCTGTGGAGAGCATGGGGTTACTCTACTTCTATGCGTGGGGCTAGGTAGAAGGTGAGTTTTCCTTCTTTGGGTTGATGGAAATCGAGGCGGATCGGCATGTCGTTGGCGAACTGGATGGTGGCGATTTCGCTGGTGGCAGATGCGGCTTTGATTATTTCGGCTAGATAGCTTAAGCTGAAGGTAGCTTTGCTGGGTTCTTGGGTCTGTAGATCTAGGAGGGTATCAGACCCTTTCTTGAGTTCGATGGTGGCGCCCATAAGGTCTCCAGCGGCGGTAAGTATGATTTTTTCGTTGTCGGCTTCCATTCGCACGTGGTCGCTGACGAGTTGTGCGTCTTCGATGGCTTGACGGAGGCCGTCAGTGGTAGTTTTGGCTTGGATTTTGAAGGTGATTTTTGGAGTCGGTGTCTCCTCTTCCCGCGGTTCAAGGGTGGGCATGTTGAAGGTTCGGGTGTAGCGACCAGTGATGGTTATTTGGAGCTTAGGGGTCTCAGGGTTAAGGGCGAGTTCGACGGTTTCATCTTTCGTGGTGCGTTTGACAAGTTTGAGTAGTTCACCCACGTTTATGCACATTTTTTGCGGTTGGTCGCATTGGTATTCATCGAAGATGGCTTTGGGCCATTGGAAGTCTATCATGGCGACGCGGCTAGGATCCATCGTGCGGAGTTGAATGTTTTCAGGGGTGAGGTTGAAGGTGGCTTCATCCGTAAGGATGGCTATAGCGTTAAACATGTTTTGAAGAAGCTTACTGTCGCTCGTTTTGACTTTAAACAAGGGTGGTTAGTCTCCTTTCTAGTCTTAGGTATGTGTAAACACCGAAAATAAAAGCATACCGCTTAGCATCCTGTCGAGTGCCACATCCGACTAGTTGTAGGAAAGAAGGTTTTCTGCAGGAGTTTTGAGAGCGGCAAAACACATCTTATTATCTTGCGCCATTTTGTGTCATGTGAAAGTCATTTCGATTAAAAGCATTGTCACTGCACATACCTTTCAGGCATTAACGGCGAACAGTCTAGGGAGCCTTGGCTTAGGTATACTCTCGAAAAGTGAACTCGCACTTTGTACATCTGAAAAACTGCGTAGACGACTCGTCGCTACCCCGCGTCTGCACCTGCCATGCAAAAGCTAGATTATTCCCACACTTCGGACACTCCACCTTCACGGTAGGCAATGTGCGCAACTTCTGCTCTTTTCGCCCGATCACTGCAATAGAATCCTCGAAGCTCTTCTGTTCCTTTCGAACCAGAGGAACAGCAACTCTCGCTCCACCTTTCACCTTCTTCTTAAAACCACACTTCGGACAAACCCAAACTACGCCCTTTCCCTTCTTAGACACAAGCCTTTTGCCGCACTTCGGACAGAATTCCAAGACTCGTTCACCATGCCCGTTCCTCTTCCCTCACAACCGACTCTTAAAAACTTTTTCTAACAACAATAAGGATTCTGATTATTCCTTTAACGGAGCGGTCAGCCCAGAAGCAATCAGATGCGCCACACGCAAAGCCTCAGGGACGCTACTGCGCGTTGCAGTGCTCTTCACAATTCTCCTAGCTACGTCCAATCCCATACCTGTCACTTGCATGAAGACTGCTTCCTCGCCTGGACGTGTATACACCTTGACAATCCTGTTTGCTTTCTTAATAGCTTGCCATCTTTCTTCTGGAAACGGCAAATTCTCAACTGCTCTTCGAATATCATCGAAGTCAGGTTTGTCCCGAGTAACTGCAATAACAGGTAAACCGGTTATCTCAAAAAGCCGCAGGGTGTCGACAACGTTAAAACCCGCAAATGTCACTCCGTCCAACATGATCACCCTCAATTGCCCATAATGGGAGGACTCCATTACCATCTCTGCAATCTTCTCAGTCGCGTCCATGCCATCAATCTCTACTTGTGTCCTCATAACTCCATCAAGCCAATATCCACCTCTAAAAACGACACCGATTACGTTACATTTCCCATGCGTATGAGGAGTGAATACTCCATCATCAACTCCGACGACTCTGATTTCAGGTTTCACGGAACGAATTTTCTGTCTCCTAGCCATAACTTTCCTCTCCAAGTCCTTCACATCAGCCCGAGGAAATAAGCATTATTATAATGAATGTTTGTTTGAGATAATAGTTGGTTCGATTACCGTCCGTAGCGTTTGGATTATATTTTATTGCCAGAATCTTATTAGGAACAATCTGGGTACGCAAAATGAAAAAGGAGATTAAATGATGCCGCCCCCTCCAAAGATAAAAGGTGCTTGGATATGGAGTGAAGTAGTGCTACAATTGGTTCCTGAGATCGATTTCAATAGTTTGTTAAAATTGGGAACAATTGTCAAGCATAAAGGTAGAACTGAATTTTATACCATAGTCTACATCCCACCTTTTTCCCTCATGAAGATCAAATATGGCGCTATCTAACAATATGTCATAATTTAAACTGATAAAAGAAATCGCTTCATTATTGATATTTGCATCGACCCGAAAAATATTCTCGATAAATTTCCTATGATACTTTACCACCAAATCATCTGTTTTTCCCTCAATCATGATTCTCAAGATTGCAGCAACGCAATAAACTAAAGCTTTCCGAATCTCCCATAAGTTTTCCGTAACCCAATAGTCTGAAAATTCCTCTTGTTTTAAAATTGCTACATCAACAATGGTGAGAAGTTCTTCAAAACTAGGCAAACATTTCGCTGACTTCAAACCATTTATGTTCTCGATACTGAACAAATCTTTTAAGAACCTTATAATTGACGAAACTAACCTGTGATCAACACGTGGATTCTTTAGAGATTCGAACAGGAGTTTGCTGGTAGGTAACCCTCCTTCAGATATTGAGGCACCTGCACCAAAGAAAAAAACCTGATTTTTCACAAGTCCCACGGCAATTATTTAAAGACTACATGTTATAGATTTTTCCACGATGAGAAACGTGAACAGGAAACTCTTTCCGTTAATGTCTGGAGGAGTCGATTCCACCTAGCCTTGCTGAAGAGGATGTCGCAAATAGACTTCGTCAAAGTGCACCCAGTTTTCATAAATTATGGTCAGAGAGCGGCCAAACACGAATGGAATGCAGTACGCGAGGTTTCACATGAGATTGCGAAGTTAATGGAAGAAAGTCATGTAAAGTTCTTTGATCCATTGCAGATCAGTCTGACTTCGAGCATTAAAGGCGGGCTTAAGGTTTTCCAATGGAGTAAATCAAAATTAATTACTGGGAAGCGGGACGCAGATAATTATCTTGAAAACCGAAACATGATTCTCTTATCAGTTATCGTTTCCTTTGCGGAATCCCAGATAACAAAATCTGAGGAAGCAATTGTAATCACAGGCTTCAGAGATGAATTCGGGGACACGAAAAGAGAATTTGTTCAGCTGATGAATTGTCTATTATCATTTCTTCTTATAGATAAAGAAAAGACAATATCAATTCAAGCGCCAATCATTAACTACGGTCTTGATGGGAAGAAAAAAATGGTTGAAGACTTCAGGGAATATAAAGAAATTATTAAAAAAACTTGGAGTTGTTATACTCCTTTGGATAATGAACCTTGTAATATATGCAAAGGTTGTACAGGTCGAAAACAATCGTTTAACGGAGTGATAGAAATCTGAAAGCAGACAAGTTTCTAAAAATTCACATACTATTTACCAAACCTATTCAAACATCCTTTCATTTAATTTCGAGTCTTCCTGAATACATTGATGCGCGCGTGACAATGCTTTTTTTCAAAACCATTTTTTATGAAAAATGCGTGCGCATAAATTATATAAATATCAGTTGTTAGATAGAGCGGCGATAAGGCATGCTAAATAATTTATTAAAAACATGTTTGATTGCCGTTATAGCGTCGCTATGTATGGGTGTACCGATTGCACTTGCGGAGAGCTTCATGTCAAATTGGATAAGCCCCACAACATCTTATCTCCGCTCGGTGTATATGGTGAGTGCGGATGATGGTTGGGCAGTTGGTGATAGTGGAACAATCATTCGTTGGAATGGCACTGATTGGAGCAACGTTACAAACCCAGTACCTTCAACATGGTCCATCTATGATATAGAGATGGTTAGTGCCAATGACGGGTGGATATGCGCTGGACTCATGTACCGTTGGAACGGCGTAGCATGGAGCCAGGTTTTCAGCCCAACTGGAGTTTGGAAATCAGTTTCCATGCTCAGTGCAAATGACGGATGGGCAGTAGGCGATCTATGGCAACAGATCGGAGTGATAATGCATTGGAATGGAATAGAATGGAGCAACGTTACAAGCCCTACAACCGAGCCTCTCATTTCAGTGTATATGGTTAGTGCTGATGACGGATGGGCAGTGGGACGGGGTGACACAATCATTCATTGGAATGGCACAGCATGGAGCAACGTTACCAGCCCAGTAGCCCCGTATTGGTTTCACTCAGTGTATATGGTGAGTGCAAATGATGGGTGGGCAGTGGGTAGCGCTGGAACAATCATTCATTGGAATGGCACAGCATGGAGCAACGTTACCAGCCCAGTAACCAACGCTCTTTGGTCGGTGATGATGGTTGGAGCAGATGACGGGTGGATCGTGGGAGATTCTGGAACAGTGTTACGTTGGAATGGGGTGGAATGGAGTAACTTTACAAGTCCAACTTCCGAATGGCTTTTTTCTGTGAGTTTAGTTGATCCCAATGACGGATGGGCGGTTGGAGCTCGTGGAACAATAATACGCTGGACAGGAATCGAATGGATACCCGAATTTCCTACAGCCATACTTGCGTTCCTCCTGACAAGCATCACTTTGACCACAATCATCCTAGCAAAAAACCCTTCAAAGAAGCTTAGAAAACCATGTGCGCGCAGTGATATCATTTCGCTCAGTTTCCAAAGCTGAAACTTTCTTCTCCAGTTCTTCATAGTTAACTGGTTTTCCCCTTCTCGAAAAATCCAATCTGTTATAGTTTCTCTCGACTTCCTCGTAGTCCATACGGCTAAAGTAGTTTTCTCGGCTTCCGGGCAATACATGGCCCATTATTGCCTCCTTGAAATCTCCGTCAATATCTCCACTCCGAACAACTCGTTTGAACGCCTTCCGTAAAGTGTGAACAGTCATAGAACGTTTGTCGAATCCAGCTCTTACTATGCACCTTTTTATATTAGCCCACACTAATGTTGGAGCCATCTGTTTCCCATTTACTCTAAAAAGAGGTGCGTCATCGTCTGAATCGTGATGTTCGAGATCGCAATATTTCTTCAACGCGTTTATTGCTTCTTGTCCTACGAACGTGTCGTAAAATCTTATGCTGTATCCCTGTAACTTTGTGTCGACTTCATCTGTTATTCTAAGACGAATGAGAGTTTTTCCTTCCTTTAGTTGGCTTCTTATCATTCCGTAGGTTAACCTACATAATGCGTTTACCCGTATTCCGCTCTGAAATAAAACTAGAATTATCGCCCTGTCTCGAAGATTTGTAGCCATGTCAGCGATTTCGTAAACTTCTTTCTTTTTTGGTACATGCTCATATGCTGCTCTCTTTCTCCTCATATTATTGAAGTAATGTTTTCCTCCACGTCTATTATCAAATGGAAGAGTTTCGCCGTCATGGTTTCTGTAGAAAGATTTTATCGCAGCTAGGGTTACGTTAGCAACGCTTGGTCTATCCACGAGTGTCTTGATGTATTCCCATGCAAGGTCACGCGCTACCTTTCTATCCAATTTCTGAAATGATTCTGGTGAAATGTTACTGAAATCGCAAAACTTCTTTAGTGCGGAACCATAAGTTTTCCTAGTGTTTTTAGGTCGGTTCTCTAGCCACTCTTTCACTGTTGGATTCTTACTCATAAAACTCCTATAAGCGACTTTTGTGGAAATCGCAGTTCGAAATCTTAACCCACATTTAGGGCATTCAAATGAACCCACTACAGAATTTGCCTGATTATTCTCCCATTTTTTGTGAGGTCCATTTATTTCGACTTTACACTTTGGACATTCCATTTCAGTTACCGGCGCGAGCGCCCTCGAGAAGGAGTATTTATCTTTTATCCTCAGTTCAGATAAGCATTATTATATGTAAAGCTACTGCGAAAATGCAATTAGTGAGCGTCATGACTAATCCGAGAAAAAGTAAAATGTTCCGCTTTACCCCTACCTTCAAAACCATTCAGGAGATATTAGCTGACCAAGAACTCGCAAAACTTGGTGATGCTTACACCAATCTTGTTTACTCCCTGTACCTGTCAGTGAAAATTGAAAAGCCCACTGGGGCAAAGGCTGACAGCCGCCTACTCTCAAAAGCCTTAAAGCAATCTGGGTTAAGAGCATTCTTACCTTCAAGAGTAGACCGCCACAAACAAGCAGATGCAGCGGAGTCATTACTTGTCTACGCTTGGCTACAAGGCTCGATGACAATCAAAGAAAGCGTGGAAGCACTGGCAGAGCATAAAGACGTTGTTAAGGCATTTACTCATCTTCTCTCAATTGCCCGAGAGAAGCTTGATTTATGACGCCTGCTAGCTCCTAAACTTCTCTAAGGCCTTGTCAAAGGCCACTCTAAATGCTTTCGTGTCCTTTTGTACTTCTTTCACAGCATGTTCAAACACAGCCTCAGGCTTGCTCCGGCTTTTCGTGCGAACATAAAACACAGGCTTTGCAGTAAGTGGATGTGGAATATCATAACCAGCTAGATCCACCCTTCTATCTTTAAGCAAGGCTTTTTGAACAACATTACAGAACGTATGTCCCTCTCCATCAATTTCCACTTTCAGCTCATTCTTAGTCTTCTTCAAGATTTTCAATTCCATCTTCAGCGCTCCTCCCTTCTAAAACGCTGCTTCGCCATAATCCATAGCAGCCCGTCGCCTTTCAGTTTCTCCACAGCTAGGACATTGCATTCGGTAGCGCTTTCGCTGTAACATATGCCCACATTTCGAACAGAAAGCGTACAGTACCCCGAGCTCCTTATCAACTGTTGAGAGGTGGTAAATTCGATTTTTTTGGCTTATTGTTTTCGCGCGGATGATATCTCCTGGTTTGCAAGCGTCATGAATTGTTTCAACGTAAGATTTGCTTATATCTGAAATGTAAAGTAACCCGGAAAACACTCCTGACAAATATTCTTTCCCTATTCTGAATATACGTATCACAGCGGTTTTGTTTTGGAGACTCGAAACCTGACCAGTTACAATGGTGCCAGTCTTTGGCACTCTTACACCATGAACCAGCGGATAGATCGAAACTGTCTTGTTCTGGAGATCCAGAAGTGTTCGCCCACTGACTTTAGCGTGGATTTTTCCTTGGTCTACATAGGTACCTTGGCCTGGAGTGAACTCTTCGATTACTCCTAAGGGATCTCCGGGAGTAACGAATTGTCCACTCTGCCGTTTTGAACGTTGTTTACCCATATGTTTTCTTCTCCTTCATGCCTGGAGTTGATCTTTGAATAGATTACCTGAAATGCTTGTTACTTCTCCATCTTGCCCCTCAATAAACCTTTTGATGAAATAGAAAGGTAAGACACGAAAGCAAGATCATCAAGAAAAGTGTTCTGGTTTCTCCATTATGCTTTGCGTGAATCTCCGAAGAGGAGGTTCAGTCCTAAGCCTCGCATCTTGGTTTTTTGCTAGTTCTCTGACGCCCTATGGCATTTAAGTTGCTCAGTTCTGGACTATTCGACTTTGATGGCGTCAGGCTCTGAAGCCTGAACACCTGTAAGTTTCGCCTTTTTGGGCGATCAAGGGATCGCCTTCTATCATCCTTGAGAAACTGAAAGAATAGCCTTCACATCATCTATTTTTGCGGATTAAGATCTATTGCCTCCTTCAATTATGTATAAGTCAACGATGAACT
>JABAOH010153263.1_pt2 | contig 18173 bp, 17 predicted proteins | sample 7062181 | NCBI WGS metagenome assembly JABAOH01 (sample SAMN14538630, study PRJNA623070) | marine sediment metagenome | biome: marine biome [ENVO:00000428]; feature: marine pelagic biome [ENVO:01000023]; material: deep marine sediment [ENVO:00002113]; isolation source: pool of 5 deep marine... | reverse complement strand
ATGAGGAAACGCCCTATGTCGAGCGGCCCGTCGAGGACATCTACAACGAGGCGATGGATCACCTCGAGGCCGGCCGGTACAAGTCCGCGGCAACGACGTTCGACGAGGTCGAGCGGCAGCACCCGTATTCCAGGTGGGCGACGAAGGCGCAGATCATGGCGGCGTACACCCACTATGCGAGCGGCAAGTACGACGACGCCGTGATCACGCTCGACCGCTTCATCGAGTTGCATCCGGGCAACGAGGATATCGCCTACGCGTATTATCTGAAGGGCCTGTCCTTCTACGAGCAGATCTCGGACGTGGCCCGCGATCAGCGCATGACCGAGAAGGCGCTCGAGACGTTCATGGATCTGGTCCGTCGATTCCCCGAGACGGATTACGCGCGCGACGCCAGGCTCAAGATCGACCTTGCCCACGATCATCTCGCAGGCAAGGAAATGAATGTCGGTCGCTACTACCTGCGGGCCGGCCATGAGCTCGCCGCGATCGGCCGGTTCCGCCGCGTCGTCGAGGTTTATGGCACGACCACCCACGTCCCCGAGGCCCTGCACCGTCTGACCGAGTCCTATCTTACCCTCGGCGTCGTCGAGGAGGCGCGCTACACCGCCGCCGTGCTGCGCCACAACTACCCGGACAGCGAGTGGTACCGGGACAGCTGGGCCCTGCTCGACAGGCAGGACGTGCTGACCGCCGAAGAGCGTGGCCGGCCGCAGACCGCCCGCATGCCGGACGAGACAGCCTCCGGGACGAACTGACTGCGTGATGCTGACGGCGCTGTCCATTCGCGACGTCGTCCTGATCGACCGGCTGGACCTTACATTCCACGACGGACTCTGCGTGCTCACCGGCGAGACCGGCGCCGGCAAGTCCATCCTTCTGGATGCGCTGGGGCTTGCGATCGGCGCCCGCGGCGACAGCGGCCTCGTGGCTCGCGGTGCCGAACGCGCGGCGGTGACCGCGGTTTTCGAGATCGCGCCGGAACATCCGATCCGCGGCTTGCTGCAGGAGCAGGGGTTCGACGAGCCGGGTGGCGAACTCGTCCTGCGGCGAACGTTGCAGCCGGATGGGCGGAGCCGCGCGTTCGTCAACGACCAGCCGGCCAGTGTCGGACTATTGCGGCAGCTCGGCGAGGCGCTGATCGAGATCCAGGGCCAGTTCGAACCACGCGGCCTGATCGAGCCGGGCACCCACAGGGCGTTGCTTGACGGCTATGGCGGCCTCGATACCGAGCTGCGCGCGGTTCGTGATGCCTACGGCGCCTGGCGCGACGCGACGCGCGCGCGCAAAGAGGCGGAAAACGCCGCCACTACTGCGGCGCGCGACCGCGAGTTCCTCGAACACTCGGTCGCCGAGCTCGCCCGGCTCGACCCGCAGCCGGGTGAGGAGGCGGAGCTCGCCGAGCGCCGGACGCGATTGATGCACGCCGAACAGCTCGTCGACGCGATGAACGCCGCTTCGACAGAACTCGCGGGCACACGCAACATCGAGGACGCGCTGCAGGCGGCGCAGAAACATCTTGCCCGGGTCGCCGAAAAGGCGGGGGGCGCGCTGGATGATGTGCTGCAGGCGCTCGAACGCGCAGCGCTCGAAACGGCGGAGGCGGTCCGCGCACTCGAGGCGGCGGGCACTGAAATCGAGCTCGACCAGGAAGGGCTCGAGGCGATCGAGGAACGGCTGTTCAGCCTGCGCGCGGTCGCCCGCAAGCATCAGGTGGCGGTCGACGAACTCGCCGCACTGCGCGAGCACATGTCGGCCCAGCTGGCGTTGGTCCAGGACAGCAGCGAGGCCGTAGCGCGACTGGCTGCTGCGGAAGCTGCGGCGCGGTCCCGTTATATCGAGCGCGCCGGCGTGCTCGGCGAAGCCCGGCGTGCCGCCGCGGAGCGGCTGGACAAGGCGGTCAACGCGGAACTGCCGCCCCTGCGCCTCGACAAGGCACGGTTTGTCACCGCGATCGAAGAGCGCCCGGAGGATGCGTGGAGTCCGGAAGGAATGGATCGGGTGTCGTTTCTCGTCTCCACGAATCCCGGCGCGCCGGAGGGCCCGCTCGGCAAGATCGCGTCCGGCGGCGAGCTCTCGCGCATCATGCTGGCGCTCAAGGTGGTTGCCGCCGAGCCCGGCAGCGTGCCGACACTCGTCTTCGACGAGGTCGATGCCAATATCGGAGGTGCCACGGCTCACGCCGTGGGCGAACGTCTGGCGCGTCTCGCCGAGGATCTCCAGGTGCTGGTGATCACTCATTCGCCGCAGGTTGCCGCCCGCGGGACCGACCATCTCCGGGTCGAGAAGGAGACGCCCGCAGGCGGCGACGCCACCGTGACCAGGGTCAGCCGCCTCGACGAAGGCAGGCGCCTCGAGGAGATCGCGCGCATGCTGTCCGGTGCGGCGGTCACCGACGAAGCCCGGGCCGCGGCGAACCGCCTGCTCGAGGGCGCCGCGGCATGACGGCCCGCGACCCGTCCAAGGTGCCGGTGGATGCATTGAGTATAGCGGAGGCACGTGCGGAGCTGGCTCGGCTCGCCGCTGAGATAAAGCATCATGACGTGCTGTATTATCAGAAAGATGCGCCCGAGATCAGCGACGCCCGATACGACCTGCTACGTCGGCGAAATGCGGAAATCGAGGCGCGGTTCCCCGATTTCGTGCTGCCCGACAGTCCGTCGAAGCGGGTGGGCGCCGCTCCCGCCGCCGGGTTTTCGAAGGTCCGGCATTCCGTACCGATGCTGTCGCTGGAGAACGCCTTCGACGAGGCCGACGTCCGGCGCTTCGTCGACGGCGTGCGACGCTACATCAAGGAACTGAAAGATGACCCGTCATTGACTGTCGAGCTCGTCGCCGAACCCAAGATCGACGGTCTGTCGGCGTCCTTGCGGTATGAGGATGGGCTGTTTGTTCAGGGCGCGACGCGGGGCGACGGTACGACCGGCGAGGATATCACCGCCAACTTGCAGACCCTCCAAGATGTCCCGAAACGGCTTGCTCGTAGCGGTTGGCCCGACGTGCTGGAAGTGCGCGGCGAGGTTTACATGGGGAAGGCCGATTTCCTCGCCCTCAATAAACGGCAGGAAGAGGCCGGCGAGAAGGTATTCGCTAACCCGCGCAATGCTGCGGCCGGCTCCCTGCGTCAGCTCGATCCGGCGGTGACCGCCCGCCGCCCGCTCAGCTTCTTTGCCTATGCCTGGGGCCAGACGTCGGCGGCACCCGATGGCAGTCATTGGGCGGTGCTGGAGCGCTTCCGCGACTGGGGGTTCAAGGTGAACCCGCTGGCGAAGCTATGCCGCGACGTGGACGAGGCGTTGTCCCTCTACGAGAGGATAGCGGCGCAGCGAGGAACGTTGGACTACGACATCGACGGAGTCGTTTACAAGGTCAACCGCCTGGACTGGCAGGCGCGCCTGGGCTTCGTCAGCCGCGCGCCGCGATGGGCGGTCGCCCACAAATTTCCCGCCGAGCAGGCCCAGACCGTGTTGGAGAGGATCGAGGTTCAGGTCGGCCGAACTGGCGTGCTCACTCCGGTGGCGCATCTGTCGCCGGTGACTGTCGGGGGCGTTATGGTTGCCCGCGCCACCCTGCACAACGAGGACTATATTACGGACAAGGACATCCGGATCGGCGATACTGTGATCGTGCAGCGCGCCGGTGACGTGATCCCGCAGGTACTGCAGGTGGTCACCGAGAAGCGCCCGACCGGCGCCAAACGCTATGCCTTCCCCACGACGTGCCCATGCGAGCTGCAAACGCCGGTTATCCGTGAGCCAGGCGAGGCGGCCAGCCGATGCAGCGGCGAACTTGCATGCCCCTATCAGCAGGTCCGGCGATTGATCCATTTCGTAAGTCGCGATGCGTTCGACATCGAGGGACTGGGCGGCAAGCATGTTGAGGAGTTCTGGCGCGACGGTCTGATCGCTACTCTCGCCGACATTTTCCGCCTCAAGGATCGCAGGGACGAGATCGCTGCCCGTGACGGCTGGGGCGAGCAATCCGCCGAGAACCTGGTCGCGGCCATCGAGGCGCGCCGGAGGATATCTTTCGACCGCTTCATTCATGCGCTCGGTATCCGCCAGGTCGGTCAGTCGACGGCGCGGCTGCTGGCACGGAACTATGGCGATCTGAAGACCTGGCACGATTCGATGATGGCGGCCGAGGCCGAGCGTGCGGCCCATCCCGACGCGCGCAAACCGCAGGAGGTCGGCGAGGCCTATGCGGATCTGTGCAGCATCGAGGGGATCGGCATGAGCATGGCCGACGATATCGTCGCCTTCTTCGGCGAGGCCCACAATCTGGACATCCTGCGCGCGCTGGAGAACGAGCTGGAGGTCGAGCCTCTGGCCGCCGTCGCTGCCGGCTCTCCCGTCGCCGGCAAGACCGTCGTCTTCACCGGGACGCTGGAGGCGATGACGCGCAGCGAGGCGAAGGCCGGCGCCGAGGCGCTCGGCGCCAAGGTGTCCGGGTCGGTGTCGAGCAAGACCGACTACGTCGTGGCCGGGCCCGGCGCCGGCTCCAAGTCGAAGAAGGCCAGGGAACTCGGCGTCACCATGCTGACCGAGGAGGAGTGGCTGAAGCTGATCGGCCGCGGTTGACGGCGAGCTTTTGCATTATCCACTTGCGGGGAATCGGCGGCACCGGTCCGCTCCCCCACCCGGCCACCCACAGTGTACGATCCCGATGGGTGGCCGGGTGGGGGAGCGGGCCGGAGCGAACATAACGGATATCGCGCTACGAACCGCCGAGCGAGTCCCAGAACGCGTGCGTGTTCTCGATCTGCAGCCGCTCGTGCCGGTCCTCGAGGCATTTGCGCATAGGATATCCGAGCGACTGGTCGACGGTGCGGCCGCAGGCGTCGAACATGCGGCGCGCGCGCAGCGTCGCATCGGGGCCGGCGACGCGCGCCCACAGCGCGTCGCGTGCCCCCGCGGGCACGTCCGCCTGGAGCGGCAGGGCATTGATCAGGCGGGCGGTGGTCCGCGCGGTCCGTGCCGGCTCCGAATCGCCTTCGAGGACCGTCTCTGCCGCGAGGCGCGCCGGACCGGCCGCGAGCGCGATCTCCTCGGCCGTCAGCGGGTCGGCATCCCCCGGCCGGTGCGCCGGCAGCATCGTCGTCAGCGGCGCGATCTCGATGGCGAGCGATGCCGGCGCTGCGATGCCGAGCGCAGCAAGGGTCAGGTCGGCGCGAATCGCCGTATAGCCGTAGCGGCTGTGGAAGCGCACGAGATTCGCGGCATCGAACCGATGCTGGCGACCATCCGCCGTCGTCACCGTGAGCGCCACGTCACCCGGTCGTGCCGGCTGGTAGGCCGTCTCGAAATCGGGGGGAAGACGCCCTTTCTGCAGGCAGAAGGCCGAGAGCAGCGCCGTGCACGTGCCGTCGGCGCACTGCATGGGCACTGGCTCGTCGCTGGCAACGAGGCCCAGGATCTGCGGCGCCGCCAGAACCGGTGCCGAGGCGCCGACGAACAACACGGCCAGGAACCCGATGGTCAGGCGATGCATGGCGCTCAATCCTCCTCCGGTGGCCAGGACGGGAATCGTCGCATCGAGCGGCCGGTGCGTCAAATCAATCCCGCGTGTCAGCCCCACACCGCGGTCAGCAGCGCGAACGTCCCGACGCCCACCGCGACGCCGAGGGGCAGGTTGCGCCGGGCCGCGAAATACACGGCGACCGAAGATCCCACGGCGATCAGCCGGAACGCGAGCGGCGATTCTGCGAGGATGCCTTCGGGCAACACCACCATGCGGGCGATCAACCCGGCCAGCATGGCGTAGGCGATGCAGGCGAACAGCCGGAAGGTCTCGCTGTCCGGACTCACCTTGCCGGCGATGGCGACGCCCAGCGCACGCCAGACGTAGGTCGCGGCGCCGCTCAGCAGGACGATCGCCCAGAGGGTCGCGTCAATCATGGCGCCGTCGCCTCCGCCGATCGACGAGATAGGCGCCCGTGCCGGCGATCGCACCGGTCAGGATGAGACCCCAGTCGGCCGACAGCAGGTGGAACAGCGGCCCGGCGGCGATACCGGCGAGCACCGCAAGGATCTGCCCGCAATCGCGGGTGCTGACGAAGACCAGGGTGAAGAACACCGGATTGAGGAACACCAGGCTCAGGGTCACGTCGCGCGGCAGCGAGCCCGCCATCAGGAAGCCGGCGGCCGTGCCGATCAGCGCCGCGGTGATGCACACGCCGGCAAACCCCGCGAAGTACGGCGTCCGGTACGCCGGGTTCATGCGCGGCCCGTCGCGCATCATGGCGGCCCAGGGATTGAGCGACATGAACTGCGCCACCGCATAATGCCAGCGGCGGCGCGTGGGGGTCTCGTTGAATAGCGGCATGACCGATAGCACCATCGGCAGGAACCGGGCGTTGGCGGCGGATGCCGCCACCATCACCGCGATGACGGGGGCGCCCAGCGCGTACAGTTCGACCATGGCGATCTGCCCGGGCAGACCCCAGACCAGCCCGGTCGAAGCGACCGAGGTCCACAGCGTCAGCCCCGCCTCGCGCGCCATCGAGCCGTAGCCGATCATGCTGGCGAGCAGCACGAGTGCCGGCATTCCGGTGGCGTCGAGGGCGCCGTGGGCAACGGGCCCGCGCGGGGATTCGGAAAACGGGGACATACGGAGTCAGGCAAATTGTCGTTGGCGGCGCGATCATGCGTCGCCCCGCCCATCCGTGCAAGGCCGAAGCGGCCGCACCCCGGCGTGTCCGTCGCCTAGTCGCCGATCAGCGGGAAGTTCTCGACGTTGCCTTGGCGGATTTCAGTGGAATAGGCGAGAAGTGCGCCCGCCGGGACCTGTCTGCTGGGCGTCGTCTGGACATAGAGCAGCGATCCGTCGCGGTAATACAGCCGGTAGCACTCGGCAAACCGGCTGAGGCCGTAAGCGAAGCAGATATCGTCCCCTTCCCCCCACCACGAGCCGAACAGAAGCGGCCGGCCGGCCCTTGCGCCGACCGATCCGCCGGGGACCCGCGTGCGCACGACGACCCCGCTGCCGTCGAAGTACTCGATCCATTGCTGCTCGGTCAGGACATAGGTCGCATAGACCGTCGCATTTCCCAGCAACCGCGCCGCCTCCGGCTCGCGCAGCGGACGCAGGCCGGAATCCGTCAGGCTCTGCTCGAAGGCCGGGCTGGTCGGAGGAACCCGATACCCGGGTTGCCAGCCGGACACGGCGAGGATCAGCAGGGCGAGCGGCACCGCCCACCCCCACCGTTTCACGATTTGTCCCAGACGGCTGTTCTTCATCCCGGAGGCAACTATAATCGGAAACCGCGAGCTTCATAAGCGTCGTCCGGAATACAATGGCGCGGTTTGCGCCGTGCGCGTCGCAGATTCGCGAGTGCCGCCGACGCTCGCGGCACATAGAGTGGGGCGTTTGCACCGTTCCAAGCAAGAGTCTGCGGGGATCAGCGGGATGGAGGCTGTCGACATGGATTCGCCGACAACGGGCCGCGGCGGCCGACGGGCCGGCCGTGGCGGAAGCGAGGCGCGGCGCGCGGCGCGTGGCAGCGATCGCGGGGCGGCGCGCGACCCCTATGTGGTCCGTCGGTTCAAGCCGTTCGAGCTTTTCGACGATGAGGCGCTGGCCACGATCGAGGCCAATGCGGAGACCGTGCTGCAGGACATCGGCATCGAGTTTCGCGAGGACGAGGAGGCGCTGCAGCTCTGGCGCGACGCCGGCGCCGACGTCGATGGCGTGCGGGTCCGGTTCCCGCGCGGGATGTGCCGCAAGCTGGTACAGGACAGCGCCCCCGCGGAATTCGTGCAGCGGGCGCGCAACCCCGCGAAGTCCGTGCGGATCGGCGGCGACGCCGCGGTCTTCGTGCCGGCCTACGGCCCGCCCTTCATCCGGAGCCTCGACGAGGGGCGGCGCTATGCGACGATCGAGGATTTCCGCAACTTCGTGAAGCTGGCCTACGTGTCGCCGGCGCTGCACCATTCCGGCGGCACGCTGTGCGAGCCGGTCGACCTGCCGGTCAACAAGCGGCATCTCGACATGGTCTACGCCCATATCCGCTATTCCGACAAGGCCTTCATGGGCTCGGTCACNNCCGCTATTCCGACAAGGCCTTCATGGGGTCGGTCACCGCGCCGGAACGCGCCGAGGACACGGTCGAGATGGCCAAGATCGTGTTCGGTGCAGAGTTCGTCGAGAACAACTGCTGCATCGTCAGCCTGATCAACGCCAACTCGCCGATGACCTACGACGCCACCATGCTCGGTGCGCTCAAGGTCTACGCGCGGCACAACCAGGGCACCGTGATCTCGCCGTTCATCCTGTCCGGCGCCATGAGTCCGGTCACCGTCGCCGGCACGCTCACCCAGATCCTTGCCGAGGCGCTCGCCGGCATGGCGTTCACGCAGCTCGTGCGGCCCGGCGCGCCGGTGGTGTTCGGCACCTTCGCCAGCTCGATCTCCATGCAGTCGGGCGCGCCGACCTTCGGCACGCCGGAACCGGCGCTGGTCACCTACGGCGCGGCCCAGCTCGCCCGCCGCCTCGGCGTGCCGTTCCGCTCCGGCGGCGCGCTGTGCGCCTCGAAGATTCCGGACGCGCAGGCCGCGTACGAATCCGCCAACACGTTGCAGTCGACGATTCTGGCCGGTGTCAATTTCGCCCTGCACTGCGCTGGCTGGCTCGAGGGCGGGCTCGCCATGGGCTACGAGAAATTCGTCATGGACGCCGACCAGTGCGCGATGCTGCAGAAGTTCGCCGGCGGCGTCGACATGTCGGAGAACGGCCAGGCGATGGACGCGATCCGCGAGGTCGGGCCGGGCAGCCACTTCCTCGGCTGCGCCCACACCCAGGCCAATTTCGAGACCGCGTTCTACCGCTCGACGATCGCCGACAACAACTCGTTCGAGCAGTGGCAGGCCGAGGGCGCGCAGGACGCGGCGCAACGGGCCAACGCGCTGTACAAGAAGATGCTGGCCGACTACGAAGCGCCGCCGCTCGACCCCGGTATCGCCGAGGCGCTGGACGAATTCGTCGCCAGGAAAAAGGCCGCAGTTCCGGATTCGAACGTTTGAGGCTTCGTTCATCGAGAAATCCGATGTCCGGCGGACGCCAAGTGTCCACCCCGAGGCCCTATGCCTTTAACGCAGGACCGTGTCGGGGCCGTACCGGTTGGCGCCGTAGGAGCCCGGGAGCAGGCCGAGCTCGATGCCCAGCCATACGCCGCCGATGAAGGGAATGAGGGAGATCAGCTGGAACCAGCCGGAGTGGCCGCGGTCGTGGCAGCGCTTGGTCCCGGCGGCGAGCGTCGGCCAGATCATGAACAGCACGATCGCAATGGTAATTATGGGAAACGTCTCGCCGATCACATCGAGGGCGAAGGCGAGCGGGTAGACACCGACGGCCGGCAGGAAATACTTCAACCAGTAGGTCGAGCGGTTGATGCGGCCGTCGAACGAAAACCATATGTAGTGGATGGGCGGATTGCTGCTCCGCAGCCGTGTCGAAATCGTTTCCGCCATGAGGAGCTCCATTGTTCCCTGGGGTTGCAGGGGAACATGCCGGACCAAGGCTGAAAACTCAATTAACGTGGACTTCCAGGCTTTGTTGCGGCGCGGCCACCATTGCGATCGGCCGCGGAACGCAGGACAACCGACCGGAGCGGAACAGGCGCGGCTAAAGATGCCGGCACCGGCCCGCGGACGAGAAAAAGGCCGCCACGCCCGCTTCGAACGCGTGACGGCCTTNNCGGTCTACTCGGTTACCGTATCGGCGCCGAAGCGGTTTGGACCGATGGTGCCACGCAGGAAGCCCAGCAAGACGAACATCCAGATCCAGCCGATGATGGGAACGAGCCACAGAAGCTGCCACCAACCGGACTTGTTGCGGTCGTGAAGGCGCTTGGCGCCGGCCGCAAGTCCGATCCAGATGCTGACGAGTCCGAAGATCATGGAAAGGATGCCTGCGGACTGTTCCGGCATGCCCGTATACGGGTCCGCTGGCACGATGACCCACATCGTGCCGAGGATCATGTCAAGAATGTTCAGCGCGATGGAAATGCCCAGTATCGGCAGAAAGTATTTCATCCACCACGTGGAGCGGCTTATCCGGCCTTCGAACGAAAACCAGACCTTGGTGATCGTCATGTCCGGCGCGGCCTGCACCGGGGTGGTAACTTCAGCCATAGTGATCTCTCCTGATCTTTAGCCCTTAAAAAAACGCGCCAAGAATGCGCGTGTTGTATGAAAACTTTATTAAGCGAATAGTTAACACAGCCGCGGGTTTGACACCGGGTCCGGAGGCCCGGCCTGCGCCGACAACGCCCTAGGCAAGCCGGGCGTGGTCGAATAGACTCGAGACGCCAAAAGGAACGAGGGGAATTTGACGGATGCGATTTGCGGCTGTTGCGTGCCTAGCGGCATTCATAACCTTGCCTGCCGCCGCATTTGCGCAGCAGGGGCCGCAAAAAGTTCCTGCAGAGCCGCCGCTTTCAGCAATTGTTGCACATTTCTTTCCGGGCTATGTGCCGGTGTCGTTATCCGATCTGGCGCCCGAGATCGCGGCGCTGGCGGCCGCTGATCCGGCCTACGCCCATCCGGACCGCTCGCCGAGCGCGATTCGTGCCGATTTCGACGGCAACGGCCATGCGGATTATGCCGTGCTGATCAAGCGACGATCGGCGTCCGGCAGCGACGAGATTTTCGTCATCCTGATGGGCCACGGCATCGGCCGCTATGCCAAGGCCATGGAGTCGTTTTTCGGACCCCTCGCGGACGAGATCTATCTCGGCTATATGGGGCCGGGCACGGAACTCGAACTCGGCGCGGCCGCTCGCTACGGTGAGGCAGAGCGGATTCGTCTCAAGACCGCAGCTGTCACCCTGAATGTCCTGCACCAGAGCAGCGATGTCCTGCTTTGGGATCCGAGGCGGAACAGTTTCGATCGCGCGCCGGTTCCCCGCTGAGCGCCGGCGCGGGACGGGTGTGACCGGGTTTTGCCGCCGCATCGAGATATCATGAACATGTCATAATTTAATCCTTGAAAAACGCCGGCGGGTCGTCCATATCGCGCGTTCTGTTTTTTCGAATTCTGGGCCATCTACTGGTTGGGAGTACGGGCCATGCCTAAGACCACCGCACTCGTCCAGCTGGGGACGGACTTGGACGGCGATTCAAGCACCGCCCATGGGGAAGACGTAACGCGCAGCGTCGTGCAGCTGCATTCGAACCGGGGTTCCTTCGAGAACCGCAAGGACTTCTTCGTTGAGCGGAATGGCGTTCGATTCGCCGGAACGCATTTGATCATCGATTTGTGGGGCTGCGAGTACCTCGACGACATCGACCATATCGATGCCGCCATGCGTGAGAGCGTCGCAGCTGCCGGCGCGACGCTGCTGCACATTCATCTGCACCATTTTACGCCGAACGACGGCGTCTCGGGCGTCGCGGTGCTGGCGGAATCCCACATCAGCGTGCACACCTGGCCGGAATGCGGCTATGCCGCGTTCGACGTGTTCATGTGCGGCGATGCGCGCCCGGGCGAGGCGATCGACGTCCTCAAGCGTTTCTTCCGGCCGAACCGGGTCGAGGTGACCGAGCACCTTCGGGGCCGGGACTGATGGCCGAGTGGTCTGAGGAAGTCCTTCACGACGACCTTCGGATCAAGATCAGGATCGGCCGGCTGCTGTTCGACAGCAAGACCGAACACCAGCGGCTCATGCTGTTCGAGAGCAAGACCTTCGGCCGCGTGCTGACCCTCGACAGCGTGGTGCAGACCACCGAATCCGACGAGTTCATCTATCACGAGATGATGGCGCACGTGCCGATCCTCGCCCACGGCGGGGCGAAGCGGGTGCTGATCATCGGCGGCGGCGACGGCGGCATGGCCGAGGAGGTGCTGAAGCACGCCGCGGTCGAACGCGTGACCATGGTCGAGATCGACGCCGGGGTCGTCGAGTTCAGCAAGCAGTACCTGCCGACGATCTGCAAGGGCGCCTTCGATGACGAACGGCTCGATCTGGTCATTGCGGACGGGGCGAAGTTCGTGGCCGAGACCGAGCAGCGCTTCGATGTCGCCATCATCGATTCGACCGATCCGATCGGCCCGGCGGAGGTGCTGTTCACCGAGGCGTTCTACGGCAACGTCAAGCGCTGTCTCAACGATGGCGGCGTGATCGCGACCCAGAACGGCGTGCCGTTCCTGCAGCGGGCGGAGCTGACCAGCACGCTCGCCGCCTTCCGCAAGCTGTTCCGCGATGCGACCTGCTATCTTGCGACGGTGCCGACCTATGTCGGAGGGCCGATGGCCTTCGGCTGGGGTACGGACGACGAGTCGCTTCGGCAGCTGCCCGAGGACGAAATCGCCCGCCGGTTCGCCGCCGCCGGTATCGAGACACGCTACTACACGCCCGCCGTGCACAGGGCCGCCTTTTCGCTGCCGCCGTATATCGAGGATATGATCGGGTAGCGATCGCTGGATCATGAACCGCCTGCCGAGCGACCTCATGCTTCGAGACGCCCCTTCGGGGCTCCTCAACATGAGGCCCGCAACTGTGTGCCCTGACCCTGTGGAGGGAAGCAGTCCGGTCTCGAAGGGTGAGTTCGCTCGATCGCCTGGCAGGTTTATGGACGCGTCATGATCGGCGTGTTCGACTCCGGCCATGGCGGGCTGACGGTGTTGCGCGCATTGACCGAGCGCTCGCCTGATCGCGGTTTCGTCTATCTTGGCGACCATGCCAACGCACCCTATGGCGAACGTTCCGCAGAGGACGTCTACCGGCTTACGATCGAGAACATCGAGCGGCTGTTCCGCATGGACTGCCGGCTCGTCATTCTGGCCTGCAATACGGCGGCCGCCGTTGCCCTGCGGCGGCTGCAGCGGACCTGGCTGGACGGCGCCTGGCCGGGCCGGCGCGTGCTCGGCGTCCTGGTGCCGGTGGTCGAGGCGATCGTGCGCCAGCCCTGGCACGTCGAGGAGCCGCACACCGGACCGGGCGCGCCGCAGGACACGGTGGCCATCTTCGCCACCCGCAGGACGGTGGAAAGCCGCGCCTATGTCGGCGAAATTCTCAAACGCGCACCGGACGTGCTGATCGTCCAGCAGGCCTGCCCCGGGCTGGTCGACGCCATCGAGGCCGGCGCCCCGCAGGGTGAGATCAACGGCCTCGTCGAGAGGTTCGTAGGCGAACTCCTGCGCAGCATGCAGGGCGTGCTGCCCGACGTCGCGGTGCTCGGCTGCACCCATTACGGGCTGGCTGCAAAGGCGTTCCGAACGGCGCTGCCACCCGGCACGGCGATTTTGCACCAGCCCGAACTGGTCGCCGAGAGCCTTGCCGACTATCTCGCCCGCCACCCGGAATTCGCGGCGGCACCGCCGCAGACCGGTCAACTGCGGTTCCTGACCACTGGCGATCCGCAGGCCGTATCGCGTCTCGCCCGAAGGTTCTACGGGGCCGACGTCCCCTTCGACGGGATCAGCTGAACTCCTTCGCCGCGTCCACCAGCCAGTCCCAGAGATAGCGTGCGAAACTGCACGCAACATGGATGTCGTAGGTCGGCGTATCGTCCCGCTGGTGGATCAACACATCCGCCCTGGCGAGGATCGTCTGGGCGCATTGCCCTGGCCCGAAGGCGCGCGGGTGCAGGTCGAACGGGCAACCCTTCGCCAGGACGTCGCGCGCGTGTGTCCCGTGCAGGCGAATGGTGGTGCGGGCGTCGCTCGTATCGACGATTGAGGCGTGCTGGCCGTCGAGCGCCGCGCGCAGCGCCGCCTCGGTCTTTGTCTGGCGGCCTTCGCGGGTCACCACCAGCCACTCGTCGGGGCCGAGCCAGAGCACGGCGTCGTGTCCGGCGCCGGCGATCGCATTGGGCGTTTTCGGCGGCGCCACGCCGACCGCCTCCTGGACGGCGTCGAGGAAGGCCTGATCGGTGGCGTCGCCGCGCAAGGTGATCTTGCCGGTGTGCGGATGCTCGACCATGACGGCGGCATCGCACCCGGTGCCCGGGCGGCCGTCGAGCGGGCTACGCTCCGCCGGCGCCGCGGCGCTGTCTCTGCCCTCAGCCACGGGCGCGCACTCCTTCCCTGTCGTAGAACACCGGCTCGGTGACCGTCACTTCGAGCGGTCCCTTACCGTCGAGCCGCGGTGCGTAGAGCGTCTCGCCGATCCGCTCGCGGCCGCGTTTTACCATGGCCAGCGCAATCGACCGTCCGACATTCGGGCTGTAGTAGGCGGAGGTCACGTGGCCGACCATCGCCATCGGCGGCGCGGCGGTGACGGTTTCGACAAGTTGCGCGCCCTCGACCAGGACATCGTGCGGATCTTCGGTGAGCAGGCCGACCAGCTGCTTGCGGTCGGGCCGCGCCGTGTCCTCGCGGCGGAACGAGCGGCGGCCGATGAAGTCGCCCTTGGACGGGGAGACGATCCAGTCCATGCCGAGATCCATCGGCGTCACCGTGCCGTCGGTCTCCTGGCCGACGATGATGAAGCCCTTCTCGGCGCGCAGCACATGCATCGCCTCGGTGCCGTAGGGCGTGATCCCGTATTTTTGGCCGGCGTCGCAGACCGCCTCCCACGCCGCGAGGCCATAGCGCCGCGGCACGTTGATCTCGAAGGCGAGCTCGCCGGTAAAGCTGATACGGAACACCCGTGCAGGTATGCCGGCGATAACCATCTCGCGCATCGTCATGAAGGGAAAATCGCGCGGCCCCAGCTTGTCGTAGTCGGTCAGCGCGCCGACGACGTGCCGCGCATAGGGGCCGCACACCGCCACCGTCGCCCACTGCTCGGTCACCGAGGTGCAGTAGACCTTCAGCTCCGGCCATTCGGTCTGCAGCCACTCCTCGAGCCAGGTCAGCACGTTCGCCGCGCCGCCGGTGGTCGTCGTCATCAGGAAGCGGTTCTCGCCGAGCCGCGTGGTCACGCCGTCGTCGAACACCATGCCGTCCTCGCGCAGCATCAGGCCGTAGCGGCAGCTGCCGACCGGCAGCTTGAGCCAGGCGTTGGTGTAGATCCGGTTGAGGAACTCGGCGGCATCCGGGCCCTGGATGTCGATCTTGCCGAGCGTCGAGGCATCGAGGACGCCGACCGAATTGCGCGCCGCCAGAACCTCGCGGTTCACCGCGTCCTGCATCGACTCGCCATCGCGCGGATAGTACCATGGCCGCTTCCACTGGCCGACGTCCTCGAATTCCGCGCCGTGCTCGACATGCCAGTCATGCATCGCCGTGACGCGGACCGGGTCCATGAACGCCCCGACGTTGCGCCCGGCGATCGCGCCGAAGCCGACCGGGGTGTACGGCGGCCGGAAGGTGGTCGTGCCGACCTCCGGGATCGCGACGCCCCGCAGCTCCGCCATGATGGCCAGCGCGTTGACGTTCGACGTCTTGCCCTGGTCGGTGCCCATGCCGGTCGTGGTGTAGCGCTTGAGGTGCTCGATCGAGATGTAGCCCTCGCGGTGCGCAAGGTGGACGTCGGCCGCGGTCACGTCGTTCTGGAAATCGATGAAATGCTTGCCGCCCCGTCCCAGGGGGCGACCCGAAGGCACGACCCATACGGCCCTGGTTTCGCCGGCCGCCGGCTCGTCGACCGCGGGCGCGGTCAGGCCCGCCCTGGCTTTCATCCCGATGTCCCGGATGGCCGCACGGCCGGCGTCGATGCCCTGCTGAAGACAGGCCGACAGGGTCATGGCGCCGTTACAGGCACCGGCGGACCGCTCCGCCGCGAAGGAGCGGTCGGGAACGAACGCCGCAAGGTCGTCATCGAACCGCAGCTTGCCGCGCGACTGGCTGTACAGGTGGACAGTGGGATTCCAGCCGCCGGACACGGCAACGAGATCGCATGCCATCTTCCGCGATCCGCCTGTGACCGCATCGCCCGCCTCGTCGAGCTGCCGCACCGAGACGCCGTTGACCCGTTTTCCGCCCTTGACCGCGGTGATCGCGAAGCCACGCATAACCTCGATGCCCTCGGATTCGGCGGCTTCGACCAGATCGCCGCCCGGCTCGCGGCGCAGGTCGACGACCGCGACCGACGCGCCGGCCCGCTTGAGGTCGATCGCCGCGCCGTAGGCGCTGTCGTTGTTGGTGAAAACCACGGCACGGCGCCCGGGCAGCACCGCGTAACGGTTGACATAGGTGCGCACCGCTCCGGCCAGCATGATTCCCGGCCGGTCGTTGTCGCGGAAACAGAGCGGCCGCTCGAGGGCCCCGGTCGCCAGCACCACCTGCTTCGCCCGCACCTGCCAGAAGCGCTGGCGTGGCGTCTTGCCGTCGGGCTCGCCGGGCCAATGGTCCGTGACCCGCTCGAGGAGGGTCAAATAGTTGTGGTCGTAATAGCCGGTCACCGTGGTGCGCGGGAGAACCGTTACGTCCGCCGTTGCGCGCAGCTCCTGCACGACCTGCGCCACCCAGTCGCCCGGCGCCCGGCCGTCGATGGCGACGGTATCGGACAGCAGCGCGCCGCCCAGCTCGCTCTGCTCGTCGGCAATGATCACCCGCGCCCCGCTGCGCGCCGCCGTCAGCGCCGCCATCAACCCGGCCGGCCCGCCCCCGGCAACCAGCACGTCGCACCAGGCGTAGCGATGCTCGTAGCGGTCCGGATCGGCTTCCGTCGGACCCCTGCCGAGCCCGGCCGCGTTGCGGATGACCCGCTCGTACGTCATCCAGAAGCTGGCCGGCCACATGAACGTCTTGTAGTAGAAGCCGGATGGAAGAAAGCGCGAGAACAGGCTGTTGACGGCCCAGGCATCGAAGCGCAGGGACGGCCACCGATTCTGGCTGTTGGCGACCAGTCCGCTGAACAGCTCCACCTGCGATGCTCTCATGTTGGGCTCGGTCCGTGCGCCCTCGCGCAGCTGGACGAGCGCGTTCGGCTCCTCCGCGCCGGCCGAGAAGATGCCGCGCGGCCGGTGGTACTTGTAGCTGCGCCCGACAAGATGGACGCCGTTGGCCAGCAACGCGGAGGCCAGCGTATCGCCGGCATAGCCGTGCAGCGTTGCGCCGTCGAAGCGGAAATCGATCGGACGCGTCCGGTCGATGCGACCACCTTGGCGGAGGCGGAATCGCTGGCTCATCGCTTTACCTTCGGACGCTTTTCGCCCATCCGGTAGACGGCGAGGATCCGGTCGCTCACGGTGTCCCGGGCCACGTTGAACCAGCGGCGGCAACCGTGATTATGGACCCACCGCTCGAAGAACACGCCCCTGGTATTGGCGCGATTGAACAGGTAATCGGACCATTCCGCGTCGGACAACGCCTCGGGATCCTTCGGCCGCGCGATATGCGCCTCCCCATGACAGTGGAATTCCTTCTGCGAGCGCGGCCCGCACCATGGACAATCGATCAGAAACATGGTGTCGATCTCCTAATGCGCGACCGCTGCGGCGCCGGCCTCGTCGATCAGGAAGCCGGTCCGGAAGCGGTCGAGCGAAAACGGCCCGGCCAGATCGTTCGGCTCGCCGGCAGCCAGCGTCGCCGCGAAGGCATGGCCGGAACCGGGCGTCGCCTTGAAGCCGCCGGTGCCCCAGCCGCAGTTGAAGAACAGGCCGTCGACCGGCGTCTTGCCGATGATCGGGCTGCGGTCCGGGGTGACGTCGACGATGCCGCCCCACTGCCGCATCAGTTTCAGTCGCGAGACCATGGGCACGAGCTCGCACAGCGCGCCCATGATGCCTTCGATGATGTCGAAGCTGCCGCGTTGCGCATACGAGACGTACAGGTCCGAACCCGCGCCGATCACCAGTTCGCCTTTGTCCGACTGGCTGACATAGACGTGCACGGCACTCGACATCACGACACAGTCGAGGACCGGCTTGATCGGATCTGAGACCAGCGCCTGCAGGGGATTGCTCTCGATCGGCATGCGGAAGCCGGCCATTTCGGCCAGCACCGACGAATGCCCGGCGACGACGACGCCGATTCGGCCGGCCCGGATCCTGCCGCGCGTTGTCTCGACCCCGGTGACCTTGCCCTTGTCGATGAGGAATCCGGTCACCTCGCAGTTCTGGATGATGTCGACGCCGCGGGCGTCGGCGGCGCGGGCATAGCCCCAGGCCACCGCATCGTGCCGCGCCGTGCCGCCGCGCCGCTGCATGGACGCACCGATGATCGGATATCGTGTGTCTGGCGAGACGTTGAGGATCGGGGCCTCGGCCTTGACCTGGCGGGCGCTGAGGATTTCGGAATCGATACCATTCAGGCGGATCGCGTGGACGCGCCGGTTCAGCTCCCGC
>JABAOH010000230.1_pt4 | contig 18175 bp, 12 predicted proteins | sample 7062181 | NCBI WGS metagenome assembly JABAOH01 (sample SAMN14538630, study PRJNA623070) | marine sediment metagenome | biome: marine biome [ENVO:00000428]; feature: marine pelagic biome [ENVO:01000023]; material: deep marine sediment [ENVO:00002113]; isolation source: pool of 5 deep marine... | reverse complement strand
CTTCCCACGTATTCAACTCGACTCCTCTCGGACGCTGGTCGTCGTCATCCTGCTCGCCCTCTTCGTCGGAGGCGCCCGACAGGCCGCCGCCCAGGGCACGCGCCTGCTGCGCGACCCCGATGTCGGCCCGAACCACATCGTCTTCGTCCACGCCAACGATCTCTGGCTGGTCGACCGCGACGGTGGTGATGCGCTGCGCCTCACCGCCGGCGAGGGAGCGGAGACGGGGCCCGCATTTTCGCCCGACGGCCGCTGGATCGCCTTTACCGGCCAGTACGGCGGCAACACCGATGTCTTCGTGGTCACGGCGACCGGTGGAGAGCCCCGGCGTCTGACCTGGCACCCGGGTTCGGACGTGGCCCAAGGCTGGACCCCCGACGGCGAGGTGCTCTTCCAATCCAGTCGCGAGGCTCAGCCGACTCGACTGTGGCGGTTCTATACCGTGCCGGTGGGCGGCGGCATGCCGAAGCCACTGGTCCTGCCGCAGGCCTACCACGGTGAGATGAGCGCCGACGGAGCGTGGCTGGCCTACCAGGAGATCGGCTACTGGGACCCGGAGTGGCGGAACTACCGGGGCGGCCAGGCCCAACCCGTGAGCGTGGTCTCCACGCGCACTTGGGAGCGCCGCACTCCGCCCTGGGAAGGGGAGCGGCAGATGGCCCCGGTCTGGATGGATGGCGTGGTCTACTACATGTCAGAGCGCGATTGGGCAAGCAACGTCTGGTCCTGGAGCCCGCGAACGGGTGAGGAGAGGCAGCTCACCTTCCACGCCGACTTCGACGTGAAGAGCCTGGGCGCCGGCCACGGCGTCGTCGTCTACGAGCAGGGCGGCTACCTGCACGAGCTGGACCCGGCCAGCGGGACGACTCGGCAGTTGGAGATCCGGGTGGCCCGCGACCTCAACTGGGCCCGGCCGCGCTGGGAGGAGGTCCCCGCCAACCGGCTCCGCGACCCACGCCTTTCGCCTACCGGCAAGCGTGGTTTGTTCGAGTACCGCGGCGACCTGTTCACGGTACCGGAGGAGAGCGGCAGCTGGCGGAACATCACGCGGAGTCCCGGGGTGGCGGACCGCCACGCGGTCTGGTCTCCCGACGGCGAGAAGATCGCCTGGTTCAACGACGAGGGCGGCGAGTACGGGCTGATGGTCGCGGACCAGGACGGCACGAACGCCCGCCGCATCGAGATCCCGGACCCGACCTTCTTCTTCGTCCCCACCTGGTCGCCCGACGGCACGCGCCTGGCCTTCACCGACACCGACTACCGGGTGCTGATCATCGATTTGGAGAGCGGTGAGCTGACCCATGTCGACACCGACCGCTACGCGCACCCGCAGCGCTCCATGAACCCGGTATGGTCGCCCGACTCGCGCTGGATCGCCTACTCGCGCCGGTTGGACAACCAGCTGCGTGCCATCTTCGTCTACGACACGCGCAGCGGTGAAACCCACCAGATGACCGACGGGATGGCCGATGCCATCAGTCCGGTCTGGGATGCGTCGGGTAAGTATCTCTACTTCCTCGCCTCGACCGACTACGGCCTCAACACCGGTTGGCTGGACATGACCTCGTACGACCGGCCGGTGACCCGGGCCCTCTACCTCGCCCTGCTCAGGGACGACGAACCTTCGCCGTTCCTGCCGGAGAGCGATGAGGAGGCAACCGAAGAGGAGAGCGAGGAGGAAGATCGGTCCGACCGTCGATCGGGCCGCGAAGGTTCCGAGGAGGAGAGTCCGGAGGTCGTCATCGACTTCGACGGGATCGCCGAGCGGATCATCGACGCTCCCGGCCTACCGCAGCGCAACTACCTCGGCCTGCTGGAGGCGCCGGAGGGCCATGTCTTCGTGGGCGAGGATGTTCCCAACGAGCGCGGCTTCACGCTGCACCGTTATGCGATCGAAGACCGGGAGGCGGAGAGTTTCCTGGAGGGGATCAACGAGGCCACTGCCTCGCACAACCGGAAGAAACTGCTCTGCCGGTCGGGCAGCAGCTGGTCGATCGTGGGCACCGGCGGCTCACCGCCGCGAGGCAACGACGGGCGTCTCTCGCTGAGCGGGATGCGCGTCCGGGTGGAGCCGCGGGCCGAGTGGGCCCAGATGCTCCGGGACGGCTGGCGCTTCATGCGCGACTTCCTGTACGTCGACAACGTCCACGGCGCTCCCTGGGACGAAGTCTGGGAGTGGTACAGCCCCTGGCTGGACGACGTGAACCACCGCTCCGACTTCAACCACCTGCTCGACATGCTATCCGGCGAGGTGGCCGTCGGACACTCCTACGTCCGGGGCGGCGACTACCCCGATCTGACGAGCCCGCGCACGGGGCTGCTGGGAATCGACCTGGAGGAGGTCGACGGCTTCTATCGCATCACCCGCATCTACGACGGCGAGGATTGGACCCCGGGACTCGAGGGTCCGTTGGCCGTGCCAGGGATGGAGGTGAGTGAAGGCGACTACCTGCTGGCCGTCGACGGCCGCGAACTGCGGGCGCCGACGAACCCCTACATGTTGCTCGAGGGGACGGCCGGCAGGACCATCGCCATCACCGTGAACGGCCGGCCCACCATGGACGGCGCCCGGGAGCTGTTCGTCGAGCCCGTCTCCAGCGAGCGGCAGCTCCGATCCTGGGCCTGGGTGGAGCACAACCGGCAGAAGGTGGACGAGATGAGCGACGGCCGCCTGGCCTACGTCTATCTCCCCAACACCGGCCGCGGCGGCTACACCTACTTCAACCGCATGTATTTCGCCCAGCAGGACCGACAGGGCGCGGTCATCGATGAGAGGAACAACGGTGGCGGATCGGCGGCCGACTACATCGTCGAGGTCCTGGCCCGCGAGCTCACCGGCTACTTCAACTCCCGGGCCGGCGACCGCAAGCCTTTCACCCAACCGATGGCCGGACTCTGGGGCCCTAAGGTCATGGTGATCAACGAGCGGGCCGGTTCGGGCGGCGACCTGCTGCCCTACCTCTTCCGCTTCAGAGAGGTGGGCCCCCTGGTCGGCACCCGGACCTGGGGTGGTCTGGTGGGGACCTGGGACACGCCGCCGCTGATCGACGGCGGCAGATTCGTCGCACCGCGCGGCGGCTTCATCGACGTGAACGGTGAGTGGGCGGTGGAGGCTGAAGGTGTGGCGCCGGACATCGAGGTCCGCAACGATCCCAGACCCGTCATCGAGGGGCGCGATCCCCAGCTCGAGGCCGCCGTTCAGGAGGCGCTCCGCCTCCTGGAGACAGAGGCGATCGAGCTCAAGCCGGAACCACCGCCTCCCGTCCGCTGGCGGCGGCCGAACCGCAGTGGTGGATGACGAGCCACGCTCACATCCTCCCGCACCCACGAGCGCCCGTTGCGCTCGTGGGTGCTTGTCGTTTCCAGCGCCCAACAGCCAGCAACTCCCCCCAGCCTCACGCGTCTAACAAGACGGATCACCCTCGTGCACGATCGTCCGACCCATAACACCGGGAGCATCAGGCTGATGAACAGGATCGTGCAGGACGTCCGCTACGCCATCCGGAACCTCGCCAGGTCGCCCGGGTTCGCGGCCGTCGCCGTTCTGACCCTGGCGATCGGGATCGGAGCGAACACCGTCATCTTCAGTGTAGTCAACGGCGTGCTCTGGGACCCACTGCCATACGACGAGCCCGCGGACCTCGTGGCGATCTTCACGTACTTCAGACCGGAGAGCGGGTACGACTTCCCGCAGTACGCGGTCGGCTCGCCGGAGTACTTCGACTACCTGGACCAGAACCGCACGATGGCGAACGTGGCGGCCGTGTCCACAGAGGCGCTGACCATAACCGCTGGCACCGGCGAGCCGGAGATCGTCACCGCCGGGTACGTCTCGTCCAGCATGTTCTCTGTACTGCGGGCCCGGCCTCTGCTGGGGAGGACGCTCATCTCAGCTGACGATGGTGCCGACCCACAGCCGGTCTTCGTCCTGAGCTACGACTTGTGGCAGCGACGGTTCGGCGGCGACTCGACCATAATCGGACAGACCCTCGAAGTCGGCGTTGATGTCTCCGAGTACGGCAGCGTGGGAGAGATCGTCGGTGTGATGCCCGATGGGTTCGCGTTCCCAACCTCCAACACACAGCTCTGGACCCAGTTGCCCCTCGATCGGGCGCGCACCTGGCGCGGCGGTCACTGGTTCTACATGATCGGCCGCCTCGCCCCCGGCGTGACCTTCGAGGAGGCCGAAGTCGAGATGGAGACGCTCATGGCACGCTGGGCGGTGGTCTATCCGGACCACCACGTGGGTCACGGCCTGTTTCTCATGCCCTTGCTGGACGACTACGTGGGCAATGTCCGTCCGGCGCTGCTGCTCCTACTGGCCGCGGTGGGCTTCCTCCTGCTCATCGCCTGCGCCAACGTCGCCAACCTGCTCCTGGCGCGTGCCGAGGGCCGCCGCCGCGAGCTGGCGGTACGCGGCGCGCTGGGGGCGCGACCTGGCAGGCTGCTCCAGCAGTTGCTCACCGAGAGTCTGGTGCTGGCTCTGTTCGGGGGAGCACTCGGCCTCTTGTTCGCCGCCGTGGGTATCGAGGTTCTTCTCGCGCTGCAGCCCGGCACCATCCCTCGCGCGATGAACGTCGGGCTCGACGCCCGGGTCCTGGCTTTCGTCGGCGCCGCCGTCCTCCTGACTACGGTGGCCTTCGGTTTGCTGCCCGCCTTCCGGGGTGCATCCGCAGACCTCTCACAGATGCTCAATGAAGCGGGACGATCGGTGAGCGCCGGCCGCGCGCGGCTCAGCTTCCGACGGTTCCTCGTAGCCGCCGAGATCGCACTCGCCGTCCTGTTGGTCGTCGGCGCCGGGCTCACCGCTAAGAGCTTCTGGCTCCTGTTCAACGAAGACCCGGGCTTCCCTAAGGAGAACCTGCTTGTCGCCCAGTTCTCACTGCCGGCATCGGAGTACACTGCGGAGCAGGCGGTGGCCTTCTACTCCGAGCTGGTTGAGCGGGCCGAGGCGCTACCGGGAGTGAGGAGCGCCGCCACCGTCTCGCGCCCTCCCATCCGCTACGACCGCTCGCACGGCCGTTTCCATATCGAGGGGCGGCCCGGCGTTCAGTCGGGCCCGTTCTGTTGTACGGGCAGCAACGTCGGCGTCAGCCCCGGTGCGATCGAAACCCTCGGGATCCCGTTGCTCCGCGGTCGAGTGCCCGACGAACGCGACCGGGCCGGCGCCAACCCGGTTGTCGTAGTCGATGAGCGACTGGCGCGCCGCTACTGGCCCGGCGAAGACCCGATTGGGAAACGAATACGCTTCACCGCCACGGATGGCCCCTTCCACACTATCGTCGGCGTTGTCGGCAATGTGAAGTACGACGGCCTCGGAAAGGAGAGCCCCACGTTCTACTTCGCCTACGAGGGGTGGCACGACATCGTGCCCTTCATGATGGGGTCGATGACCATCGTCGTGCGCACCGCAGGCGACCCGGGCGCACTGGCGGCCCCGGTCCGTGAAGTCGTCCGCTCACTCGACCCGAACGTGGTGATCCTCCGCATGCAGACCGTCGACGACATCATCTCGGCGTCGGTTGCCAGGCCGCGGTTCATCATGACAACCCTCGGCGTCTTCGCCGTCGTCGCGCTCCTGCTCGGCATGATCGGTGTCTACGGCGTAGTCTCTCACGGCGTGGCGCAGCGCACCAACGAGATCGGGGTCCGCATCGCGCTGGGCGCCCGGGGCGCAGAGGTGATCGGCCTGGTGTTGCGGCAAGGCATGCCCGCCGTGCTGCTCGGAGCGGGGATCGGTCTGGGCACCGCGTTCGCGGCCACACGCGTGATGGCCGGACTACTCTACGAGGTGAGCCCCACCGACCCGTGGACCTTCGCGGTGGTGGCGGTTGTCGTGGTGCTGGTCGCCCTGACAGCCTCCTACATCCCGGCGCGGCGAGCGAGTCGCGTCGATCCTATAGAAGCGCTGCGGGTGGAGTAGTGTCGCGTTGGACACGTCTCGCGACTAGCGCAAGCCCATCCGGTCCAGCAAGTCCATGAATCTGCGGTCTTGTCGCAGACCGTCTGCCCAGGGGTCGGCTTTCAGGTAGTAGACCAGCCAGGCGGAATCGCGCTCGGCATTCGCCCTCTCCAACCAAGCGAACGCCTGATCCATGTCGCCCAGTCCGAGACAGACAATGGCACGCAGGTACGACGGGACATTCACACGCCCCGCCAGCTCCTCCAGCTTGTCGAGAGTGCTCGCTGCCTCGTTCTTCATCCCGCTCACCGCATACGCGTAGCCGAGCATCCCGACACCGCTGGGATGCTCGCTGGAGAGCGCGATCGCTCGCTGGAAGGAATCGATAGCCTCGCGGAACATCTCCTTCTGCACATACGCCCGGCCGAGATTAACGTGGGCGGGCCAGAAACTCGGGTCCATTCCGACCGCTTTCAGCTGCTGTTTTACAGCCTCGTCGTAGCGGCGCGAGTAGTAGAAGAGATCACCCACATCCGTGTTAATAATCAGGGACAACGGATCGAGCTCCCTGGCGCGTGCTACACGCGCCACCGCCTCATCCAGCTCGCCGCGAATCGTGTGATACCAGGCGTACCAGTGGTGGGCCCTCGCGTACCCGGGGTTTAGCTCGAGGGCGCGTTTGAACTCCGCCTCGGCCACCGACCAATCCCAATCGTACCACGTCTCCACGAATGCCAGGCTCGTGTGCGCCTCGGCAAGCGTATCGTCGAGCTCCAACGCCTTGAGCGCCGCCGCCTTCGCCTTCGGGTGAGCTTGTCCGGGATGCGCGACACCGTAGAAGGGCAGCAAGTTGTAACAGTCGGCCACTCCCACATGGGCGAGCGCATAGCCGCTGTCCTGCGCGATGGCTTCTTCGAAGTGCTGTAGCCCGAGTCGAAAACCCTCTTCCGTCCTCTTGTTCCAGTAGAATGTCCCCAGCAGATACGAATTGTGCGCGTCGAGGTTCGCCGTCGGCTGCTTCTCGATCCGCGCCCGCACCGCCGGTGAAAGCTTGGCCTTTAAGGCATCGGCGATCCGCAGGGCGACGTCGCTCTGGATGGCGAAGATATCCGTGAGCTCCCGTTCGTAAGTCTCCGCCCAGATGTGCGCATCCGTCTTGGCATCTGCTAGCTGCGCGGTGATGCGAACCCGATCGCCAGCGCGCCGCACACTTCCCTCCAGAATCGTGGCGACACCCAGGTCGCGGCCGATCTCCCGCAGGTTCTGCGCCTTGGTCTTGTACTGCATCACAGAGTGACGCGATATCACCTTGAGCTCGGGGATCTTGCAGAGACGCGTGATGATGTCTTCGGTCACGCCGTCGCTGAAATATTCGTTCTCGGGATCAGCGCTCATATTGGCGAAGGGCAGTACTGCGACTGACAGCCGATCCTTAGCTCTTCCCACCCCATCGGAACGCCTGAGCCATGGGACCCGTACATCGAAGGCCCAGGCCAGCAATAACGCCACGGGGAACCCGGCGAGCGTCGCGACCACGACGAGCGTGAGGACCCAGTCGGGCAAGCGCAGAGCCGGAACAATGATCTCCGCCGCCTGCCAGAGCACGAAGGCCGCGGCCCCATAGACGACGGCAACGCGATAGAGATGACGGCGCTGCAACTCGCGCGTCAGTCGTCCGAGACGCGCCATGGCCTCTCCGGAACGCTAAGGATTAGTACGGTTTCTAACGCGGCTTCAACGGCAAGATGCCAGCCGCGCCCAACCGGTGCAACGCTCGGCTCGCGCCAACCGGCAAGGGAGCCGTGCCCCGCTTCAAAACCCTGTATTCTCGATTCGCTGGAAGGGCGTCAGCAGCCGCTCGGCGGCATAGGGGCCGTACTCGTACGACATCCCGTACTGGTCGTGCCGCATACCGCCTTCGGGATTCATGTCCACGACATGCTGGTAGCGAGCGATCGCCTCCTCACGGCGCCCCAGCAGGTCGAGCATCTGTCCCTGCCAGATGACGGCCACTGCCTGCCGGTTCCGATCCCCGGATTCCCCGGAGACTTCCTCCAGTCTCACGAAGGCCCGTAACGCTTCCTCGTAGCGTTCCTCGTCGTACAGCGCGAAGCCCAGGCGCAGCAGTTCTCGCGGCCCCTCAAGCTCTTCCAGCCAGGCAGGGGTGTAGGCTTCCACGATCTGCTCGCTGCCTTTCTTACCCCAGCCGGCGGCCCTGAAGTGGTAGAGCGGTGAGCTTTTCCAGCGGCTGCGCCAGGCGGCCAGGTGCTCTTCGAAAGAATCGATTGCGGCGGCGTCCACGGGCTGTAGTCCGCGCACGAACGTCTCCAACTCGGCGAAGAAGGCGTCTGGATTCTCGTTGTAGATCGAGTGTCCAGCTCGCTCGATCACCACCATGCGGGCGTTGGGATGGTTGCGCGACAGGATCGTCGGCTTCACCTCGCCCCAGGTCAGATCCCACTTGCCCTCGAGGATCAGCGTGGGGATCGGGCTGTGGTCGAAGGCACCGGTCAAGTCCACCTTGTCTGCGCTCTGGTTCATGACCGGGTTGAAGTCGGTGTCCTGTACCCACTCATACAGCGCCATCTGCGCCAACTCCGCCGGCGTAGGCTTGTAGTAGTTCTGGCGCTTCCAATCACCGTTGATGTGGTTGTTGTAGACCAGCAGCCGTATGTACTCGGCGCGCGACCACCCTTCACGCTCACGCAGCTCTCGCAGCTGTGCCCTAATCTCGCGCATCCTGTCCAGCTCGGCCTGCGAGATGAAATCGTATTGCCCGGAGCGGCCCGTCTCGGCCCACAGCCCGGTACTCGCGCCCACGAGAACCAGGCCGGAAACGTTCTGCGGGTACGTCGTGGTGTAGTATTGGGCCAAAAAGCCGCCGTAGGAGAAGCCGACGAGCACCCACCTGTCGATCCCCAGCGCGGTGCGCAGCGCCTCGAGATCGTCCACCGCCTGCTCGACAGAGTAGCCGTCGGGGCCGGGCTCGTAGTCGGACAGTCCCGTGCCACGCTGGTCGTAGTAGATGACGCGGGCGTACTCCCGGGCTCGGCCGAACCAGGGGTGGAAGTAGTGATGCGTGCCGCCCGGTCCGCCGTTGATCAACACGAGCGGTACGCCCGACCCTTCCTCCTCGACATAGAGCTCGGCGTCGCCGACATCGATGCGTCGCACGGTCAGGTCGAGCTGCTCTTCCCAGCGCGGCGTCTCAGGTACCTCCGTGAAGAGCGTCTCCTCGATCCGAACTACCTTATCAAAGATCGACTCGCGCTCTTGAGCGGCGGCGACGGTCGCGCTGAGCGGAATGACTGAGACAAGTAGTACAGAACCTGCAAAGCCTGACGGTCTGGGAACGGTCATTGTGCCGGCCTCCTGTTCCAGTCCAATTCACCGAAAGGGCAATATCATATGGGGTTCCTGCAAAGCAGTGCTACAGATTGGACGCCTCCCAATCCCGGCGGGTTGGATGGCAACACGGATCGCTTGATCGACTGGTATCGCACCCCATCTTGATATAGTGTGGACCGTATTCCGACTCAACAATGCGCAGAGAACGCAACCGTTTACCTCACGGATGCTACCGCCATGCTGAGCCTAACGCTGCCTACCCGCGAGAAGCTACCTGACGTGCTCGTTGCTATCCGGCCGACTCTTCTGGCTTGGCTGGTGTTGCTCGGCGCCGCCGCCGGGTGCAATCCACAACCGGAGGGGACGGTCGCCGAGGTAGTCTTTCACAACGCGCGAATCGTCACCATGGCTGAGGGCACCCCTGAGGCGAGCGCTCTGGCGATTGGGGGCGGGGTGATTCTCGCGGTCGGATCGCTGGACGAGCTGGATCATCTCATCGACGGCGACACGAAGGCCTACGACCTCGAAGGTCGCACGATCATCCCGGGGCTCAACGAGACCCACATCCACGTGCGTGACCTCGGTTTCGAGCAGCACTATGCCGTCAACCTGGAGCCGGCGCGGACGATATCGGACGTGCAACAGCTCCTCAGCGAACGGCTAGCGCAGCTGCAGCGTGAGGAGGTACTGGGGGGCTGGCGATACCCGACGACCGGCGAAGTTGGGCCGTGGCTGTTCGGGTTGGGTTGGACGCAGGACCGGCTGGTCGAGCAGCGCATGGCGAACCGCCACGAGTTGGATGCGGTGGCGCGTGATATCCCGATCTCGCTGGAGCGGATCTACAACGGGATCGCCGTGAACACGAAGGTGTTCGAGCTCATGGGGATCGACTTCGACGATCCGGCCACCTACCCGGACTGGTTCACCACGGACCCGAACGACTTCGTGGCGGGCGACATCATCTTCCGCGATCCCGAAACAGGCCTGCCCAACGGCGTCTTCGTCGGATCTCGGGCACCTTATCTGGTGGCGAACGCGATTCCCGAAAAGACCCCGGAACAGAAGGTCGAGAGCCTCGTCCTCGGCCTGAAGGCTCTGGCGTCTCTCGGGATAACGGCCGTCGTAGAAGCCGGGTCCAGTCTGGGCCGCGTGACCGAGGTTTACGAGGCGGCCTACGACGCCGGGCAGCTGCCCATCCGCGCCGTCATCTACGACGGCTGGTACCGCAGCGGCGACCCTGGTAGCCTGAGCGAGCCGGCCGAGATCGAGCGACGCCTCGAGAGCCTCGGCTCGCCCAAGAGCGGGGACGACATGCTACGTGTACGTGGCGCCAAGGCATCCGCCGACGGTGGGGTCGGGTCGCGGAGTGCGGCGCTATCGGTCCCGTATTTGCCGATCCCCCAGGACCCGTTGGGCACAGAGAACTATGGCGCGCTCCGCGATCCCAGTCTCGACTACCGGCTCGCCCAGTTCCGGGTTCTGGCCGACCACGGCTGGGAGATACACACCCACGCCTGCGGAGATGTGGCGATCCGCCAGACGATGGACGTCTACAAGATCTTGATGGACGAGATACGAGAGGAGGATTCGGATGCGGACTTGAGGTGGAGCATCATCCACGCCTACCTGCCGGACGAGCCCGGCACGTCGGTGATCGAGGAGATGGCCCGTTACGGCGTGATCGCTGCGATCAATCCGGCTAACCTGTACTACGAAGGTGATTCGTTCGTGCGCAACATCGGCCCGGAGAGAATGGCCCGACACACGCCGTTCAAGACGTTCCTCGATGCGGGCATCCGGATGGCGTCCGGGTCGGATTACCCGAACAATTCTCCCGATCCCTGGGTCGGGATGTATGCGATGCGGACACGGGTGCACGAGATATCCGGCGAGGCGTACGGGGTCGAGCAGACGATTCCACTCATCGAGGCACTGAAGACCTTCACCATCAACGGCGCTTACCTGACCTACGACGAAGAGATCAGGGGTTCACTCGAAGCGGGCAAGCTGGCCGACCTGGTGATCCTCGACGCCGACCTGCTGAACGCAACGGATGAGGAGCTCCTCGACATGGCGGCCAAGGTGCTCGTTACGATGGTCGGCGGGAGAATCGTCTACCAGAGCACGGGGTTCGAGCTAGGCGCCACCGATTAGCGCCACCAGGTACGCGCAGTAGCCGGCCACGAAGGTTATGCCCGCCGCTCGCCCGATCGATCTGCGGTGCCAAACGAGGAACGCCAACGCGAACGCGGCGCCGAGCATCACCGGCAGGTCCAGGGTGGCAAAGCCGCTGGGCACCGGTATCGGGGACCGACTCACCAGCGCGGCCACTCCCATGATAGCCAGGATGTTGAACACACAGCTGCCGGTTACGGTCCCGACCGCCACCTCTGTTTCCCTCCTGACGACGGCGACTAGGATCGTCGCCAGCTCGGGGAGCGACGTCCCGACCGCCACGATCGTCAGCCCGACGAACGCGTCGGAGACACCTAGCTCCGCGGCAACCTCGACCGCGGCACCGACCATCAGCCTGGCGCCGACGGGTAGCCCGACAACCCCGACCCCGAGGAACAGGCCGATCATCCACGTCCTATTCGGCAGCCCGAGGACCCATTCCATCGGCGACGCCGCCTCGATCTCCCGACGCGCTCGCCGTGCCGTCCAGACCGTGTAGGCCGTGACGACGGTCATCCCCGACACAAGTATGACTCCGGCTACTCGGCCGAGATCGCCGACCAGGCAGAGAACGACGAAGATGACGCTGGCGCCCAGCATGATCGACGCGTTGCGTCGCTCGAAGCTCAGATCGCAGGCGAGCGGATAGGCGATAGCCGGCACGCCGGCGACCAGCAGGACGTTCGCGATGTTGCTCCCCACGACGTTACCGATGGCCATCCCCGGGTAGCCTGCCAGGACAGCCTGAATGCTGACGACCAATTCCGGCAGCGATGTCCCCAACGAGACCACGGTGAGTCCCACGATGAGCGCCGGTACCCGGGCGCGGCGCGCCATGGCAACCGCGCCACGGACCAAGAAATCACCCCCCATGAGCAGGTAGATAAGACCACCTAACAGCTCGACGTAGGCCACGTCTAGGCAGGGTCGGTGGGCTCGCCGGCGGCCGGCGGCTGTTCCTGCGACTTCTTGAACTCGGTAACGTCGCGAGCGACCGCGTAGAGCAGCCCCGTCTCCTCTTCGGGAAACGAGGTCCACAACAGGTGCTTGTAGGTGCCGTCGGCGCAGCGGTAGCGGTTCTCGAACGAGACGGTGGGGATGCCCTGGGAGAGCTTCTCGATCTCGCGGAGGGTCGGCTCGACATCGTCCGGGTGCACGAAGTCGACGAACGGCCGGCTGAGCAGCGCTTCGCTCGTCCACCCCAACGTCCGCTCCCACGCCGGGTTGACACGCTTGAAGTAGCCGTCCGTCCCAGCGATGACCAGCATGTCCAGCGACAGGTCGAAGAACTTCTCGAACTCGTGCAAAAGCACGACCTGTCGCTCCAGCTCCTCCGCCATCTGATTGAACGTGCGGGCGAGGAGTCCGATCTCGTCCTGGCTGCGAACCCTGGCTCGAGCGTCGAGTTCACCAACACGGATTCGGTCAGCCGTCCCGGCGAGATCGTGTATCGGCTTGGCGAACAGGAAGCCGAGGAAGATCCCGACCACGATAGCGAAGGCCGAGAGCGAGAGACCGAGTCGCACCAGATCACTTCGGAACCTCTTGATCGGCTCTCGTTCCTCGGCGGCATCGAACTTCACGATCAGTCCCCAGTCTACCTCGGGCAGGTAGCGGGTCGCCGCCCAGACCGCTCGGCCGCGCTGATCAATGAGGTTCTCGGAGTAGACCGAATCTGCGCGTATCATCATCAGAGCGGCCGGATCGTCTACCTGTACAAAGCTCACCCGGCCGGGCCTTTCATCGGGCCCGGGGCGCGCTGAACGGAGGACCCGCACACTCCCCGCTCGACCAGGAAGCACGACAAGTGTCTCGCCCGTCTCTCCCAGCCCGATGAAGTTTCGCGTGACATCCACGAGCTCCTCAGCGCTTAACCGGACCAAGAGCGCTCCGACCTGCTCACCTTCCCACCACAGGGGCGCCACGAAGCCGATGCGAAGTCCGTCTTCCTCGTCGTCAACAACTCCCTCGTAGACCGGCAGCTCGCCGTCGGGCAGGCGCGCGGCCTCCAGGTCCAACGGCCCCGCTACCCCCGCTTCACCAGTCGATGCAACGGGTCGTCGATCGATGGAGTATACGGTGAGTCTTTGCACCGTACCTGCAGCGCGACGCGCGTCATCCAGGATCCGCCCGATCCGCTCTCGCTCGGCCGGACTCCCTGTACGGTTGAAGGTGCTCAGGCTCGATCTGAGCTGGGTCCGGCTGGCGATCAGTCTGACGCGATCCTGCCAACCCAGGAAGACTCTCTCGAGGTCCTGCTTCTTGGTCTCAGCGAGCGAATTGAGCTGGCGAAGTGTGTTTTCTTGCAGGAGACCGCCGGCAGCCGTGTAAGCCACGGCACCGAGGGCGAGCATGCTGCCCAGTGAGACCGCCACAAGGGCGAAGACGAGCTTAGTGCGGATATCCACGTTTGGTCAGGGCGATACTGTGAAGCTACAATCCTCTCCCACAGACAGACGCAGGTCAAGGCCCAGTCCTCGGTCCCGGTACCGGCAACGCGCCGAGGCCCCGCTACAGTCTCCTCTGACTTTTGTGGCGTCGGTGCAAGGCCTGACTGCCAGCCGCTCGAAACGCCGGCGAGCTATCCTCCGATCTTTCAACAGATAGCCGGCGCCCGCTCCCGCTGGCCCGCAGGATGCATCTTGGCCAGGTCGGCGTGGAACCTCCCCTGGCCCCGCCAACCCCTGTCCGATCCTCCGCAGCCGTACCCGCCGCGGTAGATCAAGGAAAGACATGGCACGACGCGCAGCGAGGATTTGCGATCTGTATCGTAACGATCTCGAACGACATTTGTTTGCGCCGGAACCGCGCAACAGTTCCCAGCCGCGGACCTACTCTTCTCTGGCGGATTGGCTTCGCGTAATGGCAGCGGTTCTGGTCTGGGCCCTGTCCAGTGGCCGCTGAGGGAACCATGCCGGCCGACTCGCTCACCTGATCGGGTCACCACGTCATCACTACGCAGCCGATACCGGCGTCGGTTCGGGCTNNCCGAACGCCTCGCCTGTCTAATCCTGATACCCGTACGGGGGCATGAAGTTGTACCAGTTGCTCTCCAGTTCGGGCTTCTTCCCGTCACCGGCGTCGTAGTACCAGCGCATTCCGCCCCAACCGTACTGGTCCCCCGGTCCCTGAATGGGGAACTCGTGCAGGACGACCCGGTCCTCCCCTAAGAGCGTCACCCCGACGATGCCGTCGACCACAGGAACCGGATCTCCGTACTGGTTCGCCGAATAGGACCTCCGGTCTTTGTGGCGGACACCGCAGTAGTGCCACGTTTGGGGAACTCCCCCTTCGTCCTCACAGCGTAGGAACGTCACCGTTCCAGCCACGAGGTTGCCGTCACTATCGACGACGCGGAATGCCAGCGTGGGGTCCCCGCCGACGGGGCACCGCCAAGTCCTACCATACGGGTTCTCCGGGTGCTCTTCAGGGTTGTCCTCGTACCCCTCTTCCCAGTGGGGCCGCCAGCAGTCACCGCCCAACTCCTGCGCCGCTTCCGGGGTCTCCGGCCAGACGAAGCTGTAGACCGCCTTTCCTCCACCCCCGTCACCTCCGCCGTCATCCTTGCACGACGGGTGACTCGGGTCCACGTCACAGTTGGGCTTGCCCTTCGCGAACTCAGGGCCGTCGACCGGGACGGTGGGGCCGTCCCTCTCGCAGCCCACCGCCACGAAGGCCAGCAGCACAAATGGGATGATGCGCTTCATAAGACCGACTCCTTTCGGTGAAGTGCCATCGCTCGAGCCGTCCCATTCTCGTTGTCTGCACATTGTCCCCTCATCAGATGTGTCTGCCGGGGAGCCGGATCGTGACACCCGAACGTGACAACGCTCACCGGGATCCCTGGACGACCCAGGGTTGCGTGGGGCCCGGCCGGGGCCAAGGTTGTAACACAAGCCCCAATCGTTGTGGCCCGTCCTCACCGGTTGTGCCCCAGCGGGCGCACCATCCGTGTGCCCGCAATCCTGACCGGGGAGGCAGTCGTGGTACCCCCTGGCGGAAAGCCGGAGCTGGCGGCGCTCGAACAGCTACGGCTCGGACTCCAGATCATGGCGCTCCGCGCCCTCGGCGATCCCGAGGCCGCCGAGGAGGCGGTCCAGGAGACGCTGGTGCGCGCCCTGGAGGCCCTGCGGGACGGCCGGCCCCGCGACCCCGAGAAGCTCGGGGCTTTCGTCCGGGGCATCGCCCGCCACGTTATCGCCGACGCCCACCACGCCCGCCAGCGCAGCGCCCCGCTGGATGCCGTGCCGGAGACCCAGCACGGTGCCGGCGGCAACGATCCCCTGAGTGCCCTGATCAGCGACGAAGAGCGGGACAGTGTCCGCCGGGCGCTGGCCCGGCTGTCGGCGGCGGACCGCGACATCCTGCATCTGTCGTTCTTCGAGGGACTCACCCCGCTCGAGATCGCCGAGCGGCTGGGCGAGCCGGCGCTGCGGATCCGCAAGCGGAAGTCCCGCGCCCTGCGCCGGCTGCGCGAGGCGTTCTCGCGCGCCTCAGCCACCGGTCACGATTCGAGGTCTTCCGAGACAGATCAATAGGGGGATGAACCGAAGAGTGAGCGTGTGCGGAGGAGAACTTGGCTGAACCACTGACCTGTGACGCGGTAGTCGACGAAGGGCTGATCGAGCGCTACCTGGCCGAAACGCTGCCCGAGGACGAGACCGAGACCTTTGAGTCGCACTACCTGACCTGCCCGCGCTGCCAGAACGAGTTGAGATTGGCGGCCGCGATCAGGGACGTGCTCCCAGAGGTGCAGGAGGCTGCACAGGCACCCGACGTCAGCCCTGCCACGCTACGGGGGCGCTGGCTTGGCCGGCGTGCCAGGGTCGGCGCCGCCGCAGCCGCTATCGCCGCTGTGCTGGCGGGAGTCCTGATCTTCCAGCCGGGCGAAGAGACCTTGCCGCACCGGGATCCGGCCGTGGAGACGGTGGACGTTCCGGATGTGGAGGCCCCGATCGGCGAGGTCAGGACGGTCACCGAGTTCCGCTGGTCGCCTCTAGCTTCCGCCGACCTCTACAAGCTCACGCTCTACAACGTCTCCGGTGATGTGGTCTGGGAGGTCGAAACCCGGGAGACCCACGTAGGGCTCCCGGACGCGCCACGGCTGGAGTCCGGTGTTCCCTATCTCTGGAGTGTAGATGCTCGTGTCGATTGGGACCGCTGGGTCAGCTCCGAACTCGTGCGTTTCGAAATCTCCGAACGCTGATAACAGGACAACAGCATGAAGGGTCTGCTGATCACGACCCTGCTTCACGGCCTACTCGTCGCCATCCCTGGAACCGTATGGAGCCAGGAGCCGGCGAGCTCGCCGGACATCGTGGCCCTCCTGCAGGCCGGTGACGAGAACCGGCTGCTACAGGAGGTTCAAACCCGCCCAAACGATTCGCGCGACGCACTCGACCAACTGTTCCAGCTCACCGTCCAGGCGAATGACGCCATGGACCGGGTGCGGTTCCTCGAACAGGCTCAGCTGCTGGCGCAGGTTTACGCCCAGGCTTGGTCCGACTCCTTTCTGATCCGCAAGGTCGAGCGCTTCGCCCGCTGGTCGAGCGGTGAGCGTGCCGAGGCGCTGGAGGCCGACAGCGTCCGCCGCGCCGGGATCGAGGCGTACTACCGCGAGGGGCCGGAGGCCGCGATCCGCCTCTGGGAGCGCAGCCTCACGCTCTGCCGCGCGCTGGACGATCAGGCGTGTCAGGCAGCGGTGCTGGGCAACCTGGGCGCCGGCCACTACGCGCTGGGCGACCTGGACCGCGCGCTCCGCTACCACACGCGCTCTTTGGAGCTCGCCCAAGAAGCCGGCGACCAGCGCACCTGCGGCAACGCGCTGGGCAACATCGCGAGCGTGTACAAGGACACTGGCGAGTTCGCGGCGGCCGCCGAGCACTACGAGCGCGCCTTGGAGGCGCGGGAGCGGACCGGCGATCGCCGTGGCGAGGCGGCGGACCTGAACAATCTGGGCCTCGTGCGCGAATCGCTGGGCGATCTGAAGGGCGCGGAGGAGTACTACCATCGCGCGCTCGATATCAATCGCGGCGACGGCCGCGAGCGCACCGCGGCCAACAACCTCACCAACCTGGCCAACCTGGCGACGCGCCGCGGGCTCTACGAGCAGGCGCTCGACCTGTACAACGAGGCGCTGGCACTGCGAGTCAAGACCGGCGACCGGCAGGGTGAAGGGCTGGACCTTCAGAACATCGGCCTGCTGCACCTGAGCTGGGGCGATTACCCGGCGGCGCTCCGATCACTGAACGCTTCGCTGGCCATCCTCGAGGAGCTCGGGATAACGGTCTGGCGCGCGGAGGTGCGCGCCGACATCGCGGCCGTATACACAGCGATGGGACGGCTACAGGACGCTCGGATGGACCTGACCAGGGCCTTCGCCGAGGCGGATGGCGACGCGTACCTGGGTCCGGCGCTGGCGATGCAGCGGGCCGACCTGTTGACCGAGCTGAACGAGCTCGACCACGCCGCCGAGCTCTATCGGGAAGCGGAAGCCGCGTACCTGCAACTGGGCGACGCGACGGGGCGAGCGGAGGCCGAGACCGGACTGGGCTACCTGCATCTGATCCGCGGCGACTACGACGCTGCGGAGGAGGCGTTCAGTCGATCGCTTCGAGCCCACGAGACTCTCGGCGACGTCCGGCCCACGGCGATGGCGCGGCTGCGCCTTGGCGATGCGCGCTTTCTGCGCGGTGACACCGCTGCCGCACGCGCGACCTACGAGCAGGCACTCGCCGCATTTCAAGCCTT
>JABAOH010004221.1_pt3 | contig 18176 bp, 9 predicted proteins | sample 7062181 | NCBI WGS metagenome assembly JABAOH01 (sample SAMN14538630, study PRJNA623070) | marine sediment metagenome | biome: marine biome [ENVO:00000428]; feature: marine pelagic biome [ENVO:01000023]; material: deep marine sediment [ENVO:00002113]; isolation source: pool of 5 deep marine... | reverse complement strand
GGCGCAGACTCAGCTCGCGATGAATGCCGAACTCCAGGATCAGCACGTAGACCGCTGTGAGCCCAGCGACCTCCACGAGCGTCGCATAGCCTGAGAAAATACCGAAAAGAATGGCGACCGGCAGCAATACTTCCCATTTCGCTTGCCAAATTGCTATCAGCACCTCGCGCAGTTCAAAACGGCTACGAGCGCTTTCGAGCTGCCAACTTCGATAAATTGCATAAGCGGCGAAAAGCACAATCATCAACAACCCCGGAAGCACACCGGCGAGAAACAGCTTGTCGATCGCTACATGCGCCGACACCCCATAAAGGATAATCACCAGACTCGGAGGAAGAAGGATGCCGAGGCTGCCCGAAGCCGTGAGCGCCCCGAGGGAGAATCGCTCCCGGTAACCTTCATGCAACAGTACCGGCAGCATAAGACCGCCCAAAGCGAGGATGGTGACGCCCGAGCCCCCGGTGAAGGTCGTGAAAAATGCACACACGCCGATCGCTGCCACAGCAGTGCCACCGGGTACCCATCCGAAAAGCACATGAAAGAGACGCGCCAAGCGTTCCGACGCCTTGCCCTCGGCGAGGATCGTGCCAGCTAAGGTGAACAGTGGAATAGTAGGGAGGATGGGATTGGAAGCAATGCGATAAGCCTCGACAGGAATCGACGCCAGCGGCACCACATCGACAAAGAAAAACAGGCTTGCGAGACCACCCAGAACGACAAAGATCGGCGTACCCGCGATCGCCGCAACCAGTAACAGCGCAATCCCTGGCAGCAGTAGCCAAATACGACTGTCGTCCGGCCACCATCCCGTCGCCAGCACCAGCACAATCAGCGGCGATGCCATCAGACGCCCCCGCCAGTCGTCCGCGGTGCGCCAAAAGAAACGCAGGCCGATCAGCAGAAAGCTGACCGGCATGATGACCTGCACCACCCATTCAGGAACAAAGCCGCCAACCGTGGCGACGCTCTGCACATTAACGCGAACGAACTCCAGCGATGCCCAGGCAAGAACCAACACCACGGCTGTCGCGACCGAGCCCGCGAGCATGCTGGCGCGCACGCGCCAGTGTCCTCTCAGAAACGAGGCAAAGCCGAGTGCCAGGTGTTTCTCGTGGCGCGCCGCAACGGCCGCTCCCAGGAAGGCGACCCAGAGGGTAAGGTGGCGCACGTAATCGATGGAGCCGGGTACTCCCACGCCAATGAGGGCACGGCCAACGACCTCGATGATTGGCAACAACACGATGGCCAGCAGCGCGAGTGCAGTAACAACCTCCTCCGTCTCGGGGGCGTAGGCGCGAATTGCCTCAACTGCTTTGCGCGGCCCGTACACCTTTAGCCAGCTAGAGCGTCTTGCCCGTCTGTGCGTGCGCCGCGCGGTACTCGTCACGCAGCTTGAGCGCCCGATCAAAGTACTCGGCCGGAATCATCTTGCCGCGGATCTCGGGATAGATCGACTTGGTCAGCACCTGCCATTCTTTCAAGGCATCGGGCGGCACGGTGACCGGCTTGAGTCCACGTTTCACCATAGCAGCGATCGCCTGCTGTTCCTGCTTGCGCACCTGCGCGTCGAGACGACGACCCGCTTCGCGCGTCACCGCCAGCAATTTGGGCCGCAGCTCCTCGGGGATTCTTTCCCACGTCCGTTTCGAAATCACGGTCGCCCCCACCAAGGGGGCCCAACGCATGTCAGTCATCCACTCGGAGAAGGCAAACCATTGGTTGGCCAGCGCCAGCAACGGCGGGGCCTGGTAAGCGTTAATCATCCCAGTCTGCAGGGCCGGCAACATGTCTACGGAAGACAGGGGTATGGGCTTGACACCGACGCTCTTCCAGATCTCCTCCGTCTGCGTGGTGTCGCCGGTGGACCAGACGAAGAGCTTCTGCGCGGGCAGGTCCGCGGGTCGCTGCAGCGGGGTCTTCGTGAAGAAACGCAGCCAGCCGCCCGCTCCCCAGTTGAGCACGACAATGCCCTTTTGCCCTAGGATCTTCTCGATCGGCACAGCGATGCGTTCACGCACGTAGTCGAGTTCCTGTTGCGACGTAAAGGCAAGCGGTATGTGCAGCGCCGTCGCCGCCGGGTCAATCGTGGCCAGGCCCACGGTCGACACGGTCGCGGCGTCGATCTGACCGATGCGAATGCGACGCATGATGTCGCCTTCATCCCCGAGTGTGCCGGCGTAGATCTTGAGCTGCACCTGGCCGTTCGATAACTCTCTCCACTGCTCGTCGATCTCGTTCAGGTACTGGTGCCAGGTGGAATCGGGAGGCGCCACTGTGGCCAACTTGACAACGATGCTACCGGCATGCGCAGAGGTACCCAGCAATGCCAGACCGAGAAAGATCATAATCAAGCTCTTAAGTTTCATACCTTAGTTTCCAATGAAGTAGTCATCGACGCGGGAAAGCAGCAGCCGCGCGCGCCGCTGCGCAATAAGATTGGCCAGGCGGTGCTCGGGCGCTTTGTTGACGTCAAAAGCCAGAGCCTCCTGTAAGAGCTGCGTGAACTGCTGGCGGTCCTGCAGACGTATCGAGACGTTTTCGGCCAACGCCACTAACGGGCCGACTTGCTGGCCACCGCCCAACGCCATGGCGCGCTCAAAATGCTTTCGCGCCCTCTCCACGCTGCCCCCTTGGGCACTGGAGCGGCCACCCTCATAGCTGACCAAAAACTGATGGATCGCGCCCTGATCGAAACCTTCGTCGAGCTCAAGGCAACGATTGATCATCGCCCCGATGAGATTCAGGTCGGCCATGAGATCCATGTCGCGCTTGTCAGCGGCGATCGCCGCGCTCCATGCCACAGTTGCCCAGTACAACGGAGCAACGTCCGCCGTCGTCAACGGTGCGAGCGCCGCCTTCGGGTCTTGGTGCAGCTTCGCGTAAAAACCGGGCTCGCGCAAAGCCAAGGCGCGCAAGCCGTAGTCTCGACCGCGCAGATAGAGGCGTTTTGCGCGCAAACGCAGCTCGCGTGCACGTTGCCGGTCGCTCTGTTCGATTTCAAANNCCGCGATGATCGGGAATCTCGATCAGGAGGCCTTCCATCGTTTTTAGGCCGAACGGCAGGGCATCGCCAACCAACTCCGGGTCATCATCCGATGCGTAAACGGATCCGCCTTCGGCCAGTACGTTGGCAACCCGCTTGGCCGCAAACTTTTTTACCGAGCAGCCGGAGCTAGCGAAAAGCAGGAACAGGGCCAGTAAAGAGGCGATCCCGGCGGCCAAGTATTTGGCTAGTTTTATGACTTGTTGATATGCTGATTTCCCGTGCACGGCATGATTGTTCCGTTTTCGGGCTTCGGCCGATTATATCTTCACCCTCCTAATCTGACCTAATCTCGCGTCCGCGCTTCACCCTCGCACGTCGTGCACTCGCGCTGAAAGCTCAGGCCGATAGCACGCGCGATGACACTCACAGATAGCATACAGAACACAATGCCAACGGAGCGGTAAACGGCGGCGGAGTTATAATTGGTTCTCGATCAATGGCGCAAACAACTGATAAACACGCAGCTTGATGATGCGCTTGTTGCTGACGCCCGGGAAGCGTTTTTTTTCGCCGGTGGGCATTCCATCGGATTTGATGCGCCAGGCGTTGCGCAGATTAGCATCCATCGATGCACGCAAATTAAGCGCGCTGCGCGGGTCGTGCGCGACCACGGCGAGCTCCGTGTTCCAGAACTCTGATCGGGGATCGATATTGAAGTTGCCGACGATCGCGACCTGGTCGTCGATCACTACCGATTTTGCATGCAGCATCTTCGGACCCTTGTATTCCCAGAGCTCCATGCCCATTTCCACCCATCGTGCCTTCTTGCGTTCATAGGCGGCTTGCGCGTAAAAATTCTGTGTCGCAGCCAGCGAGTTGCTGAGAATACGCACCCTGACGCCGCGGCTAATGGCCCGCCGAAATGCCTGCAGCGAGTTCTGCGAAAGCACCACGTAGGGGCTTTCAATCAACACTGATCGATTGGCGTTTTCGACGTACCCCAAGAACGCCTCAAACGTGCCGGGATCTTTGCCTTTGCGGGCCACCGGGTCATGCAAAAAGCGCACATCCGCGACATCCGGCTGCCCGCGCGACCAGTCGATATTGGGGTTGATATGTACAAAGCGATCGGTCTTTAACTGTGTCCAGTGCTGGTCAATGAGCGCCGCCGCACGTGTCAGTCCCGTTCGTGCCTCGCGTCGAGCATCCTCACAGCTGCGAAACTCCACGGCCGACCACGCGCTGTCGCACAGCTGCCTTGCCACTGCCGGATCATAGCCACCGAGTGCGGTGTCGCGTACCTCGTCGCTTTGCCACAGCCGCATGAAGTACGCGTGCGCATCGTGTGCGCTCGCGCCTTGCACGTAGACATCGCGATCTACATAAGCGCGATCGACGTAGCTCTTGTCGGCGATGCCAAACCACGGATTCTCCAGATTACGCCCGCCGATGAGCATTTGCCGACGATCGGCCAAGATCATCTTGTCATGCAAGCGGCGCGTGAACCAATGCGGCTTGTCAATATGCAAGGGGTGGTACTCCCTGATCTCGAGCCCTTCCTGAACCAGATGTGCCTGCACCGGTTTGGAAAGTTGATTGAACACACCGTCGATGAGAAATCGCACCTTTACGCCTCTGCGAGCGGCGGCACGCAGCAGCGCCAGATAGCTCAGCACCATCCGGTCATCGGAGGCACGGAATAACTCTACGGCGAGCTCTCGTTGCGCTTGCTGAATGAGATCCACACGGATCTGCGCTGCTGCTTGATCATTATCGATAATGCGAAAGACATCAGCGCAAGCGAGCTCCGTCATCAAGCATAAAGAAAGCCCGACCCATACCGCCCTTGGGCGCCACGGCAGAGAAAAAGTAAAAGCTCTAGGCTTCACGGTAGCGATATTGGAGTGTGGTGCGGCTTACTGCGGCGGCCGGCGGGCTGGCTCGCCGCCAAAACGTCTTGCTGCGTTTTCGTAGGCGATCCGCCGCGCAGCCGTCGGCGGTAGCTGTGCCAACCACTGCCGATGTTCGCGCACGAGTTCAGGATACTGTGGCCAGCGCCCGGGTGTCCAGGTATCGGTACCGATCATGAAGCGCCCGCTATGGCGCAACAACAGCTCTCGCCAGGTGGGCGCAAGCTGCCCGCCGGGCGCGATGTCTGAGGCGCGCAAGGACAGCTCCGTTGAGAGGGTCGGATAGTCATCGAGCAGCTCGCCGATAAGCGCGGGCGATGCATCGACACCGGCATGTGCCCAGAGAATTTGCAGCCCGGGATTGACAGCGTATAGAGCCCTTATCGGCGCCGCGCCTGAATGAACATGAAGAATAATGCCCCGCTCGACCGCCAGCTCTGTGAGACGTGTGATCTGCGGGGTCTCGGCATCGGCCACATCGAACAGGTGGAACTCGCCGATGCCGCGATAGTAACCCTGGGTGAGCCGCCGCTCGACGTAAGCCAATAGGGCGGGATCCCGGTGCCAGCTCAGCATGTCGGCACGGCTGCGATATGGGCGCAGCATCGGCATGATGCGCTTTGCATCCGCCTTGTACAGCCGCAACGTGCCCTCATCGGGTGTACTTGAAACCAGGGCATGCACCACGTTGGCTTTCGCGAGCAAGGCCAAAATGGCGCGACTGTCATAGTGCGGCCATGCATCCTCGCTATAGTGCACATGGGCATCGAAGATCGGTAGCGAGGCATCTGCACGCAGGGATGCCGCCGGCACCAGGCATGCCGTCACTGTGAAGGCGATCGCGATGGCGATGTGCTGCGCGCGCCGGTGGCCAAGTCCCCGTGTCAATACTCGCGATCGCGTGCAGGCAGAATTTGGTAAACCGCTGCTCACCGCGCCTTACGCTAATAGAGCGTGCGACCGTTTGCAAACCGTTGGCCCTCGAGCGTTCGCCGCGACGTGCGCGCGCCCTTCGATCAGGGGCTCGGAAAGCTCCATTTTCGGGTCTCCGGCGCGCTTGAGGCCCGCAGCCGGCTTGGCCACCGACAGCGTGTTGAGGGGGACGTCTGCGGGCACTTTATGATCGAGCGGGCCGCGGGCTAGGGCAGCGCAAGCGTGGCGTGGACCCCCGCGGGATTAAGGTGTGGCGCCGCAGAGCCGCACGGCCACTCGGAAAACGCCCTGTTTGACCCCCAGCCGGGGAGATGCCCCAGCTAACCGGCCCTGGCGCCGCTGACCGTAAAAGCCATCGATTTGCCGCTTGGGCGAGCATTTCCAAAACCATTGTCTATACTTCTAAGGAACAGGGTTCGCCCAGTAACATCAATCGCTTAGGGACAAGGCGCACTGCCTAGGGGTTAGGGGAGAGTCTTGGCTGATCCACCGATCCGCCAGCAAGGGAAGGCCAAAGCCAACGCAAGAGGCTCCGCCAGCGGCGCCAGCCGCCTGGAGGGGTGCGCTGCCGTTGCGTCTCTGGCTCGCACACCTCCTACGTCACACGATCTCCGGCCATCACGCCAGCCCATCTGCTGGGCGCACGGAGGCTTGATGGCATGACTCCTCAGTCACTCTCGCCTAGCGAAGCCGTGCGCTTGAATGCGACCATGCAAAGCTTGGTGGAAGGCACCTCCGGCGTGGTCGGACAAGATTTCTTTCGTGTGCTGGTCAGGCAGATGGCGCGCGCACTCGGTATGCGCTATGCAGCGGTCAGCGAACTGCTCGAACCGACGAAGGCGCGTGTGCGCACGCTAGCACTTTGGACCGGCGAGGACTACGGACTTAACTTCGAGTATGCGTTGGCGGGCACGCCATGCGAAACCGTGGTCAACCAGGTTCTGCGCATCTACCCAACTGGTGTGCGCCAGCACTTTCCCAATACCCACCTGTTAACCGAGATGGAAGCGGATTGCTACGTCGGCGTGCCCTTGTTTGATACCCACCGCCGCCCTTTGGGCCTGCTCAGCTTGTACGACAGACGGCCCTACGACAAAAAAGCGAATGCGCATGCGGTCTCTATCTTGTCCATTTTCGCCGCGCGTGCCGGCGCCGAGATCCAACGCCACCGGGCCGAACAGGCGTTGTTCGAAGAACGCGAGCGGGCGCTAGTGACCTTGCATTCGATCGGTGACGCCGTCATTCGCACCGATGCCAAGGGCGCGGTTGATTATATGAATCCGGTCGCCGAGCAACTCACGGGATGGTCTCAGCAGGAAGCCGCCGGGATGTCTATCGACATGATATTTACTGCGCTTAATGAAGGCACCCGGGAACCGGTGGAGAGTGCGATTATGCGCGCGCTCGCAGAGTGCCGCACGATCAACGGAACCGACCACACGATCCTCCTGAGCCGGCACGGTCAGGAGTACGCGGTCGAGCGCTCGGCCGCACCGGTACAGGGGCGAAATGGCGAAGTCCTTGGGGCAGTGATGGTATTCAGGGATGTGAGCGAGGCCCGCCGCTTAGCACAGGAGATCTCCTATCAGGCAACCCACGACCCGCTAACCGGCCTGGTCAATCGCCGCGCATTCGAGTCACGGCTCGAGGCAGCCATTGCCAGCGCCCGCAACGACCACAAGCATCATGGCTTATGCTTTGTCGATCTAGATCAGTTCAAAGTCGTAAACGATACGTGTGGGCATGTTGCCGGCGATGAATTACTGAAGCAGCTTGCAGGTTTGTTACAAGCCAACGTGCGTGAGAGCGATACGGTCGCGCGTCTCGGCGGCGATGAATTTGGCATACTGCTCGATGGCTGCCCCCTAGGAAAGGCCGAAGTCATCTCGCAGACTTTGCTCGAAGCGATCAAAGAATTCCGCTTCGTTTGGCAAGACCAGAGTTTTCAGGTCGGAGTCAGCATCGGCCTCGTGCCGATCACACCAGGTGCCAGTATGGCCCAGCTCCTCACGCAGGCGGATGTCGCCTGTTATGCAGCCAAAGATCTCGGGCGCAATCGCATCCATGTACACCGGCCAGAGGACACCGAGCTTGCGCGATGGCACAGGGAGCTGCGATGGGCGGCAGATATAAACGGTGCGCTCGAGCGCGGGCGCTTTTGCCTGTACTGCCAACCCATATACCCGCTTGCCTCGAGCAATGGCGAGAGGCACTACCTCGAGGTCCTGCTGCGTCTGGTGAATGACGATGGCACGTTGGTACTGCCGGATGACTTCATCCCGGCGGCTGAGCGCTACAACCTGATGTCGGCGATCGACCGTTGGGTGATCCGTAACGTGTTCCGCTGTTACGCTGAAAAACGTGGCGCGCTTGCGAAGGGCAATACACCGGTACGGCTTGCGATAAACCTGTCGGGTAATTCATTGAATGAGGAAAAACTTTTACCTTACATCCAGCAACAGATGAGCGAATTCGGTATCCCGCCGGATATCGTCTGCTTTGAGATCACCGAGACTGCAGCGATTAGCAATGTAAACCGTGCGGCACACTTCATTCGCGAGATGAAGAAGCTGCACTGCCGGTTCGCCCTTGACGATTTCGGTACCGGCGTATCGTCTTTCGCGTATCTGAAAAATCTGCCGGTCGACTACATCAAGATCGACGGTACCTTCGTCGGCAACATAGTCAACAACCGCATCGATCGGGCCATGGTCGCGGCTATCAATCAAATCGGTCACGAGATGGGAATACAGACCATCGCCGAGGCGGCCGAAAATAGCGCGATTGTCGAGCGTCTGCGCTCCCTCGGGGTGGACTATGCGCAGGGCTTTGTTCTCGGCAAGCCCGAACCCGTGGAAACCGAGGCCAGCCCAATAACGGCGTGTATGGCAACACGTTGATTACAGCCGTATCGCGCCCAACTGTCAGTAAACTTTACACTCGCGGCTCCTAAAGGGCTGTCAGGGCTTGTGTTTTGAACGTCGGCCTTGGATACTAGCCTTGTTTCGAGCGATGGATGCGCGTTGCGGAATCGGGAACTGCGAATAACAGCGCACTAGCGCGAAGTTCTACAGACCGCTCTCTTTCCTTGGAGTAAATCATTTGCAGGGACGGCTATTTAGCAGGCGTTTCTCGCCAGCGTCTGCGCGTGAGGTACAGAGGATTTATACGTGACAGCGATGNNTCGTTAGCGATTCCGGACTGGGGGTGCGGACGCGCTAGTCAAAATGCGGCAACGCGTGACGCCAATACTTATGTTTACCGGACAGACAAATGCCGCTTATTGTCGACAAGTTCAACAAGCTCCATAGGTTGGTAAGTCATCACAGGGAAGCGGACTTCCAATCGTGCGTTGCCGTCGTTGCCAACCAGATGTTTGGCTCCACCGCGGTTTACGTGGATGTCAAACAGGGTCTGACGACTAACGACATCGTTACCATTCCAAGCGGCTATGTCATCGACATCACCGAGACGGGTGTGCCACGGCTTTTTATCGTCAAAGCCGTCATCGCTCGGCATTTTCCATTCTGGAATACAGGCGTGGAGCTGTTCAAGTTCGTCACGAGCTTCGATGGAGCACAGGGCGCGATCCGTGCATTTCTGCACGAACAAATTGCCAACGATACCGAAGCACTGACACGCCTGGAGGAAGCCCGCAAGGCGACTCATGGCAGCGATGTTAACGCCTATCTCGATACCGCGGTTAATGGCAACTTCCGCGGACTCGTGGTTATCGACGATGCGCGTGACGAGCTCAGCCAGGTGCTGGGCAAGATAAACGCCGATATTTCCGTCCTCGAGCTCAAAACCTATGAAGCGGAGGACGGCTCACGCCTGTACCAGATCGATACGTTGTATGGGGAGCCGCGACTGGCCATCGCCGAGCCGGCGTATGATGACAACAGCGCTAGCCGTAAGGACCACGATCACACCCCACCGGTGGATCACCATAGCGCCAAGAGCCAGGATGATGATAGCACTCAGGCCCAGGATCAGAATGCCACGACGACCGAGGAAATATTCGATACCGGGGAGCATATCGTGCTCGTCGGCGGACCGCGCGAGGACATCGGTGACGAGGGGCTCGATGTGGCCACTAGCCTAATCAGCCTGGCTCAAGGTTACCGCTCACAGCGCAAGTACGGCGAGGCCAAGGGCCTGTTCAAGCGCGCGCTCGCGATTCAGGAACGGGTCATGGGTCAGGATCACCCGGACGTGGCGACCAGCCTAAACAGGCTTGGCCTGTGTTACCGGGCTGTCGGCAAACGCGACAAAGCGAAACCCTTGTTCCAGCGCGCCCTGGCGATACGAGAAAAAGCGCTGCCGCCGGATAACCCGCGTATTGCCACCAGTCTCAACAATCTTGCCTTGGCCTACTGCGCGGAAGGCGAATACCGTCTTGCGGAACCCTTGCTCGAGCGCGCGCTCATTATTAAGGAAACCGCCTTCGGGTCCGACCACCCTCGGGTCGCAAGCTGCTTGCATAATCTGGCACAGCTCTACCGCGCCCTGCACAAACGCGCGGATGCCGAGGTGATGTATGAGCGCGCGCTGAGAATCTGGGAAAAAAGTCTGGGCAAGCACCACCCCAAGGTGGCCGCCGTGCTAGAAAACTACGCCTTATTGCTGACGGAGATGCGACGATCGGCCGAGGCCGACCGCTTGGTTGCCCGGGCCATAGCCATTCGCACGAGACAACGCAGGTAAACAGCGGGCGCGCAGGTGTCAACAACACGAACCTGATATCGAAAAACCGCATGTACGAATTTGCCCGCGCCGATCTACTGCTCTGCTGCGCGATTGTCGTCAGCGTCAGTGCCTGCAGCCAGAGCATTCTGCGCTGAGCGATCTTGCCGTTTACAAGATCGATTACGGAACGTCGCAGCATTACTTGCAGCGCGTCATCGACATCAAGGACCCTACTGTCACCGAATATACGGTCGACGATCTGCCGCCTTATACCTATTACTTTGTAATCATGGCCTATAACGCCGCCGGCACCGAGAGTAGCCGTTCCCGTATCGCCGCCAAGACCGTCGAATAGATGTCGGCGCTTTTCCGTATAGACATTGGCGTTTCCGACGACCGTCGCGCACGGGCACGCTCGCGTATAATAAGCAGCTGCACCGCTTGACCGATATGGCGTGCCGGCGCGGCAGGAGCTTCAGGCCGACTCGCTGGCCAATGCCGGTTGAACGGGCATCGCTGCGTCGTGGTGCCGAGCGTACCGACGTCGCGCTGGGTAATGGCTGCACGTTTATTCCAACCGTCGCGTAGTTATACCTGCCGCGCCGACAGCGCGGGGGTCTGGAGTTGTTGATGCCGCGTGAGTTCATAGTCGTTGAAGGCGCCTGTCAGAACAACCTGAGAGATCTATCGCTGCGCCTGCCATTGCACGAGCTGGTCGTCGTAACCGGCGTCAGCGGCTCAGGCAAGTCCTCGCTCGCCTTCGACACGATTTACGCCGAGGGACAGCGGCGCTATGTGGAAACCTTCTCGCCGTACGCGCGACAGTTTCTGGATCGCATGGACCGACCACAGGTGGCGCGCATCGACGGCATCCCGCCGGCTATTGCCATCGACCAGACCAACCCGGTGCGCACCTCGCGCTCCACCGTTGGCACCATGACGGAGCTTAACGATCACATCAAACTCCTTTTCGCGCGCGCGGCGCGACTTTATTGCACTGGGTGCGGCAAGCCAGTGCAACGTGATTCTCCACAAACGATCTACGAGCAATTGATGGCAGCGACTGGCGGGGGTGATCACGAGGGTGTGCACCTCTTAATCACCTTTGCCGTGACAATACCGAAGAGTTTCTCTTCCGCGGAGGTGTTGCGCCTGCTCGCGGCACAGGGTTACACCAGAATCCGTAGTCAGCGCGCCGGCGTCGTTGAGGTCGTCCAAGATCGCGTGCGCACGGCCCACGGCAATCGCGATCGGATCATCGAGGACCTCGAGGCGGCGCTAAAACACGGTCGCGGGGCGGTCACGGTCCGCTCTGTGCGCGAGCCCGGCCGGGTGGTGGCGACCCACCGTTACTCGGCCGACCTGCACTGCCCCGATTGCGACATTCACTACCGAGATCCGATTCCGAACCTTTTTTCCTTCAACTCGCCGATCGGTGCCTGCGGCACCTGCCGCGGGTTCGGGCGCACGATCGGCATCGATCCTGATTTGGTCGTGCCCGATCACGCCAAGACGCTGGCAGACGGTGCGGTCAAACCGTGGCAAACGCAAAGTTATCGCGACTGTCAGCACGACCTGCTGCGTTTCGCGCGCAAGCGCGGTATCCCCACCGACGTGCCGTGGGCGAAGCTTTCGGCCACCCAAAAGCGCTGGGTGCTCGGAGGTGAGGGCGACTGGGACGACGGCGTCTGGTACGGGGTCTCACGATTTTTCCGCTGGCTCGAGGGTAAGAGCTACAAGATGCACATTCGCGTCTTGCTCGCGAAGTACCGGGCCTATGCTCCCTGTCCGGATTGCCGGGGTGCACGCCTGAAGGCCGACGCGCTTGCTTGGCGATTGGGCACGCGCGCCGATGCCGATCGCGTGCATCCACGCCAGGCGCCGCGCAGGCCGACATCACGCCCCCGGAGCCACACCGCGCTTCCTGGGCTCACGATTCACGATGTGATGCTATTACCCATCGCCAGTTGCGAGACGTTCTTTCAGCATGTGCGACTACCGGTCCCCATCGATGAGGCGACCGCGCTGCTGTTGCAGGAAATCCGCTCGCGATTGCGTTATCTGGTCGAGGTCGGCGTCGGCTATCTCACGCTCGACCGCCAGTCGCGCACCCTCAGCGGCGGCGAAGTCCAGCGCATCAATCTGACAACTGCCTTAGGCACCTCGCTGGTCAACACCTTGTTCGTCCTTGACGAACCGAGCATCGGCTTGCATGCGCGCGACATGCAACGGGTCATCGCCGTCCTGCACCGGCTACGCAATGCCGGTAACTCATTGCTTGTCGTCGAGCACGACCCGCAGGTCATGCTGGCCGCCGACCGGATACTGGATCTGGGGCCCGGACCGGGCGAACGCGGTGGCGAGGTGGTGTTTTTTGGCAGGCCGCAGGCCTTGCTCAAGTCACGGGTCTCGTTAACCGGCCGTTATCTGCGCGGCGATAAGACCGTCGTGCGCGAAACTGCGGGTCATCGCCGCCCGCCGGACGCGCTGATGCCCCACCTCGAGATCCTCGGTGCCGCACAACACAACCTCAAGAACATCGATGTGCGCATCCCCTTGAACCGTCTCGTCTGTATCAGCGGTGTCAGCGGCTCGGGCAAATCGACGCTGGTGCACGATATCTGTTATCAGGCACTACGAAAGCTCAAGGGTAGACCCGTCGAGGCGCCGGGGCGCCATCGTCGTATTCGTGGGCACGCGCATCTCGCCGACGTTGTGCTGGTGGATCAATCACCCATCGGCAAGACCGCGCGCTCGAATGCGGTGAGCTACGTCGGCGCACTCGACGCGATCCGCAAGTTGTTCGCCGCCGAGCCGCTTGCGCGCGAACGCGGCTACAGCGCCGGCGCTTTCAGTTTTAACTCAGGCAACGGACGTTGTCCGACGTGCAGCGGCAGCGGCTTTGAGCACGTCGAGATGCAGTTCTTGAGCGATGTATACCTGCGTTGTGCGGACTGCGACGGGCGCCGCTACCGCGCCGAGCTGCTGGAAGTAAAGCTCCTGCCCACGGCGGCGACTGCGGGCGGGCATGGTAAAACGAAACCCCGCGCGCGCGCGCGAGCAAAATCGATTGCGAACGTGCTCGATTTAACGGTGTCCGAGGCACTCGAGTTTTTCGCTGGCCACGCGGACATCTTGCGCGGGCTGGAACCGCTTGCCGCCGTTGGCTTGAGCTATCTTAAGCTTGGCCAGCCGGTACCCACATTGAGTGGCGGCGAGGCGCAGCGACTCAAGCTCGCCGGTCACCTGGCGAAGGCCAAGGGACGCAAGGCCGCCGCAACAGGCATGCTGTTCCTATTCGATGAACCGACCACCGGCTTGCATTTCGCCGACGTGGCGAAGCTGCTCCGAGCATTCAGGCAGTTGCTCGAAGAAGGTCATTCTCTCGTAGTGATTGAGCATAATCTCGATGTTTTGTCCGCTGCCGATTGGATCATTGACCTCGGGCCCGAAGGCGGGGATGGTGGCGGCGAGATCGTGTGTGCCGGCACGCCCGAGCAGGTGGCGGCCGTGGCGCGCAGTCACACGGGTGCGGCACTCAGAAGTTACCGTCGCGCGAGCTCGGGGATCGACACGTCGGCGGCCACTACCGCCGACGTCGATGCAATGCCCTGGCAAAAGGCGGCGCAAGAAAATCATGCGATTCGCATCCACAATGCGCGCGAGCACAACCTCAAAAACATCGACATCCGTATTCCGCGCGAACGTTTTACGGTCATCACCGGGATTAGCGGCAGCGGCAAGAGCACGGTCGCTTTCGACATCCTCTTCGCCGAGGGGCAGCGGCGCTACCTGGAGTCGCTCAACGCCTACGCACGGCAATTCGTGCAGCCGGCCGCGCGCGCCGATGTCGATGCGATCTTTGGTATCCCCCCGACCGTCGCCATCGAGCAGCGCAGCAGCCGCGGCGGGCGCAAGAGCACGGTCGCGACGACAACCGAGATCTATCATTTTCTGCGCCTGCTCTTCGTCAAGCTCGGTGTGCAGTATTGTCCTGACTGCGACATCCCCATTGAGGCACAAACGCCCGAGGCCATTTTGGCGAAGATCATGCGTGATTTTCGCGGTCGCCGAGTGACGCTGCTGGCCCCGTTGGTGGTCGCCCGCAAGGGTTATTACACCGAGCTTGCCAAGTGGGCCGCCGGCAGAGGCTATACGCAGCTGCGCGTAGACGCGGCGCTGACGCCAACCGACGCCTGGCCCAGACTCAGCCGTTTCAAGGAGCACTCCATTGAGCTGCCGCTGGGCGAGCTTAGAGTCTCGCCGAGCACGGAGTCTCAGCTCCGCGCTCTGCTTGAGCGTGCACTCGATCTCGGCAAAGGCACCGTCCAGATTTTGACGCCCCCCTCCCATGCGGGAGGGCGCGCGGGTGCGGAGGCGGTTTTTTCCTCACGGCGCGCTTGCCCGCGCTGCGCCCGCAGCTTCGAAGAACCCGATCCGCGTTTGTTCTCGTTCAACTCCAAGCACGGTTGGTGCGAGCGCTGCTACGGCACCGGCGTGATGCTCACGGGTTTCGATGAGCAGCAGAGCGGCGAAGAGATCTGGTGGAACGAGTGGTGGGAAGGCGACGCCGAACCCTGCCCCGCCTGTCAAGGGCAACGCCTGCGCCCGCTGGCCCTGGCTGTACGCTTTCGGGGTCGCAACATCGCTGAAGTGACGCGCCTGTCCGTGAACGAAGCGGAGAAGTTCTTTCGCACACTGCGTCTGCGCGGGCGTGAAGCCGAGATCAGCCGCGACATACTTGCCGAGTTGCGCGCGCGATTGAGTTTTCTAAAGCAGGTGGGGTTGTCTTATCTGTCGCTAAACCGCGCGGCACCGACGCTAAGCGGCGGCGAGGCGCAGCGTATCCGCCTGGCGGCCCAACTGGGCTCGAATCTACGCGGTGTGTGTTACATCTTGGATGAGCCGACGATTGGCCTGCATGCACGGGATAACCGCATGTTGCTGGCGACGCTGCAAACCTTAGAAGCCAAGGGCAACACCGTGGTGGTGGTCGAGCACGATGAGGACACCATTCGCCAAGCCGGGCATGTCATCGACCTTGGACCCGGCGCGGGTGTCAACGGCGGGCAGGTGGTGGCCACGGGCAGCGTGCAACAACTGCTGCACAATCCACAATCGGTGACCGGTCGCTGGCTGGCACGGCCGCTGCAGCATCCACTGATCGAGGCGAGACGCCCCGTAAGCAGACAGGCGCCGACGCTGGTCATCATGGATGCGCATATGCACAACCTGCGTAATGTGCGGCTGTCGATTCCACTCGGGCGCCTGGTCTGCGTGAGCGGTGTCAGTGGCAGCGGCAAAAGCACGCTCGTACGCGAAGTCGTGCATGACAACGTGCGACGGCTGCTGGCGCAGCGGCGCGGCGCACGAGCACGACGCCGTCGCTCCATCTGCCTGTCAGGTTGCCAGAGCGTGCAGGGCTTGGAAGCCATCGACCGCGTGCTTGAAGTGGATCAGACACCGATAGGCAAGACCCCGCGTTCCTGCCCGGCGACCTATATCGGCTTCTGGGACCCGATCCGCCGCCTCTATGCAGCAACCCCCGAGGCGCGCTTGCGCGGCTATAGTCCCAGTCGTTTTTCATTCAACGTCCATGGCGGACGTTGCGACACCTGCGAAGGCCAGGGGCTCAAGAAGATCGAGATGAGCTTTCTGCCCGACGTCAAGGTGACTTGCGAAATGTGCGGCGGCGCGCGCTTCACGCCCGAGACATTGGCGGTGCGTTATAAGGACAAGAGTATCGGCGAGGTGCTCGCCATGACCGTAGACGAGGCCGTGGCGTTCTTCGCAACCCAGCGCCCGATTCACCACGCCCTGCAGCTGCTACAGGATGTCGGTCTCGGTTATCTCAGCCTCGGCCAGCAGAGCCCCACTTTAAGCGGCGGTGAAGCACAACGCATCAAGCTTGTGACCGAGCTGTCCAAGGCGCGGCCGCTCGAGCCTGGGAGCGATCGTGCGGCGCGCAACGGCCGGCGCGCCACCCTTTACGTACTCGATGAGCCGACGATCGGGTTGCACATGGCCGACGTCGAACGGCTGATCCGGGTTCTGCACCGGCTGGTGGCCGCCGGCAACACCGTTGTCGTCATAGAGCACAATCTCGATGTGATCGCCGAGGCCGACTGGCTCATCGACCTCGGACCCGAGGGCGGCAACGGCGGGCGGGCGCATCGTCGCGCAGGGCCCGCCCGAGCGCGTCGCCCGTGTGCGGCGCGGGTCCCACACCGCGCGTGTTCTCGCCCGCTTTCTCAAGGAACGCGGCGCGGCGCGTCTTCCTAACTGAGTCTGGCCCTCAGTTCAGGTGTCCCTCGGGCCGCTGCGGGCGCGCGTAGCCGAAGCGCTCGATAAACGTTGCCCAGCGGCGCTCGACCAAGCCGATGTCCTGCGGATCGAAGGCATAGCGATTCTTGCGGTAGTCGCGCACCTGCGCCAGGTAGCTCTCGAAGCGCGAACGGTCGGCTTCGAAGTCGCCGAGCGCCAGCGTGCGGTAAATGCGCGCTAGCTGGCTGAGCGGATCGGCCTCGAAATCCTCAAAACGAACGTCGACGAAGCTTGTACCGGGCAGCGCCGCCGCATCGGCCAGTAAGGCGTTCATCATGCGCGGGTAGCTCGAAAGGATCAACTCGTCGATGTTCACGTCCGCATAGTGTTGCAGTGCGAGCTCCGGCAAAAGCCGTGTGAAAAAATGACGGGTCGAGGGCAGCAACACGTAGGGATTGCGGTAGATATGAATGAACTTCGCGTCTGGCCAGATGGCGTGCAGGCGCGAAAGCTGGCCGGTGTACACCGGGTTTTTCATGAGCAAGCGCTTGCGCCCCTGCTGCAGCCATGCCTTGTGCAGAAAGTGAACCAGCGTATCCCGCCATTGTTCGATCTCATCGGGGCGACAACCGTCGAAAAACACCCCGCGCTCGAAATGATGGCGAAAGCGCTGCGGAAAATACAGGCCGTGGTAGTAGGACAGCGGCAGCATGTTCGATAAGGCGATAGAGTCCTCCTGGGGCGAATCCGGGGTCACGCGCACATTGTCGACATAGCGATCCGACGGCAGTGCCCGCTTCAACAGCGGCGCCAACGCGCGCGCGAGACCGAGTGCATCCCACGGCAAGCCGGCCGTCAGCGGCGATACGTGACCGAACTGCTCTGCGCGACTGAGAACGTTGTGCACATGCGTCGTACCGCTGCGCCAGTAACCGACAATGTAGACCGGTGCCGGCATCGCCGGCTGGTGGCGGTGCCGTAAGGACATGGCTAGACGTTCGGCCGTCGAGAAAGGCAACCGCAGACATACGGCTGCCGCCGCAATGGCTGCCTGGGGGATACGCCCGGGCGCGAGCGCGCCGTTAGTCGCCAGCAGCCTTAGCAAGGTGGCGGGATTGCTACCGCACAGCGGGTGAAATAGACGCGAGACGGCAGACATGCAATCGAGCTGAAGCGCGGCGAGCAGAGATACTAGGCTTAGCCCGTGCCGACTCTCATGCGGATGGCTTGCCGCGCGAGCGTCGTGCCGAAGTTCCATAACGACCCTGGCACGCGGTGCGCATCGGCGACGACATCGGTCACGGCGTCGACAATCCAGCGTCGATCGTCGTCGCTCAAGCTGAGCGGCGGGATAAACTTTACGATGTGCATGCCATGGCCGGCGACCTGCGACA
>JABAOH010107478.1_pt2 | contig 18178 bp, 10 predicted proteins | sample 7062181 | NCBI WGS metagenome assembly JABAOH01 (sample SAMN14538630, study PRJNA623070) | marine sediment metagenome | biome: marine biome [ENVO:00000428]; feature: marine pelagic biome [ENVO:01000023]; material: deep marine sediment [ENVO:00002113]; isolation source: pool of 5 deep marine... | reverse complement strand
CGGTCCAGTCGAAGACCGAGATGCCGCCCTGGTACCAGCCCTGCACCATCACGTCGCGCCCGGGGATGGGGATCAGCGAGCCGTTGTGCGCGACGCAGTTCTCGAGCGACGTCTGCGCGGCCGGCAGCTTGTAGTAGCTGCGGAACCGCATCTTCCGATTCTCGATGGTGAAGATGGCGTCAGCGCCCCACTCCGGCGGGTCGGTGGCGCGGCACTTCGGCTGGCCGCCTCCGCCCCACTCGTCCGTAAACAGGATCTTGGTGCCGTCGTTGTTGAACGTCGCCGAGTGCCAGTAGGCGAAGTTCGAGTCGCTCACCGCGTCGATGCGCACCGGGTTGACCGGGTCGCTGATGTCGAGCAGGAATCCGTAGCCCTCACAGGCGCCGCCCGCCAGGCCGATCTCGGGGTAGAGCGTGATGTCGTGGCACTGGGTCGGCCCGGGACGGGGGCCGTCTCCGCGTCGGCTCAACCAACGCGTGACCATAACCGGGATGTGCTCGCGCAGAGCGGCGCTATCCGCCGCCGTCGGCGAGCCGACCCCGCCGCGCGCCTGCACGATGCTGTCGAGCCGCGCCGCGCTCCATCGGTCGGGCAGCACGAACGGCTGGCCCTCGACGTCGGCGATGAAGGCGCCGCGCGCCCGGGCCCGCTCGACCTCGGCGATGTCCTCGGGCGCCAGCCCGTGCCGCGGCGGGGCCACCAGGTCGCTGAAGATCCGGGGCGAGCTGACGATCGCCGCCTGCTCGGGGTGGGCGAGCGGCACCCGGATCACCTCGATGCGGAAGAGCGCCGTGTTTGGATCCTCGTCCAGCGGGGCACCCGAGCAGCCGGGCAACTCTTCCGCCGGGCGCACGGGAGCCGAGCCGGAGACATAGATATAGACGTTGTCGTTCGGATCCACGAGCACCGAGTGCGTGTGCGACCCCCGGCAGGTCTGCACGTTGGCGATGTACTTCGGGTTGCGGATGTCGCTGATGTCGAAGATGCGGATCCCGCGCAGCCGGTCCGGGCTCACCGCCTCCTTTACGCCTTCGGTGCCGCAGTCGAGCCGGCCGCCCAGCCCCTCACCCGAGACGAACAGCAGGTTCTCGTAGACCGACACGTCGCTCTGTGACGCCGGGCAGACGTAGCCGACGACCAGCGACGGCTTGCTGGGATTCGAGATGTCCCAGATCTGAATGCCGTTGTAGTTGCCCTGGATCGCGTAGTGGCCGGTGAAGGCCAGGTCCGAGTTGGTGATGCCCACGAAGTTTTTGGGCGGCGGCGTCTCCGAGAGGACCCGCAGATTCCACACCGCCTCTTCGGCGTCGAACAGCCCCGCGCGCAGCTCGATGCGCGGGTCAGGGCTCGGCGCCGTCATCGACCCCGGCCCTGCGGAGTGCGAGGCGCAGCCTGAAAGGGCGAGCGTTCCGCCGGCGGCCAGCAGCCAGAGCAAGTTGGCGGTCGTCCTAACGTCGCGACGTGAGCGCAAAGCGGTGAAGGTCATGAGGGATTCCTCTGATAGGTGTGAGTCTTGGGTGATCAGCGGCCGCGGTCCGTCGCGGACAGCGACTCGAGCATCAGCTTCATCCGGGCGATCTCGGTGGCCTGGTCCACCTGGATGTCCGAGGCCAGCCTGAAGGCCGCCTCGTCCTGCCCGGCGCCATCGGTAGCGAACAAGTCCAGCACCATGGTGACCGCGCCCTGATGGTGCTGAATCATATAGGTAAGGAACAGCCGGTCGAACTCCGGGCCCCGGGCCTCATCCAGCTCCTGTATCTGGTCCGGCGTCAGCATCCCCGGCATGTGCAGGGCGTACTCGGGGCCGTGCACCCTCAGAGTTGTTCCCGTGATCTGCAGCTCGGGCACCGTCTGCCTGCGGTCGCGGAGCCAGCCCTGCATCGTGGCGATCTCGTCCTTTTGGGCGTTGATGATGCGGGCGGCCAGCGTCTGAATCGACGGACTGGCCCCGTGGGTGGGAGCCAGCGCCGCCATCACCAGCGCCTGCCCGTGGTGGCCGATCATGCCGGTCATGAAGTGGACGTCGGCCTCGGTGAAGCGCATGCGGGCGCTGTCGGTCCGTGCCCGGTAGAGCGCCTCCAGCTCGGCGGTCTGGCCGGCTTCCGGCTCGGGGGCGGTCTCCACCTGCCGGGGGCCGCCGGCGCAGGCCGTCAGGGCGAGCGCGGCGAGGAGCGTGGCGGTGGTCGGGCCTCTCATGTCTCCAGGGTCATGAGCGGTGGCCGGCGCGGGGCCGAGCCGCTTCGCTGACTCTTGTGCGTTTGGCGAACGGACTAATGTAGAAGAATACGCGTTCGTGGCGAAGGGGTTTCAGCCACCTTCCGGATCGTCGCGATCCCGACCGCGTCAGCGTATTCCCGCGTTCACGCCCTCGGGCCCCAGGTTCCGCCAGTAGGGCGCGGGCAGCGGCCGCTCCCTGGGCCAAACCTCGTTCAGCGTCTCCGCGTCGTACAGCCTGCCGTTCTTCATCACGTAACGGAGCCGCACCGTGTTGCGGAGATCCTCCAGCGGATCGGCGTCCAGCACCAGGACATCCGCCAGCTTGCCGGCCTCGATGCTGCCCAGATCCTTGCCCATACCGATCGCCTCGGCGCCGTAGATCGTGGCGGCGCGCAGCGCGTCGTGGCTCGACAGTCCGCCGGAGGCCATCGCCCACAGCTCCCAGTGGTAGCCTAGGCCCTGTAGCTGTCCGTGACTCCCCACCGCGGCGCGTGCGCTGTCCTCGACCAGCTTCTTCACGAACTCGGCGTGCTTGGGGAAGACATACTCCTCGTCCAGGAACCAGCCGCCCCGGCCGGGGCTGCCGCCTGCACCTGGGCCGCGCCGCCGGCTCCGTGCGTCCACGCTCGCGTGTGGCGCGAACCGCCGGAGCTTTTCGTTATCGTGTACCTCCTCGTGGGCGTAGAAGTAGTTTTCGCCGAACGGTCCGCCGTACGAGACCAGCAGCGTGGGGCTGTTCGTCGTCTGCGAAGCCTTGAACAGCTCGACGACGTCATCGAAGATCGGCGCGATCGGCAGGGCGTGCTCGATGCCGGGATAGCCGTCCAGCGCGTGGGTCAGCTCCAGCTTGAAGTCGAGCCCGCCTTCCGTGGTGGGCATGAGCCTCAGTTCCTTCGCCGCCTGGATGATCCATTGCCGTTGCTGCCGGTTGCCCGACATGTACATCTTGAGCGTCTTCGTATCGTAGTACTTGGAGTACCGCTGGAGCACCTCCTTCGCCTCCTTGGCGTTCGAGATGTTCTCGCCCAGGAAGACGCCGGGTCCCGTCGAGTAGATCCGTGGCCCGATCATCCCGCCGATCTCGACCCGGTCCTGATAGCTCAGGATGTCGGTCGTGCCCGTCTGGGGATCGCGGGTGGTCGTGACGCCGTAGGCCAGGTTCGTCAGGTACTGCCACACCTGCTCGGTGTGGATCTCGGGCACGAGCCACTGGGCGTGGTAGTGCGTGTCCACGAACCCGGGTATGATGGTCGTTCCCGACACGTCGATGATCCGCGCGCCCTCCGGCACCTCGACCGAGTCGGGCGGCCCGACCCCGACGATCCGGTTATCGGTGATCACCACGTCGGCGTTCTCGATGACTTCTTTCTCCTTCATCGTGAGCACACGCCCGCCCCGCAAGACGACGGTGCCCCGCGGCACGTCGCGCTCCATCCGCACGGCGACCCGGACCTCCGCCGGCTTGTAGAGCGTATCGGCCCGGGCCTCGTCCAGCAGGCCCTCGCGCACCGAATCGGCGTGCGCCTCGATCGCTCGGGCCCGCGCCTGCATCTCGGCCACGGCCTGGAGCAGCGAGTCCGCCCTGGACTGCACCGAGTCGCCGACCAGCCGCTGCAGTCGGCGCTGGATGGAGTCCGGCACCACCACGTTCGCCGTCTCCAGGCTGTCCACCGTCTTGCGCACCGCCTTCAGGCTGTCCAGCACCTCGCGCACCCGTAAGGCGCGGAGCGCCGCCTGGTGCTTGACTTCCTCGGTACTGTCTTCGGCGAACTCCACCCAGTCCAGATCGTAGGTGAACAGCGCGTTGCCGATCGCGAAGTGGACACGCTCGCCGTCCGCACTCCACGCCGGGAACTCGCCGCCCACATCCGTGAGCCGCCGCACGGTGACCGGTGCCGACGTCGGGTTCGCCACTGTGACTGTAGGCGTGGGATCCTTGAGGGGCGGAAGATCGAGGGTGTACAGATGCGCTCCCACCTGGGCCACGGCGCGGCCGCCCTGGGGCGAGATCAGCACCAGGCTCGCCGGCGGCGGCGGTGAGCCGCCCTCGGCCCGCTCCTCCGGGTCCATCCAGTCATCCACCGGCACCGGGAACACGCGCCGCGGCAGCGCTTCCCACGCCTCGGGGTGAGGGTTGCCGCCCATGCGGGCCGGCGCACCCCGAACCTGCACGTGGCGCTTCACGTCCGTCCCGTCCCAGCGGAACGAGACCAGACCCTCGCGGCGGCTGTAGGCGTAGATCCGGTCGGGCTCGTTGACGTTGAAGTGCGCCACGTCGCGCCCGCCCGTGGGCGCGATGAGCGTCACCGCTCCGCCTTCCGCGGGCACCCAGACGAACTCGCCACCGATTGGACCGAAGAAGACGTCCGGCGCCTTCTTGAGCTCACGGGCGGCGCCGCGGCTGGCGACGATCCGCCCACCGTCCGGCGACCAGGCGAGGTTGTAGTAGAGCGCGGCGACCGAGGTCAGCCGCTGGGGCCGTCCCCGCCCGTCGGCCCGGGTCTTCCACAGGTGTCCGCCTACCGAATCGCTCCAGCTGGCCCAGGCGATCCACTGACCGTCCGGCGACCAGACGGGATGGAACTCGCCCCCAGCGGTGACCTGGGTGACGCGCCGCGGCTCACCCCTCGGCAGATCCTGCACCCACAGCCGGTCGAATGCGGTGAAGGCGATCCGGCGCCCGTCGGGTGAGGGAACCGGATGGCGAATCTGGCGAGCGGTGACCATCGTGGTGGTGTCGGCCGGGTAGACGGACTTCACCTCCGGGCCGACGTCCAGCTTCACCTCCGCCTCGAACGGAACCTCGATCGCCTCGCCTCCGTCCAGCGGCACGCGCCAGATCTTGCCGCCGTATGAGACGACGACCTCCCGGGAATCGGGCGTGAAGCTGTAACCGGGCAGCACGTCCAGCGTGGCGCGCGATTCCAGCTCGTCACGCTGGACGGGGTAGGCGAGCCAGCGCTCCTCGCCCGTGCCGAGGTCGCGGAGCCTGAGCCCCGTCTCGGTATTGAACCGCGTGCCGTAGACCAGCCAGCGGCCGTCGGGCGAGATGGCGGGCCGAAAGCCCGATCCATACCGGCCCGTGAAGCGGATCGAGGCCCCCGTGTCGCGGTCGTAGCGGTAAAGCTGGTACTGCGGGAAGATCGCGTTGTACTGCCAGTCCCCGGTGCGCGCAGCGAACCAGATGTAGCGGCCGTCCGGCGTGGGGGCGGCCCCGACCGTCTTGACCGAGCCCGGCTGCCGGATGACCGGCATCGGGCTGCGTCGATCGACGTGAACGAGTACCAGTTTCGCCGTCTGGCGCAGTCCCGAGGACTGGCTCACCACGATGTGCTCGCCGTCCGGCATCCATTCTGGGGACAGGTAGAGCGATGAATTGCCCCGGGTGACCTGGGTGGTGTCGGTGAAGTCGAGCCGCATCGTCCAGACGTTGTCGCCGCCGCTGCGGTCGGAGATGAAGACGACGGATTCGCCATCGGGACTGAACCGTGGCTGCGCGTCGAAGGCCAGCCCTTGGGTGATCCGCTTCGCCGCCCCACCGGTGATGGGTACCGTGTAGAGGTCGCCCAGCAGATCGAAGACCACGGTTTGGCCGTCCGGGCTCACGTCCACGGACATCCAGGTGCCCTCGGTGGCCGTGAAGTTCGCGTGCCGGGCCGCTTCGAGGGGGAGCGGCTTCTCCTTGTCATTGCCGGGGCCACGGCCCGGCGGTCCCTGTGCAAGGGCGGGTGCGGAGAGCGCGGCGGTCAGCAGGGCCGTCAGCAGCAGGTGCGTCGGCAGCTTGGCGTTCATCGGGCACCTCCGCGGGTTCCGGCGGCAACCTCCGGGGCGACGTGTCGCCACGGTTCGTCGGGGGCCGCCCGTTCACGCGGCCAGAGCTCGTCGAGGGTGTCCCCGTCGTAGAGTCGTCCGTTCTTCATCACGTAGCGCACGGTGTTGGTGTTGCGGATGTTCTCGAGCGGGTTCGCGTCGAGGACGATCAGATCCGCCAGCTTGCCCGCCTCGATCGATCCGAGGTCGCGGCCGAGCCCGATCGCCTCGGCGCCCAGAATCGTGGCGGTCCTCAGCGCATCGTGCTCGCTCATCCCGCCGCTCTGCATCGCCCACAGCTCCCAGTGGAAGCCGAGGCCCTGGAGCTGCCCGTGACTCCCCACGCCGGCCCGACCGCCGGCCTCGACGAGATCCTTGAGCCAGGCCGAGTGGCGGTCGAACACGAACTCGTCGTCGTGGAACCAGGCCCCGGGTCCGGGCCCGGGATTGCGGCGCCGGATCTTGGCATCCAGCTCTTCTTTGGGCGTGAAGTGGGCCAGTTTCTCGTCGCCGACCACGTCCTCACGCGTATAGAAGTAGCTCTCCGCCCAGGGGCCGCCGTAGGTGACCAGGAGGGTCGGGCTGTTGGTCGTCTGCGACGTGACGAACAGCTGGACCACGTCCTCATAGGCGGGGATGATCGGCATCGAGTGCTCGATGCCGGGGTAGCCATCCATGGCGTGGGTCATGTCGAGCCGGTAGTCGAGCGCGCCCTCGGTCGTGGGCATCAGCTCCAGCTCACGCGCCGCCATGATCAGCCACTGCCGCTGCCGCCGGTTGCCAGACAGGTACATCTTGAACGTCTTGGTGTCCCAGTAGTCGCTGTAGCGGCGTAAGACGTTGCGCGCGTGGTCGAGGTTGCGGATCCCTTCGATCCAGAACACGCCCGGTCCGGTCGAGTAGACGCGCGGCCCTGGGAAGCGGCCGGTCTCGACCAGGTCGCCGTAGGTCAGCACGTCGGTCGTGGCGGTCTGGGGATCCCGGGTCGTCGTGACGCCGTAGGCCAGGTTGGCCAGGTAGATCCAGGGCCGCGTCCAGTGGAGCCCCCACAGGTTCCACATGTGAGAGTGCGTATCCACGAAGCCGGGGATGATCGTCTTGCCGCTGACGTCGATCACCCGGGCGCCCCCCGGTGCCGCGCCTGCCGGCCCCACGCTGGCGATCCGGTTGTTGCGGATCACGACATCGGCGTTCTCGATCACCTCGGTGCCGCGCATCGTGATCACGCGGGCGCCGCGCAGCACGACGGTGCCCTCCGGGATGTCGCGCGGGGCGCTCACCCGCACGCGCACTTCCTCGGCCGTGTAGGCGGAATCGACGGCGGCGCTGTCCAGCCGGAAGGTGGCGAACGCGTTGCCGATCGACCAATGCACCGTGCGCCCGTCGGCGCCCCAGACGGGGAACTCGCCGCCGATGTCGGTCAGCTTGGTCACCGGGAGCGAAGCGCTGTCGGGTTTGGTAACCATCACGGTCGGCACGTCACCGCCGACCATGGGGACGGGAATCACATAGATGTCCCGGTAGGTAAGCGCGAGGGCGAGGTCGCCGCGCGGCGCCATCATCACGAGTCCGGCGGTGGCCTGCGGGACGACCTCGCGTGAGAGGTCGCGCGGCATCACGATGTCGGTCGAGTCCGAGATCTCGTAGGGACCGGCCCAGATGGGGATCCGCCACGTGACCCGCAGGTGCGTCTTCAGATCGGTGTCGTCCCAACGGGTGGAGACGAGGGCGACCGGCGCCGCCTGGCCGGGTTGGAAGCTGGCGTTGGGGATGAAGCCGTAGCTGTAGACCCGGTCGGGATCGGCGGTGAAATGCGGCCGCGAGCGGCCCCGGGTTGGGCCGATCACGTTGACGTCGCCGCCGTCGGCCGGGACCCAGACGAACTCGGATCCCAGGCCGCTGCCGACGAACGGGTCGATGGATTCCTTGAGGTCCCGCGCGTCGGCGCGGATCGCCACGATCCGCCGGCCGTCCGGCGACCACGCCGGCTGCTGGTAGAAGGCCGAGACGCGGGTGAGCTGGGTGGGCCGGCCGCCGTCCGCCGGTACTCGCTTGATGTGGCCTACGCTGTCGTTCCAGGTGATGTAGGCCACCGACCGGCCGTCCGGTGACCAGGTCGGTTGGAACTCGCCCGTCTCCTCGTTCGTGAGGCGGCGTGGTTGGCCGTCGGGCAGGGTCATGACGTACAGCCGGTCGAGCGCGCCGAACGCGAGCCGCGTCCCGTCCGGCGACGGCACCGCGTCGCGAATCTGGCTGACCGTGAAGGTCGGCGTGTCCTCGATCGGGTACTCGAACTCGACCGCGGGCCCCACCGCCACTTCCGCATTCACAGTGAACGGGATCTTCGTCGCCTCGCTCCCATCGACCGGCACCCGCCAGATCTCTCCGCCATAAGAGATCACCACCGCGCGCGAGTCGGGCGTGAAGGTGTAGCCGGGGAGGACGTCCATGTTGGCGATGGATTCCTGTTCGTCCCGCTGAATGGGGTAGGCGAGCCAGCGCTCCTCACCGCTCGCCAGGTCTCGCAGCACCAGGCCGGTTTCCGCTTCGTAGCGCGAGCCGTAGGTGAGCCACTTTCCGTCCGGGGAGAGCGCTGGACGGAAAGCGGAGCCGTAGCGCGAGCTCATCGTGGTCCGCGTTCCCGCCTCGCGGTCGTACACGGCGATCTGGTACTGAGGCAGGATCGCGTTGTAGCTCCAGTACCCGAGCCGCTGAGCGAACCAGACGTAGCGTGGATCGGCTCCGAACGCCGGCCCCATCATCCGCAGGCCCCCCGATCCGCTGGCCATCTCGAGACCCCGCCCGCCATCCACGTGATAGAGCCACAGTTTGTTCGCTCCGCCCAGCGGCGGCGCCTTGGACACCACGATGTACTTCCCGTCCGGCGTCCACTCGGGCGACAGGTAGGCCGCGTCCCAACCGGTGGTCAGCGGCTGCGGCTCGCCGCCGAGCGGCAGGATCCAGACGTTGTCGTCCCCGCTCCGGTCCGAGACGAACACGATCTCGCTGCCGTCGGGGCTGAAGCGCGGCTGCATATCATGGGCGAGGCCGTGCGTCAGCCGCGTCGCGGTGCCGCCGGTGATCGGGATCGTGTACAGGTCGCCGAGCAGATCGAAGACGATCGTCTGGCCGTCCGGGCTCACGTCGAGGGAGATCCAGGTCCCGCGCGTGGTCGTGAACTCGGCATAGCGCGCGGCTTCCAGCGGCAGGCCTTCGCCTTCAATCTCGGCGGACTGGGCCAAGAGGGGTGTGGCCGTCGCGGCGCCGAGGGCGACGGCGACGAGGGCGGTGTGCAGGCAGCTCACTCTCATGGAACGGCTCCGGTAGCGTCGGGTGGTGGTGACACGCGTAGCCTATGGTGGATTGGAACGGGCATACTAGTTTCTCGCGGCCGGCGTGGCCAGTCCATCGGATTAGATCCGCTTCCGGCGCGCCGGGTTGCCCGGCCGGCGGGACTTCAGGCACGCGTGCCAGACGGGGAAGAGGCCCGACGTTAACGCGATGGGGACGCGGTCCGGAGAACGGCCGACCGGGCGGTTGTTCCCCTGGGCAGCGCCGAGCAGCACGCCTACCTCAGTCTTCTGGTCGACACCCTGATACCGGAGCGGCTGGCGCGGGAGGCGGCCGAGCCCCTGGGGATCCCGGTCTACCCCGCGGTCCCTTACGGTCTTTCGCCCTACTTCTCGGCCTTCCCCGGCACCGTCACCCTTCGCCTGGAGACCTACACACGCCTGATAAAGGACATCCTGGACAGCCTCTCCGGCTCGGGCTTCCGGCGCATCGTCTTGGTGAACGGCCATGGGGGTAACGCACCGGCGGGCTCGTTGGCGCTGGAGTGGATGGCGGACCACCCGGGCCACCAGGTGAAGGTCTTCAGCTGGTGGCGTCTATCAGCGCTCCGATGAGGAGATGATGGCCATCTGGCAGGTGGCCGTCGCCTAGGCCCGGGAGACCATGGAAAACGGATGGGCATGAACTTCGACTTCAGCGGTCGTACCGTCATCGTCACGGGCGGGGGGCACGGGTTGGGGCGAGCGATGGCGCAGGCCTTCGCCGAGCAGGGCGGCCGCGTCTGGACGTGCGACATCCTGGCCGACGTCCTGGCCGAGACCCGGGAGATCTGCGGCGCGGCGTGTGAAGCTCGGGTCGTTGACGTCCGCGACAAAGACGGGGTGAAGGCCTTTGTGGAGGAGGCGTGCCGCGAGTCGGGCCGGGTGGACATCTTGGTGAACAACGCCGGCGGCGTGGCGGGGCAGGTGGGCCGCCCGTTGGAGGAAGTTTCGCCGGAAGCGTGGCAGGAGATCTTCGATGTGAACCTGACCGGGGCGTTTCACTTCTGCCAGGCCGTAACTCCGGGCATGAAGGCCGGCGCCTGGGGCCGCATCGTCAACATCTCCTCGGGTGCCGGCCTCCGGGTGAGCCTCACGGGAATCCAGGCCTACGCTTCGGCCAAGGCCGGGCTCATCGGCTTCACCCGGCCACTGGCCCACGAGCTGGGCCCCTTCGGGATCACCGTGAACTGCGTGGCCCCCGGGTTCATCCGATCCAACCCCAGTACCGAGCGGCAGTGGCAGTCCTACGGCGCCGAAGGCCAGCGCAAGCTGGTGGAGTCGATCGCCACTCGCCGGCTGGGACGGCCCGAGGACATCGCCCACGCCGTCCTCTTCTTCGCCTCCGACTACGCCTCCTGGATCACGGGGCAGACGCTGAGCGTGGACGGGGGCCGTTAGCCAAGACGCTCAGATCTTGGCTGCGGCCGCGTGGCCGACGCGCTCAGCCAGTGGGATCACGTCGCTTCGAATCAGCACCAGGTTGAGCTTTGCCGGCTCGGAGTTGCCGTCGTCATCAAAGTCGTACTCCGAGTCGGCACCGGTCAGCCGCAAGGTGTTGCCGCTGAGCGAGACGTCGAACTCCAGGGAGAAGAGCGATCCCGCCGGCGTCACGACCATGATGTCACCCTGCAGCTGCCAGGCGCCGGTTTCGATGTCCGCCGGCTGGCCTGCCGGGGTGATCGTGAATATGTACGTGCCAGCCGCCGCCAGCACGAGAGTCGCCGTGCCGCCGCCTTCCAACATCTGCTTGGTCTGCGCGGGCTGGCCAACCTTCACGTACTCGACAGTCGTTGCCTGCCAGGTGCCGGTGATCTCACTCGCCGCCGGACCCGTGCCATCGTCGTCTCCACATGCCAGCGCCGCACCCACCAGCAGGGCGAGTCCCACGCTGCAATGTTGCGCGTCCACCGCTCCCTCCGGGTTTGAAGGCACGCCAGGTGCCTCGGTCGGATGCATTCGAAGGAAAAGTCGCAACCTTGACGCTTCATCAGGGCCAGAACCGTACCAGCTGTGTCGCCGGTCGCGCGCGGCGGCGCTTGGCGTCGTCGCCGTGCACAACGTCGGGACGCTGGGTCGGAAGCCAACTAAGTAGGCAGAAAGGCGTTTGACATGGCTCACCGCAAACTGGACGGCACCGAATTCATTCTCCTCGAGCACGAGGAACACGATGTCGGGAGTCGATTCTCCCACTTCGGATACTGTGCAAGCAGTCCTGACTTCCTTAAGGCCGGCGCAGATCTGACGGGAGTCGGAGACGCCGTCGCTGTGATCGTCTTGGAGCAGCCGGCCGCAGAAATTGCGGAGCCGCTCATGTCGGAGTGCAAAGTGCGATTCTTGCCGATGCGAGGCGAAAAGCTAGACGTGAACGTGATGTGGCTGAGACTGCGCAGCCGCTCGCTGGCCGTTCTGGTTGCTGGGTCTGATTGGTCGGGCGGTCCCCGCAGCCGGGCCCGGCCGTCTGGGAGGGCTGGGAGCAGGACCGGTGTTCCTGTGCGAGTCGAGCTGTCGGCGGTTATGAGGTTCCGATGACGGCTGCCCACCATCATGCTCGCCGACCCTGCCTGGAGCCGCTAGGTTGAACGACATGACCGCGGCCGAGAAGCTAATGACCGCCGAGCAGCTGGCCCGAACCTCCGTCCCCGGTAAGGTGCTGGAGCTGATCCGGGGCCACCTCGTGGTGCGCGAGCCGCCAGGCACGCGGCACGGGGCGGTCGCGGCGAATCTGGCGTTCGAGCTGGGCGGGTTCGTGCGGACGGAAAGGCTGGGCCAGGTCTTCGCCCAGGACACCGGTTTCAAGATCGCGCGCGAACCTGACACGGTGCGCGGTCCCGACGTCGCCTTCGTGTCACGGGAGCGGCTGGACCACATCCCGGAGGAAGGATACGCCGAGCTGGCGCCGGATCTGGTCATCGAGGTGCTCTCGCCCAGCGATCGCCCGGGCGCGGTGCTGGCGAAGATCGGTGACTTCCTGGCGGCGGGCACGCGACTCGCCTGGCTGATCGATCCGCGGCGGCGCGAGGCGCGCATCTTCCGGGCCGACGGCAGCGTGGCCGTGATCGGCGCCGAGGGTGCCCTCGATGGGGAGGACGTCGTGGCCGGCTTTTCCTGCCCGCTGGCCGCGGTTCTGGTTTCTGGATCTGAATGATCGGTCGGCCCCTCTGGCGGGCGCTGCGCTCCAGCTGAAGCGATAGCGCTGGCGATGCAGAGGGGCTAGATGATTCCGGCGGCCAGGATGTCTAACCTTCCGACGCAGGGAACCACTCGACTTCGGAGCGAGGATGATGATTCGACGCCGATCTCTCTCTGCCTGTCTGGTGCTGAGTCTGATCCTGGCACCCGCTCTGCCGGCGCAGGACGTAGCTCTGCCGCCGCCTGACCTCCCGGACAGCGATAAACTCTTCGGCCTCTCGCTCATCTGGCAGGAGGCGAACTACAACTTCGCCTTCTTCGACCAGGTGCCGGAGCTGGATTGGGACAGCGCTTACCGGGTTTTCGTTCCGCGCGTGCTGGCCACCGAATCTACATACGATTACTACCAGCAGCTGAAGCGGTTCGTGGCGCTGCTCGAGGACGGTCACACCTCGGTCTGGCTTAACGCGCCGGCCGGCCAGTTCGAGTCCTACCCGTGGGTCTTGACCCGGAACGTGCAGGGCCAAGTCCTGGTCGACAACGTGGGTCGCTCGCTGCAGAGCGAGATCCCGATTCACTCCGTGATCGAGACGATAGACGGAGAACCGGCGGCCGAGCGCGCTATCAGGGAACGTGGACCCTACACCTTCGCCAGCACCGAACACGACCGCATCGACAGAGTTCTGTCGGCGGCGCTGTACGGGCCGCCGGACCGAACGCTGCGGATCACCTATGTCACCCCTGCCGGCGCGCGACGCGAGGCGACCCTGAAGCGCGACCGGCGCACCCGCGAAGACGAGTGGGTCCTGCCCACTCGGTCGACGCGCCCGCGCTTCGAGTTCCGTTGGTTGGATGACGAGATCGCGTATGTCACGGTCAACACCTTCAACGATGCGGGTGTGGTCGAAGATTTCGAGGCGGCGCTCCCGGAGCTGTATCGGGCGAAGGCTCTGGTTGTGGACATTCGGAAGAACGGCGGGGGTAACAGCAACAACGGATACCGCATCGCCGCTTATCTGACCGACGACACGCTTCAAACCTCCGCTTGGAAGACCCGCGAACACGTCGCCGCCTACAAGGCGTGGGGACGGTTCACGGAGCGGTACCAGGACTACAACCAGATGAAGGCCTGGCGCGATGGCGGCACGCACGGAGCGGTGCCGCCGGCGGAGGGGCGCCGCCTGATCGTGCCGACGGTCGTACTGCAGGAGCACGCGACGTTCTCCGCGGCCGAGGACTTTCTCGTCGCCATCGAAGCGATCCCCCAGATCACGACGATGGGACGGCCGAGCGGAGGGAGCACCGGGCAGCCGCTGACGCTCGACCTGCCGGGCGGTGGACGCGCTAACATCTGCAGCAAGCGAGACACCTATCCCGACGGGCGCGATTTCGTCGGGATCGGCATCGCGCCCGACGTCTTCGTCGAGCCGACGGTCGGGGACGTACAGCAGGGTAGAGATCCGGCCCTTGATCGTGCGGTCGAGCTGTTACGCAGCCAACTGTCCGGGTAGAAGCATTCCGACCCTGGGGCGCGCGCCCACCCTTGCCCCGCTGAAACCACCCGGCCAGACGGTCGTAGTGATCATCAGACTGTCCCTTCAACGCGCACAGATGAGTTATCACTCTTACTGGCGCCGGCATTCGCCGGTTCGAACATCTCCACTTCAGCCTGTCGGTTTGAACGAGGAGGTAGCACGATGAAATGCTTGCTTCGCGGGCTTCTTGCCCCCGCGGCGCTGGGCTGGGCGGTTGTCGCAGCGACGGCGATGACGCCCGCAACGGCCCTGGCGCAGGCGGACTACCTGGATCAACTCCCGCCCCTGGTCGACCGAGAGGTCTTCTTCGGCGACCCACAGATCGCTTACGCCGCACTCTCGCCGGACGGCCGCTTCGTGTCGTTCGCCAAGCAGCTCGACGGGATCCTCAACGTCTGGGTCAAGCGAATCGACGAACCGTTCAGTGCGGCCCGACCGGTTACCGAGGACAAGACCCGTCCCGTGATCGGTTATTTCTGGAGCCAGGATGGGAAGTACATCCTCTATACGCAGGACAAGCTGGGCGATGAGAACTTCCGGGTCTACGCCGTGGACCCGACCGCCGCGCCAGCGCCGGGCTCGGCGGCGCCACCGGCGCTCGACCTGACGCCGTACGAGAACGTGCAGGCGCGAATCATCTCGGTGCCGGACAACGCGCCCAATCAGATGCTGGTCGGACTCAACGACCGCGACCCCCGGCTCCATGATGTGTACCGGCTGGACATCCACACCGGCGAGCGGAAGCTGGTCTTTCAGAACGACCAGAACATCGCCGGCTGGGTCGCCGACCTCGAGGGCAACCTGCGGTTGGGCGTGCGCGTGGACGAGGAGGGCGGCACGGAGATCCTCCGCGTGGACGGCGATAAGCTGACGACGGTGTATACGTGCAACTTCGAGGAGGAGTGCAATCCCTTCCGCTTTCACAGGGACGGCCGGCGCGTTTACATGACGACCAACAAGGGCGACCTCAACCTGACGCGCCTCGTGCTGTTCGACCCCAAGACGGGGACGGAAGAGTTGGTGGAAAGCGATCCGCAGGGGCAGGTGGATTTCGGCGGCGCAACCTTCTCGCGGGCCACCGACGAACTGATCGGCACGTCTTACCTGGGAGACCGGATCCGCCTCTATCCCAAGGACCCTCAGTTCGAGAAAGACATTCAGGTGCTCCGGGGCGCCGGCTTGAACGGCGACCTCTTCTTCCGCGAGCCCACCCGGGACGACCGGATCTGGATCGTGAAGAACATCGTCGATACCGATGAGGGGCCGAACTACCTGTACGACCGGTCGACCGGCAAGGTCGAGCTGCTGTACCGTCCCCGCGACGACATCCCCGTGGCTTACATGGCCGAGAGGAAGCCGGTGCGGTACACGGCTCGGGATGGTCTGGAGATCCCCGCCTATCTGACGCTACCCAAGGGCGTCGAGGCGCGGGCTCTGCGGGCGGTGATCGTACCGCACGGGGGTCCGTGGGGTCGCGACGGTTGGGGCTACGACGCGATCGCGCAGTTCCTGGCCAACCGCGGCTACGCCGTGCTCCAGCCCAACTTCCGGGGCTCCACCGGATACGGGAAACGCTTCCTGAATCTGGGCAACAACGAGTGGGGCACCGGCGACATGCAGCACGACATCACCGACGGCGCCAAATGGCTGGTAGAGCAGGGGATCGCCGCGCCCGGCAAGATCGCCATTATGGGTGGTTCGTACGGTGGCTATGCGACCCTGGCCGGTGTGGCCTTTACACCGGACGTCTACGCGGCGGGGGTGTCGATCGTCGGGCCCTCCAGCATCATCACGTTGATGGAATCGATTCCGCCCTACTGGAAGCCGATCGTCAAGATGTTCCACAAGCGGGTCGGTAATCCTGAGGATCCACAGGACCGCGAGCGCCTGATCGCCCAGTCGCCACTCCACTCGGCCGAAGAAATCACGGCGCCCCTTCTGGTCATCCAGGGCGCTAACGACCCGCGGGTGAAAAAGGCCGAGTCCGACCAGATCGTGCTCGCCATGCGTCGGCTGGGCCGGACTGTGGAGTATCTGGTCGCGCCGGACGAGGGGCACGGCTTCGCCGGCGAGATCAACAACCTGGCCATGTTCGCGAAGATCGAAAAGTTCCTCGCCCAGCACCTGGGCGGCCGCTACCAGGAGAGCATGGCGCCGGAGGTGCGCAAGCGCTTGGAAGAGTTGACGGTGAACATCGAGACGCTGACGCTACGCGAGTAGCCGGAGTCTCGACCGAGTCAGATGCGCCCTGCAGCCAAGTCGGCGGCTGCGGGGCGCTCTACTTCATCTGCTGCGACTTACGCGATCTTGATGGTGCCGGCCTGCTCTGCCATTTTCGGGGGCCATGATTCCGCGCTATCGGACCTTCTTCGCCGAGCTGAAGCGCCGCCACGTATTCAAGGTGGCGGCGGTCTACGGGGCCACCGCCTTCGTCGTGCTGCAGCTGGCTGACATCGTCTTCCCCAGCCTGGGCGTCCCGGCCTGGGCCATACCCCTGATCGTGGCGGTGACCCTGGCCGGCTTCCCTCTGGCGCTGGTGCTGGCCTGGGCGTTCGAGATGACGCCCGACGGGGTGCGGCGCGAGGATCCTGCCACGAGCGGCGAGCTGGAGGCCATCGTAGCACAGCCGCGGAGGCAACGCTGGCCGGGGGGCGCGCTGGCGCTGCTGGGTATCGTGCTGCTGGTAGCCGCCGCCTGGTGGGTGGGCCGCGAGTCGGGTGGTGCCGGCCGTGAGGCGGTGGCGCCGGAGGTCGCGTCGGCGAGTGTCGGGACCGACCGGCGTCCCTCCGTTGCCGTTCTGCCGTTCGCCAATCTCAGCGGCGACGCCGAGACCCAGCCATTCACCGACGGGATCCACGACGACGTATTGACCCAGCTGACCAAGATCGGGTCGCTGAAGGTCATCTCGCGGACCTCTGTGCTGGAGTACCGCGAGACGACGAAGAAGGTCGGCGAGATCGCGGACGAACTGGGCGTGGCGACTGTTCTCGAGGGCGGCGTGCAACGGGCCGGCGCCCAGGTGCGGATCAACGTGCAGCTCATCGATGCGAGTTCCGCGAGCACCTCTGGGCCGAGCGCTACAACCGCGACCTGACGGCGGCCAACATCTTCGCCATCCAGACGGAGATCGCCGAGGCCATCGCCGGCGCGCTGCAGGCGCGGTTGACACCGGAGGAACGAGAGAGCCTGGCGGACCGACCTACCGAGAGCCTCGAGGCCTACGAGAACTATCGGCGGGCCCTGAGCTTTCTGTTCACGGCCGACTATCAGGAGAGCATGTTCCGGACCTCCGAGAGCCTCCTGTCCCGGGCGATCGCAGCGGACTCGAGCTTCGCCGAGGCCCACGCCTACCTCTCCATCGCCCGCGCCAACCTCTACTGGTTCCATTACGATCGCAGCCCGGAGATTCGCGCGGCCGCGTTTGCCGCGGCGGAGCGGGCGCTCGAGCTCGATCCGGACCTACCGGAGGCGCACCACGCCCTGGGCGAGTTCTACTACCGCTTCGACCTCGACTACGAGCGGGCTATGGCCGAGCTGGCCCTGGCCGAGCGCGCGCGGCCGGGCAGCGGCGAGATCCAAGAGGTGGCGGGGGCGGTGCTCAGACGGAAGGGCGATTTCGAGGGCGCGGTGGAGCGCTTCAGGCGTGCCGTGGAGCTGAACCCTCGCTCGCCGTTGGCTCAGTACAGCCTGGGCGAGACGCTGTCGTTGATGCGGCGTTTCGATGAGGCCGCGCCCATCATCGAGCGGGTGATCGAGCTGGCCCCGGAGCAGCCCGCGGCGTACGTGGCCCGCGCGAATGATGCTGTGCTCTCCAGCGGCGATTTGGCGGCAGCGCGCCGCTCTCTGGAGGCAGGACGCGGCTTGGGAGTCGTGCCCGCTAGGGACTGGACCTATTTCCTGATCGCTCACTACGGGCGGGATGTGCCGGCCATGAGGCGGCAGCTGGAGCTAGCGGAAGATCCGCTCGATGATTCCCAGTTCCAGTACGTCCCCAAGGCGCTCGGCCAGGCCTGGCTGCACGACCTGAGCGGGGACGAGGAACGTGCCCGGGCGTACTACGACTCCGCCCGGGTGCAGCTGGAGGCCCGGATCGCCGGCGATCCCGAGGACCCGCGCTACCACAGCGCGTTGGGCCTGGCCCTGGCTGGTCTGGAC
>JABAOH010084324.1_pt3 | contig 18183 bp, 15 predicted proteins | sample 7062181 | NCBI WGS metagenome assembly JABAOH01 (sample SAMN14538630, study PRJNA623070) | marine sediment metagenome | biome: marine biome [ENVO:00000428]; feature: marine pelagic biome [ENVO:01000023]; material: deep marine sediment [ENVO:00002113]; isolation source: pool of 5 deep marine... | reverse complement strand
CCCACCGCCTACCGTCCACCGCCCACCGGTATTGAACGGCGGCCGCTTGCGCCCCACATTCAGGGCCCGTTTGCCTGATTATCGACGTAGTTGAACTAGACCGCGGCCGCGTTCGGAGGCTCGTGTGTGGAATCGGGAGTACCACTGCTCGCACAGTCCCACCCTCGGACGGGAGATGGAACTCCTCGTCGTCGGGCACGGGGGCGCGCGGGTGATCGTTTTCCCGACATCGATGGGCCGCTTCTTCGACTGGGAAGATCGCGGGATGATCCGGGCCCTCGGCGAGCACCTGCAGCAGGGGTGGATCCAGATCTTTTGCGTCGACAGCGTGGATTCGGAGAGCTGGTACGCTCGCGACAAACACCCGGCCGACCGCGCGCGCCGTCACGCCGAGTACGATCACTACGTGCGGACCGAGGTGTTGCCTTTCACGGCCCAGAAGAACCCGAACCCGTTCCTGATCGTGACCGGCGCGAGCTTCGGGGCTTACCACGCGGTGAACTTCGCCTTCCGCCACCCGCAGCTGGTGAACCGGGTCATCGGGCTGAGCGGATTATACGATATCAAGCGACAGACCGACGGTTACTCCGACGATCTGATCTACTCACACGACCCGTCGCATTACGTGCTGAACCTGCAAGAGTCGTCGCGCCTGACGGCGCTGCGCGACCAGGACATCATCATCGCCATCGGTCGCGACGACCCTTCCTGCGCCGATAACGAGCATCTGTCGGGAGCGTTGTGGGCGAAGGGGATCTGGCACGCGCTGCGAATCTGGGACGGCTGGGCGCACGACTGGCCCTGGTGGCAGCAGATGATCGTTCGGTATATCGGCGGACACGACTGAGCGGGAGGAGACAATGCCTTTGAAGGTCGGGCTGATCGTGGGGCGGGAATGGTCGTTCCCCCCCGCCTTCATCGAAGAGGTCGAGCGCCGAAACGAGGGGGTGGTCGCTGAATACGTGAAGCTGGGAGGGGCGCGCATGGACGACCCGTGCGAGTACCGGGTGATCATCGACCGGATCTCTCACGAGGTACCTTACTATCGAACCTATCTCAAGCACGCCGTGCTGGCGGGCGCGACGGTGGTGAACAACCCGTTCATGTGGTCGGCGGACGACAAGTTCTTCGGGGCATCGCTGGCGGCGAAGCTGGGAGTCGCCAGCCCCAAGACGGTCGTTCTGCCGAACAAGGAGTACGTACCCGGCATCCTACACGAGGAGTCGCTGCGCAACCTGGTCTATCCTCTGGATTGGGAACGGATCGCCGAGTACGTGGGGCTGCCCTGCGTGCTGAAAGACGCCCACGGAGGCGGCTGGAAGGAAGTCTACGTCTGCGAGTCGCTGGACGAGCTCATCTACCACTACGATCACTCGCGCCGGATGACGATGATCGTGCAGGAGCTCATCAAGTGGGAGCACTTCGTGCGCTGCATCTGCCTGGGCCGCCGGGAGGTGCTGCCCATCAGCTACGACCCGCGCGAGCGGAAATACCACGTGGCGCACGAACACCTCACACCCGAGCTTGGCCGCCGCATCGTGGAAGACTCGCTGAAGCTCGTGCGCGCGCTGGGCTACGACATGGACTCTATGGAGTGGGCGATTCGTGACGGAGTGCCCTACGCCATCGATTTCATGAACCCGGCCCCCGACATGGACATCTACTCGCTGACGCCACACTACTTCGAGTGGGTGGTCAAGCAAATGGCGGAGATGGCGATTCGCCTGGCCAAGGAGCCGCGGCCGCAACGACGCGACCTGCGTTGGGACGCCTTCTTCTCCGATCGAACAGACGCGGCGGCGGGCGGCGAATCGAGCTGAACGTCGCGGGCTCTTGAGCAGGAGGGCGAATGGCACTGCAGGAGGCGATCCAACGCTTCCACGACCTGCTGACCGCTGAGCTGGCCGAGGAGTCGCAGGCTCAGCTGGAGGATCAGCTTCGACGCCGGGGCCTCTTTTTCGGTGAGCGGCCGCTCTGCAGCGTGCTGCGGCCCCGCTTTCTGGCGGCGGAGCAGTACCGATTTCTGCAGAGGCGGGTGGTCGTCTTGCTGGGCGCGTTCCGGAAAGCGTACCAGGCCGCCCTGGCCGATGCGTCGTTTCGTGCGCAGTTCCGGCTGGCGGACTGGGAGGAGGAGTTGGTGCCGGAGGACCCGGGGTTCGAGGACCCGAGCCCGGTCTCTCGGTTGGACGCCTTCTTTGTGCACGGGCGGGGCGGCCTGCGTTTCACCGAGTACAACGCCGAGACGCCGGCCGCGGCCGCGTACAACGACGTGTTGGCCGAGGTCTTCTACGGCCTGCCGATCATGCGCGTCTTCTTGCGGCACTACGAGGTTCGGCCGCAGCCGGCGCGGCACAACGTGCTTCACGCGCTGATCGACTCCTATCAGAAATGGTCGGGAAAGCGCGACCGGCCGCGGATCGCCATCCTCGACTGGCGCGAGGTGCCGACCTACAGCGAGTTCGTGATCAGCGCCGAGTATTTCCAGTCGCAAGGCATCGACTGCGTCATCGCCGATCCACGTGAGGTGGAATATCGCGACCGTCGTCTGGTCGTAGCGGGCGCGCCCGTCGATCTCATCTACAAGCGCGTGTTGATCGACGAGCTGGTGGAGCGCGGGGGGATGGATCACCCGGTGGTGCGGGCCGTGCGAGAGGGCGCTGTCTGCATGGTCAATCCGTTCCGCTGCAAGATCCTGCACAAGAAGGCGAGCCTGGCGGTGCTGAGCGATGAGCGTAACGCCGAGCTGTTCAGCGCCCCCGAGCGCCGTGCGATCCAGGCGCACATCCCCTGGACTCGGCTCGTGTCGGAGCGTCACACCACCTACGGGGGGCAGACGATCGACCTCATCCCCTACATTCTAGAGAATCGTGAGTCGCTGGTGCTCAAACCGAATGACGAGTACGGCGGCAAGGGGATCGTGCTCGGTTGGGAGGCGGACGCCGAGACGTGGGAGCGGGCGGTGGGTGAAGCGTTGCGAGAGCCCTACGTGGTGCAGGAAAAGGTAGAGCAGCCGATCGAACCCTATCCGACGCTGGTGGATGGCCGCCTCAGAATCGAAGATCGAATTTTGGATACGGCGCCTTTCGTGTTCTACGGCTCTTACATGGATGGTTGCCTCACGCGTTTGTCTACGGAGTCGCTGGTCAACGTGACGGCAGGAGGCGGTTCCAGTCTGGCGACGTTCGTGGTGGAGCCACGCTGACTGAGGAGAGTGCGATGCAGTCCCCGTCGTTGACCCTCGGGATCGAGGAAGAGTATCAAATCATCGACCCGAAAACCCGTGAGCTTCGGTCGTACATCACCGAGCTTTTGAAGGAAGATCACGTCGTCCTGGGCGAGGTGAAGCCGGAGCTGCACCAGTCGATCGTCGAGATCGGCTCGACCGTGTGCGAGACCCCGGTGCAGGTTCGCGAAGAGCTCAAGCGCCTGCGCGGCCTCGTGACGGAGCTTGCCGCCAAGAAGGATCTCCGGATCGTCGCGGCCGGCACCCACCCGTTTTCGTCCTGGCTCACCCAGGAGATCACCCCGCTGGAACGCTATCTGGGCGTCCGCGAGGACATGCAAGATCTGGCTCAGCAGCTGCTCATCTTCGGGACACATATCCACGTCGGTATACAGGACCGGGAGTTCCTGATCGATGCGATGAACGTCGCCCGCTACTTCCTCCCTCACCTCCTCTGCCTTTTCAGCAGCTCGCCCTTCTGGATGGGGCGCGACACGGGCCTCAAGTCGTACCGCACCGTGGTGTTCAGCCATTTCCCCCGGACCGGCCTCCCCCGGATCATGCGCTCTTGGGCGGACTTCGATTATCTTCGGGAACAGTTGATCCGGACGCGCTGTATTGAGGACGGGTCGAAGATCTGGTGGGACGTCCGACCCCATCACCGCTTTCCGACACTCGAGTTCCGTTTCCTCGACGTCTGCACGCGGCTGGATGAGGCGGTTTGCGCGGCCGCCATCTTGCAGGCGATCGTGGCGAAGTTGTGGAAGCTCCGTCGTGACAACATGACGTTCCGCGTGTACTCCTCCGAGCTGATCCAGGAGAACAAGTGGCGGGCGGTCAGGTACGGGCTCGACGGCAAGCTGATCGACTTCGGTAAGAAGCAGGAGCTTCCGGCTCGCGATCTGGTGCGCGAGCTTTTGGAGTGGTTCATCGACGATGTGGTGGACGAGCTTGGAAGCCGGAGCGAGGTGGAGTATGCCTTCCGCATTTTGGAAGAGGGCTCGAGCGCCGATCGACAGCGGGCGGTCTTCGAGCGCGAGAATGACCTGCATGCTGTCGTGGATCATCTGATCGAGGAAACGACCGAAGGCGTCTTGGAGAAGGGAGCTTCATGAGTCAACGCGCCGTCATCGGCATCACCACGCAGAACCTCCGTGCGATTCGGGGAATACCCGAGACGGTGCCCGACTCGTGGATCATGAGTCAGCGGTTCATCCTGGCACCGGTCGTCGCCGGGGCGATCCCCTGGTTGATTCCACTGCTGAACACGGACACCGATACGCTGCGGTCCATCTACAAACACCTGGACGGGCTGATGCTGCCGGGCGGCGCGGACGTCGACCCTGAAAGCTACAACGAGGAGCGGCACCCCCGGACCGAGGGGTCCGACCCACCTCGGGACGATGTGGAGCTGATGCTGGTGGAGTGGGCCCTGGAAGACGGCATGCCGATTCTCGGGCTCTGCCGGGGCTTACAGATCATCAACCTGGCCCTGGGTGGAACGCTCTATCAGGACCTGGCGCATGAATTACCCGGCGCCATCAAGCACGACTACCTGCCCAGCGCCGGCTACACCCGCGACCGGTTGTCACACGACGTTCGCCTGGTCGAGGGGTCAAAGCTGGCCGGCATCGTGGGTGAGACGACCTTGCCGGTGAACAGCATGCACCACCAGGGGATCCGGGATCTGGGGCGGGGCCTGGTCCCGGTGGCGATCGCCCCCGACGGCCTCATCGAGGGGATCGAGCTGCCCTCTCACCCGTTCCTGATCGCGGTCCAGTGGCATCCGGAGGCGCTCAGCCCGACGGATCCACGCATGCGACGGCTGTTCGTGGAGTTCGTGTCGGCGGCCGCCCGCTTCCGGGCCGACCAGCGGCAGCCGACCCCGGCCGCGTGACCTAGCCTCCCGGCTTCAAGCTCCGCCGCTGGCCTCCCACACGTTGTTGCGGCGGTCGATGTCTGGGAAGCCGTTGTCGGGGTCGATCTCAACGCGCACCACCGGTGAGCCCGGGGGCACCGAGATGTCGGCCTGAGTCGCTCCGCCCAGCCAGGTCTCCACCGGCACCTCCCGCTTCAGCGTCTCGCCGTTCTCCCGGGTGATGGTCACGCGGGCCGGCATCGGCGCCCAGCCGTGATCGACGATCGTGATGGTCGTGCCGTCGTTCCCCGTCTCCACCGCACCCACCGCCTGATCGAGCGACCAGGTCTCGTAGTACCAGGTGCGCCAGTACCAGTCGAGGTTACGGCCGCTCTCGGTGGCGAAGAAGTTGAAAAAGTCCCAGGGCTTCGGGTGCTTGTAAGCCCAGGTGCGGATGTACTTGCGGTAGATGGGATCGAAGGTCTCGGGGCCGAGCAGCGCGCGCAACGTATTCAACAGCGTCGCCGGCTTCGAGTAAGAAGCCGTGCCATAAGCGGGACCCGGGTAGTGGTAATCGCTTAGCCGCATGATCTCGCCTTCGCGATTCATGCGGGCGACCTGGATGTAGCCGCCGCGGCTGCCCGCGGAGTCCAGGCCCGGGTAGAAGTCGGCGCTGGTATGCCCGCCGTTGAAGCTGGTGGTTCCCTCGTCCATCCAGGAGTAACGCCGCTCGTCCGTCCCGACGATCATCGGAAACCACATGTGTGCGAGCTCGTGGGCTGTCACCCCGTAGAGGGACGTGTCCGTCGCCTGCGGCCAGTCATACGGTCCGATGAGCGTCATCATCGGATACTCCATCCCGCCACCCTCGATGCCGCCGCCCTCGATCGAGGTCATGTGAGGCCAAGGGTAGGGGAGGCCTGTCCACTGGGACAGGAAGGCGATGCTGTGCTGGGCGTAGCGGCACTGATTGATCCAGCGCGGTGCGCTCGACCGCCGGAACGTGTTGATCGTGGCGTAGTCGGTCCGGCCATCCCCGTCCCGATCGCCGACCGCTGTTCGCGTCGCGTCCCACTGCGAAGAGCGCATCGCCGCGAAGGCGACGTCGCGAACCGTGTCGCTCACGAAGTGCCAGCGCAGATATCCGTCCTCGGCCTGCGATCGTACGGTGGCGATGCCGGGCCCGAAATCGGCCTCGGTCAGCACGTGGACGACCGTGTCGCTCTGTGTGGCGCGCCGATAGCGCTCCAGGATCGCCGGCGCCAGAACCTCGTCCAGGTTGCGGGGCTCGCCCGTCGCCATCACCACCCAGCCCTCGGGCACCTCGACCGTCACATCGTAGCGGCCGAACCCCAGGTAGAACTCGGCGTTACCCAGAAATTGGTCGGCCTGCCAGCGCTCGACGTCGTCGTACACCGCCATCTGCGGGTACCAGTAGGCGATGTGGAACAGGTTGTCCTCACTCCATCCCATGCGACCAGCGGCGCCGCGCTGCGGGATCTTGAAGGACCAATCGATCTCCAACACGATCGAGTCGCCCAGCGTCAGCAGCCGGCCCGGCCTTATGAACAACGCTGTCCCCTGTACCGCGTAGCCGAGGCGTGCCCCCCGCTCGATGATCTCTTCCAGCACCTGGCCATCAGCGACGATCCGGCGTAGCTCCATTCCCCCCGTCACCTCCGCCGGACGGTTCCGCACCGCCCCTTCCGCGTGCAGGTTCTGCAGAAGCTGAAGCACCAGGAAGCTCAGTTGATCCGGTGAGTTGTTGCGGTAGACGATGCGGCCGCTGCCCTCCAACCGCTTTTCCTCCGGAATGATTCGGGCCCGCAAGGTATAGTCGGTCCACTGTTGCCAGTAGTTGGGGCCGGGCACGCCGGAGGCCGTTCGCGTACCCATCTCGATAGCGCGCTGATACTCGGGCGGTTTCACGATCGGATAAGGTATCGGTCGGCCAACCATCGACTGCGCTGCCAGCGGCGCGGCGCTGGCAAGTACGAGGGCGGAAAGCGTCCAGAGCGGGGATCTCGTCGGTTTCATCGCTGGCTGTTCTTTCGTTCTATTGAGTCGGTGCGCACCGCCGGGGTCGGGGTGCGAGCGCGATCATAAGTTACGAGCGGGCGGTGGGAATCGAAACGTGGGAGCTCGAACACCTAAGCCGCCGGAAACCGCTCACGCCTCCCGCCGTTCGGCCGCCGGGCGAATCTGTGAGAGGTCGTCCAGAGCCGCAGCCGGCAACTCCCCCCGGGTCCAGGGACAACGGACCACCTCGCCCAGGTCGGAGCAGGGGATCGCCCAGAGCTCGGGCGTGCCGAGTTCAACGCGCACATCCAACAAGCCCAGGTCGGCCGCCCGATCGATCTCCGCCAGGATGTAGTGGTGAGCGATCGCCTTGGCGTCACTCGACGTGATCGCCGCCCCGGGCGACTGAGGTCCGTGGCCCTGACGCGTTTCCCACTTGGGCTGCGCTCGTGTATAGACCAGTCCCCACTCGCCGACATAGGTCGGTCGGTAGATCGCGTAGGCGGAGACGAAGGCGCGCGTCAGGCTTGTCGCCCGGTCCCTGGCCCTTAGCGTGCTTTCATCCAACGTGCGTGGTGTGGCGTTGGCTGTTAGAGCGAAGCTCCAGTACGGGAGGTAGATGACCTCGCGAACGCCCGGGGGCGGCAGCACGTAGGACGAAGGCCGCTCGCTCAGCTCGTCTCCTTCGATCTCCCAGCTACGCCCGCACTGCGGGCAGCGGAACGCCACGTCGTTGGAGGCTGCGGGCAGCAAGGTGCGGCAGGCCCGGCAGCGGAGTACCAGGACGCGGGGTCGCGCCTCGTCAGCCATGGCGCTCTAACCTGGGAACCGTGTCGGGCTGCGGCCAGGCGCGCACGGTCCAGTCGGGCCGGTTCGAGCGGATGAGCGCGGCGGCCGTGGCGACGATCCCGACCGTGAAGGCGAGCACGGGCTCGACCATTGAGGTGCCGAAAAGCAGGGCGTGCAGCCCGTGGCCCAGCCCCAGCGCCCCGGGCACGGCCAGCACCGCCCAGTTGAGGCCGGAGGCACGAAAGGTCTCGGGCAGCCGCCAGGCGACGATAGAACCCGCGACGCCGTCGACAACGACCTCGTAGCTGCCCGCTGTGGTCTGCACAGGGATCGACCAGAACGGGAAGAAGATAGTGCGGCGCGAGCGAGCGACCAGCTCGGCCGTCCCCGCCTGGACCAGGCTGCGGTCGGCAAAACGCTCTTCGGCGACGGCGCCGGCCGTGCTCTCTTCGGCGTAAACCGTGGCGCGGCGCTGTGCCTCGGCGAGATCGAAGGTGCGAAGCTCGGCGGAGCGCCGCGCGGCGTCCGCATCGAACATGCGGAGGTCCCAGCGCGTCGTCGCCGCGGGAGTGAGATGCTGGACGTCGGACACCATCACTTTGGTGTCTTCGCGCTCGACGTAGACCCACTTGCTCTCGACATCCTCGGCCTGATATTGCGGATTGTAGATCGTGCGGTGCACCCGCTTGCGTTCCGGCACTTTGCGTTCGAACACGCCGACGCGGCGGCCGACGATCTCGTGGAAGGGGATGAGAACCAACTCGGGCCGGCCGAGGATCACCTTGCCCCCACGCTTCTCCAGCCAGGCACGCGCCCGGCTGGCCGCCTGTGTCGTGCCGAGCAGGGCTGTGGCCTCGTAGCGGGGAGTGGGTGTGGCCGTGAGACAAAGCGCGGCACCGCAGCGCTCGCACTCGGTGATCCGCGTGCCTTCGCGCACGAGGCCCGGCGCGCCGCATTGCGGACAGGTCAAAGCTTGAAGCTGAAGCTCGTTCACGCGCCTGCCGTCGCCGAAGCGGCGCTCCGCTGAAAGATGAGTCGTGCCGTGATGCCGCCGACCACGGCGACGGCCAGTGCGGCGAGCGGAAGAGGCAAGAGAGTGGCGGCGGCGACCATCAGCGCCGTGGCCGCCCAGGCTTGATTTCGCCGCCGGTAGGTGGCCGCGACCGGCCAGTCGATGTCCGTCAGCTCACCGCTGACGGCGTCGAGACCGAAGTCGTAGCGCGAGGCGCCGATCTGGAGCTGACCTCGGTAGACGGGCCGGTGGATGAGCCGAATCGTCTTCACCGCCACGGGGCGCCCCGTCACTCGGGCGGCGACCTCTGGCACCGATTCCGGCGCCAGCTGGGGCTCGAGCCACTCGGCCGAGGCCTCGGCCGTCCCCGGCTCCACGAAAGCCCGTTCGCCGCCGGGTAGCTTGACCTCGGCGAAGCGACCTTCCGATCCCGGGCGAGCGCTGATCCGCGAGCGCCGGCCGTCGGGGCTCTCCACCTCCCAAACCGGCTCGTAGGCAAGCTCGAGCCGAGTGATCGCGGCGTCGGCCCAGCCGGCCTCGAGCGCCCGCGCCTTGACCAGACCGGCGACCCGAGCGTGCCCGATCGCGGTCCGGATGACCTGGTGGAGGATCGCGCCGCTGAGATCGACGAATGACTCGGCGCCGCAGAAGGCGCAGCGCGCGTAGGCGGCGGCGTCCGGCGCCGCCACCGGGCCTCCGCACTGTGGACACTTGGGTTTCAGCGCCTGGTGGGCCACGGCTCGATTCGTCGGCCGGGCGGCTTACTCGACCACCCGCTCGCCGCACTCCATGCAGAATCGCGAGCCAGCCGGCAACTTGGCCTGGCAGTTCGGGCAGACCCGCTCGGTCACCCCGACGGGTGTGCCGCAGCGGCTGCAGAACTTGGCGTCGGGCGCCAGCGGCGACTCGCAGGTTTGGCAGCGCTCGCCGGCCACCAGCGATTCGCCACAGTGAGGGCAGAAGCGCGCGTCGAGCTTCACCTCGGTGTGGCAGGCGGGGCAGGCGATCCCCTCGGTCGCCGAGCTTGCCTGCGTGCCCCCTCCGCCTCGCGCCCTCATCGACTCGAAGATCATGCCCGGCAGCATCATCCCGATCCCCGCGCCCATGCCGGCGCCGGCACCGAGGCCGGCCATGTCGCCCGCCGGGCTGCCGCCTTTGCCCGCGCCCTCGAGCGCCCGTGCCGCCTTCATCTTCAGGAACTTGTCCAGGTCGCCCAGCGCGGCGATCTGAGCCCGCTCGTCGATCGCCTTCTCGACTTCTTCGGGCGGGGTAATCGACGTGATGAAGAAGTCGGCCAGGTTGATACCGTAACGCTGGAAATCCTTGCCTAGCCGCTCCTGTACCTCCGTGCCCATCTCGTCGTACTGCTTTGGCAGATCGAAGATGGTGCGGAGCTTTTCGCCCAGATAATCGTTCAGGCGACTGACGATGATGTCGCGCAGGTAGTCCTTGATGTCGGCGGTCACGAAGGAGCCCATCGTTCCCGCCATAGCGTTGATGAACACCAGCGGCTCGCGGATTTGGATGGCGTAATTCCCGAAGGCGCGCAGCCGCACGAGTCCCAGTTCCGCGTCGCGGTAGGCGACCGGCTGCGCCGTCCCCCATTTGAGATCCGTGAACAGCTTGAGGTTGACGAACACGACCTCCACCCGGAACGGCGAGGTGAAGCCCCAGGGGAGCGCCAGCACCTTGGTCAGGATCGGTATGTTGGCGGTCGTCAGCGTGTGGCGGCCGGGGCCGAGCACGTCGAGCCCCTTGCCGTCGCGGAAGAAAACCGCCGCCTGATTCTCACGCACGATGACCTGCGAACCAAACTTCGTTTCCGCCGACCCCTTCTGGGGGATGCGGTGGAGGACCTCCTGGCCCGTCTGGTCGAACCATTCGATTACGCTGAGAAACTCTGACATGTCGCTCCCTCGGTTGACGGCGTAAACGACGCCGGTGTGCCGGAGAGGGGAGGGCGGCGCAGTACGGCGATCGGAGTACGACCACCGCACAACGACCTGACGAATATAATAAGGTAGCTTGCTCCTGGGCACGCCCAGGGTTGTCGCGGCACCGCGCCCCGCGGAGCGCGACAGGCGGGATGTGCAGCCCTCTCCTCCAATCACCTCGAAGGCGATCTACCTTCAATACCCGGGACGAGGCTGGGATATTCACGGCGGCGATGCCCGGCTTACGGGGGTCATCTCTGCGAGCCGGAATCGCGAGGAAAAGCGCGCGGCGCTGAAGTCGAAGCGCGTCCTGGCGCTAATCGAGTTTCGGAGGGGGCCCGGCCTCGCTCTGTTCCTTCCGTAACCAGGCACAGTAAGAGGCGACCGGCACCGCGGCCGTGACGACTACTCGGCCTTCAGGGTTGCGTAATTTGTGCTTCTCGATCCCCGTGACCCGGGCAGCGATCGCCCATTCGGGATGCGGCCGGAGGATATCGCAGGCCGATGGGGTCTTGGGCTGGGACTCCGCCTCGTCGTAACGGAACATGGCTGCGCCGATGTTCTTGTAGCCCCTGCAGAGATCCGGGAAGGCGGCGGAGAAGACGTGCGTCACATGCGCCACCTCTCCCAGGCCCTCCTTCGACCTGACCTCGCCGCGCAGGCAGACTCCGCGATAGCTGCGGGAAGACCAGAACTGGTTCAAATGCAAGAGCGCGGTCGGTGTGAAGATCGGGTTCGCGCTGTCCACCCAGGCGGTATCCGCCACGGTCGTGCCGCTGGCCTGCTGGCTTTGCTGGCCGGGGAGACTGAGCCCCTGCGAGATGATCGCGAAGGTGATGAGGGTGTGGGTCAAGTCCAACATCTTGGATTCTCTGGCGCGCCCGGTCGGTCAACGCGTCGGGTCCTCGGGCCCGCGGGCACCCTGACGGTCAGCGAAGAGCGTCAACCCAGTCTAGTCTACCCGCGGCGCAGCCGGTTGATCCTGTTGGTCCTCGATAGCTGAAGGAAGCCTCGAGCGTCCCGACTTGGCGTCACCTCCGGCGGCCCGCGGCGCCTCCGCGATCCACTCTTTTCAGTCTCGCGGTCTCGGCGTTATAGGTTGGGACCCATGACGCTCAAGTGGCGCAGCCTGTGGCTACTGGCGCTGGCCGAGATGCTGGCCATGTCGCTCTGGTTCTCCGCCTCGGCCGTCGTCCCGCAGCTCACACGGGAGTGGGGGCTGGGAGGAGCCGAGGTTTCGTGGCTCACCATGAGCGTGCAGTTGGGCTTCGTGGTCGGGGCGCTGTTGATCGCCGTGCTCAACCTCGCCGATCGCCTGCCGGCCCGCCGGCTCGTCGCCCTGAGCGCAATCCTGGGGGCCGCGTTCAACACCGCGATCGCCCTCTTCGTGCAAACGCCCACACCGGCGGTCGTCCTTCGCTTCCTCACCGGCATGGCCCTCGCCGGCGTCTACCCCCCGGGGATGAAGCTGATGGCCACCTGGTGCAAGGAAGATCGGGGGCTCTGCATCGGCCTCTTGGTTGGCGCCCTCACGGTGGGCTCGGCGCTGCCCCACCTGTTCAATGCGTTTCCGATTTTGGGCGGTGAGGCGGGGATCCCACCCTGGCGATCCGTGTTGCTGATCGCCTCGGCCTCGGCGACGCTCGGTGGAATCACCGCCGCCTACTTCGTGCAGGCCGGCCCGTTGCACGCGCAGGTCGCGCCGTTCGAGCCGCGTTACGCGGGCCGCGCCCTCTCCGACCGGGGCTTGCGATTGGCGAACTTCGGCTATCTCGGACATATGTGGGAGCTTTATGCGGTGTGGACCTGGGTGCCGCTCTTCCTGTTGGCCAGCTATCAGCAAGCGGGGTGGGGCGAGGCGGGAGCGCGGCTGGCCGGGTTCGGCACGGTGGCGGTCGGCGGCGTGGGCTGCGTCATCGCCGGACAGCTCGCCGACCGCTGGGGGCGGACACGCGTCACGTCGATCAGTCTGCTCGTTTCGGGAAGCTGTGCCCTGACGGCGGGCCTGTTCTTCAGCGCGCCTGGAGCGCTCACGGTGCTCTGCCTGATCTGGGGGTTCGCGGTGGTGGCCGACAGCGCCCAGTTCAGCGCGGCGGTGAGTGAGCTGAGCGACCCGCGTTACGTCGGGACCGCCCTCACCATGCAGACCAGCCTGGGGTTCCTGCTCACGCTGTTCACGATCCGCCTGATCCCACCGCTGGTGGAGCGGGTCGGTTGGGAGTGGGCTTTCGTGGTGCTAGTGCTCGGTCCGGTCTTCGGCATCGGCAGTATGCTGCGGCTGCGGCGTTTGCCGGAGGCGCGCAAGATGGCGTCAGGTAACCGCTGAGCGCTTGCGGCACCTACCATAGCGCCAAGGCCGGGGTCACGGCCACCGGTTGTGCCGCCGTCGGTTCGAGGATTCGCCCGGTCCGTGAAGGCCTTGCCGCACTCGTCCGCTGGGGCTAGTCTTGAAACCTTCTTCAACTCCACAGGAGCCCCAACCGTGAGCGAATCGAACCTTCCAGGGGTCGAAGCGGCGCTCGGACATTCGGGCCGCGTGTTCGTACTCTGCGATTCGGGGTTCTCCCGAAGTCATCAGGAGGCGCGACGGGGATGAGACACATCTCGGTGACAGTGAACGGAATCCGACACGAGGCTGACATCGAGCCGCGCACGCTGCTCGTCTACTTCCTGCGGGAGCAGCTCGGCCTCACCGGCACCCACGTCGGCTGCGACACCTCATCCTGCGGTGCCTGCACCGTCCTCGTCGATGGCGAGTCGGTGAAGGCGTGCACGATGCTGGCGGTGCAGGCGGACGGTCACGCGCTGACGACGATCGAAGGAATGGCGCAGAACGGGGAGTATCACCCGGTGCAGAGAGCCTTTCACGAGCACCACGGCCTGCAGTGCGGATACTGTACGCCCGGCATGGTGATGGCCGCGGCCAGCTACCTGAAGGAGAACCCGGACCCGAGCGAGGCGGAGGTCAGGCATGCACTGGAAGGCAATCTCTGCCGCTGCACCGGCTATCAGAACATAGTGACAGCGATCCTGGCCGTCGCCGCGGAGCTGCGTGGCGACGTGGCGAGCGCTTCGTAAGGGGGGCTGACACATGGCGACACGAGTGGCAGAGAAGTACGTGGGCGGCGGAGTCCGACGCAAAGAAGATCCGAAGTTGCTGACTGGCCAGGGCACCTTCGTCGAAACCATCACGCCCCCGGGAACCGTTTGGATTGTTGTGGTGCGCAGCCCGCTGGCTCACGCCCGCGTCAAGAGCGTGGACCTGAAGGCTGCCCGGAAGGCGCCCGGTGTCGTGACCGCTTTCACCGGGACCGACCTTGCGGACGAGTGGAGCGCCCCGCTGCCAATGGCCTGGCCGGTGACCGAGGACATCAAGATCCCCGAACACTGGCCTGTGGCGAAAGACATCGTTCGGCACCTTGGCGATCCGGTGGCTGTGGTGGTGGCCAGGAGTCGAGTCGCGGCGAAGGACGCGGCGGAACTGGTCGAGGTCGATTATGACCCGTTGCCGCCGGTTACGAACCTCGAGGCGGCGATCGCCGACGGTGCGCCGTTGGTTCACGAGGACTTCGGCACCAACCGCTGCTACACCTGGTCGCTGGCCGCGGGCGAGGTCGACGCGGTGTTCCGTGATGCGGATGTGGTGGTGAAGGAGCGTTATCGCCAGCAGCGCCTCGTCCCCAACGCCATCGAGCCCCGCGGCGTCGTGGTCCAGCCCATCGCAGCGGCCGGCGAGTTCACCATGTGGTCGGCGACCCAGATCCCCCACATCGCGAAAGTGTTGCTCGCGCTCACCCTCGGAGTCCCCGAGAGCAAGTTGCGTGTGATCGCGCCCGACGTCGGCGGCGGCTTCGGCTCGAAGCTCAACGTCTACGCCGAGGAAGCGATCTGCCTCGCTCTGGCGCGCAAGCTGGGCCGTCCGGTCAAGTGGATCGAGGAGCGGTCAGAGGCGTACCTGGCCACGATCCACGGCCGCGACCTGATTCAGGAGATCGAGCTGGCGGCAACCCGGGACGGAAAGATCAAAGGCGTTCGGGTCAAGCTCCTCGCGAACATGGGCGCCTACCTCCAACTGGTGACGCCCGGCGTGCCTCTGCTCGGCGCCTTCCTCTACTCGGGCGTGTACGGGGGCGATGCCTACTCGCTGGAGTGCACGGGCGTCTTCACCAACACCACGCCGACCGACGCCTACCGAGGCGCGGGCCGCCCGGAGGCGTGCTACGCGATCGAGCGGTCGATCGACAGCCTCGCCCGGGAGACCGGGCTCGATCCGGTTGAAATCCGGCGTAAGAACTTCCTGCCCAAAGGCGAACTCGTGGCGAGCCCTGGCGGGCTGCAGTTCGATTCTACCGACTACGAGGTGAACCTCGATCTGGCGCTGAAGCACCTCGGCTACGAAAAGGTTCGCCGGGATCAGAAGGCGCGCCGCGATCGTGGTGACGTGAGGCAGCTGGGGGTGGGATTCTCCTGCTACACGGAGATGTGCGGGCTTGCGCCGTCGCAGGTGCTGGCGTCGCTGAACTACGGGGCCGGTGGTTGGGACGCGGCGATCGTCCGGGCCCTCCCCACGGGCAAGGTCGAGGTCGTCACCGGTACGTCGCCGCACGGTCAGGGTCACGTGACGTCGTGGTCGCAGATCGCCGCCGACGCCCTCGGCGTTCCCTTTGAGGACGTAACCGTCTTGCACGGCGACACGGCGGTGGCGCCGCTGGGGATGGACACCTACGGCAGCCGCAGCCTGTCCGTGGGCGGGGTCGCGCTGCACTACGCCTGCGGGCGGGTGGTCGAAAAGGCGAAGACAATCGCCGCACACCTGCTGGAGGTGGCGCCCGAGGATCTGGAATTCGAGGCGGGGGTGTTCTCGGTGCGCGGCGCACCCGACAAGGCGAAGACGATACAGGAGATCGCCCTTGCCGCCTGGACCGCCCACAGCTTGCCGGAGGGGGCTGAGCCCGGTCTCGAAGCCACCTACGTCTACGACCCGCCCAACTTCACCTTCCCGTTCGGCACCCACATCTGTGTAGTCGAGGTCGATACGGAGACCGGCATGGTGGAGATCGTGCGCTACGTGGCGGTGGACGACTGCGGCAACGTCATCAACCCGATCATCGTCGATGGCCAGGTTCATGGCGGCATCGCCCAGGGCATCGCTCAGGCGCTGTACGAGGAGGCGATCTATGATGAAGACGGGAACCTGCTGACCTCATCGATGATGAACTATCTGGTTCCTTCAGCGACAGAGGTTCCTTCCTTCGAGCTCGATCGTACGGTAACTCCCAGCCCCACGAACCCGATGGGTGTGAAAGGAATCGGCGAGGCCGGTACGATTGCCTCGACACCGGCGGTGATCAACGCGGTGGTGGATGCGTTGTCTCACCTGGGCGTGCGCGATGTCGAAATGCCGGCGTCGCCTGAGAATGTTTGGAAAGCGATCCGTAACGCGGGAGGAGGTAACTGAGATGATCCCGGCGGCCTTCGATTATGAAGTCGCGACCTCGGCGGATCATGCGATCTCGCTGCTCAAGCAGGGCGGGGAAGATGCCAAGCTGCTGGCCGGCGGCCACTCGCTGCTTCCGCTGATGAAGTTGCGGTTGGCACGGCCCTCCTTGCTCGTGGACATCGGCCGGCTCTCCGATCTCTCCTACGTGCGGGACGAGAAGAAACACATCGCTATCGGCGCGCTGACGCGTCATCACGATCTCGAGCACTCGGGGCTGTTGAAGGAGAAGTGCGGGATCCTAGCCCATGCCGCGGGCCAGGTGGGTGATCCGCAGGTGCGCCACCGCGGCACCATCGGTGGCTCCGTCGCTCACGGCGACGCCGCCTCCGACCTGCCGGCGGTCCTGCTGGCCCTCGAGGCCGAGTTCGTGCTGCAGGGTGCCAAGAAGGAGCGAACGGTGAAGGCCGGCGACTTCTTTAAGGGAATCTTCGAGACGGACTTGAAGCCGGACGAGCTGCTCACCGAGATTCGGGTGCCGCGCCTCGAAGCGAAGCACGGCTGGTCCTACCTGAAGTTCACCCGACGGGCCCAGGACTGGGCGATCGTCGGAGTCGCCACGGTCGTCGAGCGCGCCAACGGGAAGATAGGGGCGGCGCGGATCGGTCTCACGAACATGGGGGCGAAGCCGTTGCGCGCCGCGACCGTAGAGAGCGCCTTGGCCGGCGCTGGCGCCGACGCGATCGCCGGGGCCGCGCGACACGCCGTCGACGGCACCAGCCCGCCGAGCGATACGAACGCGAGCGCCGAGTACCGGCGGCACCTGGTGCAGGTGCTGGTGAGGCGAGCCGTGGAGGAGGCGCTATCGAGGCAGTGAGAACCTCGAATATCTGACATCGAATTGAGGAGTTTCTGAATGTCGAATGTCGAATGCTCAATTCCCAATATCCAAGGGAGATTGTGCCGATCAACCTTCAAAATTGGGCGTTCAACATTGGATATTCGACATTCGATGCTTGATCACCTTCCGGTCGAGCCTAGCACACGGCTAGCCAAAGCACAGCGCTAAATGAGCTTCAAGGAAGTACACCCGGAGCTGCAGCGCTGGACCGCCGATGGCCAAGAAGCCGGCGTCGCCACGCTCATCCGCGTCCGCCGATCGGCGCCCCGGCCGCCGGGCGCCCGCTTCGCCGCCAACACGCGCGGCGACGTCGCCGGTTCGGTCTCGTCCGGCTGCGTCGAGGGCGACCTGCACGAGCACATCCAGCAGGTCGTGGCGGCGGGCGTGCCGCGCGTCGTGACCTACGGGATCACCGACGAGATGGCGTTGGAGGTGGGGCTGGCCTGCGGCGGCGAGATCGAGGTGCTCATCGCGCCCTACGCGCCGGGCGACCCGGTTTGGCCGGAGCTGGAGCGCGTCATCGACGAGCGGCGCGCGGCCGTGCTGGTAGTGGGTGTGTCCGAAGCGGTGCGTGCGCGACAGCTGCTTGTCTTTCCCGACGGCGCGCGCCTGGGCACTCTGGGGGACGACGATTTGGACACGCGGGCCACGGAAGCGATCGCACCCCTGTTCGATGTGGCCGGCACATCGGTCATCGAGCTCGAGGATTGGGCGGCGACGGTGTTCGCCGAGGCGTTCTTACCGCCGCCGCGACTGGCCATCGTCGGCGCGACTCCGGTCGCCGCCGCTCTTTGCCACCTGGCGAGCTACCTGGGAATCGCGGTGACTGTGATCGATCCGCGCGAGGTGTTCGCGAAAGATGAGCGCTTTCCCGAGGCCGACCGCGTCATCCGCGCCTGGCCGGAGCAGGGGTTGGCGGAATTCGGGCTCGATCGCTACGCCAGCGTGGTCGTCCTGGCCCACGACCTAAAGCTCGACGCGCCGGCGCTGGCCGCGGCCCTGCGAGCGGG
>JABAOH010141429.1_pt3 | contig 18190 bp, 16 predicted proteins | sample 7062181 | NCBI WGS metagenome assembly JABAOH01 (sample SAMN14538630, study PRJNA623070) | marine sediment metagenome | biome: marine biome [ENVO:00000428]; feature: marine pelagic biome [ENVO:01000023]; material: deep marine sediment [ENVO:00002113]; isolation source: pool of 5 deep marine... | reverse complement strand
CGGTCGATCACGGCCTCGGCAGGATCGTCGGGATTCACCCACACGAGGATGTTGTTGCCGCTCGAGAGCGCGCTGCCCAGCTCGCGGCCGATGTCCTGCTGGTAGTCGCCGATATTGTCGGAGCCGCCACTAACGCTGACCCGGTCCGATCTGAAAGACCGGCCGTCAACGACGTAGGTGTAATCGGCGTATGCCTCGTACGTGTTCGAGTCGTCGCCGCTGTGCATCGTGTAGCCGCCGCTCAGCAGGCGCGCCTCGACCTGCATCCAGCTGTTCATCCGGACGGTGTCGTAGACGGCATTGCCGATCGACCAACCCATCCAGATGCCGACGCCGGCAAACGGGAGCGCGAATAGCGTCATGAAGATCCTGCCTTTCATGCCGCCCACGGTAGCAACGGTCGCCAGCAACCGCTGTGACCGCCGTCCGATTATTCGGCTCTGCGGCAGGCCTTCTTCAAAGAAATCAATAACTTCTGGTTATTAGCCAGTCGCCTCGCGTAAACAAGCTCGCGGTCGCCATCCTTGGCTTGCAGGAGCTCCCGCATCAGCCGCCTGTCTTTGCGGCTCCAGTCGTCGGGGCTCAATGCCTCGATAATTGGCGCCAGTGCCGACGACTTGCGTCTTGCCCTGCCGTTGGCGGCAGCAAGAGCGTCGGTCGCCAGCATCGATACCGTGTCAAACCAGCGCTCGTCGAAAAACTCGCCGGCGCGCGCGCCGGGGAGCAGGAGGTGCATATCGCAACTGGCCAGTCTGCGCAGCGTCTTGATGTTTGATCGATACGCACGGTCGCGACGGATTCGCGTGTCTTCCTGCTGCGCAAGCCTGCGAATGTCGGGCAGCACCGGGCGATAGCCGAGTCGATAGTAGAACCAGAACGCGCCGCTCCTGAGCGCCTCCGTATTATCACCGCCGAACTGGTAGGGGTTGGCAATGAAGCGCGTGCAGCCGACGAGCTGGTGATAAACGCGCATCACCTGCGTCCAGAGAAAAGCGGCTTCGCTGCCGCGAAAGTCGTCGAAGATGTTGATTCCGGTATTGACCTGTTTAAACAGCACGCTCGATCCGCCATAACCTATCGGTATGCCGTTTGCGAGAACCAGGAACCCCATCGTGCACTCGAGCGGGAAACGGTGTTCCGGCAACAAACCGAATACGGCAACGCTTACGCCGTCACCAATGCTTGCGAGATAGACCTCCCGCGGGTTGGCGTAATTGAAGTGATACGTCTCGCGATGACGAGTCGCGAGTGACGCCATCGCGACGTCGATCAGACGGGCGCCGCGGCGCGCATCAAGAAGTTCGATATTCCTGAGCGGTTTCAGGATCTCCCGCTTCGGGAATCTTGGCCGGGACCGCATACCGTGATTGCGCGTAACGACCCGTGACACCGGAAACGCGTTGCGGGCTTTCGCGTACCGGCTGGCGGAAAGGTTCCAGGTGAGCGGGACCTCGGCGGCATCGTACAGCTGGGTCCAGACGCGCTGCATGCGCTTGTCGGTCAGTTGCGCCATGAGCCAGTCGAAGTCGGTGCCGTCGAAACCGGCCATGGCCATGTCGATCCAATCTCGAGTGCTCACCCAGCCGCTGTCGAAGTACTCGTCCTCCGACGGGTGCAAGAGCTGCCTCAGGAGCTCGTCGAGGCGGGTAGAATCGTCGAACGCGTCCCAGTCGATCGAGAGCTCGCCGGGGCAGCGACGCGCGAGCCAGCGGGCAACGGCGAATGAGAAGCAGTAGTCGACCGGTTCCTCTGCCCGGTCGCGCAGGCGAGCTCTGGCCCGGCGCTGCTGCGCCAGGGAATCGGGGAATGCCAGTTCGAATAGCGACATGTCCCGCTCGATGCTAAGGCCGACGGTATATCGGACAATAGGTAATTGCCGTCGGCGTGGTCGCATCCGGCAAGATTGCTTATAATTCCCGGCTGGCATGCGAAAGTGGCGGAATTGGTAGACGCGCTGGCTTTAGGTGCCAGTGGGGCAACCCGTGAGAGTTCGAGTCTCTCCTTTCGCACCAAGTTCGTTTACGTAACGTACTGAAATTAAAACACTAAATTCTATTCGGGCGACCCTACCAATCGCCCGATGATCGTTAGAGGGAAGCAACATGCAGGTTACTGTCGAGTCGACCGGTACGCTGGAGCGGCGCATGCGCGTCGAGCTGCCGGCCGAACGTATCGAGCAGGAAATCAATTCCAGGCTCAAGACCGTTGGACGCACGGCCAAGCTCAAGGGTTTCCGCCCGGGCAAGGTGCCGCCCAAAGTCGTCAAGCAACGCTATGGCAAGCAGATCCGCGAGGAAGTGCTGTCGGAACTGATGCAGAAGAGCTACACCGACGCCGTGATGCAGGAGAACCTGAACCCTGCCGGCGGCCCGCGCATCGAGACCGAGGACAGCAAGGACGACAAGAATTTCGCGTACGTGGCCACGTTCGAAGTCATGCCGAAGGTCGAGCTCAAGGATCTCGACAAGATCGCGGTCGAGGTTCCCGATGTCGAGATCGGCGACGCCGACATGGACGACATGCTGCTCAGGCTGCGGCGGCAGAAAGCGACCTGGAACGAGGTCGAGCGCAAGAGCGCCGACGGCGACAGGGTGACCTGTGACTTTACGGGCACGCTCAAGGGCGAGGAATTCGAAGGCGGCAAGGGTACCGAGGTGCCGGTCGTCCTCGGCCAGGGCCAGATGCTGCCCGACTTCGAGAAAGGCCTGACCGGCGTCACCGCCGGCGAGGAGAAGACGATCAAGGTCAAGTTTCCGAAGGAGTATCACGCCGAAGACCTCGCCGGTAAGAAGGCCGACTTCGCGATCAAGGTCCGCCGGGTCGAGGAAGAGATACTGCCGGAAGTCGATGACGCGTTTGCCGAGAGCTTCGACGTGACCGAAGGCGGGCTCGAGAAGTTCATGGAGGATGTTCGCGAGAACATGGAACGCGAGGCCGACGCCAAGAAGAAGGGCGACATCCGCGAGCAGATCATGAACGCGCTGCTCGAGAACAACCCGATCGAGATCCCGCAGACACTGAAACAGCAGGAGGCGCATTCCTTGCAGCACGATGCGATGCGCCGGCTCGGCATCGAGGACCACAGCCAGGCGCCGCCGATCGCGAATTTCGAAGAGATGGCCGAACGGCGCGTTCGACTGAGCCTGCTGGTCAGCCAGCTGATCGCGGACCAGAAACTCGAAGTGGACGACGAGAAGGTGCGCGCCCACGTCGAGGAAATGTGTGCCGGTTACGAGAATGCCGAAGACATGGTGAACATGTATCTCGGCAACCAGCAGTTCCTGCAGCAGGTCCATCCCGTTGTACTCGAGCAGCAGGCTTTCGACTGGCTGCTCGAAAACGGCAAAAGCACCAACAAGAAAGTGGCGTTCACGGAATATATGAATCCCTAAACAGCCAATTTCGTGAGAACATAGGCGGGGCTTGAATACACAGGAATAAGCATGAGCGAAACGGCACTGAACCTGGTCCCGATGGTCGTCGAACAGACGGCACGGGGAGAGCGGGCATACGACATCTATTCGCGGTTGCTCAAGGACCGCCTCGTTTTCGTGGTCGGTCCGGTCGAGGACCACATGGCCAACCTCGTGGTCGCACAGCTGCTGTTCCTCGAGTCCGAGAATGCGGACAAGGACATTCATCTGTACATCAACTCGCCGGGCGGCATCGTGACGGCGGGGCTGTCGATTTACGACACGATGCAGTTCATCAATTGCGACGTTTCGACGATCTGCGTCGGCCAGGCAGCGTCGATGGGCGCCCTGCTGCTGGCCGGCGGCACGAAGGGCAAGCGCTACGCGCTGCCGCATTCGCGCATCATGGTTCACCAGCCGAGCGCCGGTTACCAGGGCCAGGCGACCGACATCAGCATCCACGCCAAGGAGACGCTGGAACTCAAGGCGCGCCTCAATGAGATCATGGCGAAGCACACTGGCCAGCCCGTCGACGTCATCGAGGCGGATCTCGAGCGGGACAACTTCAAGAGTGCGGCTGACGCAAAGGAATACGGCCTGATTGACCATGTTCTGGCCGAGCGCAAGGAAATGAGCGGGTCGGAAAACGACTGATCCCTGTAATATCAATTGGTTACAGCCGGTCCTACTATTTGTGGGATATGCTGCCTTGCACCGTAGAATGTCGCATGTAAACTACACGCACAGCTGTAACACGCTGATTTTTAAGTCACACAAGGCCAAATTTGTATGAGCGATGATTCCCGCGGTAAGAACGAGGACGGCAAACTCCTCTATTGTTCTTTTTGCGGCAAGAGCCAGCACGAAGTACGCAAGCTGATTGCGGGTCCCTCCGTTTTCATCTGCGACGAGTGCGTCGAGCTCTGTAACGACATCATTCGCGAAGAACTCGAGGACGCCAGCGAGGCCGGGCACGACAAGCTGCCCAAGCCGGCGGAAATCAAGGACATCCTTGACGAGTACGTCATCGGCCAACAGCGGGCCAAGAAAGTGCTCTCGGTGGCTGTCTACAACCACTACAAGCGCCTCAACGATCGCATGGACGATCGCACCAAGGACGAAGTCGAGCTCGCCAAGAGCAACATCCTGTTGATCGGCCCGACCGGTTGCGGCAAGACGCTCCTGGCCGAGACGCTGGCGCGCCTGCTCAATGTGCCCTTCACGATTGCGGACGCGACGACGCTGACCGAAGCGGGCTACGTCGGTGAGGATGTCGAGAACATCATCCAGAAGCTGCTGCAAAAGTGCGACTACGACGTCGACAAGGCGCAGACGGGCATCGTCTACATCGACGAGATCGACAAGATTTCGCGCAAGTCCGACAACCCGTCGATCACGCGCGACGTATCGGGCGAAGGCGTGCAGCAGGCGCTGCTGAAGCTGATCGAAGGCACGATCGCCTCGGTTCCGCCCCAGGGCGGCCGCAAGCACCCGCAGCAGGAATTCCTGCAGGTCGACACGGGCAATATCCTGTTCATCTGCGGCGGCGCATTTGCGGGCCTCGACAAGATCATCCTCAATCGGTCGTCGAAGAGCGGCATCGGTTTCGTTGCCGACGTCAAGACCGAAGAGAACGAACAGTCCATCGGCGAGCTGCTGCATGAAGTGGAGCCCGAGGACCTGATTCGTTACGGACTCATTCCCGAATTCGTTGGCCGTTTGCCGGTCGTGGCAACACTCGAAGAACTCGATGAAGAAGCATTGGTCCAAATTCTTCTCGAGCCGAAGAATGCGCTAACGAAGCAATACCGCAAGCTGTTCGAGATGGAAGGCGTGGAACTCGAATTCCGCGACGATGCACTCGCCGCCGTGGCGCGCCGCGCCATGGACAGGAAGACGGGTGCACGCGGGCTACGCACGATCCTAGAAAATGTGCTGCTCGATACGATGTACGATTTGCCGTCATCGACGAGCGCAAAGAAAGTGGTCGTGGACGAAGCCGTCGTCACGGGCGAGACCAAGCCTTACGTGATTTACGAGTCGGAGGAACCTTCGACCGCGAACATCGAACAGCAGCCGAGACCGACGGGTTCGGAAGGCGCCTAGACACTTTAGCGTTACCTGGCTTGAAAATACCGCTATCGGACGCATGTCCGATGGCACTATTTGTATGAGGTAAATCCTGGTGTCTGACGATCTGGTAACAGAACTCCAACTCGAAGACGATTCACACGGCGTGCCGGTGCTGCCGCTCCGTGATGTGGTCGTCTATCCCCACATGGTCATTCCGCTGTTCGTGGGCCGCGACAGGTCGATCGTGGCGCTCGACAAGGCAATGGGCACGGGCAAGCGCATCCTGCTCGTCGCGCAAAAAACGGCTGACATGGATGATCCACAACCCTCTGATTTATATGAGGTTGGCACGCTTGCGACGATCCTGCAGCTCCTGAAGCTCCCCGACGGCACCGTCAAGGTGCTGGTCGAGGGTTCGGAACGCGCCCTGATCGACCGCATCAATGTCGGTGACCATTTCTCGGCCGAGATCTCGATGCTGGCCGAGGACGATCGCCACGACGAACGCGAGATCGACGTGCTCGTGCGCTCGATCATCGCCCAGTTCGAGCAGTATGTGAAACTGAACAAGAAGGTGCCGCCCGAAATCCTGACCTCGCTGTCGGGCATCGACGAGCCGGGCCGCCTGGCCGACACCGTCGCCGCCCACATGGCACTGAAACTCTCCGAGAAGCAGCGCATCCTCGAGATTCAGGATGTGAAATCGCGCCTCGAGCAGATCCTCGGCATCATCGAGGGCGAGATCGACGTGCTGCACATCGAGAAGCGCATCCGCGGCCGCGTCAAGCAGCAGATGGAAAAGAGCCAGCGCGAGTATTACCTGAATGAGCAGATGAAGGCCATTCAGAAGGAACTCGGCGAAATCGAAGACGCGCCGAACGAGCTGGCCGATCTCGAAAACAAGATCGAAAAAGCCGGCATGTCGAAGGAGGCGAAAGAAAAGGCCACCTCCGAACTCAACAAGCTCAAGCTGATGTCACCGATGTCGGCCGAGGCGACCGTGGTCCGCAATTACATCGACTGGTTGCTCAAGGCCCCCTGGAAGAAGCGCAGCAAGGTCATCAAGGATCTGAAGCGCGCTGAAGAGGTGTTGGAAGCCGATCACTACGGGCTCGAGAAGGTCAAGGAGCGGATTCTCGAGTACCTGGCCGTACAGCAGCGCGTGAAGCGTCTCAAAGGCCCCATACTCTGCCTCGTCGGACCGCCGGGCGTCGGCAAGACCTCGCTGGGCCAGAGCATTGCGCGTGCAACGAACCGCAAGTTCGTTCGCATGTCACTGGGTGGCGTGCGTGACGAAGCCGAGATTCGCGGTCACCGCCGCACCTACATCGGNNCCGCTGTTCCTGCTCGACGAGGTCGACAAGATGGCCATGGACTTCCGTGGCGATCCGTCGTCGGCATTGCTCGAGGTACTCGACCCCGAGCAGAACTCGACCTTCCAGGACCACTACCTCGAGGTCGATTTCGACCTGTCCGACGTGATGTTCGTCTGCACGGCGAACAGCCTGAATATTCCGGCGCCACTTCTCGATCGCATGGAAGTAATCCGTATCCCGGGTTACACCGAAGATGAAAAGCTCAATATCGCGATTCGCTACCTGATTCCGAAGCAGATGAAGGAAAACGGCCTCAAGGAACAAGAGCTGCAAATCTCGAAGAGTGCCGTGCTCGACATCATCCAGCATTACACGCGCGAGTCGGGTGTTCGCAATCTCGAGCGCGAGATTTCGAAGATCTGCCGCAAGGTCGTCAAGATGCTGCTGCTGAAGCCGCGTGACCGGCGTGTTTCGATCACCCCGAAAAGCATCGAGAAGTACCTCGGCGTGCGCCGCTACCGTTACGGAAGGGCCGAAGAGACCGACCAGGTCGGGCAGGTTACCGGACTGGCCTGGACCGAGGTCGGTGGTGAGCTTTTGACCATCGAAACGGCCGTTGTTCCGGGCAAAGGCAAGCACACTTATACGGGTCAACTCGGCGAAGTGATGACCGAATCGATCCAGGCCGCCATGACCGTTGTGCGCTCGAGAAGCAAGATCCTGGGCATCGACGAGGACTTCCACCAGAAGCTCGATGTGCACATTCACGTGCCTGAAGGGGCCACTCCGAAGGACGGACCGTCTGCGGGAGTTGGCATGTGTACTGCACTGGTGTCGGCATTAACCGACATCCCCGTAAAGAGCGATGTGGCCATGACCGGCGAGATCACGCTGCGCGGCGAAGTGCTGCCGATCGGCGGCCTCAAGGAGAAGCTGCTGGCGGCGCATCGCGGCGGTATTTCGACCGTGTTAATCCCGCAGGAAAACGAAAAGGACCTGGCGGAAATTCCGAAGAACATCAAGGACAAACTGACGATAGTTCCAGTGAAATGGATAGACGCGGTCCTCGAGCATGCGTTGCAGCATATGCCCCTCCCGGAGGCGTCTGCCAAGGACGAAAAAGCCGAGGCAAAAACGCCTGCCGAAGAGTCGAAATCCGAGGATATCGTCCGCCCGCACTAAAACGCTGAAACCCGCGTGGTTAAAGGAAATTTGACCCGCTATTGGTCGATTGGTATAAGCATCGCAACCGCGCGTGGATGCACGGAGCCACGCACGGACATTCAGCGGATTGCGCGCCACAGCGCACTCGTTGGATTGATCGAAACTACGTTAATCAATCTACAAGGGTGAAAGCATGAATAAGGGTGAATTGGTAGATGCAGTAGCAGGCTCGTCTGGCCTGTCACGGGCTGATGCAGCAAAAGCAGTGGACGCGACGCTTGACGCGGTTCAGCGCACGCTGGCGAACGGTGGATCCGTCTCTCTGGTCGGCTTCGGAACGTTCTCGGTCAAGGCTCGCGCAGCTCGTATGGGACGCAATCCGCGGACCGGCGAAGCGATCCATATTGCGGCAAGCAACGTTCCCGGTTTCAAGGCTGGCAAAGGCCTGAAGGATGCCGTAAACTAGCGCGCCGCTCGACCCGGGGGGCCGAGCATTTTCCGTTTTTCGGGTGCTTAGCTCAGCTGGTAGAGCATCGCCCTTACAAGGCGAGGGTCGGCGGTTCGATCCCGTCAGCACCCACCAGGATACGGAGCGGTAGTTCAGTTGGTTAGAATACCGGCCTGTCACGCCGGGGGTCGCGGGTTCGAGTCCCGTCCGCTCCGCCATTTAAAAAAGTCCGTGGGCCTTATGGCCCGCGGGCTTTTTTTATGGGGCGAGCGACTGAATTGAATCCGCGACGCGGGTTTGACAAATCGCGGCGCAGCCCGATTTGGACAACCGCAGGTTGCCCCGCAGGGGCGAGGCCCGAAGGGCCGAGTCAATCCCGTCCACATATGCGTGGAACTGTGGGATTTCCAGCGAACCTAAAGTAGAATCCCACGCCTCGTTAAATCCCGCCAAGTCCAGATATGCTCACGAAAATTCGCGAAAAATTCACGGGCTGGATCGCCCTGTCAATCCTCGGCATGATCGGCGTCACGTTCGTCTTCTTCGGTGTCGGCAATTACAACTTCCTCGGCGACACCTACGCCGCAAAAGTCGATGGCAGCGAGATCGGCATCCTGACTTTCGAGCAGGCCTACCGTAACCAGATTGAAAACAACCCCGCGCTGGCTGATTTGCCCGAGGAATTTCGCGTGCAGATTCGCAGAAGCGTGCTGGACAACCTGATTCGCGAGCGCCTGCTTACGCTGTACCTGATCGATGACGGCTACCAGATCCCGAACCAACTGGTGACCGACATGATCCAGCGTTTCCCCGAATTCCACGTTGACGGACGCTTCGACATGGACACCTACCGTTCGTGGCTGCTGGCCCGCGGCCTGGATCCGACCAGCTTCGAGGAAAACCAGCGCGCCGCGTTGCGCGCCGACCAGCTGAGACGCGCGGTCGGCGCGACGTCGATCGTGACGCCGGCCGACTACCGGCGGTTCCTGAACCTGGTCGCCGAGCAGCGCCTCGTGTCGCTGGCGAGCTTCGATCTCGATGCAGCGGCCGAAGAGGTCGAGGTCACCGAGGAGATGATTGCGGCGTTTTATGCGGACAACGACACGATGTTCCTGACCGAAGAGTCGGCAGACGTCGAGTTCATCGAAGTGCGCCGCGACGCCGTGGCGGAGTCGATCGAAGTTACCGAAGAGGCCTTGCTGCAGTATTACGAAGACAACCAGGACCGCTACCTGCAGGACGAGCAGCGTCAGGCGCGACACATCCTGATCCTGAGCGGCGACGACGAGGCCGCGGCTGAAGCCGAGGCCAACGAGCTGCTGGCGCGGATCCAGTCCGGGGAGTCCTTCGAGGCCCTGGCCGCGGAGCACTCCGACGACGGCTCTACGGCATCGGACGGCGGCAACCTCGGCGTGTTGACGCGGTCGCAGCTGCCGGACGAGCTCGGTGGCGCCATTTTCTCGATGCAGGCCGGCGAGGTCGGCGGTCCCGTGCAGACCGATTTCGGTTTCCACGTGATCCGCCTCGACGAGATTCTCGAACAGGGGCCGCTGCCGCTCGACCAGGTGCGCGCCGAGTTGCTGAGCGAACTCCGTGGTCGCGAGGCCGAAGACAAGTTCCGCGATCTCGAACGCCAGGTATCCGATGCCCTGTTCGATGCGCCGGACATGCAGTCGATTTCGGCGGTTGTCGGCCTCGACGTGCAGACGGCCACGGGCTTCACTCGGTCGGGTGGCGAGCCTATCGGTTCGAACCAGGCCGCCATCGACGCGATCTTCGATGCCAGTGTGTTGTACGACGGCCAGATCTCCGAGATCGTCGAACTCGACGCCAATCGTTCGGTGGTCTTCAAGGTAACGCAGCACTTCGAGGCGTCGCGACAGCCGCTCGAGGATGTTCGCGATCAAATCGCCGACGCGCTCAAACGCCAGGAAGCGCAGACGATCGTGTTCAATCGCGCGGAGCAGTTGCTCGTGGCGCTGAACAGCGGTGAAGACTTCGGTGCGGCAGCAGAAGCGGCGGGTGCGACGGTGTCTGCACCGACGCTGATCTCACGGCAGGATGCCGAGATGGATCAGAGTGTGCTCGCCCAGATCTTCCAGGCAGCGAAGCCAACGCAAGACAATCCGGTAACGGGCAGCGTCGTTACGAGTACGGGTGGAGTAACCGTTTATAGCCTCGACGCCGTCATTCCGGGCCGCCCGGAGTCGATTCCGCTGGCGGACCGCGATGCCGGAAAACTCGAGCTTGCACAGCAGTACGGGACGTCTGATTTCATCGCGTTCGTGCAGGCGCTGTACGAACGTGCCGACGTCGTCATCAGCGAGGACGCACTGGCCGCGGAAGATCTGTTCTAGTAAGGTCGGGCCCCATATTGCAAGGGGGCTTCTATGCGCAAACTCGAGCTGCACTGGCAGATCCTGATCGCCATTATCCTTGCCGCGATCGTTGGCGGTTGGGTGTTCAACACGCAGGCAGCGACAGGTGTGGAGCCGAGCATCGCCGGTGTGAGATTCGTGGCGATCTTCGGCTACATCGGGACCATCTTCCTGAACGCGCTGAAGATGATCATCGTGCCCCTGATCATGTCGTCGATCATTGTCGGCGTCGCGGGCATCGGTTCCGGCGGCAACCTCGGCTCACTTGGCGGCAAGACACTGCTGTTCTACGCAACGACCACGTTGGCTGCCATCATGGTCGGCCTGATTCTCGTCAACGCGGTTTCCCCCGGCATCGTCGACGGCGAACCCGCGCGCGACCTGCTGGCGCTCGAGACGTCGACTGAGGACCTCGAGGAACTGGTCGGCGGCAAGGGTCTTGCCGACGTCGCCGAGATTTTCCTGCGCATGGTGCCGCCCAACGTCGTTGAAGCGGCCGGCAACGGCGAGATGCTGGCCATCATCTTCTTCGCGATCCTGTTCGGCTATTTCATGACCCATCTCGACAACGAGTACGCGGAGCCGCTGTACCGTTTCTGGAACGCCGTGTTTCACGTCATGATGCGCATGACCGAGTGGATCATGAGGTTTGCACCCATCGGCGTATTCGGACTCGTGGCCGGTGTTGTCGCCAAGGCCGGCTATAAGGCGGCCGGCCCGCTGGCCGTTTTTGCCATCGTCGTGTTGCTTGCGCTCGCAGTACACGCGTTCGTGACCTTGCCGCTGTTGCTGCGGTTTATCGGTAAGGCGAATCCGCTGCGGACGATCCAGGGTGCCGGAAAAGCCATGCTGACCGCGTTCTCGACGGCATCGTCGTCGGCGACGCTGCCGGTCACGATGGAATGTGTCGAGGACAATATCGGCGTGTCGAACAAGGTTGCGAGTTTCGTGCTGCCACTCGGCGCGACCGTAAACATGAACGGCACGGCGCTATACGAATGCGCGGCCGCCATCTTCCTTGCCCAGGCTTACGGCCTCGAACTGACCTTTGCGATGCAGTTCTCGATCGTAGCGATTGCCCTGTTGACTTCAATTGGCGTTGCAGGCGTTCCGTCCGCGTCGCTCGTGGCGATCGCGATCATCCTGTCTGCGATCGGTTTGCCGATCGAGGCACTGGGTGTATTGCTCGTGTTCGACCGTATTCTCGATATGGCGCGCACCAGCATCAACGTCTGGGGCGATGCGAGCTGCGCAACGATCGTGGCGCGTCTCGAAGGTGAAACGACAAACGTCGCGATCGGTGAACCCGAAGAAGAACTGGCCTAGTCCTCGTCGAACACCATCCCCATGATGTTGACGCCGGCATCGACGAAGGTCGTCTCGCCCGTGATTCCGCTGGCGAGGTCGGAGCACAGGAACGCGGCCGTGTTGCCGACTTCCTCGATCGTGACCGTGCGGCGCAGGGGCGAGGCCTTCTCGGCATAGCCGAGCATCTTGCGGAAACCGGCGATGCCGGCCGCGGCCAGCGTCTTGATGGCGCCGGCCGAGATCGCGTTGACCCGTACCCCCCTCGGCCCGAGATCGGACGCCAGGAAGCGTACGCAGGACTCGAGACTGGCCTTGGCAAGGCCCATGACGTTGTAATTGGGCACGACCTGGACCGCAGCGTTGTAGGTCAGTGCGAGGATCGCCGACTTGTCGGACAGCATCGGCAAAGCGGCCTTGGCCAGCGCCGCCAGGCTGTAGGCCGAGATGTCGTGCGAGATGGCATAGCCTTCACGCGTGATCGACTCGGTGAAGCCGCCTTCGAGCTGGTCGCGCGGCGCAAAGCCGACCGAATGCACGAGGATGTCGAGCTTGTCCCAGTGCTTGCCCAGGTTCTCGAACACGGCATCGATTTCTTCGTCGCTCGTAACGTCGCACTGGAACAGCAGGTCGGTGTTCTGTCCCAGGCGTTCGGACAATTTCTCGACGCGCCCCTTGAGTTTGTCGTTCTGGTAGGTGAAGGCGAGTTCGGCACCCTCACGCGCGAACGCTTCTGCGATTCCCGTTGCGATCGAGCGATCGCTCGCGACGCCAACGATCAGCGCCCGTTTGCCGGCCATGAAGCCCATAGGTGTTCCCCTGAATGTTTGTTTGTCTCAGCTCGATTGGCGGGTGACGTCGACGTACATCGTCAGCGTCGTGCCCGGCCTTAGAATCTTGTTCTTGTCGATATTGTTCCAGCGTGCGATCTGGTCGATGCCGACACGGAACTTTCGTGCGATGACATACAGCGAATCACCGCTCTTGACCGTATAGCGCACCTTGCGCGTCGTGTTGCCCAGCGCCGTTGTCGGCGACAGGCGCGGCGACTCGGCGACGACGTCGCGGTCGGTCCAGACGACCAGCGTGCGGCCAACCGGCAGCGTGTCGCGCGGCGCCATGCCGTTCCAGGCGCTGAGCTCGCGCGTCGTGACGCCGTACTTTTGCGAGATCGTCCAGAAGCTCTCGCCGGAACGCACGACGTGCTCCACCTTGTTATCGGCCCGCGGCCGGTTCTGGGTGGCGGCGAGCCGGGCGTCGGCGCTCTTCGAGTAGGCCGACAGCGGCTTGGTCGCGACCGGGATCATCAGGTACTGGCCGGCCCGGATCGTGTTGCTGCGCAGGTTGTTCGCCGAGCGCAGCGACGACACGGTCGTGTTGTACTTGTTGGCAATAACCGAGATCGCCTCGCCACTTTTCACCTTGTGGCGCTTCCAGCGCACGAGTTCGTTCGCCGGCACCTCGGCCAGTGCCGCCTCGAACGTGTCGACGGCATCGACCGGCAGCACGAGCGTGTGCGGCCCGGCCGGGTCGGTCGACCAGCGGTTGTAGCCCGGGTTGAACGTGTAGACGGTGTCGACGTCGACGCCGGCCAGTTCGGCGGCGAGTGCGAGGTCGATCTGCGAGCCCACATCGGTTACGGCGAACTGCGGTTCGTCCGCAATGCGCGGCAACACAATGTTGTATTTGGCCGGATCCTTGACGATGTCGACGAGAGCGAGCAGTCGCGGCACGTAGGTGCTGGTCTCTTTCGACAGTCGCAGGTGCCAGAACTCGTCGGGCTTGCCGGCCGCACGATTGCGCTTGACGGCCCGGCGCACATTGCCTTCGCCCGAATTGTACGAGGCGATCGCATTCAACCAGTCGCCCTCGTTGAAGTCGTAGAGATACTCGAGGTAGTCGAGCGCGGCGCGCGTCGACTCGACGACGTCACGGCGGCCGTCATACCACCAGTTCTGCTTGAGACCAAATCGTGTTGCCGTGCCCGGGATCATCTGCCAGAGGCCCGCGGCTCGCCCGTGCGAGTAGGCAAACGGGTCGTAGGCGCTTTCGACGATCGGCAGCAGTGCGAGTTCGAGCGGCAGGCTGCGCCGCGTGAGTTCCTCGGTGATGTGGGGCAGGTAGCGCTGGGCGCGGGTAAAAACGCGATCCAGGTAATCGGGATTACGGACAAACCACTGCCGTTCGGCGTCGATTCGCTGGTGCTGCTCGGGCTCGAGGCTGAATCCGTAGCGCAGGCGAGTGAGAAGGTCAGGGGAGGCCGGTTCGACCGTCTCGAGCTGGTCCCAGAGGCCCTCCAGCGGCGAAAGCAGCGTCAGGTCGGCGGATTCCTGCTGCGCCGTACCGACGATGTCGAGCGGCATCAGGGGGTCTGCGACAGCTCCGGATGCCACGAAAAAGGTGACGGCGGTAGCGCCAACAGCCCGAAATCTCTGCAATAATCGTGGTTTGACGTAAGGCATCCGGGGTATCGTACCGGCAAGCGGCGCTGGTGCAAGTGCCCGGGGCGCAAATCGAGACGCAGGACCGATTTTGGAGCAAACAACGCATTATCCCGAGTCCGTCAGGCAGTGGTTGCAATCGCCGCTGGGTGAACAACTCGTGCAGCTGGAGAGCCGCATCGTCGAAGAGGCGATCGACGGCGTTTTCGGCGAGCAATGCCTGCAGCTCGGTCTTTGGGGCGAGGCTAACACGTTCCTGAAGCACTCCCGCTCGCAGCGGCAGTGGCGAATCGACCCCGGAGCACCCAACGGGTCCCCGTCGTGTATCGGTGAATTTCATCGGCTTCCGATCCAGGATGATTCGATCGACTGCGTCCTGCTGCCGCACGTGCTCGACTACTCTGACAGACCGCACGCGATCCTGCGCGAGGTTGATCGCGTACTGACCACCCACGGGCACATCATTATCCTCGGCTTCAAGACGGGCGGCCTGTGGGGCGTGCGCCGGCTCGTGCCGGGCGCCGGTCTGCCGCCCGACGCGCACCACCTCGTTCCCGAGCGGAGCCTCCGGGACTGGCTGCAGCTGCTCGACATGCGTATTCACGGCGCAGTGCGTTACTTCTTCCGCTGGCCGCTGCCGACGTTTCGTGGCGCGACGTCACCCAAGTGGGAACAGCGCGGGCAGCGCTGGTGGCCGGAGCTTGCGGCTTGCTATATGCTCACGGCCCAGAAACGGGTCAGCCCGTTGACGCCGGTCAGGCCGGTGTGGCGACGCAAGCCGAAGGTCGTCGCGGGGCTGGCCAATTCCACCAACCGAGTGTCGCGAATAAAATTTGAGTCCAAGAGTTGAGATCTACACCGACGGCGCCTGCAGAGGGAATCCGGGCCCGGGTGGTTGGGGCGTATTGCTGATCGCCGGCAAGCATCGCAAGACGCTGCACGGTGGCGAACGCGAAACCACGAACAACCGCATGGAGCTGACGGCCGCCATCGAGGCGCTGAACGCGCTCAAGGGCTCGCGCGCGGTACGCCTGCACACCGACTCGAAGTACGTCATGCACGGCATCACCGAGTGGATGGACAACTGGAAGGCACGCGGCTGGAAGACGGCGGCGAAAAAGCCGGTCAAGAACCAGGACCTGTGGATGGCGCTCGACGAGGCCCTGTCGCGCCACGACGTCGAGTGGCACTGGGTGAAGGGCCACACGGGCAACGCAGGCAACGAGGAAGCCGATGCGCTCGCAAATCGTGGTATAGATGAGCTATGAGACAGATCGTCCTCGACACCGAAACGACGGGCCTCTCCACGACGGAGGGCCATCGCATCATCGAGATCGGGTGCATCGAACTCGTCAACCGGCGCATCACGGGCAACCACTTTCACACCTACCTGAACCCGGACCGCGATATCGATGAAGGGGCCGAGCGCGTGCACGGCATCAGCCGCGACGATCTCGAGACGGCGCCGCGCTTCGGCGAGATCGTCGACGAGCTGCTCGATTTCGTCCGCGATACCGAGCTCGTGATTCACAACGCCGAGTTCGACGTCGGCTTCCTCGAGCACGAACTCACTCTCATCGAGCATGGCAAGCCCAGGATCAAGCAACACGCGCTGGTGCTCGACACGCTGACGCTCGCCCGCAAGCTGCACCCGGGACAGCGCAACAGCCTGGACGCTCTCTGCAAGCGTTACGAGGTCGACGCCTCGAACCGCGAGCTGCACGGCGCCCTGATCGATGCCGACCTGCTGGCGCGGGTTTATCTCGCCATGACCGGCGGCCAGACCGCGATGACGCTCGAGGAGAGTGCGGCGACGCTCGGCCGCAATGATAACGGGGGTCCGCGAACCGCTGGAAACCGCGAGGGCGGCCGTTCGGCGGAGCTCGACCTCGTTGTGGTCCGGGCGACCGAATCCGAGGCAGCGGCGCATGATGCGCTGGTCGAGAAAATCCGTAAATCCGTCTAAAATCGCCCGTTCGTTTTACTGAAGGACCGCTCGATGGCCCACACCACAGCAGAAGCGTTGCGCCAGAATTTTCTCGGCAATTCGCCGATCTGGTACAAGCAAACGATCATCGCTTTCCTGATCGTGAACCCGATCCTGGTCATTTACGACCCGTTTGTCGCGGGCTGGGTGCTGGTCCTGCAGTTCATCTTCACGCTGGCGATGGCGCTGAAGTGCTACCCGCTGCAGCCGGGCGGCCTGCTGGCCGTCGAGGCCATCGTGCTCGGGCTGGCGACGCCCGAGATGGTGTTCCACGAGGCCGAGGTGAACTTCCCGGTCATCATGCTGCTGATGTTCATGGTGGCCGGCATCTACTTCCTGCGCGAAATGCTGCTGTTCACGTTCACGAAGATCCTGCTCGGCGTGCGTTCCAAGATTCTGCTGTCGCTGCTGTTCTCATTCACTGCGGCATTCCTGTCGGCCTTCCTGGATGCGCTGACCGTGACGGCCGTGATCATCACCGTGGCGGCCGGTTTCTACGGGATCTACCACAAGGTGGCGTCGGGCAAGAAGTTCGATCACGACCACGACCCGACCACGGACGATCAGGTTGTCGAACTGCATCGCGACGATCTCGAGAACTTCCGCGCTTTCCTGCGCAGCCTGATGATGCACGGCGCCGTCGGCACGGCGCTCGGTGGCGTGACGACGCTGGTCGGCGAGCCGCAGAACCTGCTGATCGCCGAGATCATGGACTGGGAGTTCGCCGAGTTCTTCCTGCGCATGGCGCATATTTCGATGCCCGTGCTCGTCGTCGGGCAGATCACCTGCGCCTTACTCGAGAAAACCAAAACCTTTGGCTACGGCACCGAGCTGTCGCCCCGGGTTCGCGAAATCCTCGAAGAGTTCGATCATTCGATGGCCGAGAAGCGCACGAAGACCGAGAGCGCGGTTATCGGTGCGCAGGCGTTCGTCGCACTGGTCCTGATCTTTGCGCTCGGCTTTCACCTGGCCGAGCCGGGCGTGGTCGGCCTGCTCGTCATCGTCCTCGCGACAGCGCTCAACGGCATCACCGAGGAGCACCGCCTCGGCCATGCCTTCGAAGAGGCGCTGCCGTTTACGGCATTGCTCGTCGTGTTCTTTGCCATCGTTGCCGTCATCGATCACCAGGGCCTGTTTACGCCCGTCATCGACTGGGTGCGCACCTATGACGGCAAGACCCAGGAAGCGCTGTTCTACCTGGCCAACGGTTTCCTGTCGATGATCAGTGACAACGTATTCGTGGCCACGGTGTACATCACCGAGATCGAGGAGCTGTTCCTGAGCGGCGAGATCGATCGCGCAACGTTCGACGCGCTGGCCGTCTCGATCAACACGGGCACGAACATCCCGAGTGTCGCCACGCCGAACGGCCAGGCGGCATTCCTGTTCCTGCTCACCTCGGCGCTGGCGCCGCTGATCCGGCTGTCTTACGGCCGCATGGTCATCATGGCGCTGCCGTACACGATAACGATGAGCATCACGGGTCTGCTGGCACTGTGGTACTTCCATGACTGGGTGCCCGGACCGCACGGCGGATAGACCGCAACATCGCGAGGAGCGCAGCGACGAAGCTATCGTTGGTTAGTCATGAGCTTTGACATCAATAACCTGCGCATCGGTGTGGTCGGCCTCGGCTATGTCGGCCTGCCGCTGGCGGTCGAGTTC